>Ga0172378_10000097_pt1 | contig 63891 bp, 86 predicted proteins | sample GrowelOW332metaG_FD_119755 | JGI IMG/M metagenome (GOLD analysis project Ga0172378, IMG submission 119755) | Groundwater microbial communities from an aquifer near a municipal landfill in Southern Ontario, Canada - Pumphouse #3_1 metaG | ecosystem: Environmental > Aquatic > Deep subsurface >... | reverse complement strand
ATGACATACCAAAATTATTTATATATTAATGATAGCAAAGGAATCGTAGATTTTCCATCGATAACTGATGCTGCGACAAAGGGTTGGATTAATACTGGAAATGTTATTCCTACATCATCTGGAAGCTATTTTTCTAAGTTTCATAACAATCTAAACTTTCCATATTTATTAACTCCATCTACTTTAGGCGGAGATACAAAATCTCCAATTGGCGATCCTGTCTGGGAATCATCAACACAAAATTTAATAGCAGTTGGTGGGAGTAATAGTAACAGCGCATGTGGATTGTTTTCGTTTTCTTCCGATGCTATGATTACATATGATACGAATTGGTTAGGAGCACGTTTCATCGTGTAATTTTGAACAAAAAGATAAAGAGGATGTATCCATATTGGATACAAGAGATTTAGTATTGGAGGCTATTATTATGAAAATCATAATCAAGAGTAAGACTATTGTCAAGCAGGAAACGTATGACAAAATCGAGGCAATCTTTAAAGAAAGCAATTGCCCGAACGAGTCACTTATCAATTCTATCAATGAGTTCACATCTTATACTAATGGAGTAGTATATCTCGGATGTGATCCTGAAGATGAGAATGTATTTACGTATGCGCTTGAAGTAGGTGGAAGAAATGACAAATAATCAATTCATTTCCCACTGTGTTGAGGGATACATCACTTCGGTTGAAAATAGATTTGATTATGTTTCTTGTTGCAAGTATGGCAATTATCTTTCCATTGGTATCGGGCATTGGAGTGGGATGTATGCAGATGATCTTCTGGATAAGATGGATGGAACCGATAAGTTTATCGATATTCCATACAGTAAGATGACGGATGAGATGATTGATGAACTCGGTGAGATACTCAATACTGATCGGGCTAAGATGCAGCAAGTTGAGTTAATAAAAGAGAGCTTCAGATCATACCTCTATCTCATCGATAAAGTATCAATGTTCGATGATGATAAGTGCAAAGAGTTTGCGCTGATATGTAGCCACATAGATTCTTTTACTGGAGTGATTTCGTTCGTTAAAGAACTGAAGTATCCGGTTGACTTAGATGGGGTATATGAAAATGCTTGCAAGTATAGAGCATTATACTTCCCGGCTATATCACGAGAACTACTGGCTAAGATTTACGAAAAATGTAAAGGATAATACAATATGGGTACAGTCGCACAGTTCTGCTTCAACAAGCCGTTTAATAGAAATGCTGATGGGAAAATTATAGATGATATCGGGAACCCATACACTTGGGATGTGGTCGGTAATCAGCCCGTCATCCAATTTGATCAAGCAGTTAGTGGATCTGCTGCATTATTAAGCAACTCATTTTTCTGGTCATACACTTTGCCACTTATAACATCATCTACATTTGAATTTTGGGCCAAATTAATATCATTTGGAAATAATTCATGTGCGTTTAAATTGGGTGGGATCAACTATGATCTGTTTGGGTTCTATGGCAACTACACTAACCCATTATATCAGATATCATACTCATTGGATAGCAGTATAAATGCTTCGGCTACCTTTAACCATTATTGTTTAACTTCGACTCCAGATACGATAACATTGTTTGTTAATGGCAAGAAGAAAGCATCTCGTTCCTATTCAAATGGTGGCATGCAATTGGTAAAATTCGGTGGGAACGATGTACCTAATGGTGGTGGGTATGCTAATCTATATTTAGACTCATTCAGATTGAGCGACAAAGTTCTTTATACAGATGACTTCACACCACCAACGGAATTCCAACTAAAATACAGGATAGAATCCGATCAACTAGGAGACTATTACGGACTCAAAGCATAAACAGCATTTATCCCTCTACCGTAATGGTAGAGGGATATCTTATGATTCTCGTTCTGTCTTACGTTCTTTACCGCTAAGAGTATACTGTAAGTAGTCACCCTCATTGATAAGATTGGAATTCAATCCTGCCCCTAAGAAATATACATTCAGTTCGTTTCTAGCCAGAGAGTCAGAGGTCTTTACCTCAACATCACTCTGCCTAACCATGCCGGTTGTATTGATCTCAGCATAGAACTCTCCCTTAGCATCCATGCTATCGGCTCTATATGTAGCTAATTCTTTCATGGTTGCATCAAGACCCATTACACCCAGAGATTCCATCTCACGGTCAGATGTATTACCATTCTTATCCACATCCTGCAATAGACCTGACTTCATATCTCGTTTAGAGATATTGGTAGACATACTGTTTTTCTTAGCCAAGAACTGTTTTGTCTTACGGATAGGGCAATAGATGATCAATGCCTCTTCTGAGCGTACTGGCTTGCCATCTGGCCGGCGATACTCAAATGGTTCATTCATTACTTCAGTCATCGGTACTTTAATCAGATCTAAAGTATCACTAATCTGCTGCATAGTCGGCTCAATCTCAAATAGTTTCGTCTGAAACTTAAGAGGAAAGTCTTGCTTGAAGAACTGCATGAACTGAGTATCATTCATCTTAGCAAACTTATCTTTATAGAACTGACTGTTCTGACCTGTCGGGTCTAAACTGTCCATAACACTATAGACAATTCCCTCAACACTTTTGCGCTTTGCATTCACTGTAATCAACTCCTTATACTGAAGTCGCATAAAGAAAAAATAAACCCCTCTACCATTACGGTAGAGGGATTCGTTTAATGACTCAAAGAATCAATATGGGCGTTTCTCTGGATGGTCTTTCCAATACTGACGGTACCAGTTGGCTTTACCACGAATGGTATCACCGCCGGAACCCCATGCATCACCATTGGCAAGGATGGCAAGATCCCAACGCTCACAAGTCGTGTTAAGACCATAGCGTTCATCATCACCATATGCACCTGTGTAACCATCAAGGTTATCACCAGCCTCGCCATGAGTCATAACCCGTGGAAGGTCAATCGTCAGATCGAGAGCATCGGCAAGAACAGCAACAGCTTGAGCCATTGCTTCAATCTGCTTATCCGTCGGCGGTTCATCACCGAGATCGTCGCTCTGTGCAAACGCACATGCGCAGAAGCTAATGCCGATAGCGCCGGTATTACGTTTCCACGTATGGCTCTTGACTTCAGACAGATCATCAGTCGTCGTAACCAACGTACCATCCTTCGGGATGTTTACATGATAATCATCAAACACCGAAGTGTAATGACCAGCTGACCAGTGCAGATAGAGTTTTACGTCCCTATCATACCTCTGTGCAGCGCTCCAGAGATCGTCATGGGCATTTACGCCCATCTGATAGAGAGTTTTCAGCGAAACATTAGGCATATACATTTCCTCCTTTAGAAAACATAAGTCACCATTGACTTTACTCTTATGTCAAAAGTCTGTAAAAGGACTTTGGAGTAATTAAGGGAGGAATGTTTCTATGATACTAGATGCAGTTAATGAGGTTTATTACGGCGGTAATAAATATACAGATGAATTGGATAGAATCTTCAAAGAGATGAAGAAAGTGGATGCTGATGATACTGAAGCTAAGAATCTTTCTATACAATTAATCCGTACTCTTAAAGGGTTTTCTGGAATTGACTTTGGGTTATATCTTGATAAGGATACATCGATGTATACTTTCCCAATCAATCATCCAATTAGTATTTCAGCTACTAAGAATGGGTTAAAGGTATCTAACCTTAGAAAGGATGATTTTATTCTTCTTGGGGTCAATCCAAATATGGTATTCAAGAGTAAGAATAAAAATGATGGTTTTAATTCCCTCAAACCTAGGGAGATTACGGCAATACTATTGCACGAATTGGGCCATACGGTAACTAAGAGTGTAGTACCACTGACCGACTACGCAAACGCTCTAAATCAGTCTTTACAGATAAAAACCCATATTATCTTTGCTTTGTCTAAGGATAAAACTCCTACTACAGATAGCATGATTGAAGACTATGTAAACAACATCGCTGCTATTGTAAGACAGGTTATAGATGATACTGCAACTGTTGCTGAGTATGGTTTAAAATCTATAGTCTCTATGATTATGCCTAAAGCATTGTATAATGCATACTTGGATGAGAAGTTTTCTGATGGCATTGCAACTGTGTATGGATATGCTCCCGATATATCTAGTGCATTTATTAAGCTCAAGAAAATCTCTATTCCAAAAAACAATAACGGTATCATGGGTATCGCTAGTGGGTTAGTGGATATGTCTTTATATGGACTACTTGATGAGCATCCTAACAGCATTTCTAGAATGAATCAACAGATAGACAGTCTGGAGTATGAGCTGAAGAATACCATCGCTGATAAGAAGACAAAGAAAGAAATCATCGAACAGATTGATGATGTAAAGCTTTCCATCAAGAACTACAACGCGGTTCTTAAGAACAATTCATATACTCTTCCAGAATATGCATATGGGAAGATACTCGCTACTATAATGCCAAACAGTCCTGCTGGGGATTTGTTTAGTAAGCTGTTGACTAAGGATTCATATATAGCCAAGACGTTAGACAAAAATCTGAAAAAATAAAATACCCCTCTACCATTACGGTAGAGGGATAAATTATCAGAGAAGTAATATACGATAGGTGGTTACAACACCGACCTTCTTTGTTTTCTTGGTTACCGTGAATTGAACTACCGCAGTATCCATATCATTCTGAGTTACAGTAAGCCGAACAGTATCTCCTTTGTTCAGCCCAATGATATTGCTTACTGCAAAGATAGGATGTTTGAAATCAGATAAGCGAAGCATATCTCCACCTATGTCTGCTTTCATTGCGCAGATCCTAACAAAATCTGGTTCATTAGTGACATCCTTATCATATATCACGTTTCCATTCAAAGCATCAAGCAAGAGCTGGTTACGTGCAATTGTCATTGTACTACCATTATACATTCCGCACTCTATCTGATCATTGTGAATAGAGTATGGTTTAATATATCCATTAAACATATCATACTCTAATACCATCTGCCCTCCAGACTTGGCAAGAGCAGTAATGTTCTTGGTGAGCATGGCTATCTTAATAGGAACGCCACCAACTCCACGAATAATAGTTGGTTCTGTAATCGGTACCGTCACTACTTCTTTCATGCATCCTAACTGAAAAGACTTAGTCTTCTCAGATACGATGCCATTGAATCCATAAATCCCATCATAACCAACCATTGTAAACGTAGACTTCATCTTCTTACCATAGTCTACTATACTTCCAAATACATCTGGTGGGATGATTACAGAATAATGTTCCATTATAAATTCTCCTCGTCTTGGTGTTTCTTGATAGATTCTTTGAGTTCCAATGGTAATTCTCTGTAGCGATTCACTACATTGATCTTTGCATCTTGTTTGGATCTAGATACTACTTTGAGTTTCTCACCCTTGAAGTTTCTCTGAACCACATCGAGCAATCCATCGGAAACAAGTCTATCGTTCATCGGCAGGAACGGATGCTCCTTTGTAGTAAAATATTCATGAATGTCATCAAGCAGTTCTTCATAACTAGCAAGATTCATCCATCGATGACAGAATTCCAATACGTTATGAGAAGCAAAGTTCTCTACGAATGTTTCTGCTCTATTGAATTGCCCCTTATGAATGCCCAGTGGAAGATTGAATGGATTCTCATTCTCATAGATCTTATCTTTGATCTCAATCATACCGATCTGAGTATTAGGAGCAATATTGAATTCACGCATCAATGATGGGTACAGTGCTTTGTAGTCGTAGTCTGTAGCATTACGAGCAACATTGATTGCTTTACCATTCGTCAGCTTATACTTAGGAACGTCGCCCAATAACATCGGTGGTGCCACATATGCACCCGGATACTTCATTGCTTCCTTTTCTTCTTTTGTATAGGAATTGTACTTGTTGATGTTATTACCGATAGCGAAGTTCATGTCTTTGAACATGATATCAGCTCTGTTAGCAAGATATGTAAGCTGACGATGAACCTTGTTATACTGAGTGGCATTGATAATAGCCTTACTGAATACGTAATCAATATCACTAGTGTTTTTCTCGATACACCACTGCACGACAACGTCTGTCATATTATACATTACGAACTTGACGAAATCAGTATATGGCAGATCGCATAACTTACTGCAAATATCATGATAGTCTAACTTTCTGCATCCTCCAATTACATCACCGATATAGTCAAGTGAGTTATTCTCAAATGCAGACTGACCTTTACGTCTTGATGCAAACTGAACCATCTGGTCTAAGTATACTGAGTAACATGATACTCTAGCATAGTCACCTTTTTCAGCTGGCACAGCTTGATGATCCGTATCGATATAGTAATATGCCTGTCGTTCTTTGAAATCGGGATGACACATTACAGATACATGATCGATACCCAATACTTTCATACGTTCAATCAAGTACGGAATATCAAACGCCATGTTCCATGCCAATACGAAGTCAGGCTGCACAGCGTTGATCAGATTGAAGATAGTCTTGATCAGTTCTTTTTCTTTATCGAAGAATACGATCTTGAAATTGATCTTATCCAAACCCATCTTCGCAACATACTGTTCACCGGTCAATGGTATAGTCTTATCTCCTTTATGCTCAACATTACCACTGAGATTCTTTACCAAGAATGCCCGGTAATCATCTGTAAATGAATGAGTCTTCACATAGTCTTCAAATACGATAGACTTTGGATTGGCCGGATCTTTGAGAATGAATACATACTCAGTCATTGTCTTTTCCATAAGAAGAGATACTGCATTTACCGGACACTCTCCCGGCGCTGGGAATACACCGCCAATTGGCTTGGTATCAACCTCAATATCTAGGAAGCACTTGTCTACATTACATACCTGATTCTGATATGTTTTTGCAAACTCCATTCGATAGAATGCTTCGACAGAGATATCTGACGTCAATACTCTTGGATCAGTATTCAAGAGTTTGTTTGCCGATGCATTACCATTCTTACAGTTATCATAGAAATCTTCAAGGTGCCCAGTTCTCTTGGCGATATCCTTCAAGAGTTCGTTATACTTTACCGTAATCGGAACTACATCCTCTTTTGGAACACAGAACTGACTGTACGGTTTCTCTTTCCCTTCTTTGATCATATAATATCTGAATGGTGGTTCGTAGATTGTCTTATGTTCTTTCGTACCATTATCCAGATTCTTGTAAATCAAAGTAATGTAATCTTTACTTAGTTTCCCGTCCTCCTTTCTATGAGGACGTTCATACTCCACATTTAAAATTGTTAAATTGTCTCCCGGTTTATGGTTTCCCATTTATAAAAACCTCCTTAGGATTTGTTATCTCTACACTCTATTGTTTCCATGTATGGAATTTTTCAATCATATCCCCTCTACCCGTTAAGGTAGAGGGGGTGTATGATCGCAAATATCTAATATCTATAGGGGGTGTAAATACATAGTACCTACACCATAATGTCTATAGTGTATATAAATTTAATTTACACCCACTCAATTATATAGTATACAATTATACATATTTTTAAACAACTAACCATGTAGTAATAGGAATATTTAAAATATATTCTAATTCTAATGGTATTAAATTTGGTATCATTAGGAAAGCCATTCTACTCATATAGGAGGAATAGTATGAACAAGATAGAAGTAGTCAGACGTTTCCCAGAAACGGGCGAAACGGCTCAGACTGAGGCTAACATTTCAGGTTTGAGTTTCCTTACCGATGGCATGGATACTCTGGTTGGCAAACCAATCAAGCTTGAAGGAACAGTTACTTCCCAGCCAGAGGAAAAGAAACGCGGCCGTCCTAAGAAGAAAGAGTCGGTACAGATGTATCGTGGTGAGAGTGACAGAAAGCTCAACATGATGGAATCCAAAGATCCATATATCAAGACATATGAAAGCACGAATAACAAACTCGAATCTACGATCAAGGATATCGATGATCTGGCTCTTCAGATTGGCAACGATCTGCGGGCAGTACGTGCAAATAAGACAATGAAGAAGAAGTACGATTATATTTGCGAGCTGGCTGGTACTGCCGGTGCTCTTGTGTCTAATCGTATCTCTGCAATCAAAGAATTGAATGCTTCGATTACCAACGCTCATAAGCTCGAGATGAGTAGAGCTAAGCAGGTCAAGGAACTGAACGATGGTAAGGATGACGATAAGACTGTAATGGATATGTACAATGCATTTGTTCATGCTCCGATGGGCAGTCAGCAATCGTTGCCATCTGGTTTCAATGTTCCATCTACAATTCTGAATGGTAGTCAGGGTATGTCTATCATGCAGAATGGTATGACCGAGGAGCAGATGTATCAAAACTTCATCAACAATCCATCCCCAGAGATGTCTGCTATTACATTGGAGAACAATCCTAATATTCAGATTGTGGTTGTATACAATCAGGAGACTCAGGAGAAGTATTTCGACGTTGTGGATATCAGCACTGGCCAGAGTGTTAAGGGTGTAGAACGCCCAACTGATCAGTTGCTGAACAGAATGGATATCAACCTTCGTGAAGGTGTAGCAAGAAACATCGATGCTAACCTCGAGTATAAACTGGTTATCGTTGGTAACCGCCGTATTGACGAATACTAATATTTATCCCTCTACCTTTACTGGTAGAGGGATATGTTATGATTCTCCTGTATCTGGGTCATCAGGATTATTAGGATAGTATCCATTACTATCTGCGCTAATGATCCTATTGAAATCCTCTGGTTTGAGGATATTGAAAGTCTTAGTATAGTAATTGGCAGTATTAGAGACTCTGTTATACGTATTCATGAGTTTATTCAACCCCGGTTTATGCATAACATCTCCATCATGCCCATCTGGAACGTATAACCTTCCGCTCATTGTCTTATTTAAAAGAGTGAACTTATCCGCAACTACAAATCCATAGCATACCAATTCAGGCAGGTTCTGTACTGGGTAGTAGTTCATTTTGTTATAATAATACCACAGAGATATATACCCATCAGGCATCTGCATATAGAATGGATTGAGTATCTCATCGGCTCCGAAGTTTACATTGCCATGCACATAGTTCTTAAATGAACCATCTGACTTAATGAACAGATAACATCCATTGTTTGGGATGAACTTCGTTATATGGTAGGTGTAGAAGTGAACTTTGTTTACCCATACCTCAACAGTTCGATTTGTAATGTCAACCCCTATTCCAATATACCTACCCTCTTCATTAGGGGCTGATGTATCTACATCTGGTATATGGAATTCTTGAGTCTGATCATCAAAATCCTCGAAATAGTTATACATCGTAGTAGATGTATGATGTAAAGGTATTCTAAGTGTGTGACCAGAGTATACATCTTCAGGTTTGTCGGTAATACCAATGGTTACAGGAATACCGAACTGACTGGTCTGAAGAATACCATCTCTTACATAGAACTCTGTATAGATCTTACGATTGTTAGCCAATGGCAATGATGCACATACACTACCATTCTGACTGTTAAGTGTAAAATCAGTCCCAGTAACAAAGTTATCATAACTCGTAGCAACAAGATTGACATCTCCATTGCCTTTTATCCCAACCACATTTGTTTCACCACTCATCTCAGCCAATGTAGTTGGAGCTACGTTATCTACAGTCAGATGACCAGTGAGATTAGCCGTTACAGATGACTTATTATGCAATCTGTATACTGTAGTGAATCCATCTGGAACATGAACACAGCCATTAGCACCAAAGTTTATATATCCTTTAATGTTTGCAGGAAGGTTGGAATAGATAGCTGGATAGAACAGCGGTTCATCATTCATAATGAATAGCGATGGCTTAAACTCATAAAGTTTAATTCCTTCTCTATAGATAGTGATGGTGTTATTCGGTCGATCTATTGCAACACCGATGATCTCTTTAACAGCCGGGGGTCTAGTAGCAGCAAGACCCGGGTTAGAGTTTTTGGTAGAAGCAGTCTTGAGATGCTTCTCCATTACACTATAAAATCCTGTATCGGTGGAATAGAATATAGACCCTAGACAGAAGTCATTGTTCAAAGTACCAGATGCCGGTTCTTTATGGATACCAACATATATTGGGATATAGTTTACGGTACTCTTCTTATCATAATCGTTTATCGTAATCTCGAAATATGCCTTTTCATTCTTAGCAATCCCATGATTACATACCAACAGAAACAAACTGTTAGTAACAAAGTCTGTTCCATTAGAACAAATACTTTGATCGGGAACACCTCCCGATAAGAACGAAGACATAAACACTCGTTTTGCCATTATATATCACCCTCTCATTAATCAAATGTCTCAAAGAGAAGAAAAAATAAACCCCATGCCGTTAAGCATGGGGCTTTTGTTTATATTAACTCTGGATATGAGATGGTAACTTTAAGGCTGCCGAAGAATTCGTTGAATACATCAGTATCAGTTGCAATTCTTTCCTTGAATTCCATGATACCATTCTTATCGATGTATTCGAATACTTCCTTGTATGGATAATTCTGATAGTGGTTGAATTTCTCCAACTTCTTCAGACCCAAAACATCTTTGAAGAAATATAGCGTGGCAATAGAATACAGAATCATCTGTTTCTTGAAATTCTTTACACTCGTAGTCTTCCAATGGCAGAGACTATAATAAGATGACAGCCCTCTATAGATATCCATGATACCCATAAAAGCTACATCGTCAAGCCTATCGTTATGAGGAATAGCATCTGGGAAGATGAAGTATACTTCCTGACCGGTGCATGGATTACATGTAATCTGAATCGGAGAGTCTACCTCACCAATACCATATACACAGAAGATCTTCATATTATGAAGACCGTTATCCAGATGTACCGGATAAATTCCATCAATCTGATATTCCCCATTCACACAATATTTGATGAGTGGGATTACATTGTACCGATTGTACAGCCGACTCACTCCAGCCCCTGCTGATTTCAGTGCATGATCGGACATGGAATCAATAATCAAGTTATAAATTTCATCTAAACCCATTTTATTCATTGTCATCTTCTACCTTTCCGATACTGTTTGGTGTTTCTAACTTGGGTAACTCTACGTCATGGCCGGGGATGGTTACACTACCATCAAAACTATGAACTACAGGAACTTTGAACTTGCATTTACTGCATCTCAATTCCATCTTATCGGTAGACTTCACTTCTTTAGTAAGGAATCCACCGGCAGTAATCTCATAGAGATTGGTACCGACATGATGTACATATAACTTAGACCCACAATGTGGGCATACATCAAGATCTCTTGTTACAACTCGGATCTTTTCTCCCATTATAAACACTCCTTTCATAAAATACCCCTCTACCACTACGGTAGAGGGATACATTTACTTACTCACACGAACGATGGTTCTGTGTGTTTGATCTTATACTCATTTCCAGATATAAGTAGCACAGCATCAGCAAATGGGCTATTACTATCCACCCGCTTATCTGTATAGACTTTAGGAATTCCATTAACTATAACCTTTCCGAACGTCGGAGCTGGCCTCCCTGCTGTTTTGTTTGCAGCAATGATCCTTTCCTGTTGAGTTCTTGAATAAATGAAAAATCTGTCATTGATCGATGACATCGCTATCACTCCTTATACGTATTGGATAGTGCCACTGCCCTCTAAGGGGAGTCCACTATACTCAATATCTATCTCTTGTCCCGACTTTAGCAATCTGTATGTAGCTTGAACACTTTCTTCTGCTTCATTTATTTTCTTTGCATAATCTTGCTTATCTCCAAGAAGCTTAGCTTTCATATCGATAACTTCAATAAGCCCTCTGGACTTTCTGTAGTTCTCGAGTATAGTAGCATAGTTACCTTCAAAGGTAGTTGGCTCTTGGAATTCTGAGAAGTAGTTTCCATCATACAATTGTACCATCGGAACAATCGTACCGGAAGTGCCCGGGTCGGAAGGAGACGATGAGTCCAAATCCAATACGCCGAGATTAGAAGGATGGCATAACTTATATGCTTTAGAGATACTGCTGATACCGGTCTCTCCCTTGTACGTAAATTTACAAGCAAGGAAGGAATCCATATCAGTCGTGATATTTCTGAAGTTGATAAGTTTGTCTTTAGTCATCTCTGAGATCAGATACATGGGATTAGTAATGATCGCTTTACGGATCTTACTAAGATCAGCATCTTTACCAGTATCACTAAGCGTATAAATCTTACGACTCAGCTTAGCAGCATAGATACCAGAAATGTATTTGCTGACATTGATCTTCTTAGTAAGGATATTAAGATTATCCTTAATACGAAGATTGTTATACTCCCATAGCATCCATCTCAAGATGCAATACGTATCATGCTTACACTCCTCTGGGAGATGAATCTCTTGTTTGGTGCCGATATCATAAATCAGCTCCAATGAGCTAAGAATATTTCTACCTTTAGCTTCTGGATCAGTCTGATTGTTGAACGCAGCGCCAAGAGCCATCACCCAGAAAGTATCTGTAAACATGACTTCCATTGGCATGCAAGTCTTAGATACCTCTAAGATAGTATGAACTACATGCTGTACCAATGGGATGTTATCGAACAATTCTCTCGGGCAGTTTACGAATACCTCTGACTGTTTCTTTGCTTTGAATGTATACACATTCTTGTCGCAAGGATCTTCTTTACTCAAGAAGACCGAGCTAGAGATACCGAGGAAGTTCAATGTCGCATAGAACCCCATCTTTGCGAACATATAGAGACTTACCAATACTGACTTCTTAAATGTGTTGTTTGCATAAGTGCAACACTTCACATCTTCACCACTCGTTGTCCTAAGATTATTAAAATTCCTATAGACACGAATATGCTGGAACTGAGTTTTCAGTGTAACAAAGTGCTTATTACTAGATTTGGACGAGGATGTATTATACGTCGACGCATCAACGATCTGATATGTCGAACTGTAAATCATTCCGTTCAATCTAAAATAGAACTTGTTCACTACTCTCGGTACAGCAATTAGTACATCCAAAGTATCTGATTGAGTGACTCCATCTTTATCTACTGTAGATATGAAGTATGTCACAACCAAAAGTTTGATATCAGAAGACTTCATGTCTATATACTGATACCGATTATCTTTCGGGCCTTTGCCTTTAGATGATGGTTTGGCTAACAAGAAGTCTTGATAATCTCTGAGACGCTTACGAATCTCAGAGTAGTTCTCTATCACAGTAAACTTCTTTACTCTAACGACAGCATGGGCACCATACCTCTGGCAAGAGAGTATGGTGTTTTCCAATGCGTCGATTATTTCGTCAGTAGACCGGGTAAACAATCTGTCATTGTAATCCGGTACGGTTTCATCGATTACTTGTCTTACGAATTCTTTCTGATTCATTATATCTCCATTTCTGTGCTAGTATTCATAGGGTTAATAGCACCCGGTTTGTCTTTAGCCGACAAATGGAACTCGATATCAAACTTCTCACCGATCAGATGAATCTTCTGAACACTGATATTGTGGTTATCAGGATTCGTCAAGAGACGAATCGTATTCGAGAAATCACAATTGCTATCGAATCGGCCACGATAGTTGTCGATATCGATATTCTTATCATGAAGACAAGTCTTCACCACTTTGAGTGCAGGAGAATCTTCATCCCTAATCACAGGGGCAAAGGTCTTCCCACCAGACTGAGTCAGAACATTGACTTCTTCTTTCCTAGCCATGTTCTGTTTCTCAATCAATTCCTTATTGGAACTAACGGCTGTAAAATCAATCACCGCTTTATCTGAGAATGCGGGATACTCCTTAGAGGAACCTACATATTTGGTGACCGGGCCCATAGAGATAGCATGTGGTGTTACTGCTCCATTAGACCGACTTACAACTGGGTATAGTGTGCCATCCGATTGGATACAAGTATTGACAAGCATATCTTTATTTCCAAGTGAGGCACGACGAGTATACTCTTCCTGTGACACAACATCCATTAATCGTCCATTGACGAATGCTTGTTTGATTTCCATAACATTGCCCTCCCTATAGATAAATACCAAAAAATATACAGGATGGAGTTATCCATCCTGTATATTAATTTACATTATCAGCGGGTTACGCTACGGACTCAGACTCATGAGCTGCATCGTCCTTGATGTACTGCTTGAGCTGTGCCGACGGAGTGATGGCATAATAGTTCTTATCGCCATCGATCTCAACTGTAGCCGTGAAGTAATCCTTCAGCTCCAGCTCCGGGTCAATGTTTGCATTTGCGCGCAGATACTCTTTGATTGCATCTGCGCTCTCGGTCAGTGCCGGCAGGAGATAGTCCTGACCATCCATTGCATTGAAGCGAATGCGGCAACGACGATATCCTTCATCAGCCATGATATGACGGAATACAGGATCTTGAATGTCAGCGATCTCAGCGCCTTCCGGAATGTCTTTTGCTTCGAAGGTGAATACCAGTTTGAACTCACCCTTCGTCTCGTCTTCTTCAGACGGCTCGAACTTGACATATCCGCCGATGTGGAATTTGTTGCCGGAATCGATTCGGCATGCTTTGACGACCTTCTTATCTTTTACATTTCCAAGATACATAGCCATACCTGCGGCCATCATCTTGATGGTATCGAGTGAAAATCCATTGTCCCAAAGGAACGAATGTTTCTCGCTCAATGCCTTCGTGATCTCGTTTGCAATACTAGTCTGTTCTACCTGCATGTGAAATTCCTCCTATAAATAGATAAAATTAGATTATATGTACACTGGGTAGATATTCCCAGAATATACCAACATCTTAAGGTCTAAAGCTGTGTAAATTTTTACATATTCGTCATGTAGTCAAAGGTTCCATCTGTATGGATAATGAATCCCTTTTCATTGAATCCATTACGAACATCCTGAACCATTACTTCACTTTTCTGATTCGCGAATACATTCTTTGCGATCTCGTCGAATATGGTGGCGATAGATGTGCCGTCAGCAACTACGGAATCGCGAAGTTTAACATCATTAATCACCTGATTAATGATAACGATGCCATCACATCTCCGTGTGGCTCGTGGATAATTATTTTTAGTGGTGATGATTGTAGCAGTAGAAAACCCTTCTGCATCCATCTTATATAACAGACCATATTTAGTATAGTCACCCATAGATACAACAGTCTGCATCCCACCTCTAAACATTTTGTCTCGATTGGCAAACAGTTCTGCGTCATCCAATATCAAATTGGTCAATGACGAGATTACTTTGTCTACCTCTTTGGCATTCAAGTATGTTTTCTTAACTACCTCTTTTACAATCGACTTTGTACTTCTTGTTTTCATTACTATCACTTCTCCTATATATTATAATGGGTCAAGGATTCGTAATAGAATCCCCAACTCAATTATATAGTATATAACCATTTTTGATTTTAGATTGACCTTACATAATTCCATGCAGACTCTACATCTAATATCAAACATCTTGGATTGACAGCCTTGGTCTTGGAAGAAGTAAATCCAACATGAGGAACAATCAGTATTCCAGTCTTCTTGCTAACACTCTTTTTGCCATCAGCATCTAAGCCTTTAGCAATGAATGCTTGCTCAAGGGCTTCATCTCTTACTCCAGTGAATCTAACCTGAATTCTCTGATCAATCTCACCGAAGCTTCTGACTACATTAGGCATATTAGCAATGGTCACTAAATCTCTACCACGGAGATCTCTCTCAGCTACTATAGTCTTAGCTACCACTGGGCCAATACCCTTGATGCTCTTGAGTACACTCTCAAGTTCATTATCACTCAAAGAGATGACATCCTCGATTCTAGCATTAGCAAGAATGAGTTTCCATTTGGCCTGACCCACAGAGTCAAACCCAATAGCCCCAATGACTCGGTAGTCATACATCTTGGTATTATTGAACTGAAGTACCCGTTCATTGAACTTAGCTCCAATCACATCACCAAGAATGCTGATAGCTTTTCCCGGGTCATATGTCACAAAGTCAGTGAAACTATAGATACCCAGTTTACTGATAAGAGCACGACCGAAATCTTTGATGTTCAACTTATCCATCATATTAACTACCATGTTAGTCTGTCTCTCAGGGCAGTTCATATTCGGGCACATTGCACTCTTATTGCTAAACTGCAGTTTAGTTCCGCAGAATGGGCATACATCTGGGAATGGGATAACTGGGTTGGGGTTAGATTTGTTATACATGTTATCCGGCTTAGTGATATATGCCATGACATCATGTCTAAACTCTACGTTGATTATATCTCCAACTTTAAGACCAATATCCATAAATCTCTTATATGAATGCATAGAGATCTCTGACTGTACTGCCCCTAAGAATTCGATCGGTCTGATCTTAGCCATAGGAGTTACCATACCATTCTGCCCTACAGTGAATGAGTATCCTAAGAAGATAGTCTGCTTCACTTCAGCATTGAACTTGATGGCAATAGACCACTTGTCCACAGAGTTAGTCCTACCGAGATATTCTTTCAATCTTGGATCAGTAAGAGATACAACTACGCCGTCATACATGAATGGCATAGTAGGTCTAACATACTCTGCTTCTTGAGTGAACTGCTTTACCATAAACAGAAGCTGATTATAGTCTCCGTTCATGATAGCATACTTCAGATCCACCCCAGATGAATAGTAAGAGTTCAAGAACTCTACTTCCACCTGACGATCAAGAATATTCAGTCCACCAGTACGGATAGGGACAAGAGTCAGATATGGAAGATACTTACGAGCATTCTTCATTTTCATAATAGCAATTACTGCTACTCGTCCATTGACAAAGCTCATACCGAAATCTCTCTGAAGGGCAACCATATTATCGAATGTAACAATACACTCGAACTTGATACCGAACCGAGTAGTTTCATTATGCATCTTCCCTGCCTTTGGGAATACATATCCACCAAAGATAGGAGTCAGATCTCTTGCCTCATTATTCAGTGTATCTCCACGGCTAGTTGCTGATACTATAGTATCCCCAACCACTGTAGCCTCTACAGATACACCATCATACTTCAACTCAGCAATCAACTGATTGAAGTTAATACCTCTGGATGTGATCATATGCATAAAGTTATTCTCAAACGTCCATACAGTATTATCATCATTGATACCTCTGGATCTGGCTTCAGCATTGAGAACAAATTTACACTTATCCAATGTACCAACCAACTCAGGATATGCATGTTCCACATCAGTAGCAGATGTTTTCATCTGCATGAAATTCTCAGGGGCCGTGTGATCATAGAACGCCTTCATAGGAACACTGTTTCTTACGAAGTTATCAAAGAAGATAAGCTTATCTGCATCTTCTACCCTGCTGATAACTTTGATAAGACCATCTGAAGTTCTAGCCGATCCTTTAGTAACCACAGTATCATTCACTGGGTCAAATACTATCGGCTTAGCTCCTACAGGGGAATTACCACCGGTTACGTTGTTATACTTAGTCACTACTAGATCATACACGCCATCTTCCAATGGCAGCATCGATGCAGTAGTATTGTTATACAGAACATTGCTGATCATCAGAGTTCCATATACATCTTCCAACTCGATTTCATTGCCATGGATAAATGCCATAGCAATATTATTCATGCAATTAATGAGTTCATCATTAACGCATGACAGATCATTGTTATTGAGAGCCTTAATAGATTCCTCTATTACTCTATTCATAATAACCTCCATAACAAACCCCCAGTACCACTTAAGGTACTGGGGATAAGTATTATATTCCTTCAGGTTCTCTAGTTACGACAACCCTCTTTGCAGCCTCAATCGGTTTGACAACCTTCTTGGTCTTCAATATCTCAATCAGCTCGCGTACTGTTTTGACGCCATACAAATCCTTAGCATCATTCGCAAGTTTGATAGCCTTGTTGTATTTGATATCCAGCATGGTTTCATCTGCCTGCTCAGGAGTCTCATCCGTGCATCTCTGAATAACCCACTTAGGTTTGTTATTTAGTGTCTCGTCGAGACTAATAATCAAATCAAGTTTGTCTTCATCAATAAGGAATGGAGCTTTCTGAACTACTTCGGTACCACCCGGTTCTCTTTCTACAACAATTCGATATGCCCTTGCTTTGTTCTTCGGGATGATCTCATGAACAACCCGAATACCGATAGTCTTAAGATATGCCGCTGCAATCTCAGCTGAACGTGAGGTTACGGTATCATCAAGATTGACATTCATCTCCAATGGAGAACCAGTCAACAACTCTTCTGACAAACGTCTAGCACCCGGAGATGAAGACAAGAACAGCAGAGTCTCAATCAGTTTATTGATTGCTGCCATATGAAGCATGTCTTCCCATTCCATTTCACCAAAACGAACTGGAGTAGATGCATACATAGACTTATGGAGCTTAGAAGCTTTAGACTTCGTATTCTCCCCCTTGATATTCGTAGCCGCAAGAGATACAGCAGAGAACTTCTCTTCTGCGAACTGCTTCAACCGATAGATATATTTGTATCCGGCGACCATTCTACGATTAGCAATGATCTTACGATAACTGCCATCAGAATTCTCTTGACGAACTCTAAGTCTAGCCTGCTTTACAAATGGGAATGCCTTATACAACGAGTTGAGTATATCTAAACTCATCGGAGCCATTGGCGGAACTACAACATAGATACATCCATCTCTCATATAAGAATCGATAAAGAATTCCTTGTCTTCATCAATGAGAGAGTTATACCCATCTTTGAATCTTTCAGCCTCTGTTGGAGAGATGATATTCAAATAGGTATAGATCATACCAGCAGCCGTTACGTAGTCGATCTTATTTGTATACATATAGTCAAGAATACGATCTGCGATATAGGTGACAGATGTTTCAAACAACTGGCCAGGATTCAGACGATTGACACAAGTACATTTATTGTAGATAATATCTACAGGATCAAACACACCATCCTGAATCTCGATCTCTGGCATCTGATCATCTGGAAGGATCTCGGATACAACTCCCTTTCCGCCGTATCTATCTGTGATCTTATCTCCTTTACGAAGAGGAATGATACGAAGGATAGTGATATCCATGATGATGTTATTGAACACAGCATCAGAGATATACATGACATCGTCGACAACGTCCTTGCATTTGCAATAGAACTTCTCCATGTCATATGTCATTGTACACTTCTTATCCTTTACCAGCGGTTTGATAGCAGATACTACTTTCTTAGCAAACTCTTTGTTAGCTTCATAGTAACGCAGAATCTGCTGATTGTAAATAGAGTCTTTGAGTGCATCCGGATTGTTACAAGCGATCTCAATATCTACCACTTTACCACCCTGAATTGTATATGGCTCATCTGAAATCATAACATGTTTCAGATTCTCCCAACTCTGAGCGAACAAAGCTTCTTCGTCTTTCTTCTCTCGTCTAATGGCACACAGAATACCATTAGTAATCTCCTCCCCAATATCCGGGAAGGTTTTATACTCATCATGATCGGAATTACCGAACAGATTGAGTAGAATATCATTGTCATTGATCATGACTCTGACTTTGTCTACCAGAGGTGATTCAAACCTCTTTGCTACAGACTCAGATACAACAACAGGATCTTCTGTAGTTGCTCCACATGCCATGTAGATAGTTCTCAGATTCAATCCATCCTGACGGAGATTGTACTCATCGAACATACTTGTCTTAGTGATAACTGTATTCTTCGGGATCAGAGATCCTGTATGCATATTATCAATAAGAGATGTGTCGAATGTATACCCGAACGATTCCGAGATATACTCCAACTTGTTTCTGACGACCAAGTCCAACTCATTAGTTTCTGGATTGAGTATGATCATATACTCTTTCCGTGTATCTGAGTTGTCCCATGGGTACTTAGCAATCTTATCGATTACTACAAAATTGTTTCCGGTTCTCAGGAAGTTAGAACTCAGTTCCCCGAACTTAACTTCATGACCGGTGTTTACATATGCAACTTCTGGCCTCATTAAAGGTAATCGTTGCTCAGCCTGTACAGACTGTAGAATTGCTCGTGAGCCATTGTTTGTGGCTCGAAATGGTTGCAGTGCTCCTTTCCCTAACGTATGATTTTGGTCAGGTATTCTGGCTTCTGCATCTGCGATGTCTTTTTCAAGATTGAAATTTGGCATTGATTTTTCTACCCCCAAATATTAGATTATAGATATAGTAAATACCTTCTCAGATATATAGTATATAACTGAAAAGGTATTTATGCCTTTAAATGCAGATTATGCTTCGATCTGCTCCACCGGAGCATCCTGAACCTTCTGGCCAGAGATCTGATCGAGAATACCATCTACGCTGTAACCACAATCACCATACTTCTTAGGAGCAGCGATGTACTTCGTAATACATTCAATAGAATACTCCTCGAATACCTTACGGAATTCTTCGTTCTCTTTGAGTTTGGCTTTAAAGTTCTTCTGCATAAACTTCAGGTCAGTGCGATCCCCAAAGTAGTATGTACCAGCACCGTTAAGCATATCATTATCTTTCATGAACTGAATCATGGAGATATCTGGATCGAAACCATTATTCTGGTCAAAAACAAGGTTTGTAAAAGCATTGGCTCTCGCACTACGAGATTTTACGAGCGAGAACTTAGCAATGGCACCATTGATACCGAAACCTTCTGTCGGTTTCAATTTGTTACCATCATCGATCCTAATGACATTGTTTGCGACATAGATAGGAGTTACACCACGAGGCAGAGTCTCGTTAGCATTCAAATAGATAGTTTTTGACTTACTATGTGCCATTGGGTTAATCTCAACCTTCTCAGTGATATGATTGATGATGAACATGATGATGTTTGCTTCTTTGCATGCCGGAACAAGAGCACGAAGAGTAGCGGCAATGGCTTTAGCAGCCGCAGTCTGACTCATCTGGCCACCAAGTTCCTCACCATCTGCAACTTTTGCAGTAGAGATCATTGCCAGAGAATCAAGAAGAACAACTGTCGGTTCGAGTTTCTTGATCGGATTGCCGTAGATGTCATGCAACCCAGTGTCATACATAAGCTCATCAGCATGAGCGATCTTCAGATCATGGATAGCTTTGACTCGTTTGAAGAAGTTCTCAATCGTGATACCAGCATTACGAATGATATACCGTTCTTTCATTTCGGCTTCAGTAAACTGTGCAAGTTGCATTCGTCTCTGAGCGAGCATACCACTCTCAATATTCTCCTCAAAGACAGCGCCATTCTTGAACCGTCTGATTATGTTCGGCCCGGCCTGCGTACAGAATGTACTCTTACCAGCACCAGCACGAGCAATAACGAGGTTAATACTTCCATCACAAATACCAATGTTGAAGTATTTGTAGATTTCACCCGTCTTTGGATCTTTACCTTCAGCCACGTAGCCATTAATAGCATCGAAGCTAGGAAATCCAGTTGGGTACATGATATCACTTGTTGCTTCTGCCCGGTTAGCGAAGTCTTTGTCTTTCTTCGTAAGTTCGCGAAATGCGTTAATAACAAAACTCATATTTATTCCTCCTTTTAAATATGCATGTTAATGTTCGAGCATATCTAAAATACAAAAAATAATGCCTACTCCGCTAAGAGTAGGCAACTTCATCATCACGGAAAGATATAACCGTCCCCCTCAAGCTGCTCTACAATAACATTGGTCTTGATGAAGATAGACTTGTTGAGGTTATGGAAAGAAATCTTACAAATAGATTTGTTATACTTCTTCCATTTATATGCCTCGGCGATAGAGATAAGAACCCTAGTGATCTCAATTGGAACCATCGATTCCAAGATAATCATTACGGTATACGTAAGAATCTGATCTGCTTTGAATACATCTTCAGTTACCCATTCTTCTTCAGACGCATCTACGATAGATCTATCGAAGATAGTACAGACAATCAGATCACCGACTCTATCAAATACAGACTCATAAATCTGTATTGCCTTCTTAGCATCAATGTCTGTAGGACAAGCTGTGCAGAGAGCAAAGTTGAATCGACGAATGTTTACAGCTGGATCGAATGCACTGAGCAAAGATACACTCAGGAAGATAGATAACTGCTCACTAAGCTCACAACCAATCAGTCTACGAGTAGTAGTCTTATTCAATGCTTCGCCAAGCATAAACAAGAGTTTCTTGATATACGTATCTCCAGTAGTCTGAGTCATATACATCAGGAAGTTATAGATGAATGAGTTACAATGAATAACTTCATCATAGTCAATCTTATGGGTATTAACCACCTGAATCATGATAGTCAAGAACTTTGGAGATTTGAGCAAGAACAAATAGTCCTTAGACTCAGTCTTGAAGATATCTGCCAAGATACTATAGAATTCTTCTGAAATGAGATTGTATGCATCCTTCTCACTCATGGTCTCGATGTTCTGTAGTTTCTTTAGCAATTCTCCTTTTGGATATGGGAATACTCTACCATTGGATACACGTTTCATAACCTCAGGTTTAGGGTTGTTCTTCACATCTTCAAAGAAAGTTTCCTCTTCCATTTTAATCACCCCTATTTCAGCACACATAAATTGTATACTATCAGGTTGTGGTATAATTAAAAAATAAAAGACGCGGGATTGACCCACGCCTTAATATTTTTAAAATTATACAGATTACATATCGATCTTACGAGTACCACTGAAGGAACCCGTATTCTCTGTCGGAGATTCCTCCCCGAAGAATGCAGCCTTATCTTTAGCAACCTGTTCCGGATTGATACCGCCACGATCCATATCGAATCTGTCGGATGCCGTATCGAACTGAGCATTGTAGAACGTATCCGGTGCCATGTCGATTTTTGCATTGCGATCTTGGAAATCATTGTAGATGTCATTGATCTCGTCAATCGGCATCTTAGAACCAGATGCAACAATTTGAATCGTATTGCCAGCTTCGTTGTGCTGCACATGAGTGAACACCTCGAACGGCATACCATAGCAAGCCTTCAGTACACCGAAAGAATAGTCGATGCTGTCGCCGATCTTCTCAGAGATGTTAAGGATAACGCCCATGCGGATAGAGGACGGCGTAGCACCAAAGCCTTTGGATTCGTCGATCATCTTCTTAACAACCTTGTTAAACTCATCGGTATTCTTGATCTTCCCAAGATCACCATGGACAATCATCTGATATCCCGGAGTAGTAACAAGCTTAGTCAAATCGACATCGTCGATGTTGTTGTCACTGTCAATCAGATTCATACCAGTGAGAATCTGAACACGCTGAACAAACTCATTGTTTGCAGCCAGCTCTGCTTTGCGCTCATTCCCAAAATTCTCTTCAAGGAAGTTTGCATTGCAGATGCAGTCAACAGTCCATTCCGGACTGGTCTCTTTGAACCAATCAATCGTGTTCTTCAGACCACGAGAGTCAGTATAGAAGCCAGCGAATACAGTCAAATGTACTGCCTTATGCAGTGCCTGACTTACATACTTGGCCAGAGTGATAGAAGCACCAGAACCAGTGCCACCCTCAGCCGACGTGCAGATAAGAATGAATGCATACTCCTCATTAATGAACTGATCGATACCGATCTTGTTGCTCTTGAGGTTCGCCATGGTGATACGCTGAGCCAGATGACGTTCTTTAGCACAGCCTTTGCTGTCACTGTCGAACTCAATTGCAATCTCTTTGTATTTCTCCGGCACATCTTTCAGTGTGCTGTTCAGGAGAATAACGTCAGAGATGTTTGCCACCCCTGCCTCAATCAACGAAATAGCTGCATGGTTACCAGCAGCACCTACACCAATTACTCCACACTTAATCATTTAATTTCCTCCTTATTTAACTAACCATTCTTCTGGCATGATAAAATCCTTAAAGACATTTTCATGTACAAGGTAATGCTCAAACTGAGCATCATCCATTGCAGATAAGCTTTCCTTAGCGGCAGCCGAACTCTTTTTTGATGGATCAAGCATGTCGTACACTGCGTACAATTTAGTTTCAAATTCTTCTCTCTTCTTAGTCATTTTTCCTCCTAGAATTTATTATCATAAATAATCTACAGATGTATTAGCAATCTGTACAATATTGTGACCCCATGTACTATTGGTCGCATACCCAGCGTCTTTCATAGACTGGATAGTAGTATAACCATGATCATAGAAATTCCGCTTGATCCATTTAGCACCATTGATGATGCCTTCATCTACATTGTCACCCATAGCATATGCTTTCCCCGGGTTATCATCTACTGCATTGATGCCGAAGAAGTTACATCTGTTAATGGCAAGATAAGACGTACCACAACCAGACTCTTCAATTGCATGAGCCAGAATATAGATAGGGTTCAAGCCAGTCTCTTTAGAAGCTTGGATAAATGCTTCTCCATGCCCTTTGAATACAGATTGTTTATCCATATGCTCAGCCCATTTGTCAATGATTTTATTCATATCGTTAGTGTTGAGAGCAACTGTACTCTTAACCAAATCAGTTGAGGTACTAAGGCCCAATTCCTTAGCTTCTGCCACAGCTGCTTTGTGTTGTTTTTCTTGTTTCAGCTTCTCCTCCTCGAGTTTACGAATAGCGTCCTGCTGTCCCTGTATGGTTTTGAGATTATCCAGAATCTCTTTGTCTGTTTCTTCGCGTTCCTGAAGCTGATTCTCTAGAGAAGTCATTCTTCCTTCGACAAAGTTCAATCGGTTGTTCAGCACCCCAAAGAATACGAATAATACAACCGCAATCAGCCCCGTGATTATAATTCCCTCTTTCCAGCTTCTACTAAAATTATGCATAAGTAATACCCTCCTAATTTGTCGCCATAAAATAGCTCCTAACCGAAGTTAGGAGCGTATATTTCGGCTTAGTTCTTAGTGGTTTTCAATCGTTCCACTCTTCTTGTCAGAGGTTTATTTGTGATCTTTATTAGAAGTTTCCTTCTTAGGCTGCTGTTTCTGTTCATTCTGATACTCCACAGCTTCCTTCTCTGACAGTTCATTAAAGCCAAGACCCATGTCACCAACTTCATTGATGACGCCAATCTTCTCGCTCATCTCGACTCACCTCCTTTATTACCATGTTGATTACCTAATATATTGTAAATCACTCGTAATTACACCAATTTTAATCACTCCTTTAAAAAGTTATTCAATATCTCCATTCATGTTTATAGTATATAACTGAATTAAAGTTTATTCAGAACATTTTTAACACACTGGAAGATAGATGGCTTTACCGTTTCAGATTGATCTTTCTTATTGGCATCTCTGGTGAGTGGTTTCGCAGGGCTAGTGCGTGCCATATAGATGCCCGCATCTATTATATCCATATCAGTTACTTCTTCTAAGAACTGATTATATGTCAAGACCTCATCCAAATATTCTATATTAGGACGGTATGTCATGTTAGACAAATGACTGTTTGCTTTAATAAACTTATCTGACAAGATCTGATATTTGAATATCTCAGTAACAATAATGGTTATACCCTTATCACAATTACAGATATTCGGGTCACTTTTAAAAACCATATCAATCCATGAATTGATATAATTCTTCTTCAGTGAATCTATGCCATTTGATGATAAGTGCCGAGTATTGGATAAAGTCATCAATATATTGAGGAGTTTCACCATTCGCGATAACGTCTTTAAGACTCTGCTTAATATCATCAAATGATAATGATGCAAGTTCAGATGGGTTGAATCGGTAATGCATAAAATCTCCGAATATTGCGGTGCAAATCTTACTCTTATCCAAATCCTTATTCATTCTCACACATTCTTCGCCATTGATTATAGCATCTTTGAATGTGGTAATGAAGTTAAGATCCCATAATTCATTTGGCCGTCGGGCTAGGATACATCCCCAATATTCGATTCTCTGATATTGGTCACACTGACTCATGAATTCTTTAATATACTCATTTGTGTAATACGGTAGTTCATCTTTAATCATGTTTAATCCTCCACCTGCATTGCTCTATATACGGCTGCATCTACTTCATCGGCAGTATGGAAACACAAAAAGTCGTTATATGATAATATGTTTATGCATTTCGAATCTTCTTCATCGCCGTCAATCATATTTGGTCGATAACAAATATTGGCTCTGTCTTTATACTTATCGATAAATTCATCTGAAACTTGTTGATATTTGAAAATGTAATCATACATAAGAGATTTTGGGTATTCTTCAGTATACACCGCATTTGATGCTTCAACTATATTTAGTATCTCATCATTGTCAGTAGATGCATCTAATGCTCTAATCATTATAGCCAATACAGATGGGTCAAAATCTCTGTGTAAGAATTCATGCAGTTCATCTGTAATCTTCTTAAGTGGTTTATCTTTATTAATATGCATGTATGCCTTCATTCCAATATTCTCAATGGTGAATCTTGATTTTTTCACAGACTTGTTAAGACAAATCATCTTGATGTAATCCGGATTATCATTGATCAATTTTTTGAAATGAGAAATGAATTCCTCATCCCATAATTCATCTGGTCTGTAACGAAATACCTCACGCATATTTACTTGTATATTCCTTTTCAAACAAGCCAGAGTTGCAAATGGAGCTTTCCCATACATGTTAATCATTTTACATACTTCCTTTCTAGAGTTACACATATCATTTTAAAGTGATTTAAGATATATAAGTTTACTATAGTTGGAGAAATAATCGTTCTCCCCTTCTATCCAAATGATGCTTCGCATTTATAGTATATAACCATTTTTAAGTTTGACCCCTATATTTTCGCATAAAACTAGTAGTTGAAATCTCAGTACACTAAATTAGATACGTTAAAGAAACAGTATTTATCCCTCTACCTTACTGGTAGAGGGATATATTTACTTGTTTGCTATATGAATCATGAGAGTAAAGTACATGACTATGGATTTGAAGTAGCTATTCTTGGTAGCCAATCTACTTCTACGTTTACGATATCTCTCAGAAGTCATTAACCATCCTTCTACTATCTCTTTGATCCTAATAATATTAGCATCCTTGGTATTAGACTTAGGAGATACAGAGAATGTAATGAATCTGATACTAGAAACATCTTTATCAGACTTTGGAGCAGAGAAGTATGTGTAGACCAGTAAACGTACCAAGTCTTTCACATCAGTTCTATTATCTTTGGAATCCATAATAGATTCCATGATAGACTTTACTTCATCTGTGTGTACTAGATTATCAGAAGACATCTTGCAATATCGGTAATCTATACTCATAGAGTTTATCTTAGCCATAGCATTCTCTACTGCTCGCTCTGCTTTCAGAGAATCGGAATCTGTAAGGTGGAAATTGTCTTCCTCATTACACTCACTATCAAATGTAATGTAATCCCTTCTCTCATACGCGCTGTAGTATAGACTGGCGACGTTCTTAATGAACGATTTGATTCTATTTCGCAATTGCTGTACTAGGTATGCGACGTCCTCATCATCGAACGATTTGAAGCGATTATTCTCATATGTGGATATCCAACTCTTACCAATAGCAGTAACAGTTCCAATGACATGACCCTCTGTTTTGATCATGAATTTATTGGAGAAATGATTGATTACGTAATCCATTACGTATTCATATTTAGCAGGTTCTGCTTTAGGGAATGAGTTACTATGGATAGATGGATAGAACTTTCCACTGAATCCGAGATATGCACTAGCTATTCCAGCAGCCTTCTCATCTTTAGCCAGTATGTAGTAACGTACTATACAGAGCAAAAGAATTGTAATCTCATCTTTAGCATATCTAGGATTGAATGCAGCGATATCCCAATAGTAAGTCTGCATGATAGCATTCTTGACTTGGGATCTAGTGATATCTACAGCTTTGAATATCTCATCAGCATCAGTAGTGCCAAATGGCATCCTATATGATGGTGCTGCGCAGAACAGTTCTTTAGTTCTGTCATTTACAAACTTAGCAAACTGCTTCTTGAACTTATCGGAGTTTGCTTTCATCTTCTTAGCCACTACTGGATAGAGTATATTGAGTATGGCACTGTCATCTTTCTTGTTGTTCATTGTATCTCCCCCGTATAATTACAAAAAAGAATACGGTCTCCCGTATTCTTTCTTTTCTTACATCAATGTCCCAATGATGAATTCTGCTTTAGAATTCATGAACGATTGGGAAGACGAAGTGATTTACAGCCAATGATTGATCCATTACTGTCGTGAACTGAAATGTATGGGAATACCAGATCATGACGATCTAATACTTCGCATGCAGTCAACTGTGAAACAATGTATAAAACTCCTTCTTTCGGTTCTGGAAGATTGAATGCATCTCCGTCTGTTTTCACAATGCTGATACCTTTGGAAGTAGCAACCAGTGAAGTATTCTTATTCATAATCCTAGCGGCAAACTTCTCGGGTTCAATGCTACGAATGATTTTCGTTTCAGTAGCATCATAAATGTTTATCGTATGCGGAGTCAGATTGATAAACTTATACGGCTCATAGTCAAATGATGCAGCTTTCTGTAACATCTTAGCTGCCTGACTAATGTCTTTCTGTACAAGCACATTCCAATCAATCTGATCCATATGTCTTGCGACAAATAAGTTGGAAGCATTGTTCTCTGAAATGTATTCAGTTACATTGTAATCATACCCAGCCATGATTACGCTCTCAACCAGTTCTTCGTTAGTCAAACGTGTTTCGAGGATATCTTTGTCAAAGAGTTTACAATAATCGATCATCATCTGCTGTGGAATGATATGGATGATGATCTCTTGCTCTTCCCTAGTAAGAGAAGAAGCATCGTTGATGAAATTCTTGATTTCAGGAATAGTATAGATACCATTCTCAAAGTTATTGAGAATGTCATAATACTCTTTCAGCTTCTCTGGCATTGCAGCCGAAATAGCAGTTTCAACCACATCATCTTTCGGTGGTTCAACTACAGAAGCTGGAGCCGGTACTAATATTTTGGGTTCTGGAGTCTCGGTAATATGATATTCCTTTGGATCGTTCTTGGTATCATCTGGATCTGGGATGGACGTTGATAACTTGAGTTTCAACTGCTGAAGCTCATCCATTGTAACCGGATGTTCATCGTCTTCTTTAACCGGAGCCACATATTCCTTCACCTGATACTCTTTGATGTTAGCATATAATTTTTCTTTCGTAGTTTCTTTAGCAGATTCTACGATGTTGTTTTCGACATAGCGATCGACGAATGCATACATGTCAGTAAATGACATGTCCTGATATTTAATCAGGGCAGCTACGATCTGTTTGTTATCGGTATCCTTCAAACAATGATTAAAAAACGCCGGAGTTACTGTCTGATTTTTACAGATGGTAACGATGATTGGCATAAACTTCTCTTCCACATATTCAATCTCTTCCATTCTCCGAAGATTGAATGTATGAAACCTTGCAACACCATAACTGAAAGTATCATTGTTGATGACGCCTACCATCTTTTTGATTTCATCAAAGGTGAAATCATTTCCAGCCTTCATTGCATTCACATATGCCGAATATGGCATCTTTGAAATATCTCCGTTATTGACAGATTTCTTTAATTCTGAAAATGTATAACTCATGTTACAAATACCTCTTTCTAAATTCTAATTAACACATCTTGGTACTAACCTTTACACACCCATGTACATCACCTCTTTTAAATGTATAGAATCATCTCTTCACAGATATAGTATATAACTGAAATTATAGTATATGACAGCATTTATCCCTCTACCCGACCAAGGTAGAGGGATGTATAATGCCGTATGTGTGAAGAATCTCATATGAAAGAGTACATATAAAATGGAGCTACCAGCAAGAATCGAACTCGCGACCTACTTATTGATTACCATAGGAAATCCTCGGCAAAAATAATTCCTTTTTTCTGAGCGTTTATAGGTTCGCTATAGCGAACAGTCAGAGTGCTTTTGCCTTCGATAAAATCAATAGGGAAATAACACACCTTATCTATTTCGGGAATGTATGCCAAAATAGCATCAATTTCTCCCTTCGAATAACTATTGCGTTCTTTGCCATTTATAGATTTTTTTCTAAAATCTATGACACAAGAACCAGTTGAGGCGCTTTGTTTACTTCCTGCATACTTCACTTGAACTTTTTCAAGGCGATTGTTATTATCGATAATCATGTCGTATCTTGAACATTCAGTAATGGGCTTAGATACGAGATACCCTTTTTCTATCGCTCTCAATTCCGCCTTGTTTTGAGCTATTAATCCGTGAATCGTGTTGCTATGCATAAGTAATAAATACCTCTCTATCAGCTACTCTACCTGCTGAGTTATGGTAGCATAAAATTGGCTCTCCGAATAGGACTCGAACCTATGACAGGGTGATTAACAGTCACCTACTCTACCAACTGAGCTATCGGAGAATCATTATTACTATGTGTACTCTGTATAAAATAATAATGGTGGGCCCTTTCAGCATATGGTGATGAACTTTATAATAATCATTGATATAAGATATTTAAGGGGAGTGATCTAATGAGTACGATAGACCCATTGGTAAGTATGAGATTTAATGGAGCGATAACTGATACGGGGTCTTGCCACAGTACATGAAGCGGAAGTGCATCATTTACGCAAGGTATTATGGGGCAATGCTTGACTAATAGTATTTTAACATCAGCAGATTCATCGATAATATCATTATTTAATTCGGCTACTGATTTTACTATAGAATATTGGCAGTATGTTCCATATAATGCAAATGTAGGTCCAGCAATTTATTTATTTAGCCAAAATAATGATACTGGATATGTGCAAATAGTGATTGATTATTCTAGCCCATATTATCGTAATGGAGTATCTGTTATACTTAAAATACAATATGATCGTACTAGCATTATTAAATGTGCTACTTATGACTATGCTGCTTCCGTACCTCCAAATAAATGGAATCATATAGCCTTTTGTAGATATGGAAGTAAACTATATCTATATATAAATGGTAGTTTAACTACTTCTAGAGATATTTCTAAATACCCTGGCATTCACGGTAGTTCTAATCCTATTATTCTAAATACAACTCAGATAAGTATGAGTAATTTTAAGATATATCCGTATGCAAAATATACAGCAAATTTTATTCTATTTACTGGTGGAAGTAGGTTGTTTGAGGATAGTTTTAAGAATTATTATGGACGAATGAATTGACAGTAAATATCCCTCTACCATTACGGTAGAGGGATAAATACTACAATATAAGATATAGAATGAGAGCAGTTATGTCATACTCAGGACTCTTAGTGATCACCTACGTATCATTCGAATGATACAAGTCGCAACTAAGATTGCAATAGCCGACCGGATGTAGTATTCGAGATTCTATATAAGGACGGATTTCCTAGATAGAAATACATCTGGGCTACTATATAGTTGCAGCTGTATAAAATTTAACATTTATCTATGTTACTGAACCTCTAGACGAAAGCCTAGAGGGATACTCTCTGCAAATATACTAAATTATGGTAGCATACTATATAAGTGAAAGAAGATAAGTAATTGTATAGTGAGGGATATAAAATGAGTAAGAAGTTTGCAGTATTAAACATGTTATCTAACGTGGTGATGGCATTCATAATGTCTATCAGTTCACCACAAATCCATATCTACTTTATGGGTTTAGTAAGTCCACAGATATTAGCATTCGTCAATATGCTGACACTGGGTATCGGTGTATGCACAGCTAGTTCAGTTAATAGCGATAGGTTCATCAAATATTATCATGAACATTTTCTAGCAATCATAATAATTGATGTAACATCATTCTGTATATTCTCATTGGTAGGTGAGAATTGGGTAGAAGTTAGATTCATTGGGTTTGCAGTATTGAATGCACTGAGTACATCCATCTGGGGTATTGTATGTAAGAATATGATTAACAATACGTACAGTGGGACTAAGCTTACAAAGTTCAATTCAAACTGCAAGACGGCTGGGTTGGTATCTGGGTTTATCGGTAGTAGTATACTGCTATGTATCACCATCGAGATTCCAGTCCATATATGTATCTTGATGCAGTGTGTAGCGATGATAGTTACAGGGGTCATCGATTACGCAACGTATCGTGTGTTCGAAAAGAGAAAGAAGGTAGTTGAAAATGTCGGTTCTGAGTAAATTATTTAGACGCAAGAAAACGCTGAAACCAGACGAGTATCTTGAGAGAGAACTCCGGATTCTGTGCACGAGGATGAAACAGGAGCGGCAAGCATCCCTCAGCATTAACAGCGTGCGCCACCAATCGAAAAGTCATCTTATATGACTGATAAAGCGGAGGATTACTATGATCCTCTGCTTTATTTTTTCTTGTAGACACAAAAAATAAACCCCTACCTGATCAGGTAGGGGTCAGATTCATCTTACTTAGTCGTTATGATTTTATCAACCGTATAGAGAATCGGCCTTCTGGTTCGTCGCTTCCAGCAATCTTTCCATGCACACCGACACCCGGATACGTATGGGTCAGACACTCGAGAATCATATGCGGCTCCCACTCAGTATCAAACTCGTATACCGCACATGACTCGCCATTATATATAGTTTTCGTTACCCTGCGAGTAGCATTCATCGAGTTGAATACCACATCGATTGGTTTACCATACCAATATATCATTGTATCCCTGTACATATCTTTTCCGGTGTTATACATCTCCTTGGTCTGATCTTCAGTTGAATTTTTCAGTTTAGCCAGAATAATGTTTTCAATGAATTCATCTTTGAGGGTATGTCTGTACATGCCAGACTTATGATTCATTTTAGTCTGTTCAGCCTTTACCTTTATTCCTTCTTTTTTGCAGAAGTACCAGAGATCGATGATATCATCAGCATTAGTGCAAGCAATATCAACTCCTATGATTTTGCCGAAATCGAATACACCATATGACGATTCGATATCTTTGACAATCTTGTTTACTTCCTTATTCGACCCAACGATAGTTACTGTATTATGCATAATCTTTTTCATTTTATTTTCCTCTTTTCTTTATCTTATCTGCGAGTTTTTGTCCCATGGGTATTCTTCCCATGGTTGGGATGAATTTCCCATCCCTGTGTCTGATAATAGAACTCAGGATTTTCTTCTACTAGTTCGATATCCGGATATTCATCGTCTTCTACTTTCACATATCCTGAACCGACACCACTCTTCCATTTTAGGGAACTATTGAGTTTCCTCCGATATCCAATTATATCAATGGCCTCTTCTTTACTGCCAAAGAATAGTTCTCCCCAATATTCTTCCTTGGTCATAACCTCAAGAGCACAATCATTAGTGATAGTGCGAGGTATTGCCCAAGTCTCTGGGTCATCACTATTACTCAAGGCATTCTGCCATACAGTATCGCCGATTTTTACTTCTTCTCTTTTCATAATTACACCCCTTAATTCCCTCTACCCATTAAGGTAGAGGGATCAGTTATATTTATTTGGCAGATGCATCGTAGTATTTCTCGGTTGCACGAGACCAAGTATTGGTCATATGAGTCTCAATCATGCGCAGAACTATACCACGGCACAGTTCAAACACCTCGGTCGGTAACTCGCCTAAATTTTCTGACACTCTGATATCATACTTCAATCCTTGACAGGATGCGCGCATAATTTCGATGCCAGTGTCAGACATAATCGTTATGCCTTTACCGTGATCGACGCCGAATACATGAATCTTTGATTCACAAACAGGAACGTTATCCTTTGTACTTCCATCACCTTTGAATGCGTACCATACTACCTCTTTGATTTTTGATTCCATCTCATCTTTATCCATTGTCATATAATATTCCTCCTTATTTCATATTGACAAACAGAGTTGTCAAATTGCCGATAACCTGAGTCAAATATAACATAAGGTTTGCATTGGAGATAGGTTCACGGAGCATTTTAACTGTAACTTCTCCGTCACGAATCCCATTGATCGAAATATATGGGTCTCCATCGACCGTCAGAATGACATCACAACCATGCTCCATGCCAGATAGGTTGATCTTAGTATACCCAAGGGTACGATAGGCATACCCTTCTTCAAACATCTCAAAGATGTCTCTATTGGCAAACCTAGCATAATCCTCGATTGGATAATCAAGATTGCCCTTAAAGTGATTAACTCCCTCAACCATTTTGCTTCTTACTACATTATCAATCATTATATTTTCCTCCTATAACTCTTAAACCTATACTCTGTATTCTTATTAGTCATAACTACATTTTCTACGTTATCACCTATTCCTAAACTATGTTCATATGGATTGATATCTGGTTTAGGTTTGATGAATATATTTCATCTATCATCGAAGACGATATCACTATCGTCTTCTTCTATAGAGTATGTAGTCTTACATGTTTGCTGCATGAGTTTTTCTGTATGTTTTGAATGCATCCATGAGCTCCCCTTTGATACGTTCTTTCTCTGCATTCAGATTGAACAAGTCTCCGACTTTGACTCTCATCCGGCATGATGCACAATAGTCGAACTCAGAGACAGATAATATCGTATCTTTGTAATGCATGTTGATCTCATACTCAGACCCATCGATCATTGGATCTGTGAGATATACTGGCCGGAAGTCGATACAACTCATGATATTGGACGGCTTTGAAATAACAGCAACCGCTTCAATTGTGGACGTATTCAAAATATCCGGCTTGATCTCAGATATAGTAAATTTATCTCCCGTGAGTTTGATATAAGGGAGAGCAGCCTTAGCTGCTTTCATGGTATCGAAATAATAGTTTATCGTTCCTGATTTATCTGTTACTTTGTACATTACATTTTCTTTCCTCCATTTTATAAATTCATTACGGATGTAATCCTTGATACGATTAATATTATATGAAGAATCTTCTTCATTCTTGAATTCACTCATTTTGATAAACGCAGTGAAACTAATCCGGTTCCCATACCCAGTAGGATCAAAGAAACCTACATTGGTTGCACCGTATTTCTTAATCTCGTCACGCATAACACCATAGTCAGCTATGAAGCCAGCTGAAATACTAGTTATCTCTGGTTCTTTATGCTTAACATATTTTACCACACCAGATACTAAGATCTCATCCTCAATGACTGCACCTTGATTATAATCATCGGGTACAAGTGCGATCAAAATACACGGTTCACCCATTAATGTGTAACAGGCGTATTGCTGCTTAGCGATCTTTTCGCTTTTGTAAAACCGGGATGGTGTAAATTTGTTTTCAAAAACGATTTTGTATATATTCATTTCTTAAACTCCCACTCTTTATATGCTTTTAGAATCTTGGCATACATTCTTTCTTTCTCTTTGTATCGATCATCGAGATCTTTAACATCGATGAATACAGCGAACTCAACTGTTCCATCGAGATGTGGTGTAAATGCGATCCGAGAACCTTCATATGAGTATACTTCCCATAAAATTCCCCACTTCTCTAATGCTTTCATAGTCACATGAGTTAATACTGGCTGCTCAGAATTCTTCTTAATGATGAACCCGTTCATATATACAATGGTATCAATAATAAGTTTTTCTTCAGTGTACACTTCATCCATTCTGTATTTAGGATTGACAAGTTTATAATATTTAAGCCGCCGCTCTGCAATATCCTTGTCTATATACATATGGGCGCAACCCTTCCTATTTGGTAAATAAATTCTGTATATCTTAGTCATTTCATATTCTCCCTCATCTTAGAGATCATGAGATTTCCATATGCCCGGATGATACGACGCTTAAGCTTTTCCTGCTCAGATTTGAAGTCTAACTGCAGCTCGACATCAAACACTCCAGAGAATATATGGCCACTGCTGCTATCCGACTCAAAGTTGACAAAGAAATCATCCTTGATTTCACCTATTGCATGAAGTGATTCTGCAATAGGTTCCATCGTCAACGAATGAATTTCGATTTCAGCATTGCTAGTGGAGATAGTGCCATAGAACCTAGCTTTGTTTCTCATAAGCGTATCTTCATCGAACTCGGCCACATTAATCTCATAGTCGGGATTGAGATGCTTCGCGAATGCCAGAACTTTCAATGCCTCGTTAGCATCTTTGTTCCATGTGAGTGTATGTGCACCTAAAAAGATTCTGTAGAGTTTCATTTTATTTTCCCTCCATGCACTTATCAAACTCGCGTTTGATAATATATTCGATCTGATCCTTCTTACTAGAAAGAGTATCATTTTCTTCAAATTCGACAATACCGTAGAAACCATAATTATGCATACCAGTGTCGCCGAATGTGATGTCAGTGTGTTTACTCTCGTCGGCTACGTCATCTGCATAGAGTGGATCTATTGAAAACCAGTTGATATCACCGTTTTCCTTCAAATTTCCCTCTACATATACCATAGAATATTCAATTTTCCGAGTATCATCGATTTCGATCATCTTATATTCTTCGTCGATGAGTTTTAGATAAGCCAATCTCTTTTCGGCTTCAGCTTTTCCAACGATGATAGAATCATCACCGCTGTCATCATTGGGCAAATATACTCTGTACAATTTCATTTTAGTACCTCTTCTTTCTAATAGAAACAACTCTTCATGTATATAGTATATAATTATTCAGTTATTTAATACCCTTGACCAACCTCAGTATTCCTATTTCCAAATCTTCTTTTAGAATTTTTCTTTGTTTTCTTCCCACCACTTATCAAACATTTCACGAATCTTAATGCGAATCTTTTTCCTATAATCGTCACAGTTTTCACCATGAAATGGAAAATAGATAGTAAACAAACAATGAAAATTATACTCTCTGTCAAAGCTATCTTGTTCTATTTCATTAGAATTGTAGATAGGTTTAGCACACATCCGATCAGACAATATTCTCCCATATGCACTTTCAGCTTCTACTTCACCACTAACCATAAACCCAATTGGATTGACGAATGGTGGATCTATAGATACGTCACTAGGGCAAGTGTAATCAAATCTAGATATGGATTCTATATTTGCCGCTTTCTTAGCGGTATTAGCATCTGTATATACAGCGTTACAACGACTGATCAAGTATGCCATTATGCATCCTCCTTATCGTACCCATCTCCACTTATCACTGAGTACGCTATTGGTAACATCCCTGATTTTTCTGGCTTCTTTCTCGTACTTCTTCTTAAACTTGATCGGATCACCATTGGCATTGTAAAACGTAGTAACCGAGACAGTTTGTACATCATATTCGTCAGTCTCAATAACAAATACATTGTTCTCTCCGATCATATCATCGAGAACAGCACACTTAGATTCACATTGATCTTCCTCAGCATTCTTGAATATGAAGTCGAGTTTGACAGGTATCTTCTTCATATTACGGAAGATTTCGATTGGCGCAATACCGCAATTCTCTTCATCGAATGCTTTAAATAAAGGAAGCAAGGCCATTGCTTCCTTATTTGTATTGCAGTATGTAAGACATTGTCTCATATCGTCACTCTTACCAGATATGATTGCATATACAGATTCTTTCATATTATCTATTCTCCCTCCGATGGTAGCTGAGTATAGGATTCTTCATTGGCGTATTCTTCTTGAGCCAGCTAATGAATGTATCCTTGGCAATATCTTCATACCGAGCTCTGAATGCATATGCATCTTCTGGACTTGTATAAACCATATCAGCGGTAATATGGCATCTATCATCTGAGTTATCCTTGATGCACTCAAATTTCTCCAGATCAACTAGGTCGGATTCTTCTGGAGAATATAAGAACTGCATCCTATTGCAGTAAATCTTCCCAGATTCTTTTTCGATATTATAGGTGAGATCATATCTCATTCTGATACGAACTCGGTCAAACGAATTGACAATAGGAAGAGCACTACCATAGCTGCCGGGTATACTATATGCGCCGATGAATTTTAACATTTTTTCGGCGTCTTCTTTCTTGTCAAAGATTCATATGAACTCATTGTCATCCTTACCAGCATGTACTACATAAACCTGTTTTACTTCATTCATTTTCTAGCCCTCCACTTTTTAAACTCTTCTTCTACTCTATCAGAAACTTGTTTCTTGAATTCCGCTGGATTTATGCTTGTATTGTACGTTGTATATAGTTCGAATCCGATAGACTGATCATAAAACACTGTAAACTTGACCTCGTCAGTTGGCTCATCATCATATCTGGGAAAGAAACGTATCTTAGTAACTTCCCCAGAGTCCGATATACATCCAGCAGATAATAGTGTTTCAACATCACTATATTTCTCTTCTTTATGCATTTGAATCTCTCCTTTATTTAGATGGAACTAATATGATATTGGGTATTAACCCTCCACTACCATTGGGAACGAATACCGTTATCGGAATGTAATCAAAATCATTACTTTCCTTTGTTACCGGTGCTGGATCTGGGGTATGGGAAGTTGTAGCTGCGGCTAAAGTCAAAATCACAGCAACAACCATACCTATTGCCATAACTATTATGAATTCTCTGTCGGTTTGCACTTGAACATCTCCTCTTTGAATACATTAGATTCAAAGTTATCTGCATTCAGCATAACTCTGTCTACTATATCGTCCAGAGTAGAATTCCTATTGAAATATTCGTTATCCCTAAATATACTGTACAGAGCTAGAATCTTAAATTTCCTAACTGTAAGATTTGTACGGATAGTCTTTCCAGTTATATCATCTGGGAATAGCTTAGCTATTTCATCAGCATGTTGCCATAAGAACTTAATTGATCTTGCATCACAATCCCATTCTACAGCCGGAGTATTGACGCTACAATCGTGCGTCATCTTTTTGAGTTCTTTGGGGGTTAAATTCATTCTCTTCATCTGAAGGAAATGATTGATTTCATGGGCAATGGTGAAGATCATAGAAAGAAGTACGCCCCGCTTAGGGATATTGAATTTATTCATCACTCCAACATTAATCGTGATCTCATTTGATCCATGATTAAAACGCCCGAATATTCTTCCATTCTTTCTTACACTCGGATATAGTGAATAGAACTTATTGATGTTAAATTCGGTCTTCACAGAGATTCCATATATACTTGTGATGAATCCATGAATCCTTACCGCATCGATAAGTGCTTCTGAATCACTACTGTAGTATTTGTCTTCTGTGTGAACCGTGACCACTGGTTTAATCTGTCCCTTATCCAATGTATGCCAAGTCGTTCCAATTAATACTCCGAACCGGTCTTTGTTTTTGTAATCATCCCTAGGCACGAAACCCAACTTACAAACGATACCCGGCTCTCCGTACAATACCTTTACTATCATAAACGATTTCTCCTATTAATCAAATAAATATAGAGGTAGGCTTTCGCCTACCTCCAATCTTTACTTAATATGCATTTTCTTCTTCCATGCATTACATTCTCTGATGATTCTGTCCTTAAGATTCCGCTCGAACTCATCTGGGTCTTGATCAGTGTTATACTTCACAAATCCCCTGAATCTAACAATCGAGAAACTTATATTCTTATAGGATTCTTTCTCAAAAGTAAAGTCTTCTTCAGATTCTCTCGCATCTTCATCATTGTAGTACGAGATATATGAAATGTAATTAGCACCCTCGACGATACCTGTTACTGAGAACATGGTAATCTTTTCAGGTGGAGACATAATGATTGTCTCCCGATATACTCCGTGCGCTGCATTGCCGAGAGACTCAATCTTTTCGGCCATTAGTGCATCATCTTCATTAGCATAGATGCCGCACACCTCAGTGCCGTCTTCATCACCGGCATAGACGACATAGATTGTTTTTTCTTCTTCCATTATTCCATCTCCTTATCACAAACACCGGCAATAGTAGAAGCCCCAATTACCTGTTTCATCTTACCGCGAAGTCTAGTAAAGTACAGATCTTCGTTCTCGTCTCCGTCTACAATGTATACAGTCAGTATATCGCCGATATCATTGATGAACTGACGCCTTGGTTGCTTGTTAAGAACGCATGCTTTGACAATATTTCCTACTCTGATATTCATTCTTTCCACCTATACTCTTTCTTATATACTACTTCAAACGGATTTTCGAATTTAGCTATAACCTCATATAGTTTCTTTTGAGGGTAGCTTTTGATGATTTTATTATCGGCTAGATTATGTTTCTCAATGTATTTCCATAAATCTAACCCAGTGATCATTGTCTTGACCACAAAGACTATAGAGCGTCTCTCGAGCCGTTTTACGAAGTCGGTGTATTCCTGTAGGTTATGCATGTCGATAGGCTTAAATGAAAAGGATTGGTATTCCTTATTCACTTCTACCGCTGCGTTTAGATCTTCTATTCCATTCTTATGTGGAATAGTTAGTCTATTTTTAATCAGACAACGATAGCCATATCCATGATATATGCAATCTTTGTTCCTACTGAATACCCTAGCTAGACCATACTTTTTGAACTTAGAATGATACCCATCGATATATAGCTCGATGCGCTCATCGTCGGTCAGACTCGATCTATGTTTATCTAGCTTTACATATAGATTATCTATTGTATTTCCCTCCTTTGGGCATAATTTATCAGGGAGCCCGTTAGAGCTCCCTGTTATTTAAATATTCAGAACCATCTTGATGAAATTATATGCTTCTTGATTGTCTAGGTGCATTTCTTTGATTACATGATTGCAATACTTCTCACAGTCGTATGAGTTAGTATTAAACATATCTGCAATCACAATAGATAATGCTAATCCATTGCTCCGATTAACGAAACATAGTTTACCATCTTCAGAAATACTAAATGTGAATGTAGTATTTCCAACATACTCAACCATGCTTCTGCCATAGCTATACAGGTCAATAATGAATGATTTCACTCTTTCCGCAGCCATGATAACATGCATACGTTTGTGATATTGCCACATCAATGCTTTTACATATGGTGTGATAGAGTTGTATGCATCAAACTCATGATCACTGTCAACACGATCAATGAATTCATCCAACTCAGTAACAGTGGTAGTAGGACGAAGATTCATTGCCAATGTAACATTGCCGATTGTAAACCATTTGGCATTCCGACCAGTTCCCTTGAATGTTTGATTTGTAAGGATGACCTTACGGGTTTTGATATAGCATACAAAAGTCTCAATTATCCCCAGCTTTGGAGTCCGAGTCATGAAGTCGAGAGCATTGTCAATAGTATTTGGCAATGTAGTATATTTTACATCACCGTTTGAATCTTTAACGGTGATAATAGCAAAGTTATCATGTTTGATATGATTGCTATATTCCATCATGAAATAATTAACAAACTTGTTACCACGACTCAGCTTACATATCTCTGCTCTCGTAAAGTATGCATCGGTATGAGTAATAAGCTTTCCATTTAGCTCGATGTATATTGATGGCACACTATTACCATGATCATTTAACGCTGATATCACTATTGTATCTCCATTGTGCTTGGTTGTGTACATCTTGAAGTCACCGGGCCCAATATCAGTACAAACCAGATTCAATGCAGAAAATATCCAATTATTTCCAGAATCGTATGGAATCTTTTCAGCACATAACGTATCATTGATTATAGAAACTTCCGTCTCATGATCGCTGTCATCCTTGTTATCAAGGAAATGAATCTTACCCTCCATCTTTTCTAAGATGGTATGGTATCTTTCAAATACACCACGGATAACACGCTTGGTGATATCACTGCATTCTGCCCTATCCAGATTGATATTTGCAGTGCGATCACTGATCCATGAATATACTAACAACGGGCTATCATCAACTCCGAAAAGAAGGCTGTCATCCATCTTGACTGCCTTTTTGATATACAATGTATTGACTCTGTTACCAATCATCTTAACGTATACCGATTCGATACCAATAATGTCATCGTCAACGACCAATCGGATATCAGCATTCTCTCCTGCCATAAATGATGCAGTCAATCGTGCGATGTAGTAGTTGATCGGAAATTCGGTGTTCTTTGTCATAGTACCTCTCCTTTGTTTACGTTACCACAAAAATAAAAGGGGTGATTACTCACCCCCGGATAAACTTAGTCTTCTTCACGCTCTTCGAACGCTTTAATGATCATTTCGCGGATTTTCCGGCCGAAATGATGTGGATCTTCATCAGTGTCATAATCGACACATGTTTTGAACTGATACTTAGTATCGTCAGATGGGTCATGAATAAATTTGACTCTACGATTGAACGGAGTCTTTGTGTTTTTGTCTCTTGCATCAAACCGGATGTGGGAGACACAATTGCCGAATTTGCTTATCCCTCCAGTGACATCTAACCATACAACTTTACCAATGGTCGGGGTAACAACCAACTCTTCGACGCAATGATAGATCGAGTTCAAAGCCTGAATCTTTTCTGCGATCTCAGCATGGTGGAAATCTGTGAATACTTGGCAGATTTCCATACCATCTTTATCGCCAGCAGATACGATGTAAACTTTCTGTTCTTTTTCCATTTCTTTTCTCCTTTACTGTTCAGAATAACCTTCTCACATATATATTATGCAATTGAAAATAATTATTTTGCCATGATAACATCCATAGTTTTCTTGATCAATTCGAGTGTATCTTTTTTGTTAAGAAAGTATTCATCAATGATTCTACTCATCAATAACGTAAACTTCTTGCCCTCTATGGTATCACCAAATGATAGTGATGCCATAGAGTTGATCAGAAACTCTTTATTATTATAGAAACCATCGATTTCAATTTCATTCGTTATATGATCGATAGTTACTACGACAGATGGTTTGCGATCGGAGTACACAACATCTTTACCCTCGATGCTGACATATTTTCCATAGAATGAAAACCGTGTAGCGTCTTCACCCGTTATCATGCTTTTGACAGCCGAGAAAATAATATCATTCAGTGTCTTATTCATGCAAGTTATATCATCCATTTATACTCCTTTCTAGTCGATCTAAAGCTTTTCCGGAATCAACTTTTGCAATGATCTCACTCATATGCTCTGCTAGATGTTTTAGCATTTTGGTATTCTGCTCCACACATCTAGTATGGAGCCTATCCATATATTCACATAACTCTTTGGCATCGGTCGGGTCTGCTTCCATCTTGAACATGTTTTTGATGTCACGACCGTTTTTCTTATATTCGAAAAATTTCTCACGAGGCATGATGATACTCCTCTTACCATTGATACCAAACTCAACAGATGGAACCATCTTACCAAAGAGAGCATTCTTTCCTATAACCGTGATTTCACTATTGCCGATTTTGAGCTTAACAGATCCATCACATATGATTCTGAACATTGCTTGGTCAAGCAGTTCATCTTCTATGGTATATTCCTTATCTTCCATGGTACTCCTCCTCAGAGCTCTATTAAACTATTCGCATATTCATTGGCATAGTCGTTCAAACCGTCATAAAATCCTACACACCGACCATGAAGAGTATTGACGAAGTGGTTAAAGAGGTTAGACTCTTCTTCAGTTTCAAGCGTTATCATAGCAATGCCTTTTATAGTCATGCCATGGTTTTTATACTCAAGGAAATTTTTTCGTGGAGTAAGTACACCCAGATCGTCGACTGTAAACCTAATCGTCGGGCATGATTTATCGTCATATCTCTGATACCCGGCTATATCGATTTTCTTACCGCAAAATGTGAATGTAGTAGTTCCTCTATTGGCCATAAAGATGTTAAGTACCGCCGAACTGAGAATAGTCTCCATGTTTTCTTCGTTAAGTTTCCCAAGATTTGCCATGTTAATCATAATAAATAAACCTCTTATATGAAAATGGAAGAGAGTCCGTTAGGACTCTCTTGTATCACTGAGTATTTTCGAAACAATCACAGATATATTCATTCAAGTTATCGTAGAACTTCTCACATCGATCATGTAGTTTATCAATGAATTCGATAAGGGCCTTTGCCTCCTCTTCGGTATCACAGTTTGACATGCATTCTTCTTTTATCCCGAACCCATGGTTTTTATACTTGATAAAGTTGGAACGAGGAGTGAGTATAAACCGATTATTAAGGCCAACATTAATAGACGGTGTCATCCCACCAAACGAATGCAGACCGGTTATCGTAATTTTCTTATCGTTAATTGCAAACGTAGTAGTCCCTCCATTGTTGGTAAAGATGTTAAATACAGCCGATGTAAGAATGGTTTTTTCCATGTTCTCTTGAGTTGCATAAGATTGTTATTCATTAATAAACCCCTTTTTAAAATAAAAAGAAAGCCCCGTAGGGCTTTCTCATGACTCAATACATAATAGTTAGTAGCCTAATACTATCATAATATATGCCTTGATTGCCGGAGTGATATAACCGACCATATTTTTCAGGAAGTAATCGATAAAATTACTATCCTTCTCCAACTGGTTCCGTTTGCAGAACTCATCATGCGTACCCAAGTCCTGAGTAACATTGTTGATACTAACGGCAACCCGGCCATTAGACACCATGAATGCGATATCTGTATTGGAGATAGTTGCAAATACGACATTTTTGATACGTGTATCTACAAGTTTCTTCCTGTTTTCAGAAGCTTTTCTCAATGTTTTACTGATACCTGTGTACTTGTACGAGCCATATGTACGGACGCATGCATACTTGTATGAATCATATGTACGAATGAATGTATCTATCACTTCTTTAAAGAATTCAGCCGCGAATCCGTTCATTTTTACCCTTTCACAATTGGAGGCAAAGAATGTGTGATCGGCTGCATCCCAGAGAATGTAATCATCTATTCTGATAGTTATCTTATTGTATGGAGCAGCGGATACTTCAATAGTTGCAACTTTACCGTCACCAAATGTAGCCTTATAGTAATAGTCTCCTTTCTGTGTTGTTGCGACATGGAGGAAATTTATAGCAGCCTCGACGGTAGCTAAATTATCATATTTTGCCGTATGGCCGACAGTATATGTATTTACTTTGACCGGGCATATACGTTTGTTTTTGTTTACAGCCCGATTCAGCTTTACCAAAACACCCAAGATCACTTTCCACAACTTGTAGCGTGACTCATCGGTAGGCATGTATTTCTTAAGAAATTTATTCTTCCTCGGTTCATCAATATCAATGAATTCTTCGAACGAATCACTGATGTACTCGTTCTTATCAATCGCAAAACTATAGCGATGTGTATGACAATAAGCGATAGTGGCAAATTCGACCGTATGACCAGATATACGGTATCTGCCCGTATAATCTTCAGAGTCCTCCATAAACCTTTTGGCCATAAGATCTACAACTTCAGTGATGGTTTTTTTAGTCTCTTCCATTTTATTTTCTCCTTCATATTAACAAAACACTTCAAATTGTAAAGGGGCCGAAGCCCCCACAAAACTTATTTGGCAAGGAATCTGAGGTAATCCCTAACCGCTTCATTTTTGATGCAGTGCAGACGTTCTTTCGAAATTCCAGTGCCAATTAATTCGTCAAGCGAAATGATAGTAAAGAGGCTATTGTCGATGAGAACAAGATATACCGAATCATCAGAATCACTCGGCGTGATAATAACCGTAGTGTCATTGATAATAGTTGACACCATATTCATATTCTTACCGTCAATCAGTGCTTTACGATCTCTCAAAGCAGTCTCACGAACATGGTACTTATCCTTGTTCTTATTGGCTTTCTGCTTTGCTTTCAGATTTTTGTACTCTTTGATTACCTCTTTGACAATGCGAACGCAGTCGTTCATACCGATCCATGAAATGAGATGATCAATAGCATGCGTATTAGAAATCCAGTTCCTGATGATGAACTTATGATCTTTCCAATCAATTTTCAGATCGGAACCATCACGCTGAAGCTTAACGGTTTCAGCTGCATTCTCACGGATCTTAATGGTAAATACGGCCTTATTCTTCAGCAGGAATTTAGCCGTGGCCTTGCTCACATATTTGATATAATTCTCATTCGCATTACCAGCAATTGGCTGTCTGAGCTTATAGGATACATACTCATCCAAAACACCATCGACGAAGTCATACATTTCTTTAGGAAGTTCCTCCATGAAATCAAGAGTAAGCTTTCTGTTGCGATACAGAACATCTGCCTCAGTCATAATTCCTTCAAGCTCACCATTTACCATGCAAATGAACTTTTGTCTTCCGTTGATAGTTTCACGGGTAATAGATACATGACAATCCCCGATCATCTTACCAACTGTTACTGGGGTTTCTGGATCAGCGCCATTGATTGCGAAGCTTCTGCGAAGCATTCCATCCTCAACGTCAGTCAGCTCTTCCCTTTCTTCATCTTTCGCATCTTCTTTATCTTTATGCAAAATCTGTTTAGAACTGAGTTTCTTCTGCAGAAACTTGCAATATTCAGGAGACAAGGTATTTCCATGTTTATCAGTATTGTCAACAATACTGACTTTAGATACTACGTTGGCCGTACGTGCATCATCTTCATCAACCCCATTCTTAGGGTTGGCATCCTTTAAAAGACGAATAGAATCCTTCCAAAAGGTCAAATTACGCGGGTCTAACATGAAAGATACCATATCCCAGCCAAATCTATATTTGAGGTTCCTCGGAGTGTCGTTGTTGCTGCAAATATCATTAACTGCTTTCTCTACTTTGTTTTTCATAAACTCACACATTTTATCTTCTCCTTATAAAATATGAGAGAGCCCGCTAAGGCTCTCTCAATATGGTTAGTAATTTTCGTACAGTCCGAATACCCTACCAATAAAGTAGTATAGGACTTTACTCTTGTAACAATCCTCAGCATTCTTCACTGATTTCAAGATACAGCGAACTTCATCCTTGTGCAGGAATGCAGTATACTTAAACTCAGTAATGTGTTTGCCGTTGATTTCGATATTACATTTGATCCCCGGATTACCAATGAATTCGACTCTATCCCCACTGACTGTCCTAGAGCCACTGGCAAAATCGTCTTCTTCGATGCATTTCTTAAACTCATCAGCCATCTTAAACAGATCTTTAGTTAGGCGGGTATACATTTCAATTACATGCCGGATGAACCCAGAAGTTTCTATATCATCCGTAAACTTCTTTGCAATGAACTCCGGGGAAGTATCGTACAACCCATATTCGCCGCTGGTAACACCGTCGAAATCGATTGTGATAGTATCAGCATCGCCAGTAAAGTAAATCATTTTGTCTTTAATGGCAGCCTGAGCATGCTTATCACGGAACAATATCCGTGCGATATCTTCATAAAGTGTCCTCGGAATAGATATTCCCATAAAGATCTTCGTAAACCGTTTAATGACTTCTTCAGTGGTCTCGTAAAAAGTATACGTAGGCATAACATCGTCTGCATACTTTACCATAAGATCTGTGATAAGCATCCGAACATTAGAATCGATATCCGCTAACTTAAGCTGATTGATTTTACTCAAACAGTCCATCGTGCGCATGTTGCTGCGAAGAACAAGGACAGTAACACCATTGACCTTGAACGTATTGGTCGTAACTGACCCTGTTGACCGCTCAATGCTGATTTTCAACTTTCCGAGCATAAAGGTATATTCGAATTTAGTTCCATTGGGCAACGGTATTGTCATGGCTTTGTACAGAGAATATGTAGCAAATGCCGTAGTGAAGCTATCTTCGACCTTTCCGATATTATATTTCACAGATGCCTGAACGCCGCAGAGTTTGTCAGTCATGATCTGATATCTGGTTTTCATCTTGACCAAAACCATCAGAATGAAAGTCTTAGTAATCTTGCTTACCTCGATATGATCATGCTCAAAAATACCATCAAGAGCATACTGAGCATTCGGCGTAGTATCATATATTTCCGATTTCTTATCGTCATATATAACTGTGCCATTGATCATGACTATAACCGTCTGGGTCTTGTAGTCATATGAAAACCCGATAACTTCTCCAGTTTCTGATTCACATAAGAAGTTATCTGTTTCGAAGATAAACTCCCATCCGATCTGATCGGATATTCTGTGAATCGAAGATTTACTGACCTCTTCTTTAACCGTGGCCTGATGCCAGTACATCATCTTGCGTATCATGAGTGATTCTTCATCTTGTTTCATTTTTATCCTCCTTTAAAATAAAGGGGCTACAATGTAGCCCCACTGATCAACCTTCCAATTTATTGATATAAGTCCAAACGATCTCTCTGACGAGTTTGTCGATGTCAGTTGAATTGGAGAATTCTTTGACAAGAAGTCTCAGATTCTCAGTTACAGTAGTATTATTACCGGGGGTGAATACTACTTCCTTAGACATGGTATCATTGTTGTAGCATGCATGACCATCATGCTCATCGAACTGTATCTCAACTCTGTACCCGCACACATTCAGAATGATAGCACTCTTATGCTTGTACAATTTCTCAACGGTGCCATTGATCAATGCTTCTCGATCCACTTGTGAGAGTGAGCCGCAATTTCTTTCGATGAAATTCGTAACATCATTCAAATCACCATATGAAGGAACTGAAATGTATGGAACCGGGGTTGCATCTTCATCAAATACACACCGGAGGGCATCGATAATGGTCATCCTAACCCCATCATCAAAACACACTGATCTGAGCTGTTCGATATAGTATTTGAATTTGCTCTTGCAAATAGTATCGCCCAACTTCAGTATTAGTTTGCCATTGATTTTGAACGTAATACTTTTACTTGGGTTATTGCGTTCAATGATCAGTTTGTTCTGATCGTCGATGGTCATAATATATCTACATGTCATATCATGCGTAATATAGGTTAATATAAACCGGGCAATATTCTCCGGTGATACGCATGGGAGATACTCTGATTTCACAATCTTATTCGATGAAGCCTCTACAACAGCCTGCATCATCGAAACATGCAAGATATGCTTATGATATTTGGTCTTGGCTACCGCTGCGAATGCATGTAGCAGTTTCATATAAACTTCTGGCATGTTGTGTCTTTTTCCGATAACATCCAACCTGTCATCGAAGCAATTATCAAACGTCAATTCGCCTCTGATCGTCTTGATAATGCATTTGTTATTTATCAAGATTGAAATTTCCCCGGTTATGTCGTTATACTTGAAGGTAAACTTATCGCCGCCACTTGTAGTAGCGCAAACCTCATTGGATTCGAATCCCAAATCTTCAACAATGACTTTAGCTACTTTCCCGCAGTTATAAACGGTAACTGGATCAGTGATCTCAATACCACGGTTGAGGCATTTAATAGTTTCAGAAGACTCCGATTTGTCACCTTCATCGGAGGGAAGGTCGATTCCAAAAACTTTTGCAACTCGATCGATGCTAAAGAGGTTTTCTACATCAATATCAATTGCAAAATCTGGAGCGATCATAGATCGCTGATGGCCTAAACTCATCATAGATGCAATATCATCGAAATGTTCCACACGCACGCTACGCGGAAATCCATGATGAAGATGATTCTTGTTAGATACATTGAATTCAATCGTTGTATCTTTGATGAAATAGGTTGTTTCGCTATTGGCTTTCTTTACCGGTGCCGGCATCGATAAATCGATCACCTCAGTCAGGCTGGAGATGATTTCCCTGCATTCCATAGGAATATCTTTCCATTCATCCGCAGCCACAATGAAGCTACCGGGCTTTATAATGCAAGTAAACCCATTGCATTTAGCCTTGCATGTGATGGTATTATCCTTATGCCGAGTGAAACAGAGCCTGATCGGGCTCCAAGCCAGCTCAAATGGTTTGATGGAAAGATTAGGAATTAATACTAATACCTCTGTGTAGTCATTCCCAGTGCGCTTAAACTCCTCAAGATTTCTCACTATTAGTTCGATTGATTTACCTACATACTCTTTCATATTTTCCTCCTATAGATAGATATAAATAAAGGGAGAACCGAAGTTCTCCCCCATATAACTTAGTTGATCAAAGGCTGAATGTCTTGCAATACACCAGCTATCTTAATAGTCGCGATTATATTGAAAATATATTTCTTCTGTTCCTCCCCGATCCCGCAAGCGTTCAGATACATACTGGCGGAGTCGAGATCAATGGTTTCAAACCAATCGTCGGTTTTAAACTTAGCATTCTTGCATTTAACGGTGATAATAAAATTATCACCGTTCGGCTCAAACCGAGTATCGATTGAATCACCATCAACCAAATCAGACATCCCAATGAATACTTTGTTATTCTTATCCTCGGGGAGGATAACACCCTTTACGATATTCCCCGCGACATCAAGCAACTTGCCTAAATCAATATTATTCATTTTTCACCCTATCGTTAAACTATTTGCTGTAGCTCGCAGAGTACCAATTACTCTACAAATAAACTCCTTACCAATATCATTCGTGAGTGCATCACGTAGGAATGCATTTACCTGACAATCGGATGTCCATCTGAAGAATGATGTTGTAGAAATACGCTCAGTAAAGATATGTGGGAACCCAGTATTGATGAGTATGTACACGGTGTTATCGCCATCGATCTTCACTGTGTCTTTGCTGATAGTTATCCACCCACCAATATTGTAGGTATGCTCCCATTTATCTGTAAATAGCATATTGTAAACTGCATCGCTTATAAGGAAATCAACCTCGTTGCTAGTTAAACTAAAACGAGACTCTATCTCAAACGATGGAAGCATGTTTAACATCTCCCAGCCTTTTCAACTCCTGCATTGCCTCGATTATCGTGAAGTAATCCTCTATGAACTTGTAAGCCGCGTCTTCGATCTTCTTAGCCAGATCATCATCCAACGATTCGAAGAATTTGACATTGCACTTATTGTCTTCGGCCTCAATCCTTGTGACCATTCTTTCTCCGTCAACCGACTTTTCATCGATGCCATGAGCCATAACCATAAGTGTATTGAATTCAGCATAATCATGCCGGAACATTATATGTACATGCTCGCCATCGATCTTGGTATAGAACTCTTTGTCATTCCAAAAACTCATTTTCATTTTACATTTCTCCTTTATGAATAGATATCAAATCGACAAGTTAGTCTTTAGGATATGCTGGCTTGATATACTTGCGCTCAAGAGACTGCATGTATGCAATCTTCTTTTTTTCATCATACAGCAGTTCATCCAGCTCTTTCTCGGCCCTAATGATAAACTCGTCAATCGTTTCTCCGTCATTGAGAGTGAGCTCGAGGTATGCATCCAGCCCAAGTATCTTGGTGATAAACCGATGTGTCTTAATATTGACAATCTCGAAAATAATATTACGCTGGTACGCCACCTTATATGCGGCAAAGACAGGGGAACTGTCATCATCACCGCTTTAAACCAGTTTACATATCTCTTATGCATGTATTTATCACCTCCTTAAAATAATATCTTCATCCATATAGAAGATGAGATATAACCACGATCTATTAGGTTTCGTCATATATGACGCCCTGATCCAGTTGATGTACCGTGGATACATGGTATGACAGCCTTCTTTCTGATATATTCATTGAGTGCACATACAATATCATATAACTCTTTCTCCATTTGGCCTCTGGTCTTGTGATGTAACAGATAGATCGCTTTGTCTCGAGTTACGTATCGTATATGCATTCTCTGCCTCCTTTCTTATAGTTTCTGCATACTTCTTCACAACCGGATTGTTGATGAAACTATTCATCGCATCTGTCATCACTTTGCGAAAATTGTCAACACATGCACGAATAACCGGAAGAGCATTCACTCCAAAATTTGTCATCATTCTACGATGATACGTTAAGTAGAATGCTTTGCGAAGATTCACTTTACGCCTATATCTCACCATTACGCGCCATCCTTATCAGTTCATCTAATGCTTCTGATAACTGAACGAAAAATCTTTTCCGTCTGTGAACAAGCTTCACAGCTTTATCCACATTACGTTCACGAATATTCATTTGATTTTCCTCCATTTCTTGTTTAGTAGTATATCTTTGCCAATTCGATCATTCAAATTAAAAGCCGAATGAGTAGCCATATATTGGTACTGGTTTGGTTGGCTTCTTCTCAGGCATAATATACTCATTAGTTATCATATTAGTAACAGTAACGAATACTCCCATTTTATAACCCATTGGTAACGCCTTCTATCCCGATAAAATCAGCTTTTAGCATTATCTCATAATGCCTAGCCATTCGGTCTAAGACTCTTGGTAGATCATATATCCCCACAATATCTGTAGACTTATCATAACGATAAACTAAATTGGAGGGATCTATCTTTTTGAACTTTCTCATCTCACACCCATCTCCCTAAAGAATACGTTATTGGATATTGCCATTCCTTCAATTGACATGCAGCCGTAAGATGCGTAAGTAGGAACAACGGTTTGTTCTTGCCTAACAACTTTAATGCTTTCAGTTTATTAACTTCTCTCATAATTGATTATCCCTCCAATGAAGCATACCGTTTTTTCGACATTGGCTGCTGTGGAGTATATAATACTCCGAGGTTATACTTGCGAACCAAATAACTATAGAACTTCGGAAGATGCCTCTTTCCAGTCAGCAGTTTAAATGCTTTCAGTTTATTAATCTCTCTCATAATAAACACTCCTTTCATATTTATAGTATATAACTCAAATAATTTATAAAATCACTAAAAAATAATAAAAATTATCCCTCTACCCTAAGGTAGAGGGATATGTTTTATTTTACAAAATGTCTCTTGAGACTTCCATTAATCATTTATTTCGACTCTTGCAGACTACACCCATATATGCATGCTCAACATTATGGCCACTCTCATCAGTAACAACGTAAAATATGCTGAATGAATCTTATGAATTCCTCTTAAAATGATTCATCAAAGATATAGCTCTATTGGCATTTCTCCATCTGTCATACATGTTGCGCACTCCTTAAATATTATAAGAATACCCGAGCTTTTTCAGCTACTTCTTTAGATATGAAAAGCCCATCTGGCTCATAATAAAATTCCACCACTACCGGTTTGTCAGATGGATTGATTGGATGGAGTTCTATCTCCATAGTACGGCCCAGCGCTCTGCAAATAGCGATACGAATCTTCCTTATCATACCGACGATAAGTAAATTCTCTGCTCTTTTCAGATTCAATCTTCTTGTACAACTACTCACTAATTTGCCTCCATACTGCTGAGAAATACTTCACTTCTGATACGTATCTTTTCAACCTTGCTAAGATTGTTATACATCTTATTGAACTTAGCCTTGGTGACTATCCAATTGTCACGCAAGGCATATGCTCTGTTAATATTGATTCTTCTTGCATTCATTGTCTTTTCACTTTCATCATTTCCATAAAGATCTCTGCAAATACCATTATCACATACTCGGACAATATCAATGATAATTTGCTAAAGAAACCAGTGCGACCATTTAAAACTAGTCGCACCGCTTTTGATCTATTTCGTCTTCTATTATTCATCTTATTTTCATCTCACACCTTAAATGGAATCATCCCATATAACTCCCAGAGAGGGTTAAAGCCAGTAGACCATGGCATCAGTCTACCGGCTTTAGTGATGTTGTTATAACGTGGTTTCTTCATATCACACCATATACAGATAATATCTGAGTGTACGGCCATCTAGTAGTGGAAAAGTATATGCTTTATCCTTGTGCATCCAAAATGCTTTTAGGATGTTACGTTTTCTCATTTTTATAGTAATTCCTCCTTAACCTACAAACACATCATGAATCGGTGGCTTACCAAAAGGAAACCTACCGAACTCATTATACATGATACCAAGTCCGATATCCTTCTGTACATACTCAACTGGATATGGAGATGATTCTACTATCATCTGTGTCAGCTTAAGGTAGAATTCATGCTCTTCCTTTTCTGTCATTGGTTTGGGCTGATCGAATTCCATTGTTAATCCTCCTTCCAAATTATCCGAAAACTGGATTGCACAAGGGTGATAAACTAATATTTACTAGAAGTGCGTTCTCTAAAGTATGTTATTCAGTTGGTATAAACGGGGTAGCATATAACCCTAAGGGAGGTAATAGCAGTCATATAAACTATGGATTTACTGAACAAATATGGAAATGGCCCTATGATAAAAAAACCTTGGTAAGATTAAATTGATAATAAATGGAAATGCATGCCAAGTTAATGGTGGGTCTGTATGGGGAACCATGGATTATATGGATTACAAGAAAGACTTATATATTCACCTTCCGGCCAACAATTGGATTCCGGTGGTGCCATCTGATATACGGACCAATCCTTCCGATTTATACTCTAGATTTCTCTGTGCGGGTGGAGGAGGAGGAGGGTATTCTGGAGGGAATGCTTTCGGGGGTGGATGGGAAGGTGGCAGAGTTGGGAGATCTACACCCGGAACACAGACCGATGGTGGTTTTACATATAGTGATAGAAACTGGTATACACTAGGAAACTTTGGCTTTTCATTATCAGATGATTATTCTCCAGTAGATAATCCCGGGGGAGGATGGTATGGAGGTTGTGAGGCATGGGTAGGACATGATTGTTCTGGTGGGAGTTCTTATGCTTCTGGAGACCCACATTGCAATGGTACACAAACAAACTCTGGAGTAACGTTGTATGATACAGGCACTCTATCAAATTGTTCTCCCAGTGCATCTATGGAAGTTATCATAATCACAATGGCATATCAAGAAAATCCAAACTACTGCTTATATACTAGGAAGAATGATATTCATAAAGTCATTCTATATTATCCAAATGATGATATCGGATTCCCGACCGATGGGTCATTTAAACCATTGTTTGTTCGTGACCCTAGTGGCAAATTGTCATTTGCGTTCCTTTATCCGCAACGACAAATAAACTATGCAGAAATGGATTTTATAATAAATGGTAAAGTATGGTATTTAGCAGAGAGCTATTAAGATAGAATATCCCTTTACCAATGACGGTAAAGGGATAAGTTGTGTCATCTATTGATTTGCTTAACTGTTGGTATCTTAGACTGGGTCATAATTTGATTTATAACATCTATAGACTTCTCTTTTACTATATTCTCAATTATAGATGGTGGAATAGATACAGTTACAGTATTTCCATCTCCATATAAATCTGGTATGGGTATTTCTAAGTTTTCCATAATACTCTCCTTTAGATATTATAATACTTAACTTCATAGTTCTTCTGGAATACTGGTCCTTCTGAATTGGTAGTTATCATAGCGATTGGTATGCGGTTGAAGCATGTAGCATCTGCTGAACCCATAAACTTTTTATATACCTCAATATTTACATCTGTATGATTCACTAAATCTCTAGTAAAATAAATGTAGTTATCTGAGTTCGCATTGAGATAAACTTCAGATGCTGGCATCAGGGAATAATACCCACCTAAGTATATAGGGGTTGACTGGAGGTATGCAACCTGACCAACCGCTCCAGAAGTGGAGAACGTACGATAATATCTACCAGTATTACAAAATACCTGTTGCTTTGTATATTCTGTAGTATGGGAAGAATTCAATGGGTCTTTACCAGTTCTGATATTACCAATGGTAGAAACACCATCAAATCCAGTAATATAATATCCCCATTTATTATTATAACCAATTGTCCATCCACTAGAATAACCATTATATGATCCGACATATCCTTGTCCAAATGAGTATCCTATATTCTGAAATGTTTTATTGTTAATATTTATTGTAACCATTGGCTGATTGTACCAGCTTCTATCAGCATACCAAAAAAAAACTTGAAAATATACATTACCATCCGTATCAAGAAACGGGTTTGATATGGAACCAAATGACGATGGTCTTTTTAGATTATTATCTTCCAATCCAATATCAAGATGGTCTATTACGTTTTTTGAACCGTCAATCATTGAGTTGCTCAAATCTAACGATGATTTTGTTAATACAACTTCGGTGGAACCATCCGATTTATAGTGTACTATCGTAAAGTAATGCGTGTCGTTATATACTTTATCGCTTCGTACCTCCCCGTTTTGATGGATAAGATACATTCCTTCTGGCAAAGCGTTATCAGATGGAGCATAAAATACTCCACACAATCTGCCATATGATTGGTCATATGTAGCTTGGTACAATTTATCACCTAGTGTAATATTATTATAGGTATTACCATTATTTCCAGTTCTATTACACATCACAATTTTATATAAAATAACATTACCGTTCTCAACTGAAACATTATACCATATGCATCCCATAGTTCCCATTACACTTGTCTTCGTGCATCCCATAGTACTTGTACTGGGAGTTATTCCCAATCCTATTGACCAAGACCCAGCTTCTGTAGAAGTCCATTGATTGTTACCACTAATTTGTTTAGGGATAAACGGAACAAAGGTATTTCCATATTTCTTACTTACTGCTCTAAAGAAGCATACATCATATATTATAGATGTATAATATATCATCTTAGACCATGGGCATGTATCCAATGGCTGCCCGTTTCTATCTATATCTCCACTAATGCATCCAGTTGTAGAATCACTCCCTTGATTCCTTCCAATATATGAATCCCAATCCATATTAGCAACGTTATATATTCTCGCGATATTAGCCGAAGCCTCACCTCGAACTGAATGAATATATCTATCTAGTAGAGCATCATATGTTAAGATTATGTTTCCACCCCATATGGCAACGCCACGTGAATACGTACCATTACTGTAATATCTTTCATCTCTTACTTTATCTAGAGAATTAGCCCATTGAAGATTGGAAAAGAATGATGTATTGCTTAAATTATCTATCGTAAATGTAAACGAGTTTGTAATAGATACCATGAACAATGATGATGGTGTCATTGCTCCATCTGATAACTTCATAAATCTAGTAGTATTGACGCTTCCAAAATTAACAACCATCTTATTCAGAGTTTCTACATATGCGAATGATGGTCTTACTGGCATAGACCATCCATCATTTACATACCCCTTGCAGTACTCCATTGTACCATTAAATATTTCTGTATCAGAGTCTAAAGAGTATGATATTGATTCTCCAGTGTTGGTTGGCTCTGATATAGAATATACTAGAGCATGAACCTTATAACCTGTATTTGAGTCATATACAATAACTAAATATTTAATAGACCCATTGCTTAATTCAAATCTTTGAATCGAATTATACATCGTGCTGTATTTTAGAGATCTCAGATTATCATACAAATTAGATACATCAAAATATTTAGTCCAATTCTTAGGAGAACCACTTGAATTGGTAAGTATTAAATAATACTTTCCATTATTCATACTAGCAAATATATGGTCTGTTCTAACTGCATTGAATGTAATAAAATATTGAGTATCATCCATCCATGGTGTTTTGACAGACTCATTATCATATGTATAGCCAGATGAAGTATTCATACGAAATGCTCTAAACGTTCTTAGTACTCCATTATCGTATGCATCATCGTTGAGTTTTGGCCCACCGCTACCCGGACATGCATTATAGAATATAAGCTCTCTTCCCTCGATATCCGACATATAGAAGAATGCTGCTCCATTAGAACCCATGTATGACATATTGAATGCTCCATATAATGGAACAGTAGTTTCATCTAGAAATCCCACCTTTGGAGGAAGATTAGTGAATGTTAATCCCATAATATAAGACCATAAGGTTCCTCCACCAGACCCATCTCCAGAATCTGGTTTAAGCATGTTATTAACAAGATTAGTTACATACTTATTCAAACAATCATATACAGAGCTATTACTATCATTTATTTCCGTTACAACAGTGCTTGATATGAATTTCTGAAGAGTCTTGTATAATGCACTATTAGGGTCATTTATTATATCTTGTATAATACCCGTAATCTTCTTTTGCAAAGAAGGAGATAAGTCTTCCCATTGTATTTTGTCTTCCGGGTCAAATGTTAAATTCAGCATATTTAATTTTCCTTTCTTGTAACTATTAATGTACCTACATATGGATTTATACATATGTAGGTACATTAATAATTTAACACTATTTACCCCTCTACCAATGAAGGTAGAGGGGTAAGTTGTTTATCTTAATGCATAAATTCTACTGATGTATATTTCAAAAGATTTTATTTCTGATAAATCGTAATAATACCCGGCAGATGCTGGAGTCGATACATCTCCTTTGTGCATATAAACTAAATTAACATACGTTGACATAGATGGAGAGCAACGCCATTCATAAGTATACGGTTGACGTTTCCTACCACGATATCTGTACTAACATAATATTCAGTAGAATCGCTACTATATTCTTTCGGTCTTGTTGTCATATTACGAGCTAATTGTATTACACAGTTTACAGAAACGAGCGGGAAAATTGTTACTTTTCCAATATTAGAACCATTTTTATATTCAATCTTGCCTTCACGTACAAATACTATACACTCTTCTGCATCAGTATATACACAAGATATCGTATATTTTGGCTCCATATCACTCTCTTCATGGCGCAGAACGATATCTACAGTCTTGGATACACGGATAGTGATCTCGGCATACTGCTCATCCAGAAATCTGTTGAAATTCTGCTAAGTCTTATCATCTCGATTGGTGATGATCTTATCCAGATCACCACCGAAAACACCGACATGTGTGAATTTATACTTTGTTACTTTCATATCTCCTCCATTATGCCATACCCCGAATTTTGCAAACTACACCCATGATAAGCATGAATACAATCGGAGAAACTCCCTCTTTCTTGAGTTTGTCAGAAACAGACAACAAATCGGAGCTCCTATAATAATCAGTTGTCGTAAGGAATGGATATACATTACTCTCTGTATCGCTATCCGTACTATGAGATACGATTATCTCATTAGTATCAGTACCTTCTGGACTGAGGCGGTCGAATGAGATTCGTTCATCTCCGATCTTGACAGAGGTGTATTTTGCACCCCCTTCCGTAATCAACATCTTGAGTGCCGTATTCCGTATAGTGTTCTCTAAATCTAGCATAGTGTTTTCCATAGTAAATTCCTCTTATAATTTGAAAATAACATTGCCATTGATCTGCAAATCAGGATCTGAATTGCGGAGAATGACTACGTCGGCATTTGACATATTGAGTTCACTGTTATGTGAGATCATGATGCATTGCTGTACTCCCAAAATACCCATCATCTTTTGCAGTAACATAATAAACTGCACACGATTCTGACTGTCTAAGCCACCATCCATCTCATCGAGTTTGATGATATTGTAGATAGAGGATGATTTGTGGAGCAGAGCGAATGAGATGATCATAGAGATCATGCAGATCTGAGATGTACTCATAGATGAAATGTCATCATTCATCAATCCTTTACCGGAACAAGGAATACGGAACTCATTGGAGTTGATAACGAATGGATGAAGTACATACTCACCATTGAACAGCATACCAAGTAACTGATTAGAGATAGCAATGATATCATTCATGTATAATCCCATGAAGATAGTCTGAATTCCCGTAGTTGGAGATGCATACTTTTTCACAGTCTCGATGGTATTGAACTTATCGGAGAACTCTTTGAACTCTCTGATATAATCATCGTATAGAACCATCTTGTACTTGATTGCGTCTCCTTCTTTCTTCAATGCAGCACTAGAACGAGAAAGCCTATCAAGTTCTTCCTGAATGCCGGAGATCTCATCACCAGACTTCGTAGCCAGTTTGTAATCCTTATCGATCTCAACCAGACGACGAGTATATTCATCTACTTCTTTTTGGAGACGGGTGGACTGAATGAGTTTCTCAAGGGAAGTCTTTAGATCGTTATGCTCCTTAATTGTTTCAGTCATCGTGTTCATGACTGAAAGTGATCCTTCGGCAAGCTGATCTTTCTCCGCTTTCTTCTTCTTAAGATCATCAATGCTAGTCTTGATCATTTCGATAATGGACTCGTTATTCTTCATCTTCATATATGACTCAGTAAGTTTACTGAGCTGATCAGAACACACTTTGAGATTGTCTTTGATCGATAGTGCATCAGAGATGTCAGCTAAGTATGGAGTAGACATATCATACTTATTCATAAACTCAGCTGCATCAACTGGCTCACCAATCAGCTTGGATATAACCTTAGCATTCTTATCAATTACATTAGCTACATCGATGCATACCAGAAGATATGAATGAAAGAGCAAATCTTTATCGAGTTTGCGAACTGCTTCTTCCTTCTTTACCCGGCAATGATCTAACTCAATAAGGTTATCACTGAAGTCTCTGGACTTAACTGCGAGTGGGCATGTATCAAGCATCTTACATCCAGCTGGTGGAACAATATCAGATGCATTGACTGTAACTCCGTTAAGATAACCAATTTTTTGATCTAGATTGGCAATTGTCTCACGATCCTTATTGATGTAAGATACGGCAACCTCTATATTCTCTGGTCTGGCTAGATCTATTGCCGCACTTCTTTCAGATGTATCGACCAAGTCTTGTAACTTAAGAAGTGCATCATTTACATTCTGCAATGCAGCCAACTCAACATCGCTGAATGATGCTTCCTTCTCATGATTATTCAGCCAGTCGGTATATTTGCTGACGTTTTCCTTCTGTTTTTCAATCTCTTTTCTGAGATCTTCATTTACAGAATCTGAATCGGTATAGTATGACAGTTTGATTTCCTTATCCTGAATCTCACTGTTAATGGCTCTGATCTCATTAATATAATTGATATACTGACCATTGTGCATTGCCTTAACTGAAGAATCAGCGATAAGACTATCATTGACGTCTTTAAGATCTTTCTCCAGATCCCCGATTGGTCTGTTGCAGGTAAGGATACCCTTAGATCTGCATTCATCAATCTTACTGAGAAGAGTATTCCTCTCCTCGATAACAGTCGACGGATCTACCCTACCAAGGTCGGCTTTGATCTCGCCCATCCGAGCAATCAATTTAGTCTTTCTTGCTTCTATCTCATCGAGATTGGAAGTGATAGTAGAGAGTCGATTATTCATCAACTCCCGATTGCCGATAGATGAGATTTTGCTGTTGATAGAGTTCAATGACATCTTCAATGCAGATGACTTCTTAGCCAACTTCTTGTAAATCTCATTGTATGCCGACATTGACTCAATGATCGTATTGATAAACCGCTTTCTTTCCGATGGACTCTTGTCGGCCAATCCTCTGTCGTCAGAAGACAGCTGAGATAAGGCGATAAAGTTCTGATCAAAGTCAAATATGGTGTTTATCATCTCAGCGCCTTCAATGACATTGCCATTCGGATTCAGATCAATTTCTTCATTATTGACCACCTTAGTTATATGGCATTCGGTCTTCTTACGAGTTCCATTAGAAGATACCGGATGAGAATATACAATCTGAATGATAGAACCATCATCCATTATATACCCTATTGCTTTTCCAGCTGACCGGCCGGGAATAAAGCAGTCAGATGAATCACTCTTAGGGGTCAGGGCTTTAAAAATGGTAGATTTACCAGACCCATTGTCTCCTTTGATTACTGTGATAGGGTTGCAGCATTTAGAGAAGTCAATGGTGATTGTATTAAGACCCATACCATTGTAGATACCGATGTAGTTAGTAAGGGTTAGGCTAAGTAATCTCATCTGAATTTATTCTCCTTTATGATTTCACGGTCGGCTGTAGTAGCACCCGGAATGCCATTGCCTCTATAATGCTTACCATTAGTCTCATGGTCGGCTGTAGTAGCACCCGGAATGCCATTGCTCCTATAATGTTTACCATTAATCGGGGAATCGTCAATCTGGCTACATTTCTTGCTAAGTTCGGCCTTTGCTTTCTCTAGCTCTTCCAAACCATTATTAAATGGCCGATCCCTGTCAGGAAGATATATATTCGGCATATCTTTGAAGAATTTAAGCCACTGAATCGCATTGTCAATATGGGTAATAGCGACAGCGTTAGTTACTTTTGCATCGTTCATATGTAGTACATCCTTTCAAAATGAATAACTTACCTCAGATTCTCTGGTGGTTTAACTCCTCGAAGAGTATAGAACTCTTTATCCTCAGGGGTATACATAGTAACTTCTTCTGTGTCGAAGATGTATTTATCCATACTGGGAGCATCGACAAATTTTTTCCTGCACAGCAAAACCCGGGTATCGCGTTTCTTAGAACTACCACATGGCGGTGGTGGAGGAGGAGGTGTGCTTGGAAGCCCGCTGTCACTACGGTTAGCATCATCCATAATAGCCGTAGCTCTTTTAAGTTCTTTCATCCCAGCGAAGTATGCTTTACTGCTTCTACTTTCACTATAGAAATTAAGCCACTCCATTGCACTGTTGAGATGGGCCTTTACCAAATCGACTGCAGAATCTTTCATTTTGTCATCCTCCGTTTTCGGTTTATTCATAAGCATATCAAATGACTTTCTTATTGTACTTTCTGGTTTCTTTACTATGCCGGGATTCATCATCTCAACTAGCATATTCAGAACTCGGTCAATATGATCTGATTCACCAAATTTATAATCAGATTTCTGATCCTCATCAGTAGGAGTAGTTTTCTTTTCCTTATGCTCAGCAATTACCTTCTTGATATAATCCTCAGTGGTACTACCATCTTTATTCTGAAGACTTATAGTCTCATTCCTTGGTTTTCCACAGCACTTTAACAATCCGCCATGTTCCTCAGCTCGGTCATGTAATTCCTGTCTAGCCTTTTCATCAAGACTAAAAAGCCCCTCCTCTGATCCATTTCCAGAAAGTTTTCCGTTTATTCTGAACATGGCTTTTAATGTTTCAAACATCATGCGTCTTTCCTTCTTTGAGTCTTTTAACGGTCACACTAGTGAGCAATTTGATTGCTACCTTTAGTGAGTCTGATATGTTTTCGATTTGATTTGGATCTCCAGTAGATTCTGTCCAAAACATAGCATCTTCAATGAATACAAGTGCTGAGCTAAGGTTTGACACAAGTTTATCATCTGTATCAGAGTCGGTAGACGTATTATCAATATTTACGTCAGAAATGATAGGAACAGCAGAACCTTCGTAATTGATCGCATTAATCTCTTTAAGCCGATTGACGGCATGCCAAACATTAGTTTCAATCGCATCGAATGTAATTGAATCTTCTAAAGCTAGGAGACTATGTAACGCACGCGCATTTCTATCAGCAAGAACTATGTCAGATGAAATTTTGTTGATAGTGCTCTCCAGCAATTTAATACGTTCAGCCATCTCTTTATTTGTCATATAATCACACTCTCTTTCTATTAATTGGTTCTTATACATATTAAATTTGATGCTTCTACGTCAATCATCCATGCGTTCGATAGCAGCCTTAGCTCTTTCAAGTTTCTCTTCCATATACATCAACACTGAAGAGTTGTAATAATCAGCTTCAAGCATTCCATCTATTACTTCGATAGCTCCATTGATGTTCTCGATTGCAATTTCTTTCTCATTCATATTACTCTTTCTCCTTTATAAAAAATATACCCTCTGCCCGTTAAGGCAGAGGGGTAGTAACACTACTATATATTACAGAAGTTTCTCATTGACAGAATCAATGTTAATCGGCTCTGGCCCGATCCGCTGAAATTTCTGAAGGTTGTGGATTGTATCAGCGACTCCATCAAAGTAACCGGTACGATATACTGCATGAGTAACCTGACGCTTGATATTCGGTTCTGCATTGCTTGTCTGAATGGCAACAGACTTCTCCACATCCTCCGGAATCGGAACACGAGATACAACTTCGATCAGCCGAGGAATGGTCTCCAGAATCTCATGCTCCGTACGATCAGTAACCGGTACGACTTCAACATCATTACTGGCATCTGGGATGAGATATCCATCCTGCCGATCGTTCTGTTGTACTTCTTCAGCGAGTTCAACAGAGTCAATGCCTTCTTTCATGATAGAAAGATTTTCGATGAGTGCATCGCACTCAGCCTTACGGTCGTTCAGAATGTCGATAGCCTTGTTAATTTCCTTAATGTTTTTGGTCATAGTTATAATCTCCTTTTACAGTAACTTCAAGTTTAACTTCATTTTCTGTTTGGGATACAATATTGGTTTCCACCACTGGTTCCGTATAATGTTTCAGTAGAACACCATTGATAGAATTCACAATTGCGCCTTTCATCTTGATGAACCGATCATCAGCTGGGTTAATTGGAACCGCAGAATCTGAGATGATCTTCATGCATCTCTGACGAAGATCGTACTCTACCTCGACGAGCATCAAGAGTAACTTAGAAACATTCAATTCCGGTTTGTCTT
>Ga0172378_10000096_pt1 | contig 64004 bp, 55 predicted proteins | sample GrowelOW332metaG_FD_119755 | JGI IMG/M metagenome (GOLD analysis project Ga0172378, IMG submission 119755) | Groundwater microbial communities from an aquifer near a municipal landfill in Southern Ontario, Canada - Pumphouse #3_1 metaG | ecosystem: Environmental > Aquatic > Deep subsurface >... | reverse complement strand
ATCGGGGCGACAGGACTCGAACCTGCGATATCCTGCTCCCAAAGCAGGCGCCATAGCCACTAGGCAACGCCCCGATAATCGCTTGCCGGCATCTTGCCAGCGTTAGCGAGTATATTGGCTATGCGAAACAGCGTCAAGTGGATTGCAAACCTATCGATACATCGCGATGCATGCCGGAGATGGAACGAACTCGCCCAAGAACATCCATTCCGCACATGTCCTACTCCTTCACTTTCATGACCATGAGCCGAAGATCACGCCCATTCCATCGGATAAGCTTCTCCCTGACCTCGAATTGTCGGCCGAGCGCCACAGAATCAATCGTAGTCGCGGTAAACGAATCGTAGCGTAGCTCGTTCTGCAGACAGCCGGGGCAGACCCCGACGCGATTCTGGAACAACTCATGGCAGGTCTTGCCGTGCCAGCCGTTGTCCGACAGACCCTGAAGCTGTAGCATCGCGGCATTGCAATACAGAACGCTACAAGTGGACTGGTCGACGATGCATAGCGGATCTTCCAGCTCGTCAAGTACCGATGTATTCATATTGAAATAGAGGGCGAGCTGGCTTTGCTCATCATTCGTGTATATTGAATACATATTCTTGCCCAGACTCTTGGCACGATACAACGCAATGTCAGCCTTCTTGTACACGTCGGAGAAATCCCGCTGAGCGTCCTTGAGGAACACGATGCCGACCGAAGCGGTGAGGATTGTCCGGCATTCGTCCCGCTCGATCCGTTCCGCCGTCAGGCGGTCGCAGAACCGCTGTGCCAGCGTATAGACATCGCTTTCATAGACAGCATCGTCTATGAAAACGGAGAACTCATCTCCTCCGAGCCTCCCCGATGGGCGGGAATCTCCGAAGACTTCCTTGATCACGGAACCGACGACCTTGAGCATTTCGTCGCCCTTGATATGACCATAACTGTCATTGATGTTCTTGAAATTGTCGATATCCATGATCAGCAACGCCGGGCAACGTCCGGAATGGGCACGGAACTGCTCGATGCCCGGCTGCACCGCATCATGAAAGGCCTCGCGGTTCAGCAAGCCGGTCAATCCGTCGAATCGGGTATTCAGTAGCAGTTCGTTGAAGTGGAGCATCTGCTGTTTCTGAGCATCGATTCCTTTCGATATGCCGATTGCCCGAAGAGGCTTGCCGTCATCACAGCGCTGAACGACGGTACAGGTAATGAGGAACCAATGATATTGTCCGTCCGCTCCAAGAATCCTGACTTCGCTACTATTCTGCTCCCGCCCGTTTTCGAGAGCGTAGAACAACATGCGGTAGTTCACGGCGGACTCAGGATGAACCACTTTGGAACGAATCAACGAATCGGGGACATCCACGACATCGGAATCGCCCTCGACCCAGCGTTCGTTCTGATGGAACTGCACGATCGTCCTCGTATCGAAATGATATTCCCACAGATTCGCCTCAACCAGAGTCAGTGCGACTTGGAAGCGTCTATCGGAAAGCAACAGGCTCTCCTCTTTCTCCTTCAGTTCGGTGATATCGGTATAGATTCCGTGATAGACAGCCTTCCCGTCGCCCATCTGATAGCTTCGCGCCGAAAGATTCAGCCAGACGGTGCCGCCATCTTTGCGCTGAGCCCGAAAATTGATATTTACCGGCGTGCTCTGGCGCATCGCGCGGAACAGCTGGAGACGCAACGGCTCCCGATCGGCAGGATAGACGAAATCCATTCCGCATCGTTGACCCAACCGTTCCTGATATTCCTGACGAGTGTACCCAAGGACATCCGCGATGCCGAAACTGACGTGGCGCGACGTGAACGTGGAATCATCTCCATCGCCGGAGAACATGACGATGTCTCCCGGCGAGTCGCTGATGATCGTATCCAGTTCAGAACGAAGCTCCCGTTGCCCGGAAATATCCAGACAGACGCTGATCACAGCCAGCCTGCCGTCTTCCGCCAGCACGACCCTACACTTACTGAACGTCCAGAACGTCGATCCGTCCTTGCGGATCGTCCGGTATTCAAGCGAGAGCTCATCGCCTTCAGCCAAATCGGCCGTAAGCGACCGCAGGATCGAAGAGACATCCTCGGGATGGATAGTACTCACAATCCGCTCTCCTGTACTTGCGGCGAAATCGGCATACGAATCGTACCCGAGCAATCTGAGGAATTCATCGTTGACGAAATACAGCGGATACCCTTCCTCGCAATACACTCCGGTCATCCCGTATGGAACCGCTTCATGCAGGAGCGCATTGCCGATTTTCCGGTTCTGTTCCTGCAGGACTTCGAGCATTTTCTCGCCTTTCGCAAGGCGATCCTCAAGTTTACGGCGCTCGGAGACAGCCTCGATGAACCCCAGCACTTTTCCTGGCGAACCTGCAACATCGAGCCGCCGCAGGGAAATCCGCTTCCAAACATAGTCGGCCTTGTCCGAACCGATACGGATCTCGCACGCGGCGTTTTCTGCTCCAGCGGCCACAGCCCGGTACATCGCAAGGAACTGCGGCACATCGTCCTTGAACACCGTCCCATTCTCGACAAAGCATTCCGGGGCGTTCGTATGGTATGTCATCTCCCCGGTAGGTTTCGATCCGAGCCACTCGTTCCACCCGACAATTGTCCCGGCGGCGATATCGTAGTCGAACAACATGCCTTTTGCAAATTCCAGAGCGAGATTCAGCCTGCGCTCAGCCTCTTCGGCACGGGCTTCCGCCTCCTTTTGCTCGGTGATATCCTTTACCGAAGCATAGAAGAGGCGTCGACCGAGATTCTCGGCGAGAAAAAACATGCGCACCTGAAGCCAGAGGAGCCTGCCGTCGGGGCAATACCGGCGGATCTCGAAAACGAAACCATCCTCCTGCGCATCGACAGCCCTCCCCAGCGCATCCCGAAGAAGCTCCACATCCTGGGGATGGACCCATTGAAAAATCCGGTGGCCTTCGGAATTCGTCCCGATCGCCTTGCTATGGGTAATCCGGTAATACCCTGCGTTCGCACGCTGAAGGAACAGTTCGTCGTTACGGAACTCGTACAGAGCGATTCCTCCGAGAATATTGTTCAGTAGGAGCTGGGACATCGCTCCGGACTGGAACAGATCCTCGTAGGAGAAAACGGTCATGTCGTTCTTGACGGAATAGGCATAATCCACCCGCTCATCGCAAGCGAGCAAGGCCTCGAAATCATGGCGAGGCATCGGACGATAGAAGCGAAAGCCCTGCGCATAATAGCATCCGATCTTTGAAAGGAAATCCACCTGTTCCTGGGTCTCAACTCCTTCGGCGATGACCTGCATGTTCAGCCATTTTGAAAGGTGGACGATCGACTCAAGGATGTTCTGCCCTTTTTTCCCCGAAGAATTGAGATCCTCGAGAAACCGCAGGTCGATCTTCAGGATATCGACGTTGATGTCCTTGAGTATGTTCAGAGAAGAATATCCGCTGCCGAAGTCGTCCATCAGGATCACGAACCCTTTCTCGCGCAGGCGGTCGATGACGTCGATCATCTGATCGGTGTCCTCGACATATGCGCTCTCGGTGATCTCCAGTTCCAGCAGATGGGGAGGAATATCGTACTTGCTGACCAATCGCTCAAGCCGATCGCAGAGGTTCGGAGTATACAGATCCCTGCGCGAAACATTGACCGATGCGGGAATCGGCGTATGGCCGGCATCCATCCACTGGCGGATGAACGAACAGACCTCCTCCCATACATAGGCATCGAGCTTGATGATGAATCCGCTTTTCTCGAACAGGGGAATGAATACGCCCGGAGAGACCATCCCGTACTGGGGATGGTTCCAGCGCACCAGCGCTTCGGAGCCGATGATCCGCCCTGTTTCAATGTTGCATTTCGGCTGGAGGTAGACCTCGAACTGGCGTTCTCTCAACGCTTTTTCGGCGCTGTTCGTCAATTCCAGTTCCTTGAGCAGTTCGTTCCCGAAATCGTTGTGATACTCGGCGATATGCCTGATATAGCTATGCTTGACGGAACCGAGCGCAATCAAAGCGCGATCGCACATCACGCTCACAGAAACGGTCGGATCCTCGATCACGTTCACGCCGATGGCAGGAATGACCCGCTGGTCGGCGGAATAGGATGAAAACCAGTCGAGTGCCTCGCTTTCTATCGTCGCGAGATCGATAAGCGGCCCCGGCAGATACAAAGCGAATATGTCCGAAAAAAAACGGGATGCGATCCCTCCATGGTCGGAGGCCTTACTGGAAAACAATCCGGCGGCATGCAGCAGCAACCGATCCCCCGCTTCCTGTCCATAGGTGTTCTTGAACAACTTGAAATGCTCGATATCCAGACAGACGATCACATGCGAGCAGTCCGGATTCCCATCGATCGATTCCCGGACCTTCCGGCAGAAGGCGTCCTGATTGTACAGGCCGGTCAGAGCATCAAACTCACGTGCCCGTTGAAGATCTTCGGAGAGGGTCCGCACCTGTGCCTGTAGCTTTGCGATCTGCTCTCGCTCGTTCATCATGCTGACGAGACTCTCCTTGTTACGGTGGTAGGACGATGATTTTATTTAATACCAACTCGGAGAAATTAACAAGAGAACTTTTCCAAAAGCATGATGAAAGCGCATCGGACACAACAGCCGGTATAAAAAAAACACAAAGTAGCCCGAAAGCCGATCATGTGGGGGACATGAGGTGTAACGCTGGTGGAAAGATATGGGGGCGACATGCCTATCGACGGTCCTTCGAGGCGAGCACGGCGAGACTGACAGTCCGAGGTTCTATGCGTTCCTGCCGCGTCTTCAGCACCACGCCCATGCCGACATACGGAGTGACCGAGAACCCGTCCGTGATTCGGAACGAACTGGAGAACGTAGCATCGGCTGGGGATACATCCGAGCTAGTATGCAGTCTCGCGAAGTCGAAACTGGAGCTGACGCCAGAACGGAAGCAGACCCGCGCCGTGATATCCAGCTTGACACCGGCGTCAATTCCCACACCGAACGACGTGAGCCCCTCCGACGAGGTCTTGTCGGATGAAGTCACCTTGACCGTATGATGGGCGAACTTCATCCCCACGCCGATATACATCGTCAAATCCTCCGTGCATCGAAGACGGAAAGCGGGGCCGATCAAGGTCGAAAAGAGAAAATCCCGTTTTCTGGTCATTCCGCCGTCGGCACCGGCGCTATCAGAGGTCTGATCCAACGAGTCTTCCATGGGGAACAGGAATCCGAGGCTCATGTAGACGCCAACATCCGTGTCACTACCGAAGAACCCGTACCAGCTTACATCGAACCCCATCGAGTTGAGGTACGCGGAATCGTTGCCGACGATATCGTGCCAGGTGGAGTCCGACGATTTGAAGAACGTGAAATCGACATCGAGACCGGTGAACAGCCAATGTTCGCTTCCGGCGGAAAAACCGGGGACTGACGATCCGATCAACAGAATCGCCAGAGCCGCGATGATCATGAGATATCGTTTCAACGTGCGTGCAGAACCTTCGTGCCTCATATAAACCCTATATACAACCGATATAACAATGATTGCGTACGTACGTAACAAACAATCGCAAAAAAGTGCGATGCTCACCGAAATCGAGGGTTTTACACTAAGGAAAGAGACGGCATCCCGCATTTGACGCACGTCATGTCCTGGAATTTCTTTGAACGACCAAGGAGCCGGTCAGGGAAATCTTCGAAAACGAACCGCCGGAACGTTACTTGCGCCTGGCGTAAAGTACCGTCTCAGGAACGCTCCATGGGGGATCTGCGGTATCGAATGCACCTACCTTCTCCAACGCCAGAAGCTCCAGACCGGCGCCTCTGAAGGCGGCTACGATGTCCTGGATACCGATGCGGACACAGAAGAACGGGAGATCTCCGCCGAACGCAGCATGTTCGAATGAGCCCTGTTCCATGCGCATTCCGTCGGATTCCATGATGCTGGCATACAGCAGTCCACCTCGCGGATGGCGTGGACCGATTCAATCAGCAGTTTCGTCGCCTCCCGTGCAAGCAGATGCGATAGGCAGCCCGACAGCACGACCGCATCGAAGCTTCGTGTTGGAAGCATCACGGAACGGATGTCGGCAAGATTCCATTTCACCGACGGAACCGACGATTTCGCAAGGGAGAGCATCCGGGAGGAAAAATCGAATCCTTCGGCCTCGGCCACAGGGCGTTTCGCCAGCAGCCGCGCCAGGAACGCACCGCTACCGCAGCCGAGATCGGCGACCCTGGGTTTGTCCGGCAGGAGATCGACGAATCCATCCCACAGGGGGCGATACGGCGCATAGCCGCGGCACTACGCATCGTAGGCACCGGCGCATGCGTCATAGCCGTCCCGCGTGGTCGCATACGGTCTGTCCAGCGCGATCAGATCATTTTTCATCCGCAATCCTCCATCTTCGACCGATATGAACATACCGCAGGAATGTCCTGTCGTCCAGAGGATGCGCAAGAGACGCTGGCGTTTCTTATATCGAAAAAGTCCGCTTCGTTCGGTTCCCCACGGCGGATCGTCAGTTCACAGCAACCGGAGCAGTAACCGAATAATCATTATAATTTAATATATTATATACAAATATATTCATTATAAAACTTTCACGATCCAATGTATTGACATCGTTTGGGAAATGTCCGATAGTCGCAGTTACCAGCAAGGGGTTTTGGTTCCGCATGCTTCGGAACAGAATTGCTCAGGCTATGGGAGGAATGGGAAAAAGATTGAAGGGAGTCGAAGTTACAGCAGGGCACGTCACCCGAAGCTACGGGGACTTCAAGGCGCTCGACGATGTAAGCGTCAGAATCGAGAAAGGTGAGTTCTTCTCACTGCTTGGACCATCAGGATGCGGCAAGACAACGTTACTGAGAATCATCGCCGGCTTCGACTCGCCCGACAGCGGTACCGTACTGTTCGACGGCAAGGATGTACTTCCCTTCCCACCGGAGAAACGTCAGTCGAACACGGTCTTCCAGACATATGCGTTGTTCCCCCATCTCACGGTATATGAGAACATAGCGTTTCCGTTGCGGCTCAAACACGTGGACAAGCAGGAGATCGACAGAAAAGTCCGGGAATACGTCCATCTTGTCCAGTTGGATGAGCATATCGACAAGAAGCCGAACATGCTCAGCGGAGGGCAGAAGCAACGCGTGGCTATCGCCCGGGCTCTGATCAACGAACCCAGCGTGCTGTTGCTCGACGAACCGCTTTCCGCCCTCGATGCGAAACTGCGTCAGAACCTTCTGATCGAGCTCGACGAACTGCACGACAAGGTCGGCATCACGTTCATCTATGTCACCCATGACCAGAGCGAGGCGCTTTCCGTTTCCGACAGAATCGCGGTGATGAACCACGGCAAAGTCCTTCAGATCGGCACTCCGTATGAAATCTACGAAGCGCCCGCCACCGAGTTCGTCGCCAAGTTCATCGGCGAGACGAACCTCTATCCCTGTACGGTGACCAGCTGCGAACGGTACAACGACGAGTACATGATGACGATCGATGTCCCGTCCCTCGGACGGGCGATATATGTCACCGACGAAGAGCCGATGGAAATCGGCAGAGGACTGAACTTCACCGTCCGTCCCGAAAAGATCACGATCACCATCGAGCCGCCTTCCAAGCAGAAGGCCGGGATCAACACGTTCCATGGGATTGTCGAAGAACCCGTCTATTCAGGTTTCCAGTCGAAGTTCTATGTGCAGCTCGATGATGTCGGAACCGTGGTGAAGGTGTTCAAGCAGCACACGAATTTCATGGATGACGGACCGGAAATCGAATGGAAGGACCTTGTCTACGTCTCATGGAGCGCTGACGATGGCTATCTGGTGAAGGTGATCGACGAATGAGCATCAAGGATGGAAGAAGAAGCTCCGAACGCAGGGAGCGGCGACTGGGGGTTTCCTATGCTGCACCCATGGGGGTGTGGTTCACCGTCTTCTTCATCGCGCCGCTGGTGATCATCATCCTCTACAGTTTTCTCAAGCGAGGACTGTACGGCGGCGTGGAATGGGAGTTCTCGCTGACCGCATATGGACAGATGTTCAATCCGAATTTCGGCAAGGTGTTGCTTCGGACAATCTGGATCAGCGTGGTGGCGACTGCATTCTGCATCCTGCTGGCCATCCCCACCGGCTATGCCATGGCACGGAGCAAGCACCAGACCCTGCTCCTGTTTCTGATCATCATCCCGTTCTGGACGAATTCATTGATCCGCATCTATGCATGGATATCGATTCTCTCGACCGAAGGATTCTTCAACGAGATACTCAAGTCGCTGGGAATCATCGACGAAGGGTTGCATCTGATCTACAACCATGGTTCCGTGATTCTCGTATTGATCTACATGTATCTTCCGTTCGCCATCCTGCCCCTTTTCACTACGATCGATAAGTTCGACTTCTCGCTGCTGGACGCGGCGAGGGACCTGGGCGCCACAAAGTTCGGGGCGATCCGCCTCGTGATGCTTCCCAATATCAGAAGCGGATTGCTGACGGCGATCGTGTTCACGTTCATTCCGATCTTCGGCGCATACACCGTTCCCCTGCTTGTCGGAGGCAAGGATTCGACGATGATCGGCAACATCATCGTGGATCAGGTGTCGAAGACTCGCAACTGGCCGCTCGCATCGGCGTTCTCCATGATTCTCACCTTGGTATCCACGGTGGGGGTCATTTGGATGATGATGAGCAGCCGTAAGGAGCAGGCGCAGAAGAAGAACGTAACGAACCAGCAGAAAACAGAACAGAACATTCTGGACCACCATACGACGGGAGGCGAAGCATGAACGGACGCAACCCTGAAAACGGTCGCAAGCAGGTCATGTTCCACGACCATAGGACCTTCTCGTTCTCCAATATCGTCATGGTGCTGGTCGTGGTGTTCCTGTTCCTCCCGCTGTTCGTCGTCGTCCTCTACTCTTTCAATTCATCGAAGGGGATGACGTGGGACCATGCATCGCTTGTATGGTACGAGAAATTGATTTTCGACAGCCCATCGCTCTGGATGGCGTTCAAGAACAGTCTGATCATCGCTCTGACATCCAGCGCCACGGCGACCGTGCTCGGCACACTCGCCGCGATCGGAATCAAATGGTACCGATTCCCCGGCAAATCGTACATCACCACTGTCAGTTACTTGCCGATGGTCCTTCCTGAGGTCATCATCGGTATTTCGATGCTGATTTTCTTCTCCGCGGTCAAGATCCAGCTTGGGATGTTCGCGATCTTCGTCGCCCATACGACGTTCAATTTGCCGTTCGTGTTCCTGCTGGTCTCGGCGCGGCTTGATGAATTCGACTATTCCACGATCGAAGCCGCACGGGATCTCGGTGCGAACGAACGTCAGACGTTGCTACGGGTGATCATCCCTTCAATCATGCCTGGAGTTCTATCCGGTTTCCTGATGAGCATCACGATGTCGCTGGAGGATTTCGTCATTACGTTCTTCGTTTCGGGTCCGGGTTCCGGCACGTTGCCGCTGTATGTCTACTCGATGATCCGCTACGGCGTATCGCCGGTGATCAACGCGCTTTCGTTCGTGATGATTCTTGGAACGATGCTCATCGCCTGGGTCTTCAGACGATTCCTCAAGACGATCGCGGCGAACAGCTGACCGTTTCCGGATCGACTTCCGCGTCGAGACGTTTATGGACGCTTTTCCTGTGCATTTTCGGGACCAATTGTCTCTCATGGGCAATACCGGGTATACTTTCTCCATTGTCAGAACGCGGAGGCTGTTCGTCTCCGCCGCCTATCATACGGCGGAAGCCGGAAATCATCTGTCCGATGATATCGAAAAATCACCTATCTTCTGGGAGGTATTGCCATGCGCAAAACTGAACAGGTGTCATGGCGGCGAGCCATGCATCTTGTAGTGGCCATCGTCGTGATGTCCATGGTCCTGGTGGGGGTGTCATCCTGTAAGAAGCAGGGTGCCAATGGAACCTCGTCCGACAACAAGCTGTACTTGTATAATTGGACGTACTATACGCCGGATGAAATCATCGAACGGTTCGAAAAAGAATATGATGTCGACGTCGTGGTCGATAATTTCTCGTCCAACGAAGAGATGTTCGCCAAGCTGATGGCCGGTGGCGGCAAAGGATACGACATCATCTTCCCGTCGGCCGATTACACTTCGATCATGATCAATCTAGGTCTCGTCGAAGAGCTCGACCATGACAAGTTGCCGAACCTCAAATACATCAGCCCGCTGGTCCGTTCCAAGGCGACGTACGATCCCGATATGCGCTACTCCGTGCCATACAATATGGGAGCTTCCGGCGTGGCGGTCAACAAGACGAAAGCGCCCGAAGGGTACGCCCGGGATTGGTCGATCTTCGAAGATTCGCGGTTCGCGAAACGGATGAGCATGCTCGACGATATGCGCGAGGTCATGGGCGCTGCGCTCAAGCATCTGGGGTATTCGGTCAACACGGTGAATCCGGAGGAACTTGCCCAGGCAAAAGCGTTGATCAATGACAAATGGAAGCCGAACTTGGTCAAGTTCGATGCCGAGGGATTCGGGAAAGCTTTCAGCAGGGGTGAATTCTGGGTGGTGCATGGGTACGCCGAGAATGTGTTCGAGGAGTTCCCCGAAGACAAGTGGGACGAGATCGATTTCTTCCTTCCTCCGGAAGGTGGGGCGCTTTCCATCGACAACATGGTGGTCGTCAAGGGGTCCCAGCATTCGGATATGGCCCACGAGTTCATCAATTTCATCCACAGGCCGGAAATTTACGCGATATTCCTCGATACGTTCCGCTATCCCGCCATTACGAATACGGAAGCTGGCAAGTATACGAAGAACAAGCCGTTCTATAGTGCTGAGGATGTCAATGACAACTTCGAAGTGCTGCAGGACTTGAAAGATGATCTGCAACTGTACAACGACATCTGGCAGGACATCCGCTATGTAAACTGAGGGTCATTGTTAAGGTCATCGTAGGGTTGTTGCAAAGTCGCGGTCGGCGGCCTCGCAATGACCCTACCACCACCCAAACTTCTGACAGGCGCAGAGATCCTTGCCGTCGATGTCCTTTGTCATAGGCATGGGGCTGTCATATCGCTATTGGTGCATCTTTTCACAACCATTCTACCTATTAGTCAATATCATACGAAAAAATACTGACAGATGTCCACTTTGTCACAGCGCTTTTCCGCTACTCAAATACCGAACAAGTATGAGAGATGTACTATGTTTTTGCCTGTAGATTTTAACATATGACATTTTATAATTCATTATTATATAATAAATAATGTTCAATTTTCTCCTTGACTTATATCATTTGGTATACGTATAGTTGAAGTGTCGGATGGGAACAAACTGACGGAGGTTGCGACCATGGCACGGTTGAACGGGAACAAGGGAAGACGGACCGTTGCGCTAGCGGCATTGCTGTTGGCGGCCGCTGTTACGTTCGCCGCCACAGTGACCGATACCTATGTGCTACGTCTCCGAGGTGTGGTGCTTCCCCAAGCGTCCTTCCAGGCGGATGGAGATGGAAACCTTTCCGTCATGGCGAACCACAACGACTTTTCAATCGATGTCCTGGATCAGATGGGAAGACCAGTGGCAGTCAAAGACGGAAAAGTGATCACATTCACGGGACAGAAGCTCACGCTGTCCGTCCAAGCGTCTTGATGATGAACGACATACACAGTTTTCGGGGGATAACGAACAGGTGGAGGGATCCACCGCCTTGCATCGGGGCCGGCTGAAATACGCCGGCTTTCGTTTATTTCCGATGAGCAGCGTTGTCAGTCGATGCATAATCCCATATGCACCCCATCGACGAACGAATCATTGAAACGGAACAACCGGCTTGTCCGTCCTTCTTCAACGAAGCCGAACTTCTTGTACAGTCCGATCGCGCTGACATTGTCGGCACGCACGACAAGATTGATTTTTCTGATGCCGGTCTCGGCGCCATGGGCCCAGTTGAGGAATGCTGATAGCAACGCGGAGCCCACCCCTTGGTTCCAGCAATCCCGTCTGACGGAAATGCCGAATTCACCGGCATGTGCTATGCGGGGTCTTGATCCAGCGATGAAATTCAGACTACCGATGATCCTCTCCCCTTCCAGCGCCAGAAGATACAGACAATTGTCCGTTCTGAGCGTCCGCTCCAGGAACTCCTTTTCCGACTTCACGTCCATGACGAACTCGCCAGGACCGAACGTCAGGTTGTCCGATTCGCCCGCAATATCGTCGATATACGCCAACAGCGCCACGGCATCGTCGCCGGTCGCCTCGCGGATGACTCGCACGCGATCCTGCCCCATGTCGTGCGATTCTCTCATGGACACCTCCTTTTCATGACGTCACAGGATTCCGGAGCGCGTCGACGCATACGGAGACTATTTCGCCGGTAAGCCGATGAATCGTTTCATCCTCAAGGAACGAAACTCCTTCCTCGTCAAGTCCCGCCGCCCAATTGATGGAAAACGCGATAGCGGCGAAAGGCAGATCAACTTCGGCGGCCAGAATAGTCTCGGTAGCGGCAGTCATGCCGACATAGTCGCCGCCGAGTATCCTGAACATTCTGATTTCCGCCGGAGTCTCAAGTCTCGGACCGTTGGTACAGACATAGGTGCCTTTCAGCACGATATCCCGTTTGCCTTTCTCCAGAGCGGCCCGGGCGACAGCCTTGCGTAGCGCCAGATTGTACGGCTGCACCATCGGAACATGCTTCACGCCCGACTGACCTCCGGTGAAGAATGTATCCGCGCGCGATCCTCCGGTCATGTCGATGAACTGATCGACCAACCCCCATGATCCGGGAGGCAGCATGCCGGTGATGGAACCCACAGCATAGAGCCCGATCGCCTGGGAGACTTCCAACGTCTTCAGCGCGGCGATGTTCGCCCGATAGTTGATCAGATGGGGAGGTACGGAATGCCCGGCACTATGCCTTGGCAAGAAGACGAGATCGGAATGCGCCCCCACTCCCTCGAACACCTCCGCAATACCGTACGGGGTATCGACAGTCCGGCGTTTCGTTTCAATCGGAAACGAAGCGTCGATCCCCGTTCCTCCGATAATGGCAGATTTCATCACGTTTCCTCCACAATACGATCGCCTGGACGATGAAACTCATGGGCCCCAATCTGTTCGGGTTCGAACACGCCCTCGGCAGTAATGATCGATGTCACGAATGCAGGAGGAACAATATCGAACGCGGGATATCTGCCGAAAATGTCCGATTCCGTCGTGGGGTGTCCGAACGCAAGGCAGACATCCGCGCCATCCCGTTCCTCCATAACGATGTCCTTCCGTGTCCGACGAGACAGGTCTGGAGCCATGGAGAACGCATGATACGGAATCCCGAACGTCCTGGCGCACACAGCGTTCGCAAGCGTCCCTGTCTTATTCACGACTGTTCCGTCCGCGCAGACAAGGTCGGCGGCAGTCATATACCTGCCGACAGTTCCATCTTCGATGAACCGTGCGCCCATTCCGTCGCAGATCAACGTAACGTCGAAGCCAAGCTCCTTGAGACTGGGTGCGGTCAATCTCGCTCCCTGGAAGTACGGCCTGGTCTCGGAAACCATGACCGAAGCCATGCGCCCCTCGTCACGAGCGAACAACAGGCTGAGCAGGAACGAATGCTCTGCAAAACAGGTGGTGAGGATGCGCTCGCCGTCGGCTATCAGGGAGGCGCCCGACCGGCCCATCCGTTCATATACCGCATTGAACGAAGTTTCACGGTCATGCACGGCCTGTCTGATGGCATCGGCCGTACCTCGCCTGTGGGCGGCGTCAGGATGCGCGGCGAACAACAGGCGGATATCGCCTAGCAAACCATCGAGCGTGCGAGCCATCGTCGTATTGGTCGGTCTGGAAGATTTGAGTTGGTCAAAGGCCACGGCGAAAGAAGCCACGGAGCAGGGAATGTCGCCTCGTTCCATCCTGCAGGCCAGCCATTCCATCGCAGTCAATGAGACCTGTAGCGGGCCTCCTCCTTGGGTCACCATTCCTTTGATGGCCGCGACAGCATCGGCGATGGAATCGCAGGCGACGAAGGTCCGTTCGAACGGATAGGCTCTGCGATCCCCGATCACCAGGCGCTCTCTCTCGATCCGGGCGATATTCCGCTTCTTCAGCACATACGGCATTCTTTCGTCACAGTCAACGGTTACCATGGTCTCATAGTATCGAGCTGCGGTGAAAACGTAAAGGCGGGACACCCCGCCACTGAAATCAAACCTGACAATCCTAACGAGATGTAGCTATTTCCAGAATGTCCGATGGTCGGCGAGAATCGCCTCGGCAAGGGCAGGATCGTCGACCGGACCGACGATCACCATGTTCTTCTGCCCATGGGAGAGGACCACGTCGCACGGAAGGTCCAAGGTCGGATTTTCCTCGTGGGCTCCGGTCAGCGCCAGTAGCCGGGATTCGGGAAGTCCAAATACCAGACGTCTGACGTTGGTCCAGTACATCGCGCCAGTGCACATGGCGCATGGTTCGAAATTCGTGTACATCGTGCAGGTGGCGAGAAATTCAGGGGAGAATTCGCGACCGGCTCGGATCATCAGATTGGTTTCGGCGTGTAGACAGGGACTCCCCCCGCGGCTATCGTTGCCTTGGGTCAACAGGATGTTTCCATCCTTGTCGGCGAGAAGCGCTCCGAAGGGGTGATTGCCCGCCTTCATCGCATCCCTGGCGACCTGCACAGTGGCATACAGCAACTCGATGTCTTTATTCGTTGGTTTTTCAAACCGGATTTCCGCCATGTCCATGCTCCTTTTCGCGCTCCGCCCGGCGCAGCCATGTCTGTACGGGGAACCCTACCATGTTCTGGACATTGAACGCAACTGTTTGCACAACACTGTTCCATGCGTTTCTTCCACAGGACGAACTACAAGGAAAAAACAGACAAAGAACAGTGTAGCTGTCATTTTTTGATTGACGTTCCGCCAAAGGTTCCGTACCCTATGATACATGGCGGTCTGTCAGCTTCCTTGATCCTGACCTCCGACAGCCTCCTATATTCCTCGCTTGAATGCGAAACACAAGGAAACGGTATCATGAAGACACACAAGATGAAGACTTTGGTCGTGGCGATGCTGATTGCGATCGCCATCGTCCCGACTTTGTTCGCGCAAGGAACCAAAGATATCCCTTCCGACGCCATCGTCGGTAAAATCGTATCGATCGATCAGAATGGCGGTACCTGGCAGCTCCTGGTCCGCGATGCAAACGGAATCGAAAGCATTTTCCGTCCGGCGGAAGATTGCAAGCTTGTTCTTCCTCTCGAGAGTTTCCGTAACGACGACTATGTGGCGATCGTTTCGAACGGAATCATGGCGCAGAGTCTTCCTCCTCAGGGCACGGCGCTGGAAATCAGGTGGATCAATCCGTTGGTCGCCCAGGGGCTTGTGCAGGTGACCGTCCCTCGCAATCAGATGGAAATGCCGGAAGTCCTGGAGGACAAATTCAGCTATAGCTATGGGTTCATGCTGATGAATGCAATCACGACGCAGGGGATTTTTCCTGACGCAGGATACTTTGCGAAAGGCGTGATCGACTCCGCCTCCGGCGTCGAACCGCTGATGCCGTCCGAGGAGATGTACGACTCGCTGGATGCGTATCAGAATGAGTATATGATGGCCGGAATCGCTTCGGATTCCGATATCGGCAATACGGTCTATTCGATCGACGATCTTGCCACGCTTCCGGCTCCGGCCGATACGCTGGATCGTTTCAGCTACGGGTATGGATATCTCCTGGTGGCTTCCGCTGTTTCCCAAGGGTTCGAGTTGACTCCATACATGGCTGGCGGGGCTTTGGACGCCGCTTTCGCCGATGGAAACCAGCTTTTCACTGAAACAGAGATGGAAGAGATCTTCAACGAGTATTCGCAGAAGCTCTGGAGCCAGATGGAACAGATGCTTGCGGAAATGGCGGCTCAGAACTTGGAGGAAGCGGAGGCGTTCCTCGCGGAGAACAAGAACGCCGAAGGCGTGCAGACCACCGATAGCGGCCTTCAGTACAAGATCGAGAAGATCGGCAATGGGGTTGTCCCGAATGCAGATTCTACGGTCAGGGTAGATTATCAGCTCTCATTGCTGGATGGGCAGATCATGGATAGTTCCTATGAACGCGGCGTTCCGGCGGAGTTCCAGGTTTCGCAGGTCATTCCTGGTTTCGCGGAGGCCATCACCATGATGCCGATCGGTACGAAAATGCGTATTTGGGTACATCCTTCCCTCGGTTATGGCGAAGGGGGAACGGAAACCATCGAGCCCAATTCTCTGCTGATTTTTGATCTTGAGATCCTTGGGATCGTAGAATAAATGTCCTGCTGGTTCGCGTTCGTTGCGGGCCGATGACAGAACGACCAGGCCGGTTTTCCCGGCCTGGTTTTTAAGGGTTATTGCAGGGTTATTGCAGGGTTATTGCAGGGTTATTGCAGGGTTATTGCAGGGTTATTGCAGGGTTATTGCGAGTTGCGAGTTGCGGGATTACAGGATTGGCGCAAGATTGCGCGGGAGTTCGTCTGTGGCGGAAAACGAGCGGGATATGTGCACGATCAATCCTTGATTTTGAACACGACTTTCTTTACTGCGGCCGGTTCGCCGATCGCGACCTGTGATTTGTGCGGTTCTCCAGGAAAGAATATTGCGAAGCGGCCAGGTGCGGCCTGCATCACCACCGTGGGTTCACCATCGAACAGTACGCAGTCGGAAGACTCGTCGTACGGCGAGGCGTTGGCCGCCAGGTCCCGCCAGGAAAGCGCCATGAGTTCCTCGCCCTCGAGCAAAATCTGGACATCCGTCTCCTTGCGGTGGCTTTCGAACTGTTTCGGCGCAACGCTGGTCGTATAGGCTGAAACGATGTATCGAACATCGGGATCGTCTGTTGCATATTCGCCCGGTTGCGCATCATAAGGCAGGCTACGGTCCATGATTTCAATCACCTTCGCCAGTTTCGGCAGAACCGGGATATACAGCTCAAGATTATCCAATGTATCGAACAGCATATGAAGCTCCTTCACGCACGTGTTTCATGCGCAGATACTACCAGAAAACAGGGACGTGCCACAACAGGCTGTGCATTCTGTACCCGAAATCAGATGTGTCCGGCGGACCGATGCTTCAACAACGCCTCCCTGAACGCAAGAATCTGATCAACGCAACCTGCGATGCCGATCAAACCGCTATCGAGACTCAGGTGGTAGGTCTTGCACATGCCCCATTTGCGATCACTGTAATAGTTGTAGAAGTTCGCTCGCTTCTTGTCAGCCTTCAGACAAGTCTCCTCCGCCTTTTCCGAAGCAACTTCATACACCTCCACCGCCCGCTTGACACGTTCGGCAAGCTCTGCGTGGATGAACACGCTCAACAGATCAGGATCGTCACGCAACACATAATCCGCACAACGACCGACGATCACGCATGACCCCGCATCGGAAACTTTCTTGATCGTCTTGGACTGAATCAGGAACAGCTGATCGTTCAACGGCATCTCCGCGATGCCGATCGCACCACTGGCCATCGGATAGTTACCCATCACGAGGGAATAGAACAGACTGCTGGTCGCCTTCTCGTCGGCAGTTGCGAACAGAGCCTCGCTCAGCCCGCTGTCTTTCGCGGAAATAGCCAGCAGTTCACTGTCATAGAACGGAATGCCAAGACGCTCCGCAAGGCTGCGACCTACTTGGCGGCCGCCGCTACCGAACTGCCTTCCGATCGTAAAGATTGTCCGTCCGTTCATGTAAGCCTCCTTCAGGCCCTCCACGGGAAGCGTCGCCACCAGTGGAACGACCCATCGATCCCAGATACCCTCAGTATAGCATGCCTGATGACCAGAGGGAAAAAAACCGATGCGTTCTCCTCTTGTGCTTTCCTGTTCTGTGAGCTATCATTTTGAAACAATGTTCCATTAATGAATTACAGCGTGTCTTTCATCACACTCAGGCATGCTGAAAAGGAGAAAGAATGATCACCCTGCACAATGACAAGCTCGTAATGCAAATCGCGGAACTCGGAGCGGAACCGCAAAGCCTCCGTTCCAAAGAGACCGGTTGCGAATATATCTGGAACGGAGATCCCGAGTATTGGTTCAGACACGCTCCATTGCTTTTTCCCATGACAGGACCTACGAAAGACGACAAGGTCTCGTATCAAGGCGTCACGTATCCGATGCCTGGAAACGGATTCGCTCGCGACACCGAGTTCTCCGTGGTGGAAGCGGATGATTCCCATGCCGTGTTCCTGCTGGAGGAATCTCCTGCGACCTTCGAACACTATCCGTTCCCGTTTTGCCTGACCGTAACATATACGCTCCTTTCCGACGGTTATGAGGCAAAGGCGACGATCAGGGCGAAAGAGAGCGACCTCTGGTTCACTTTCGGCTGGCATCCGGCGTTCTCCCTCGACATGAATGGGGTCGGGACACCGATCGAAGCATATCGCATCGAATTCTCGGAATCGGAAACAAGCGATAGGAAATACCAAGTCGATGGAGTGTTCCGCATCGAACCGAACTTCCTTGACGGAGCAAAGTCCTTCCAGCTGTCTCGCAACGAGACCGACAAGGGACCGATCGTTCTGCCGACCATCAAGTCCCGCCAAGTGAAGCTGGTCTGCGACGCAGGCCCCCATGGGGTGGCCGTAGACATGGGGGAGATGCCTTTGCTCGTCGTATGGACATGCGCTCCGAAACATGGCCAGTACGTCTGTGTGGAGCCGATGTATTCATTCGGAGATACGACACGCCCCCTGGATCTGGACAAGATGCCCCAGACAATGCATATCGGACCGAAAGAAGACAAAACGTTCACGAATACGTTCAGAGTGTTCTGATTCTTGAAACGGACTGCGGTTCTCGCAGTCGGCTAGACTCACGATAAAAGGCCGCCTCCATCAACTGGAAGACGGCCTTTTCATGGACAGGAGAATACGGAACATTGCGACTAGAGCATGCCGAGACCTGACCGCTTGCCGGTATTGAGGTATACACCGCCGCCGATATATGGGGTGGCGCTGAAACGGAAATAATCTTCCGTCCAGTCGGAAGTGTTGCCTGAGATACCGCCGATTCCCCCGGAAGCCGATACCTTCTGACCGAAATCGAAACCAAGCCGCACACCGCCGCGGATGAAGAATTGATCGGAGAGCGCAAGATGGATCCCAGCATCCAGACCTGCACCGATTATCAGAACCGAGGATTCCCCAGTAACGGAGATTCCTAAGATGGAAGTGGCATTGTTACTGCTCTGCGAGGATATATGGAAGCCCAACGCGGCGTTGAACGTCGCATCCTCACTCAATCCATGACGGAACGCAGGGCCGACAAGCAGATTGAATTCCATCGGAGAGTCGGACAGATCAAAGGTCGTATTACCTTTTTGCGCCTGAATAGGAAACAGGAAAGCAACGTCGATGTACAGCCCCAGCTGACTCCTCTTGTCGAAGAAACTGTAGGACTGGATGTCGAACCCTGACATCTGGACCACGGTAGCATCGGAATCCTGATCAGGGATGATGCCGACGCTATACGCACCTGCCACGCCAAGCCAATGTTCGGAAACGGCGAACAACGGGCCTGCGACCACGCACAACGCACATAATACGATAATGCTTTTTTTGTTCATAGCGAATACACCTCATGTTGTAGCACTTGATATTCATGTTCAGCCAGTTTCCGCATTCAGTCAACAAATTCCTCACTTTTTTTCACCACCAGAGGGAACTTGTCGGGACCATTCCCTTCCGTATGTCGCAGCCCATACAGTTGATGCGCGAACGCCTTGCGGGAAGAATCGAAGATCGCGCCGCAGATCTCGTGGAACTGTTCGGAAGACAGGCCAAGTCGCCGAAGCGGCCGTTGCAATCGCCAAAGGGTATCCCCAGCCGCATCGCCGGCCAGCCGCTGGATCAGAGGAACTGCGCCGCGAAACACATGCCATTCGAAGAATTCGGCGAGCCGGGAATCGATGAACATTTCAGCCTTCGCCACCGCCGCGTCTCTGCGGGGGCGGTCGCAGTCCAGATCGCGCAATCCGATGAGCGTAGCACCTGAAAGATCAGCCACCCGGGGGTCGATATCAACCGGCATCGCCAGATCGATGAATAGGGTCGGATCCGTCAGGCGCGGCGCTATGGAGTCCAAGTCAAGCGTATGGTATAGACCTGCGGTAGCGCTCACGACAAGCGAACAGGTTCCGAGCAGATCGAGGCGTCGCTCGAAGGGTGCCGGGTTGCATCCCTCCGGGATCAGTGCGGAGGCTTTCTCCATGTCCCTGATCGTCATTGTCACGGACGCGCCGTCTTCGACGAGCAGACGGGCAAGCATTCTGGCCATCTCGCCGCTGCCGATGATCAGGACAGGAACGCCCCTGAGAGTATCTATGTGCAGGAAGTCGAGCATCAGGGTCCTGACATGTCTCACTACGGTTTCATCGGCTTCGGAAAGACGGACCGCGGTCCGAACCTGTTTTGCAACGGTCACGGCGTCCCGAAACAGCCGTTCCAGGACAGGTCCGGAGCATCCCACTTCCCGAGCCCAGGCGGCGGCACGGGATATCTGGGGGATGATCTGATCCTCGCCGAACAGCGCGGAATGCATGCCACAGGCCAGTTCGAACAGATAACGCGCCACGGCATCGCCACTTCGGTGATAGAAGTACTGTTCATACTGCGCCCTGGGAATCGACAATGCGTTGCAGAATGCGCGATACGGGTCGCCGCCCTGCCCTCCCTGCACCCAGACTTCCGTCCTGTTGCAGGTGGAAAGCACGACGCATCCGGCCGCGTTCATCCGGGTTCTGATCGTAACCGCAGCATCCTGGCAACGATCCCGGTCGAGCAGGAACACCTCCCGGCAGGATTGCGGTGCGGTATCATGATCAATACCGCACACATGAATATCGAGTTCAGGATGTCCGTCCATGACCATGCCTCTCTTCAAGATCCTCCGCCCGCGCCACGGAAGCATCATGCGAAATTCCAACGCCTGTCCGTTCCAGATGAAACAGATATTGCTGTGCGATTCCGGCGAAACGACCGAAACGGGAAACATCATCATCCGGATAATGGCGGGACATGACGCGTTTCATCCAGACATCGATGGGAAAGACTTCCAGACGATGCAAGCCATACAGCAGGGCGCAGTCGGCGACCTTCGGGCCGACTCCCCGAATCTCCATCAGACGAGCGCGGGCCTGTCCGACCGGCAAGGCGGCAAGTTCGTCGAGCACGATCCGGCCACTGGCAATATTGTTCGCGGCATCAAGCAGGTATGGCGCGCGGAACCCCGTCCCCAACGCACGAAGCTCGTCATCGCTCGCTTTGGCAAGAGCATCGGCGGTCGGAAACGCATTGCGGGATGTTCCCGCCACAGGCACGCCATAACGCCCGCTCAACCGTTCGATGATCTGTCGGATCCGTTTGATATTGTTGTTCTGACTGATGATGAACGAACAGAGAGCCTCCCAAGGTTCCTGTCTGAGAATCCTGATACCCGGAGCGAAACGACAGGCCTCCGCCAGATGCCCGTCGAGCCCGGACAGTTCGTTCCGGATATCGAGATAGTCGGTATCGACATCGAAATAATCCCGCAGCACAGGATCGGTATAGATTCTGCACGAAGGATCGGACAAGGCGTTCTGCCCCAACCGGTATAGACTGCCGCGTACGACTCCCTCCCAGGTTCCGTCCGGGGAAGGAATCCAACGAAAGCATTGTCCGCAATCAAGGGTATGGGCCAAGGAAAGCTGAGTTTCGGAAAGCGTCGCGGTACGGTAATCATGAAGCATATGCCAATTATATATCGCAAGAATGCGTCAGGACAACCTGTTCCCCGACGAGGGTCTTATTTTCGGGGAGGTCCGCTGGACTGGCTGTCCTGCCGAGCGCATCCCCTTTTCGGCGTCGCTACCATGCTCCCGCATCGGTTCTCGATGCGATAGTTGTTACGATTTTGCAAATTTTCACTTTACAGATTCCGGAATGTGATGTAGATTTCACTTATTATAAAGTGATATCACTTTTAAAATATGGTTTCACTATTAGGAGGTTCGTATGAAACGAAACATATTGGTCGTATGCTTGATGGCGGCGGTCATCGGCGGTTCTTTGTTCGCAAGCGGACAAGGAGAAACTTCGGGTGCGGAGAAAGTCTACACAATCAAGATCGGTCATGAATTTACCACGGAAAGTCCACGCCACAAGGGGCTGGAAGCCTTCAAGAGCTACGTCGAGGAGAAGTCGGCAGGTCGTCTCAAGGTAGAACTGTATCCGGCGGCAGTCCTCGGCAAAGAGGCGGAAATGCAGGAATCAATGAAGATGGGGAACCTTGAAGCGTTTGTCGGAGGCCCGTTCGACGCCGAAACGGAAAAGCTCAACTTGATCCTGATGCCGTTTTTCTTCAACGACCAGGATGCGTTGATGCGCGTCGCCCATAGCGATATCGGAGAGGCGATCAGAAAGGACGGGGAAAAGAATAACCTGAAGATATTGGCGTTTGGAAACGGAGGTTCCAGACAGATCACCAATAACGTCAGGGAGATCAAGACCCCCGCGGACATGAAAGGTTTGAAGATCAGAACGCCGAACATGCAGTCCATCATCGAATGCATGAAAGCGCTCGGAGCCAATCCTGTGACCATCCCGTATGCCGATCTGTACATGGCGTTGAAGACTGGCGTAGTCGATGGACAGGAAAATCCGCTGGCGAACATCGGCGACATGAAATTCTACGAAGTCCAGAAGTACATGACATACATCGACTACCAGTTTCACCCGGAAGTTCTGTGCATGAACTTGAAGTTCTTCAACAATCTTCCTGCCGACCTGCAGCAGATCGTCCAGGACGGAGCGTGGATATTCATCGATACTGTCAATGAAATCAGGACGGAGATGGACAAGGATTATTACAAGATGATCGAGGACACCGGAGTCAAGATATATAAGCCGACAGCGGCGGAAAAGAAACAATTCATGGAAGCGTGCGAGCCAGTCTACTCATATTTCATCGACAAGGGCGTGTTTACGCAAGCCGAACTTGATGAAGTCCGACGAGTCGCGCAAGGCAACTGAAGGAATCTCCACCCCATCCAGGGAACCCCTGGATGGGAGTATCATCAAAAGGGGTTGTGCATATGGTCAAAGTGATCAAAACAGTCGACAAAGTGTTTTCCATCATTCTACCGCTCATGGTCGGTTTCCTGGCAGTCGGTGTCATCGGCACCGTATTTCTGAGGTATCTGTTCAGTATCTCTTTTGGTTGGCTGGAAGAGTTCCTGACGATGGCTTTCGTGGAAATCGTGTTCATCGGATCGGCTGTCTGCATTAGGGAGCATCAGCATATCGCGATCTCCATGTTCGTCGACAAACTGCCTGAAAAGAAAAAGCGTGTCGCGGACATGGCGGTCATGATCGTCATCGCCCTGGTTTCAGTGGTGATGCTCATATATTCCATCAACTGGATATATATGGTCGGAGGAACCATCTCTCCGACATCAGGGATAAGGAAGGGCGTGTACTACATCACAGTACCGATTTCCGCTTTCTTTTCCATCTTTTATGCAATCGTTGAAATCGTCGGAAACTTCGTATCGATTCCGAAACCGGAAACTGGATACCAAAGTGACGATGCCATTCTCAAGGAGGAATCAGCAAAATGAATCTCATCATCATGTTCGTAGCCCTTGTGGCGTTGATTCTCTTGGGGGTTCCTATCGCCTATTCGCTGGGCGGGTCCGGCATTCTGTATCTGTTGCTCGACAATCCGTCGTTTCTCATGTCGTTTCCCCAGCGGGTATGGAGCGGCGCCGACAGTTTTATTCTGATCGCAATGCCGCTGTTCATGCTTTCCGGGGAATTGATGAACCATGGAGGGCTTACCAAGCGGCTTGTCGATTTCTCGCTTCTGCTGGTCAAACCGATCAAGGGGGGGCTTGCGGAAGTAAATGTCGTAGCTTCTATGATATTCGGCGGCATTACAGGATCTTCAGTAGCGGATACTTCCGCACTTGGAAGCATACTGATTCCGGATATGGTCAAAAAAGGATATCCAAGGGGATTCACGACGGGGGTGACAGTCGCCTCTTCGACGATGGGAATGATTATCCCTCCCAGCATACCGATGCTGATGTTCGCAATGGTCAGCGGCGTGAGCGTGGGAAAATTATTCATGGCGGGACTGATACCCGGCTTGATGATCGGAATCTTTCAACTCGTATATACATGGATCGTATCACAGAAACGTGGATATCATGATCTGGAACGCTATTCCGAGAAAAAAACGAATGGACAGATCGCAAAGGATGGGATTCTCGCAATCTTGATGCCGGTCATGATCCTTGTGACGGTTTCGGCCGGAATCGCCACAGCATCGGAAAGTGCCGCGATCGCGGTTCTCTATGCGTTGATCCTCGGCTTCTTCGTCTACAAGGAACTATCGGCGAAAACGCTCTGGTCTAGTTTAAAGAAGACCGCGATCATGACTGCGTCGATCATGATCATAGGCGGGTTCACCATGATCTTCACATGGATTCTCGCCGTAGAGCAGATTCCGAACCAGATCGCTTCGTTCCTCCTAGGATCGAATATTCCGTCGTGGGTCATTTTCCTGTTCCTCGACATTCTGATTCTGTTCTTGGGAACCTTTCTTGATGTCGTTCCCTGCATTCTGTTGATCGCTCCGATTCTGATGCCGGTCATGGTCCAATTGGGCATGAGCGAACTTCAGTTCGGCATCATCCTCGTTGTCGGACTTGCCATCGGACTGGTCACTCCGCCCGTGGGAATGTGCTTGAATGTAGCTTCGAAGATTTCCGGCGAATCGATCGTCGAGGTCTTCAAGGATGCGCTTCCATTTCTCGCCTGCAACCTCATCGTTCTGCTGTTGGTTACGTTCATTCCAGGGTTGAGTCTTTGGTTGCCATCGATTTTGTAAAACAAGGAGAAAAAATGAAACTCAAAGAAAAAATGAAGCAAGGGCCGGTCTACGGTATCACATGTTATACGGGAGCCGCTTGCGCAGTGGAGGCGATCGGAGGCTGGGGGTTCGATTTCGTCTACCTCGATCTGGAACACAGCTCGATCGACGGGCTGTGCAACATGGAGCGGCTGATCCTCAGCGCGCTACATGCGGGAGTCTCCCCGTTGGTACGTACCAGTGGAGTCCACGACTCAGAAATCCGACAGCTGTTGGAAATGGGCGCCGAGGGAGTCGTCGTCCCGCATTGTCGGACAAAAGAGGATGTGCTGGAAATTCTCAAGAACGCCAAGTTCCCTCCGATGGGACGTCGTGGAGGAGAATCCAACGTCAGGGCTGCGGCCTACGGGACAAAAGGGTTCTCATGGTCGGCGTATACGAAGAAAAGCAACGAAGACACGCTTGTCATTCCGATGGACGAAGATTATGAATTCTCCGAAAACATCCAAGAGATTCTCGATGTTCCCGGAATCGATGCGATCAATTTCGGACCAGTGGACTATGCGCTGAGCGTCGGCGCCGAAGTCGGATACCAGGCGAAGGATACGAGAGTGCAGGATGCCTATGCCCTGCTGGCTCGGGAAGCTGGGAAACGGAGTATCGGTATCATGGCTCCCGTCGTTCCGTCCGCCGCGCCGGATCTCAAAGCCGCCATCGGCAGAGGCATCAACATGCTGATCCTTGGAAATGACATGCATCATCTGCAGACGGCGCTGAAATCGCTGAGAAAAGAAATAGAATCCATCTGACGATACGAAAAAGCATTACTTTTCGATGAAGCTCCATGTATGCTATGATCTGGTACATGGAGTTTCGCTTATGGGGAAAAACATGCCTGATACCAGCGCGACAATCTTTGACACACTGAAAAATGAATTGACTTGCCTGACGATCAAGCCAGGACAGCCCGTTGTAGAAAGCGAAGTCTGCGCTCGATTCGGTGTTACCAGACCGCCGGTCAGAACTGTATTCCAACGGCTACAGGATATCGGTCTCCTGGAAATCGTCCCATACAAGGGTGCATATGCTACATTGCTCGATCTTGACGAAATCTATCAGGAGATATTCTTTCGAACCGCTACAGAAGGACGAGTCATTCAGGAATTCATCGCCTTGAAGCCGGACGACTTCACGCTCGAGGATATCCTTCACAACATCAGGCTTCAGAAACTATTGATTTCCCAAGATACGGTAGATGAAAAACGATTCTATCATTTGGATTGTTCCATGCACGAAATCTGGTTTCGCAAGATGCATTGCGAGGCGGTATGGAAAAAGATTCAAAGCGATATCGTATATGAACGGTTCAGGATGCTCGACTTCGTCGGCACGCTGAAGTATCAGGAAATCGTCCACGACCATGAGGTGCTCTTCGATGCGATATCACAACGTAGGCCACAGGATATCGACAGAATCCTTGGATCCCACTTGAACGCCGGACTACGGCGTATGGGCGAGTTGATCGTCACCGAATACCGCCAATACTTCAAACTTTCGGACAATGCACAGTACTGGATCGCATACAACAAACGACATGGATACGGAAAGAACCCATAATGGAGCATGTACCTAACTGATGATCCTTCAGCGACATTCCTTTTTTCCTAGACGAAGTACAATCATATGATTATTTTCTCATAGAATCTGGTCAGGGTGGTTGACCATATCGAAAAAGAAATTTAGAACAATACGGACCACTCTCCTTCCCCCGAGCGGGGGAACAGGATTATCGAAGGAAGGTTTTCGTGCAATTCCATATACCTGTCGCGGAAGACAAGCAAGCCTATGAAAGACTGTGCCGCGAAATTTCGTGTCTCGCCTATGAATATCGTTTTTCGTTCCTTTGGCTTTGGAAGGATTCAGGGGATTTTTCCATCTGCATCGAAGATGACGCCGCATATCTGTATAGCGCGAAGTTCAAGCTGTTTCTGGCGCCGATCACAAAAGACATGCATGAAGCGTTGGATAGACTCTATGCATATTGCAAGAAGACCGACAAGCCGTGCATCCTTACCAGCGTCCCGCAGAACGTCGTCGATCTGATCAAGGACGATCCACGCTATATGATCGAACGGTCCAGGGAACTGGACGACTACGTCTACACGTCGGAGAAGCTGATCTCCCTTTCCGGGAAGAAACTGCAGGCGAAAAGAAACCATATTTCCCAGTTCGAGCGCGACTGTTCGTTCACATTCAACGAGCTGACGAAGAACGATTTCGAGGAATGTCTCGCATTGGATGATTTCTGGAACTCCCAGCACGACGCTTCATCGGAGGTCCGCGCCGAACGCATCGCCTTGGAGACCGCTTTCCGGGACTGGGACATGCTCGGATTCATCGGGGCGGTGATCAGGGTCGATGGCAAAGTCGAAGCATTCACTGTCGGAGAAATCGTCGACGAGACAGAAGCGATCGTCCACTTCGAGAAAGGCAACACGGAATGCCATGGTATCTATCCGACGATCAATCGGCTTTTCTGCGCAAGGTTTCTTTCGAAAGTGAAGTATGTCGACCGACAGGAGGACATGGGGCTGGAATCGCTTCGCAAAGCGAAGATGTCGTACCACCCCGACCTGATGGTCGAAAAATATACTGTGGAGCGTATATGCTGATCCGGAGCGCGCGTGTGGTGGACAGAGAAGAGCTTCAGGAGCTGTGGGGCCTCGTATTCGATGAGGAACCGGGGTTCCTCGACATGTTCTTTTCGCTCCGCTTCGATCCCTCCCATGTGTTCCTCATCGAGGAGGACGGACGGATCGTCAGCGCGCTGCATGCGTTGCCTTCCAGGTTTCTGAGAGCCGATGGCGACACGAGCGACGCTACGAACATCGTCGGTGCGGCGACTCTTGCGCAGTACAGGCGGCGCGGCTACATGGAGGCGTTGCTCAAGCATGTCAGGAAGTCGGGTACGACTCCGGTGCTGCTCTACCCTGCCGTCAGGGCGTACTATGAAAAGAACGGCTTTTGCAGCTGCAGCGTCTCGACACTGTATGATCTGGAACGAAGCGGAGGAATACAGGAAGACCGGTGCCGACCGGACGAAACGCATTCGCAACCGGACGAAATATTTTCGAACGCCTTGCTCGACCGGTTCGATGCGGCGTATGTCGCGTCGATCACCCCGAAAGGTGGCTTGTTGCGGGATCGCGACGGATGGAAGCTGCTGTTGCAAGGCTATGCTCCGTCGATCGTCACGGAAGACGGACGAAGGTATGGTTCCGCAGGGTTCGCCTATGCGTTCGTCGTCGGCGATACAGCGGTGGAGACAGCCGCCCAAGACGGGCCGTCCGCGCAGGCGCTCATAGACGCATTGACAGATCGAGGGGTCGCAAAGGTCAGGGCGATGGAAGCGTCCCCAGTCGATACGTTCCTTTCTGCCTCCGCGCTCCCACGATCGACGATGCAGGAAGGCATGACGTTCCCCGCCCTCCCCGGCAATCCGTTCATCGGCGAACAATACTGAACAATTGCAACTTTGCGATAGAAAAGGTAGGCTGGACTTCAGAACGATACAAAGGGAAGGAACTGATGGAGACAGCCGGTCACAGCTACACCGAAACAAACGCTCAGACGATCGACCGTTGGGTTGAATCGGGCTGGGAATGGGGCTGCCCCATCTCCCATGATGTATATGTGCAGGCGCAGTCAGGCGAATGGGACGTCGTGCTGACACCGACGAAACCGGTGCCCCATGGGTGGTTTCTCCCGTTTCACAGAGCAAGGATTCTCGGTCTCGCTTCCGGAGGTGGCCAGCAGATGCCGATCTTCGCCGCGCTTGGAGCGGAATGCACTGTGCTCGACTACTCCGAGAAACAACTGGAAAGCGAAATCATGATCGCCAGACGGGAAGGATATGAAATCGAGGCCGTCCGTGCCGACATGACGCGCCCGTTGCCGTTTCCCGATGAATCGTTCGACATGATCTTTCATCCGGTCTCGAACTGCTATGTGGAGGAGGTACTCCCGATCTGGAAGGAATGCCGGCGCATCCTCAGGCCCGGTGGAGTGTTGCTCGCCGGTGTCGATATCGGAATCAACTACATATTCGATGAAACTGAAACGACAGTGTGTCAGAAGCTGCCGTTCAATCCCCTCAAGGATCCGGAACTCTACAAGCGATGCATCGAAAACAACGACGGAGTGCAGTTCTCCCATACGGTGGAAGAACAGCTTGGAGGCCTGCTGAAAGCGGGGTTCACGATCACCGATCTGTACGAAGATACCAACGGGAGCGGCAGATTGCATGAATTCAACGTACCTACGTTCCTTGCGGTACGCGCCGTGAAGCCCTCGTTGCCCATGGGCACGGCGAACTGAAACTGATCGTGCAACAAACAGATATTTTCTGTATGATGGAATTCCGTATGCGCTCAGCATATGACCATCATGTATCAGGAGCCACGATATGATCTTGTCAGGAACCCTCCAGTCGAAAAGCCTTGGAATGGAAACAGGCATCACAGTGATCACCCCCGACCGATTCCGGATGGGGATCGGGACGAAAGTCGCATACCTGCTCCATGGCCTGTACGGTGGCAATCGCGACTTGGTCGATTTTACACGTCTCCCCTATTACGCAAAGGACCGGCAAGTGACGTTCATCATGCCGGAGGCGGGCAGAAGCTTCTATACGGATATGGCTCATGGCCAGAAGTTCTTCACATACATCGCCGAAGAACTTCCCCGACACTGCCGCTCCACATTCAACATTTCCGACCGACGCGAGGATACCGCCGTATTCGGTGTGTCGATGGGCGGGTACGGTGCGTTGAAAGCGGCACTCTCCCACCCAGCCGATTTCGGCTACTGCTGCGCGATCTCTCCCGCCAGGCTATTCCTCAAGCAGGACCTGGAGTCGCTCAGGACGGAGGAAGGACGAAGACTCGCGCTCGCCCGCTACGGTGCGCAAATGGTCGAGGATATGTATTCCATCTACGGGGAACGGCTCGCATGGTCAGAAGAGAACGAACTCTTCGATCTCGCCCAGTCTGCGGTCAGGAAGGGACCCTTCCCCAAGATATACTGCGCATGCGGAACGGAGGACTATCTATATCCTGACAATCTGAGGTTCGCACGGAAGGTGCGCTCGATTTCATCCGACTATACGTTCGAAACATGGACCGGCAGACATGACTGGAACTTCTTCGACGAAGCGCTCAATCGGGCACTGACCTTCTGCTACGGAGAACCCACTGACGGATAGACCCGCTTTCTTTGCTTTCATCGGACTATCGATGCATACCTACAAAAAAAATCGTCAACGCGAAAGAAACATTTGCTTTTTTCAAGAAGTTTGTACAGAATGTCTGACATGAAACAGATGACGGGCTGGCTCAAGCTCATACTCATCGCACTCGTGTGCGTCCTACTGATCATCGGCGGCTATCTGGCCTATGTTGTCATCCAATACGACAGGATTCCCGACAACATCGCGCTTGCATGCGAGAATCAGCAGGCAGGAAGCCTTCTCCACGGTGAGGAATATACCGCAGCGACATACAACATCGGATTCGGTGCATATGGTCCTTCCTATAGCTTCTTCATGGACACGGGAACAATGCTTGACGGAACAGACGTCGTCGGCAAATACGGCAAGGCGGAAAGCAAGGAATCGGTGCTGCACAATACGGATGGCGCGATCGGACTGCTACGGACCCTCGATCCCGACTTCGCGCTCGTTCAGGAAGTGGACACCGATGCGACAAGAAGCTACCACATCGACCAAATGGAGAGGATTGTGCAGGCGATGCCCGACTATGGATATACGTTCGCTCTGAATTTTCACTCTGCATGGCTTCACTATCCGTTGCACGATCCCCATGGCAAGACTGAAGCCGGACTGCTGACACTCGGCAGATACAGGATGGAAGACTGCGTACGGCGTAGCTATCCCGTCGACGAAGCATTCCCTACCCGGTTCTTCGACCTGGACAGATGCTTCTCCGTACAGAGGATTCCGGTGGACAACGGCAAGGAACTGGTCCTGATCAACAGCCATATGTCGGCATACGACAAGGGGGGCCTGATCCGGACCAGGCAGTTCGATATGCTCAACTCCATCGCCTCCGAAGAATACAGGAACGGCAACTACGTGATCATCGGCGGTGATTTCAACCATGCTCTCGGCTCGGACGTGGCCGAAGCGTTCCCTACCGAACAGCGTTTTCCGGAATGGGTCTTCATTCTTACCAACGACGATCTGACTCCGGGCCTTCGGATCGTTGATGCGGACAACGCCATGGAAGTGGCGACCTGCAGAACCGCGGACATTCCGTATGAGAAGGGAGTCAACTTCATGACGGTGATCGACGGGTTCATCGTGTCGGAAAACGTGACGGCACAGGCGGTGAACATCGAGACGGAATTCGCATTCAGCGACCATCAGCCAGTCCTGATGCGGTTCAGACTCAAATAGCGAGACTTCGGGCCAGACCGATGCGTAGCGTGCATCGGAGCAATGATACATTTTTCTGCAATTATATGCAAAAAATATGCAAGACTGTTTGACATTCATCGCATCGGCATGCGAGAATGACGCCATTCACATACTTCCCGAGAGGCACATGATGGCAGACATCTCGTTTTTTAGCGGCGAGCGGATTCCATTGGAACTCCACAAGGTTCGCATCGTACAGAAGCTCGATCTGGTTCCGATCGAACGAAGGCTCGAGGCTATTTCTGAAGCCGGCAACAACACATTCCTTCTCCAGAACAAGGACATCTTCCTCGATATGCTCACCGACAGCGGCGTAAACGCAATGAGCGACAAGCAGCTTGCGGCGATGATGATATGCGACGACAGCTATGCAGGCAGCGCCACGTTCACACGCCTGACGGAAAAGCTGACCGAAATCTTCGGCATGGATTATTTCCTTCCCGCCCACCAAGGCAGAGCGTGCGAGAACATCCTCGCAATGTCCCTTGTGAAGACCGGGAACGTCATCCCGATGAACTATCATTCCACCACGACGAAAGCACATATCACGAGAATGGGAGGACGCGTCGAGGAGCTGCTGATCGACGAAGGGATCAAGACGACCAGCGTCCATCCGTTCAAAGGCAACTTCGACCTCGCCAAGCTGAAGGCGCTGATCGAGCGCGTCGGAGCTGAAAACATTCCTTTCATCAGGCTGGAATCAGGCACGAATCTCATCGGAGGACAGCCGTTTTCCCTGGAAAACGCAAAAGCGGTCTGCGCAATGGCCCACGAACACGGGCTCCTGACAGTCCTCGATGCAAGCCTGCTTCAGGACAACCTGTATTTCATCAAGACGAGGGAAAGCGCATGCAAGGATATGAGCGTCCGGCAGATCACCCGTGAACTCGCCGATCAGATGGACATCATCTATTTTTCCGCTCGAAAACTTGGGTTCGCAAGGGGCGGCGGCATCTGCATACGCTCGAAGAAATTGTGCGATTCGATGCGGGAACTGGTCCCGATGTTCGAAGGATTCCTCACCTACGGCGGAATGAGCGTCCGGGAAATCGAGGCGATGACCGTCGGTCTGGAAGAGACGATGGATATGGATATCATTTCCCAAGGTCCGCAGTTCATCCAGTACATGTGCGAGCAGTTAATCAAGAACGGAGTACCGGTAGTCACTCCTCCGGGAGGGCTGGGTTGCCACCTCAACGCTTCGGAGTTCATCCCCCAGGTTCCGCAGAACCAGTATCCGGCGGGAGCGCTCGCAGCAGCCGTCTATCTTGCCGGCGGAATCCGCGGCATGGAGCGAGGCACGTTGTCGGAACAACGGGAGGAGGATGGCACCGAACATATGTCGTCAGTTGAATTACTCAGACTTGCACTGCCCCGCAGGGTGTTCACGCTTTCCCAAGTGAAGTATGCGATCGACAGGATCACGTGGCTCTACCAGTACAGGAATATGATCGGAGGACTGAAGTTCGTCGAGGAACCTTCCAGCCTCAGGTTTTTCTTCGGCCGTCTGGAGCCGATAGGAGACTGGCAGACCGAGCTGGTACACCAGTTTAGGAAGGATTTCGGAACCAGCCTGTAGCCTTGGCCGTGGCCGTCGCACAGGAAAATCAGGATATCGGTCCGGATACTCTTGTCGTCCGGTATCCAGCGCGATGCATGCCACGGCAACTTTTTTCCCCATTCATATCCCACATAGTATAGAATATCTCTGGGATTTACGAAAAATCTCTCCCACTTTGCCACAGAATGAGAGGAAGTGATCGCTGTTGCATGGTACTGTGGGAACAGGAAGCTGATGACGGTATCGGACTGTCAAAAATGCGCCGCTTCTCACGGAGGGTACCGGACGATGGAATGGTTGATGAAGATGAATCTGGCGATCGATTACATCGAGGAACATCTGAACGATGAAATCTCCTATGAAATGGCTGCAGACCTCGCATGCTGCTCGAACTATCACTTTCAGAAAATGTTCTCCTGCATCGTCGGGATTCCTCTTGGCGAATATATCCGGCGCCGCCGGCTGACATGTGCGGCGTTGGACTTACAGAACGGGAAGAAAGTGATCGATATCGCCTGCAAGTACGGCTATGACTCCCCGACTGCGTTCAACCGTGCGTTTAGGAGCATCCATGGCATCGCACCGTCGTTCGCCCGCAAGGAAGGGACGGCGCTGAAAGCATACCCCCGCATCCGCTTCCAGATTTCCATCAAAGGAGCGAACGAAATGGAATACAGGATCGAATCGAAGCCTGCTTTCAGAATCGTAGGCGTCAAGCGAAGCCTTGACAAGGATATCGAAACGAACTTCCGCGATGTGCCGAAGTTCTGGGAGGAAATTTCTTCCGGCCCCGTCATCGGACATATCGTCGCATTGATGAATGGGGAACCGGCTGGCTTGCTCGGTGTATGCGGCACGTCGGATTGCGATGGATCATGGAACTACTATATAGCCGTAGCGTCGACGCTCCCCTGCCCCGACGCCATGACGGAGTTCCAAGTCCCCGCATGCACATGGGCGATCTTCCCCGGAAAAGGGGAGATGCCAAAGGCCATCCAGGACATCGAACGTCGCGCAGTAATGGAATGGCTCCCGACTTCTGGATACGAATATGCCGATGCTCCGGATATCGAGGTATACTTCGACCCGGAACCTGACCATGGCGGGTTCGAGGTATGGATGCCGATCGTAAAGAAAGGTTGACCGAACGGGGGCGCTTGCCGTTATGACCGGGGAGACTGTTGCTTTGCCGCGTACATCTTAGCATCGATACGGTTGATGAACTCCGCGATGGACATCGCTCCATCGTCGTCGAATTCTTCCAATCCGTAGCTCAACGTCACGTTGAACTCTCCGGTTGTCCCGTTCCCGAACCGATGTCTCCCCACTTGTCCGCATATTTTATCGCAGATGTCTTTCGCCTGCTCGTAGGTATAGCCGCTAAAACCGAGATAGAACTCGTCGCCGCCGAATCGGACGGGGATGATCGCATTCCCTTGCGATATCGTCCGGAATAGATCCGCGACATATCGGATCACCTCGTCACCCATCAAATGTCCATGCTGGTCGTTGATCATCTTGAACCGGTCGATATCGAACAGAGCGCCGCAATATCGTCTCTCTTCCATCTTGACCAACGAATGAAGCATCGACGGAAGCCGGGAAAAGAAATACTGCTTGTTGTACAGTCCGGTATTTTGGTCGGTCATGACGGCGGTATCGAGTTCGTCCAGCAGGCCGGATATGGTGGTGTTGTCCTTGTTTCCGATATGGATCATCAGGGAATCTTCAACGTCCTTGACAAGTTCCAGCACCATTCTGCGGCCTTGTATATCGCAGGGAACAGAGATGACAAGATACGTCCGGGACTGTAGCCGATCGAATTTCATCGTCGCCCGGTTCCTGATGGCCGCCCAACTGGACGTGCAGTTTGCGCACGGTAGATTTCTACACCACACGGCATAGCATTTTGTATCCTGAATCTGAACCAATTGTCCGTTGCGATAGTCGAAGACATCCTGCGTATCGGGATCAACCAGACGATAGGAATCGAACAGCTGAATGATGGGAGTATCATTCAATAGCGAGGTGTCCAATCGATCGATGGGAAACATGTACCGTTCTCCTCAAGGCCGACGAAACTTCTCGTATCAGGGAATCGGTACTATCGCCGCATCAGGTGCCGCTGCTACCTGTCGGCAGATTCGCTCTGAACGTGGTTGACGTCAGTGATGCAACAAGATATCTTCTCACAGTGTTCTTTGCAAGATACACTCCGAGCAGACTTATGTCAATATATGGTACGATTTTATATTTACATTCAAATTATATTTGTCAAATATAAAATATATAACAATTTATACTTACATACTCATGACATAAATATACATCAATTTAATTCAAAATCAAAAAAAAGAAGCTAAAGGCTACTACAGCGAATAAAAATCTTAGTGATATGACATCAGATATGGAGCAGTCTGAAGTACCTACTGCGCCGTAGAAAGAGAGAAAATATGAGTTTCCTCATCCATCGGCTGTCCGAGGGCCAAGGACCACAAAAAAAAGCAACCGATCTGCGTGTATGCAAACCGATTGCCTGTTCTGACCGCGACTGGGATTGAACCAGTGACCCCTACCGTGTGAAGGTAATGCTCTCCCGCTGAGCTACGCGGCCGTTTCTCGAATGCTTTGCTATAGTACGGGAAAATGAACTTTTTGTCCATATGCAATCGGTAAGTCGCACTGCGAAGCTCAGTTTGCATGTATGCCGATTCGTCGCGACTATCAGATCACCTGTCCTGACGTTTCACGACCCCTCCGCGCATCCAGCCGTAGACGATATATAGCAAGGAAGTCCCTCCCCAAGTCACGGGGTAGCAGAGGATGATCGACCAGATGCTACTGCCGGAAGGCAGCACCAGCAGCCAGATGATCCGAACCAAACAGGTGCCGATGAACGTCAGAATCATCGGCAAAATAGAATCTCCGGTGCCGCGGATAGCTCCGGAATACACATCGCCGACAATATAGAGCCAGTACACCGGCGCGAAGAAATGAAGCAGCGAAACAGTCAGATCGATGACCTGTTGGTCGGCGACAAAGATCCGGGCAAGCCAAGGAGCGAACACATACAGCGCAACGCTCAACGGAATGAACATCAAAAATCCTACACCGATAGCTGTCCTGACCCCTTTCTCGACGCGGGAAACCAAACGCGCCCCATAGTTCTGCGCCACGAACGTAGAAATCGAGATGGTCAACGCATCCAGGAGAATCCAGATCAGAAAATCGACCTTCCCGGAAACCGCCCAGGCCGCCACCATGTCGGTACCGAACTCGTTCACGCGAGCCTGAATCAGAATATTTGAGAACGAATACATCGCGGACTGAAGCCCGATCGGGAGTCCGAGCAACAGGATCCGTTTCAATATATCACGATACACTTTCACATTGCGAAGGATGACGCGATAGACTGCGCCTGACCGGCATAACGTTCGGAACACAAGCGCGGCGCTCAATGCCTGAGAGACCAATGTAGCGACGCCCGCCCCCGCCACGCCAAGTCGGAATACCAATACGAAAACTATATCGAGTACGATATTCACGATGCAGGAAAAAATCAGATAATAAAACGGACGACGGGAATCACCCACAGCCCGGAGGATCGCGGCGCCGACTGAATAGAGGAACGTAGGCGTCACCCCGAGAAAGAAGATGCGCGTATAGACGATGGCATCATGTTCGATCTCCTTTGGAACATGCATCGCCCGCAGACAGGCCGGAGCGCCAAGCAGCCCGATGAGCGTAACCAGAACTCCTCCTGCCAAAGCGAATGCGATCGCGGTATGGACCGTACGGGACACCCGTTCCCCATCTTTCGCACCGAACGCCTGCGATACAAGGATCGTCGCCCCGCTCGAAACACCGATGAAGAACTGAACGAGCAACCTTGTCAGACTCGCCGTGGATTCAATCGCCGCGAGAGCTTCCTTTCCTACGAACTGACCGACGATCAACGCGTCGGTACTGTTGTAGAACTGCTGGAAGAAGCTCCCGAGAAAAATCGGCAGAAAAAAGAGCAGCAGCTGTCGCCCGATCGAGCCTCGGGTCAAATCAAGTTCTTTCGCATCGGCCATCCGGATCCTTCCCCAACGTGATGGCCGAAACTATAGCATGACACAACTGTTTTGGGAATCGATCAGCAAGCACGCTAATATCGCCCTCAGTACATATCGATATCTTTTTATCTTGACTGTCCGCAAAAAATTGACGTTATTTGGGGGGAAGGCATGGGAGATGGGAAACGATTCATCTCCAACGTCCTTCCTGTATCGGAAGGGTACAGACAATCCATTTCAAGAGGTACCGATATGGTGAACAATGAAAAGATTCGTGTCGTCCAGTATGGTTGCGGAAAAATGTCCAAGTACATTCTTCGCTATCTCTATGAATCCGGCGCCGAAATCGTGGGAGCGATCGACGTGAATCCCGCCGTGGTGGGCATGGACGTAGGGGATTTCGCCGGACTTGGCAGGAAGCTGGGGGTCGTCATCCAGAAAGATGCGGACGCGGTTCTCGACGCATGCGATCCGGATATCGCGGTGCTCACATTGTTCAGCTTCATGGATGATGTCGAACCTCATTTCGAACGTTGCGCGAAACGGGGGATCAACGTCATCACGACATGCGAAGAAGCGATCTATCCATGGACGACATCGGCGGCGATCACCAACAGACTCGACAAGATGGCGAAGGAAACCGGCTGTACCATCGTCGGATCGGGAATGCAGGACATCTATTGGATCAACATGATCGCATGCGTGGCAGGCGGTGTGCATAGGATCGACAGAATCGAGGGCGCGGTAAGCTACAACGTAGAAGACTACGGCCTTGCGCTGGCAAAAGCGCATGGCGCAGGACTCACCCCAGCGGAATTCGAAGAACAGATCGCCCATCCGACTACTCTCGAGCCTTCGTACGTATGGAACTCCAACGAAGCCCTTTGCAACAAGATGGGCTGGACGATCAAATCGCAGACGCAGAAGTGCGTCCCGTATTTCCATGACAAGGATCTGTATTCAGCGACGCTGGGAAGTACGATCAAAAAAGGGAACTGCATCGGAATGAGCGCGGTCGTGACAACGGAAACTTTACAGGGCCCGGTCATCGAGACCCAGTGCATCGGAAAAGTCTACGGCCCCGACGACGGCGACATGTGCGACTGGAAGATCAAAGGGGAACCCGACACCACGTTCTATGTACAGAAGCCTGCGACCGTCGAGCACACCTGCGCGACGATAGTCAACAGGATTCCGACCGTCCTCAATGCGCCGGCCGGATACATTACGGCGGAAAAGCTCGAACCGGTGCAGTACCTCTCCTACCCGATGAACATGTATCTCGATTACTAGCGTCACGAAGCAGGTTGACAAGGGGGGCGTCCTGCCCCCTTCGTCCGCAAGAAGCCTCGCTCCGGCATGTTGCGCCGTCTCGGAGCCGCATATCAGAAAACAACGGAACCAAGAGCCGAAGCATAGGCCTCGTACTTCCGCTCGAAAGCCATCGTGTTTGCCGGACTCGTCGAGGGGAGACAGCGGAAGTCCGTACCGATAGGAAAGACCCCTACGTGCCTGCGATATAGGGCTTGCGCAGTCCTGCCGTTGAAACAGACCAACCGGATTTCAGGATGCGACTGGAAAAACGGCTCCAAGGCGTTCGCGACGCTGGAAGTGATCGCACTGTCGAGAGAGCCTTCCCGTTCGCAAGCCGCAACCACGTCCCACAGCGCAATGCGATGCTCGGTCAACAGACGATGCTTCTCGTCGTACGTTGAGACAGGCCCGTCAAGCAACCGGGCCATGATCGGCCAGAATGCGTTCCGCGGGTGCGCATAATACTGCGCTTCGGACAGCGAGGCAACGCTGGGCATCGACCCCAGGATCAGAATTCTTGCATCGGAACGTTCGATAGGCGGAAAACCCCGGATCATCGCTTCGCGTCCCCTCGATCACACATTGGGTTGAAAAAAGGAAGATGGGCCGGGCATATAGTCGAACATTTTCAGCTGGGGATCCATCGAACGGGCCGTACCCATCACTGTGGTCTCGAAATCTGCGACTGACAACGGTTTTGAAAAAAAGAACCCCTGCCCCATCTCGCAACCGATCCTCTTGAGGAACAGATACTGGCTTTCCGTCTCGATTCCCTCGCAGATCACGTGCATGTTCAGGTGGCGGGCCATCGAGACCACGTCGGTGATGACGCTCCTGCCCCGTTCGGACTCGACGCATTCATCGAGGAAGCCTTTGTCCAGTTTCAACGTATCCAGAGGAATGTCCTTGAGAATGTTCAACGTCGAATATCCGGTTCCGAAGTCGTCCATCGCCACCGCGAACCCCTCGGTCTTGAGTTCCGTCAACATCCGCAGCATCCCCTGTTCGTCGTCCCGGAATGAATTCTCGGTGATCTCCAACTCCAGCAGACTGCAGGGAATCCCATAATACTTCACCAGCGACGTCAGGACGGGCACTAGGTTGAAATCGTCAAGATGGCTTCTCGACAGATTGACGGAAACAGGGAAGACGGTCTCACCCACGTCCAGCCACCTGCGGATCGTGGCGCAGACCTGTTCGAACATATACAAGTCGATCTTCCTGATGAATCCGGTCCGTTCGAACGTCGGCAAAAACTGATCGGGCAGCAGCAGCCCCCGATCGGGATGATGCCACCGGACCAAGGCCTCCGCTCCGCACAGGCTATCGTCGACGAGCAGGTACTTCGGCTGGAGGTATAGCAGGAACTGATGCTTGTCGAGCGCATGCTCCATCGAAGTTTCGATATTCTGTTCCAAGAGCATCGACTGGAGGCTGCTTTCATTGTAGAACGAAACGGCCTGCCGGGAGTTCGCCGCTTCCTGGCACGCTATGTTCGCCCGTTCGGCCATCGTCCGAACGTCCATGCTCCAATCCTTGATCTCATACACCCCAGAACGAACGAAAACCAACCAGGAATCGGAAGTGGTACGGCCGGGAAGTCTTGGACAGCGTTCATGGATTCCGTTCAGGCGTTCGATCAGATATTCCTTGGTATCATATTTGAGCAGGAGCACGAAATGGTCCGCATATGCACGGCAGAACAACTCGTCGCTCTCCAATTGGTCGTCCAGCACATGGGCAAGCCCCCTGAGCAATTCGTCGCCCATCAGATAGCCAAAACTATCGTTGATCAGCTTGAACCGATCAAGATCCGCATGAACCATCACCCTAGGAATGCTCCCCTTCTCTTTTATGAGCAAGTTCCCGGCCATGTCAAGGAATGCGGCATAGCTGATCGATCCTGAAACGGGATCACGCAGACGGGCGTCTTCGACCCTGCGAAGCTGATGCGAAAGAGAGAACACCAATGCGCAGGCGAGCGCGGCGAGCAGCACCACGCACGATGCGGCGAACCCGAAGCGACCTGCGGAAGTCGACCCATGGAGAATGAAAATCGGAATGATCGACAAGACGGTACAGGCAACGACGCTGACTATCAGCAAAGCCATCACGCCTTTTCTGTCGCCTGGACGATTTCGATCCATAGATTTCAGATGGGGCCTATCTTCCATCACAAAGCACCTCGCTCTGCGGGAAACCGTTCCGGCGTCGATCACCGATGGAACGGGTCCCTGCTTTCTCCATGTATATATATCACCGCCGCATCTGCGCAACGGAACCCGTCCAGAGCCGCCGATACGATTCCACCTGCGTATCCAGCCCCTTCCCCGCAGGGAAATAGACCGGGATATTGCACATGGTGCAGTGTCCGTTCATCACGAGGAATACGCACAGGACTGCTGGTCCGGGTTTCGGATGCGATCAACACAGCTTCCGAAGAAACGAAACCTCTCGAGACCTTCCCGAAATAGGAAAGCCCGGCACGCAGTCTACCAGAAATCACCGGAGGCAGCACATCCGACGCATCGTAGGAAGTCAAACCCGGAAGATACGACGACCGAGGAAGCGTCGAGGAAACTTTTCCTGCCAGAAAGTCGGACAACCGTTGCGCAGGCGCCTTCAGAGTTTTTCCCGCCGCGAGCCAGCTCTGTCGCTCGACGGCCTGCTGGAACATCATCATCGACAAATCTCCGAACTCCTGGAATTTCTCGGGAATGTCCTCTGGACGGAGCTCCACTACCATGCCGCTGTTCGCCCACGGGGAATTGCGCGCCGCCGGGGACATGCCGTTGACCACCACCTGTCCGGTCTCCGTGACGGCAGGAATGACGAAGCCTCCCGGACACATGCAGAAGGAATACACGCCCCGTCCGTCGACCTGCGTCACAAAGCTATATTCCGCCGCAGGCAGCCATGGACCTCGTCCCTGCGGATCATGATACTGGATGGAATCGATCAATGCCTGCGGGTGCTCGAGCCGCACGCCCACTGCCAGAGCCTTCCGCTCGATGCGGATGGATGCTTCGGACAGATATCGGTAGACATCCCTTGCGGAATGCCCTGTGGCAAGGATGACGGAGCCAAGGAACTCGACGGTACGCTCCGTCGCGCCGTCGGTCGCCACGACGCCCAGCACTCGGTCATTGTCCAGAATCAAGCGAGTCATCCGATGTCCGAACAACACCTGTCCGCCACACCCGATGATCGTCTTGCGGATCGCTTCTATGACTTGCGGCAGGCGATCGGTCCCGATATGCGGCCTCGCGTCGGCAAGGATGTCGGTACTCGCCCCATGCTGGCAGAGTAATGCCAGCACGCGGTCCACAGGTCCGCGCTTCGTCGAACGCGTATAGAGTTTCCCGTCGCTGAACGCACCCGCTCCGCCTTCGCCGAAACTATAGTTGGAGTCGGGATTCACCGTACCATGCTTGTACAAATCGGCTATGTCGATCTTGCGGCGATGCACATCCGCTCCCCGTTCCAGAACGACAGGTCGTACCCCGAGCTCTATCAAGCGTAAAGCCGCGAACAATCCGGCAGGGCCTGCTCCGACGACCACAACCTGGTCGGAATCGCTGACGTCTTGGAAATCGACTCGAGGAAATTCATCGTCGCAAGGCAGTTCGCCGACATACGCTCTGACGGAAATATCCACGACCACAGGGTTGCGCCGCGCATCGATCGAACGACGGCGGACACGCACGGCCGTCAGATCGGAAACATCGAGCCCGATTTTCTTCGCGACCGCTCTTCTGATCTTCGTCGCATCCGCGGCCTCTTCCGGCGTCAGTCTCAACTGCACTTCTTGTATCATCGCAATCCTCGGTCATTTTCACACAGGTGTGACGTGACATTGTATCAATTAGCGCATCGGAGTGCAATCGAAAGAATTTGTTCCACCATCGAAAACCGCAGGAACCCATATCTCGGCATCAAAATCCCGACAAACGACGGCGGGGATTGTAGGCCGACCCATTTTACGCTAGAGTCCAAGCATGAACGTACTGTCATTGGAACATGTCTCGAAGACACTCAAGGACGAACCGTTGTTCGAGCACGTGTCCCTTGGATTGGAAAGCGGTGAACGCGTCGGTCTGATCGGGCGCAACGGAACCGGCAAATCGACATTTCTCAGGCTCCTCGGCGGAACTCTGGAGCCTGATACAGGAACCATCGCACGAAGCCGGGACATGGAGGTCGGCATGCTCGGGCAGCAGGTCAGCTGGGAAGGAGCCGCCACAGTGACCCAGTACCTGTACCAAGGTGACGGAAGACGGCTCAGTTTGCTTCGCGAGTATCAGCGCTGCATGGATTCCTACCGACAGAATCCGCACGCACGAGGCATCGCGCTCACGCTTTCGAACTTGACGGAAAAACTTGAGAAAGAGCGAGCCTGGGATTTGGAAAATGATTTTCGGTCGTTACTGACGGAACTGGCGCTACCCGAAGACATTCTGGAAAGAAACATGGAGGAACTGTCTGGAGGTATGCAGAAGAAAATCGCCCTCGCACGGACCTTGGCGATGCGGCCTACCCTGCTGCTACTCGACGAGCCGACGAACCATCTCGATATTCCCACGATCGAATGGCTCGAACGGTATCTCCTCAATTCCCAGATGACGATGATCGTCGTGACTCACGACAGGTATTTCCTGAACAGAATCTGCACTTCCATCATGGAACTCGACCGAGGCGGAATGTATCTCCATCCAGGTTCGTTCGCGGCTTATCTTGAACGGAAAGCTCAACGTCTGGAGGCGATGCAGAAGGAGCAAGATCGGATCGACACCATCCTCCGCAGAGAGCTGCAATGGCTTCAGCGGGGGCCGAAAGCACGTACCGGCAAGGATTCCGGCAGAAAGGATCGGATCCGCAGGCTACTCGATAGCCGGCATCGGGTCGAAGAGGATGCGATCGCATCGTTCACTTCGACATCGCGACGTCTGGGTCGGAAGATCCTGGAAGCGGAATCGGTGTCGAAGCGGTATGGAGGGCGCTCCGTGATCGAAGACTTCTCATTCAGCTTCGTCAAAGGACAGCGCATCGGAATCGTCGGGCCGAACGGATCGGGGAAAAGCACGTTGCTCGACTTGCTCACCGGCCACATGCCACCCGATACGGGAACGATCGACGTCGGAGTGAACACGGTGTTCGGCTATTATGACCAGCTGGGCAGGAATCTCGTCAGCGACAAAGGCGTGCTGGAGTATGTCCAGGACATCAGCGATAGGATTACGCTCGCACCCGGATACGAAGTAACCGCCGCAAGGTTTCTGGAATTGTTCGGATTTCCCCCATCGTACCATCGGTTGCCCATCTCGATCCTATCGGGAGGAGAAAAACGGAGGCTGTATCTGGTCAGCCGCCTGATTTGCGACCCCAACTTCCTCGTGCTTGACGAACCGACCAACGATCTGGATCTGGAGACCATGCAGCGCCTGGAGCAATACACGCTGGATTTCAACGGATGCGTCCTGGTCGTCTCGCATGATCGCGCGTTCCTCGACTGTACCTGCGACCAGCTGTTCATTCTCGACGGAAGCGGGACGGTCCAATCGTATGCGGGAACGTTCAGCGAATACCGTCAGGACTACGAGGAAGAAGGGATGCTCGGCGCCAGCGCAGTCCTCAAGCGATCTGACGGGCCGCAAGCGGAAAAGCGGGAACAGATTTCGAATGCGAAAACCCTCTCTCAGCCCCCCCAGACGGAACGAAAGAAAAAAGGGTTTTCCTTCAAGGAACAGCAGGAATTCGAAGCGTTGACAGCTGACATCGAGCAACTGGAAGAGGAACAGGCGAGGCTCGAGGAGAGTTTCGCGACAGCAGTGCCGACTGCGGACGGAACCTTGCAGGAGCGAACGAAACGATATGAACATATTCGCATCCTGCTGGAGGAAAAGAACGCCCGTTGGGAGTATCTCGCCGATCTGGCATGATCGCACGAAATGAGGAAGGTCGGACATGGGGCCTAAGACAGGATTTCTGATGGACGAAGAAAGGAATCCCAGGAGATCGGATCACGTCCGTACGGTTCGCCATGCATGGATCGGTCGGCATGCGGTGGCACTGCCCATTTTGACACTCCTGCTGATTCTCTTGCACCCTCTTGCGGCTGTGTCGGAAGAATCATCGGCGCAGGGTTGGATACCCCGATCGATCCTGTTCGGATTCGGCAACGACAATATCACATACGGAATAGCACGGAACAACGACGACGGTCTGTCCTATGGTGGCAGGATCCTCGTCGAAGCTCCGCTGTGGTGGGCGGAACTTGCGTTCGAAGGGTATACGAATCGAGGTTGGAAAACGACCTGGGACGCGGATGCCGAGCCGTACCAAGGACGTTACGACGTGGCCAGACTCGGATACGGGATGCATCTTTCCCCGTTGCGCACCATGACGCCATCATGGGCGGACATTTCCGTGCGGCCGTATTTCGGACTGCATCTTGCCGGGAATCTCGGCCTGGTGGAAATTCAGAACCGGTTCCACAAGATCATCAACCGCCCGTATCTGACCATCGACTACGACGCACCCATCGGGGATCCGCTCGTGTCGGCGGAACTCGGAGCGATAGTCTCCGTTGGAAGCATATGGAACCTGGCAGGTTCCGCTCAAGGAAAGATTTCCTTGGCGGTGGACGGACAAGCCGAGGTCATTACGGGATTCGAGACCCAGGAACGGATCGGCGTTTTGTTCAGCCTGCTTGCTGCGGACACGCAGGTCGTATCGTTCAAAGCCGGATGGATCTGGCAGCAGGGCATGACGCAATGGCCGACGCAACGCCTCATGAGCGTTTTGAAAACAGGGCCGGTCATAGGCTTCGACATCAGGGCTGGGCTTCTTGCCGTGGAGTTCTCCGCAAATCCTGCGATTCGAAGCGGTTACGGAATCGTGAGCATCGACGCAGGTGTCCTGATGCGAACACCGACATGGCGGCGAAGCGATCTAGACATCGCCATGGGAGCCGGATATCTTCTGGGGCGCTCGGTCCATCTGCTCAAGATTGAAGCGCCTATCGCTACGGTTCCGGGACTGTCCGTCGTTGGATCCGTCCAATACAAGGGAGGCCCTCTCGATCCTGAAGGGGAAGAGGATGAGCCTGAAGCTCCCCGCAAACGATCGAACAACGCAAGCTGGATCGCATCGGCAAGATGGCGGGCACCGGAACGCTTCTCGGAAGGATGGGTGGTTCCGTACGGACAAGCCGGGGTCGGTTTCATTTCCTACGACATGGTAGAGCATATCAACCATATCGCCGATTCAACCGCACCGGTTCGTGTCGTCTTCGGAGGTCTCCGACCTCTGGTCGATATCGAAGCCGGGCTATCGATCATTCCGCAAGGGGCGATTCTGTCGGGCAACTCCACGTATCGGCTGGAACTGGGGGTGGGACTGAGCCATGTATTCGGAACCGGCGGCATCCTGCAAGCGATCGAAGGGGAAGCGGAAGTTTTTTCATCGGTTGTCAGACCGTGGATGGCCCGCATGTTCCTCTGTCTGACGGCAGGAATCGACCTATAGCGGTTGGCAGAGAAGCGTGCGAACGATACAATCGCCCCATATGAACAAAACGTACAAAGGAATCGCTGCCATCATCATTTCGGCATTCTGCTTCGCCACGATGAACGTATTCGTCCGTCTGGCGGGCGACATTCCGTCGATCCAGAAAAGTTTTTTCCGGAATTTCGTGGCGATGATCGTCGCAGCAGGGATCCTGATACGCAACAAAGAATCCTTTCACTGGGGCAAGGGAAACTTCCCGTTGCTCGTGCTCCGATCCTTCGCCGGAACGGTGGGCATTCTCTGCAATTTCTATGCGGTGGACCATCTAGTGCTTTCCGACGCATCCATGCTCAATAAGCTTTCCCCGTTCTTCGCCATCCTGTTCAGTCTCCTGTTCCTGCGGGAACGGATTTCGATTCTCCAGGCGCTGTGCGTCGCCGGAGCGTTCATCGGAAGCCTGTTCATCGTCAAGCCGACGTTCGCCAATGCGGATCTCTCCGCCTCATTGATCGGGTTGCTCGGCGGCATCGGAGCCGGCGCAGCCTACACATGCGTCAGGGCGCTGGGTGGCCGGGGCGAGAGAGGATCCCTGATCGTCTTCTTCTTTTCCTCCTTTTCCTGTCTCATTACCCTTCCATGGCTACTGCTCGACCATGCGCCGATGACGTTCGGACAGATCGGACTGCTGCTGTGCGCCGGGCTGAGCGCCACCGGCGGACAGTTCGCCATTACCGCCGCATACACCTACGCACCTGCAAGAGAAATTTCGGTCTATGACTATTCACAGGTCATTTTCTCGGCATTGCTCGGGCTCATCATCTTCGGCCAGCGACCCGATCTGTCGAGCATCGCAGGATATGTCATCATCTGCGCCATGGCGATCATCATGTTCTCCCACGACTCTTCGCCCTCCCGCAAGGCCGGCCAATAACATATTCTTCACACATTCTTCAAACAGTCACATATAAACTTCAGACTGACAACCCTCCCTACTCCACCTTCACATAGATAATTGTGAGTGACCGGTCACGCACGGGCAGGACATGTCCGGCGACGGTCGCATGAGGAAACCTATCGATGATCCGAATCAAGAAACCATTTCTATTGGTGGCGGCATGTTGTCTGGCCATGAGTATCGGCATCCCTCTCTGTGCGACGGAAACGGCGACCACGGTCGTCACGTTGCAGGAGGCGCTACAAGCATCGCGACAGAACAATATCGACCTTTCGATCGCACAGATCAAACTGCAACAGGCGCTCCGTACGCAGAATGCGACGGCATCGACGTTCATGCCGTCCATTTCATTGACCGGAGGACTATCGACAGGCGGCAGCGTCATTTCCGGAACCTATTCAGGAATCAACATGAATGTGAGCGCAGGAGCGAGCTTCAGCTTCGACGGCTCCATGCTGACGGATTCGCAGACAAGAGCTCTGAACAAGGAGGATGCCTCGCTGACCTATCAGAGCACATTTTCGTCGCTTCAAGAGAGCGTCATTACTGCATATTGGAATCTTGCCGCAAACGAAAACGCCGTCGAAGAAGCGCAATTGAGCCTCGACCAGGCGAAGCAGCAGCTCCAGACAGCGCAGGATCAATATGAAAACGGAACGGCGCCGAACCTGACGGTGGTCCAGGCTCAGCTTTCCGTATCGAAGGCGGAAATCCAGCTCAAGCAATTGCAGGACTCCAAAACCCTTGCCATGAGCGCGTTCAAAGCATTGACGGGCATCGAACTGGAAGCATTCGCAGTAGAAGATCTTCCACAGACCGTAGAGCTCGCACTTCCTGCTTCCCGGCAACTCTACGAACAGTATGGAGAAGATACGACCACGATCAAAGCGCTTCGCAATGCGCTGGCACAGGCACAGAACGACAGCAAGACCACGACGCTTGCGAATCGCGTCCCGACGGTCAGCGTCTCGACCTCATGGACTCTCTCGGAAACCGCGGCGGCGACGACACAAACGACCAACGGACTGAACGATACCGCATCGCTGTCCCTTTCCGTCAGCGTCCCCCTCAGTTCCTATATCAATGGGACGACGGCCAACCTGCAGATCAAGGACTCCCAGGATGCGGTAACGACCGCACAGCTCCAGCTGCAGGCCGGACGGCAGACGCTCCTTCAGTCGATCGACAGCGCCGTGACAAGCATCACACAACAGCAGGAGAATATCATGATGCAGGCACAGAACGTAGAGACCTCTCAGTACAGCTACGAACTATCCCAGCAGGCATTCGAGGCGGGGCTGCTGTCCGCACAGGAACTGGAGGAGGCAAGAACCGAACTGCTCAACGCCCAAGTCACCCTTTTGAACACGAAACTCAGCCAGCTGCTGTCCTGTTACGACCTCGCATCGCTGCTCGGAATCGACCTCGCCACCTTGCAAACACAGTATTCCGCTTCCGTCTGACGGAAGAACCCATAGGAGAAAATGAATCATGAACAAAAGACATTCGGCGTTCGATGTCGTCATTACGATCATATTGCTGTCGATATGCTGCGCATTAGCGGCGGCCATTATCATGAACATGCAGAAAGGCACCTCCGACGATGGCGCGACAGAAGCCGGAATGGGTCCTGGGTCTGGTATGACAAATACATCCCAGTCACAGGTAGTCAACGTCTCCGTAGCGACCGCAGCGTCATCCACGTTCCTGAAGACCACGAAAATGAACGGGGAGATAGGAAGCGAAGGTCATGACATAGATGTATTCGCGGAAATCGGAGGACAGGTCACCCAGCTGACAATAAAGAAAGGGGATGCGGTGCAGGCAGGTGATGTCATCGCCACCGTCGATCCTTCGAAACCGGGTGCTCAGTACAAAGCGAGCCCGGTCACGGCTCCGGTCACGGGAACAGTGGAATCGGTATCCGTTGCGGTCGGCGCGACCATAACGACCAGCACATCCATCGCCACGATCGCAGGGGACAAGACATTGGTCATTACCGCCAAGATTCCTGAGAAGTATCTCGGAACGCTGGAAAACGGCATGTCGGCGACATTCACCACCGCCGCATGGGCGGATCGCACATATGACGCCATCCTTACGTATATCTCACCAACGGTAGACACCTCCACTCGGACTGTCGACATCGAGTTGGATATCATAGGGGATACGGCGGGTCTGAAAGAAGGGATGTACATCAGTCTCGACCTGATCACCGAGCAAATAGACGACTGCATCACCGTTCCGACATCGGCGATCTCGACCTTCCTCAACGATTCGGTGGTCTACGTCGTCAAGGAAGGCACCGCCAAACGACAGATCGTTACGACAGGAAGTTCGAACGATACCCAGACAGTCATTCTCTCCGGTCTTTCGGAAGGTGACCAGGTCATCGTCGTCGGTTCCGCTGGTGACGGCGTCGCCGTCAACGTCCTGGACTAAGGGGGAATATTCATGACATTATCCGAACTCTCCGTACGGCGTCCCGTACTGATGACGATGGTCTATGTATTGATCTGCGTCATCGCCTTGGTATTCCTTCCGAACCTCGATATCGCGCTCTACCCCTCCGTTGAAATGCCGATGCTGACCGTGTTCGTCGACTGTGACGAAGCTGGACCGGAAGAAATCGAACAACAAGTAGCGAAAACCCTGGAAAGCTCGCTCAGTTCGCTCGAGGATCTCGAATCCATGACATCGCAGTGCTCCGAAGGACAGGCGATGCTCATGCTGGAGTTCTCATACGGCACGGATCTGGACGAGGCCTCCGACGATATCTCGACGATCATCTCCCGGGTCACCCGTCAGTTGCCCGACTGGGCGGACACCCCTCAGGTCATGAGATTCGACATGTCAAGCAGCAGCACCATTCTCAGGCTCACGCTCAGCGGCGACCGCGACACGGAGGAACTGCAGCAGATCGCCGATGATACGGTCACGCCTCTGATCGAACGGATCTCCGGGGTCTCGCAAGTCGAAGCGTTCGGCGGCGGGACGGTCGAATACGAAGTAAACGTCTCCGAAAACCGTCTTGCGGCTTATGGTCTGACGCTCAGTGAAATATCCAGCGCTATAGAAGACCGGAACATCCAAAGTACCGGCGGAACGATCACGCAGGACGGCATGAACTACCAGATCGCCACCGACGAGCGGTATACGTCGCTCGATCAGATCAGGCAGACGGTCGTCGCGACGATAGACGATGTGCCGGTACGTGTGCAGGACATAGCGGAAGTTTCCAAGAACCTCGAAGCGAACGGCAGAGAGTCATACTATAACGGAAGCCAAGTCGTCACGCTCAGCGTCTCCAATGATTCAGATAGCAACGCAACCACCGTGGCGGAAGAAGTCAAGTCGCAACTTGCTTCGATCAACGCCCAACTTCCCGAAGGGATCCAGCTGACGATCCAACAGGACTCGACGCAGATGATATCGTCGACGATGGACGAAGTATACAAGTCGGCGATCGAAGGCATCGTGCTCGCAGCGGCTATCATCTTTCTCTTCCTGAGGGGGATCAAGAGCACGCTGATCATCGCACTGTCCATGCCGATCTGCATCATGATCACGCTGATGGTCATGGCGATAGCCGGAGTCACAGTCAACAGCATGAGCATGAGCGGCCTGATTCTTGGCATCGGCATGATCGTCGATGCGTCGATCATCATCCTGGAAAACACCTATACGTACCGCTCGTTGGGTGAGAAATCAGCTATCGCGGCGATTCTCGGTAGCAAGAACATGTTCAATGCGATCGTCGCCTCCACGTTGACGACGCTGTGCGTATTCGTCCCCGTCCTGATCTACAAATACGATCTGGGGATGATCGGCATGATGTTCCAGGATCTGGTCATCACCGTATGCATCTCCCTGGCGAGTTCTCTGTTCGTCGCAGTGACGCTGGTGCCGGCGCTCGCGGGCAGCATCCTGCGGATCAATACACGGACACAGAAACCGCTTCGGTTCCCTCCCCTCCGCTGGATCGACAACCTGATGTCCCGCTTCGAAGAGGGAATGCGCAACGCCTATGTGCGGGTCCTCGCATATTTTCTTCGACACCGGTTGCTTTTGATCGTCCTGCTAGCGCTTCTGCTGGCGCTGAGCCTCCAACAATTCTCCGGCATCGGCATGAGCCTGACCCCATCGATGAATACCGACGATTCAGTCTCCATGTCCCTCACTCTCGATCCCGGCACCAACAAAACCGTGACGAAAGGATATCTGTTCGACATGCAGCAGAAAATCATGGATACGCTTCCCGGAGAAAGCTGGACAAGCATCATGGCGGATGTCGGGACCAGCAATACAGGCAGCCTGACGATCTCCCTTCCAGACATTACCGAACAGACGACCAGCGCCGCGGAGATCAAGAACCTGATCAGGCCTCTGATGCAGCTGGATCCGAGCGCCACATGGACGTTCTCCGCAGGGAGAGGCCCAGGATCCTCGAGCGCGATCGATGTCGAAATCCACTCCGAAGATACCGACGTGACCAAGCAGGTGTCCGATCAGATCGTATCGATCCTCACTACCTATGTACCGCAGGCGACCAATATCCAAAGCGATATGACCAACGGTGCTCCAAAGATATCCATCGACGTCGACCAGCGGAGGGCTCAGGATCTCGGAGTGGATATGAGCACGCTCTCCACTGCGCTTCAGGCCGCCATCACCGGTCTGGATGCGACGGAAATCACCACATTCAGCGCCGATACGACCTACACCGTAGTCGTCAAGCTCGATGATGCCGATCTAGCCTCGGTCGATTCTCTTGGCTCGCTCCTCGTTCCGGCCAAAAATGGCAAGGTCCGTCTTGACAGCTTCGTCACCTTTACCACAGGCACCGCACCGAAAACCATCACGCGAGAAGATCGGGTGAGAGTGAACCATGTCACGGCTTCGTTGCTCGATGGATATGCGGCGAGCGAGGTCCAGCCGCTGGTCGACGAGGCGCTGGAACAATACTTGATCCTTCCCGACGGCGTGACGCTGGAGCAGAGCGGCGAGATGAGCCAGTTCAACAGCTACAGCGGTTCGCTGATCATGATCATCGTCCTTGCCCTGTTCCTCGTCTATGCGGTCATGGCGGCCCAGTTCGAAAGTCTGCTCGATCCGCTGATCATCTTCGCAACGATTCCCCTGCTGTTGATCGGCGTCGTAGGCATCCATCTGATCATGGGCCAGGATTTCAGCTTGTTCTCCATCGTCGGCATGGTGGCGCTGATCGGTGTCGTCGTCAACAACGGCATCGTCCTGGTAGACACGATCAATCGGCTGGTCAGCGAGAAGATGCCGATCAAGGAAGCATGCCTGAATGCCGCGAGAAGCCGTCTACGTCCGATCCTCATGACGACGCTCACTACGGTACTGGGGATGATACCGATGGCATTCTTCCCTGGAGAAGGCTCGGAAATGATGCAACCCATCGCCCTGACGTTCACCGGTGGACTGGTCACCGGCGCATTTTTGACGCTGCTCCTCTCGCCGGTCCTCTATTCCATCCTCAACGCACACAAGGAGAAGCATTACGATGACCCTGAATCGCTGAACAACCAGTTGCGCGAATATGACGTGAGACGGCTCACGAAACTCGATAGCAGCGACATCACCATGGAATCTCAAGGACACGAAGGCTCAGTGGATTGATCCGGTTCATCCGCATGCATGCGGATGCAATGCAAATACTCTTCCCCGATAGGAACCAAAAGCCACGATAGGCGGTTCTTGTCGGGGTTTCGTTCAAGCGGCAGATGCCGCAGTCGGTCAACTTCTATCGAGCATCTTCAGACAGAGATCCGGAACATTGGAGATGACACTATCGACATCCCATTCCATCAGTCGTGACATCTTCTGTTCATCGTTGACTGTCCAGACATTCAGTCCGATACCGCTCGCCTTGCACTCGGCAACAGTCTCGTCGTCCAGCAACGAGAAGCCGGGATGCAGATACCGCAGGCCAAGTTCCTTCGCCTGGAAAGCAAGATGACGTACTCCATGCCCCTCGTACAGGAGCCCGCAAGGAATGTCAGGAGCAAGCTGGCGCAACCGGATCACGGACAACCAGTTGAACGACGAGAAAATGATCCTGTCTTCCAGGTGGAACGCCTTGACCATATCAAAAGTCCGTTTCTCTATATCGGGATACCAGCAGAGATTCGTCTTGATTTCGACATTGGTGATCATCCTGTTCCCGGCTGCGAAGTCGCAGTATTCCTCGAACGATGGAATCTTCGTGTCGAACAGATCATCCATCGTCATTGACGCGCGTATCGATGTCAGTTCCTGCAAGGTATAGTCGCTGACGGTTCCGTCTTTTCCCGTTGTCCTTGCCAGCAGTTCGTCGTGGATGACGACCAACTTTCCGTCTTTGCTTTCATGCACATCCAGTTCAATTCCATCTGCGCCTGCTTCCAGCGCTTTCTGGAATGCGAGCATCGTATTTTCCGGGTATTTTCCAGAAAACCCTCTATGGGCGAAAACCTTCATCATATCTCCTTCCGGTACACTTTCGTGAAACCATGCGACAAGGATAATCCGCCATACAAGGACTGTCAACGAAGACGGTCCGCCGCGCATCGCCAAAAGCATGAAATCTATCACATGAAAGTCCCGCGCCCGTTTCGATAGCGCGACGGTGACACTCCTTTCATTTTGCGGAACGTATCGCCGAAGTAGTTACTGTCGTTGAAGCCGCAAGCGAACGCGATATCGGTCACTGAACGCTTCGTCTCCAGCAGCAGGGACGAAGCGGCCCGGATCCTTACAAGGCACAGATATTCCTTGAACCCGAATCCGGTCGCTTCCTTGAACTTTCTTGAAAAATAGGACGGACTCAACCCCATATGTCCGGCGACGATCCCCAGCGTCAGGTTCCGACGGAACTCTCGCGCGATGTATCTGGCGGCCTCCTGCATCCGGACGTCGACGCTGCTCATATCGGAAAGCGCAGGCTGCTTCAGGGACTGCCTGCACCGCATGATGAACACGAGGAGCTCGGTCAGACTGTCGCGAAGCAACAAGTCGGAAAAACGATCCCCACGCTCATATTCCATCTCCATCTTCCCAAAAAGGTTCTCCAGATACTCCCTTTGATACGGAGGAATCTGGACCGGCGGATAGGACAGATTCTCCAGCATCTGACAGCGCCCGAACCGCTCGAACAATTCTTCGAGGTAGTTCTCGGAGAAATAGACGTAGATGCGCTCGTGCGTCGAGCCCGAATCGAACGAAGTCCTGTGCAGTTCCCCTTTCGGTATGACAACCAGATCTCCCGGCTTGATGTAGCAGATCGTGTCGCCGATGAAGAATTTGCGCGTGCCGAAGACAAGATAGTATATCTCGTACGCCTCATGGCTGTGGGCCTCGTCCATTCGATAGTACGATCCCCTTCGTTTCCTGTTGATGATCAATGTCCTTTCCGTCATGGTTCCATCATATAGCAGAATGTATCGGAAGTGACAAATTTTCAGTAGTAATACGGTAATAAGCAATAAATTCAAGGTATAATACGAAATTTTTGTGCTATATAGGATGCATGGCCATCGCAAAGCTCTCAACAAAAGATGAACAATTCAGAAAGTTCGCATTGCACGGCGACATGTGGAAGGTCGTCCGCACTGTCTGCATCCCTCTCGCCGTGTTCCAGGGAATCAACCAGCTGTTTTCGATTCTCGACACGCTGATGGCTTCGCACGTCGGCTCGGAATCGGTCTCCACAGTCGCCTATCTTTCCCAGATGCAGGTCATCGTCAGCGCCGTCGGACAGGGGCTCGCCATGGGAGGAAGCATCAAGATCAGCGAAGCCTACGGGGCTGGCGAGTACGAACTTGTGAAAAAACGACTCAGCACGCTCGTGGCCCTGTGCGCCATCATCGGTCTGGCCGTGGCGCTCGCCATTCCCTTCGTTCCTGCGCTGCTACGCATGACCGGAACCCCAGCTCGATTCATAGAAATCGGATCGAGATACTTCGCCGTAACGCTCGTCGCAACGATCTTCAGTTTCTTCAATGCCGTATACATCGCCATGGAACGGGCGCGGGGCAATTCGGGCCGGATTCTTCGGCTCAACCTGCTGACCGTCGTCCTGAAGCTGTCGCTGACCGCACTGTTCGTCTACCTGCTTCGCGCCGATATCGTCATGATCGCCATAGCGACGGTACTCGCCCAAGGAACATTGCTGGCTATCGCATGCAGGAACCTGACCGCCTCAAATGATGTCTTCAGCTTTTCCCGGAAATATGTCAGCTTTACCAAGGAGATCGTGGGACCGATATTGAAAATCTCGTTTCCCGTGATCGTGGAGAAATCGGCGTTCGCGTTGGGCAAGACGGTCATAAACTCCATGGTCGGTCAATACGGAGTCATCACCGTCGGTGCGCTGGGAATTTCAAACAACATGAACGGATCGGTCACTGGTGTCCAGAACGGATTCCAGGACGGCGGATCGGCGATCATCAGCCAGAACAAGGGAGGCGGAACACCGCGGAGAATACTCTCCGCATTCTGGCGGATTCTGGACATCAACCTCTGCATCGGAACCGCAGGCTATATCCTACTGAACCTGTTCGCCTGGCCAATCAGCGGCCTGTTCGCCCATAGCGCCACCGGATTCGATACGACGTTCCAGACGACGATCGTTTCGATATTCCGGTACGACTCGATCAGCTGCATCATGCTGGCGATCAACAGTTCCACGATGGCGCTGCTTTTCGGCCTGGGATATACCCGACTGACGCTGTTCGTCAATTTCTGCAGGGTGTTCGTCTTCCGCATTCCGGTACTCTGGTATCTGCAGCGCTATACGGACTTCGGTAGCGAAAGCGCCGGCATCGTCATGGCGGTAAGCAACATCCTCGTCGGAATCCTTGCGGTGGCGGTCATCATCCCCGTCATAGCAAGGATCAAGCAGACGGAAATTACCGAAGAACGATGAACGGCTTCGTCCGAATCAGAACCCAGCGATGCAATGCGACACTGCGGCCTCGACGGCAAGGGCGATGACATGCGCGCCTTCCCGGTTCGGATGGATGCCGTCCGCAAGGAAATACTCCCGATGGTTTTCCGTTGCGGCGAAGATATCGACGACCGGCAGTCGAAGTTCTTCTCCAAGATTCCTGATCGCATGACCGATCTCACGAACGAGATGCCGGTCCATGCCATAGCGAAGCCGATGCGGTCCGGAATCGCCGAACGCCGCCGGTGGCGTCAGCAGTACGACGCACGGACGGGAAGGCAGACTCCGATACGATTCCACCATAGCTCGGCAAGCTTCGACATAGGATTCGAGATCGGTCCAGTTCTTTCGCTTCGTATCATTCGTTCCGAGCATGATCACGACGATATCGGGTTCGATACGGTGACTCTCCTCGAAATATCGATGTCTCCGGTACGGCTTATCCGCCGTGTCGAGCATGGTGCGTCCGCTCACGCCATAGTTCACGACGAAAAACCCATCCCCGAGCATCCGTTGCAACTGGGCGGGATAGCTGTTCTTGTTCCTATCGGTAATCAACGTTCCGTAGGTGATGCTGTCGCCTACGCTGGCGATCACCACGGCATCGTCAGGTATCTTCCGCTCCAGCGCTCCATCGGAGGCACATCCGGCCGACAGTACGGCCAGGATGACCAACAGGACCGTCACCAGCGTCGCATGCGCGCCGCGCTTCATTCGTGCTGCCATGGACCGACCTTACTATGCCGAGGATGTCTTTCGCAAGTCCCGCATTCCCAGAACCACAGGATGCGGCGACAAAGAAAAGACTGCTGGGAGCAGTGGTATCGATGAGCGAATGAAACAGAATGCAACAATCCTTGGTTGCAGGAGCGACCATCCCATGATATTCTTGCCCCGGAGGAAAACGATGCGCACAGACGAGCATGAAACAATAATGCGACTGGCCTCGGAGCAGGCCCGAACTACGATGGAACAGGGGTTCGGAGGTCCGTTCGGAGCCGCTATCGTACAGGACGGGAAGGTCATAGCAGTATCGAGCAACAGCGTACTGAAGGATCATGACCCGACCGCACACGCCGAAGTGAATGCGATCAGACAAGCCGGCAAGGTCCTTGGAACCCACGATCTTTCAGGATGCGCCCTCTACGCTACCGGATACCCCTGCCCGATGTGCATGTCGGCCATCATCTGGGCGAACATCAAGACGGTCTATTTCGCCTGCACTCCTCAGGAAGCCGAGCGGATCGGGTTCCGGGACGACTTCATCTACCGCTATTTTGAAAGCGGCCGCGACAAGGAGCCGAAACTGGTTCGCCTCGCACAGACCGGCCACGATGTCTGCATCAAACTATTCGAGGAATACGCGAAGAATCACCAGCAGGTCTACTAAGCGTCCGTCGCTCTCCTTGCAGGAGAAAGTATCCCCCATGTACCCACTTTACGGAACCCGAGCCGGCGGTATATCCCGTCGGCTTGCGGATTGTCGTAGAATAGAATCATGAGGCTTCTTCCTTCATAAAAGTCGTATTCGCACAGACTCGATATGCATGATTTGTTTCGCATACCGTGTATTCCTCTCGCAGCGTGATGTCGAACCGGGAAACTCCGCCATACGTCCACAAATGCGTAGGTACGATGAAGCGTTGCGACGCAAAATCAGTGAAACAGCACGATTTCGTGTGATTTTCCCGAGAATCGCCATACTGGTCGCATGTTCTTGAAAATAATACCCAAGCCCGTTATGCGCCGGGCATATTCGTTCCATGAGACGGCCCCATAGTGTGAAGTACAAATCTACTTTCACCAAAAATGGAGAAAAAACATGAAGAAGAGATTAGTTGCGATTCTTGCGGTTGGTCTTGTCGCCGTCAGCCTGTTCGCAGCCGTCAGTTTCGGCGGAACGGCGACTGTCGGATACAAGTTCACGTTCGATGGGTCGGAAAAGGGAATCTACGACGAGAATGGTACGGATGCCGGCTATTATCCGGTCAATGCGTCCCTTTCCGCCACAACCGATTATGCGAAGATTTCGTTCAGGGCTGTAGAAACTGATGGGGAGGATATTCCTCAGATGAGTCTGAACGACTTTGACGTCCAGGCCCAGCTGACCGTGTACCTGAGCAAGGCCCTGGCCGATGCCGGAGTAGAACTGCCGGTTGCTTTGACCGCCTATGCAGGCAATGCACAGGTCTCCGGTTTCTATGCGTATGCCGACCCGTCCAGTACAGTAGACGACAACTACGAAGGCTTCCGGTCTGCCAACCATTCCCGTAACGATTATCCGCTTGCCTTGGACATCGGGTATCAGAGTATTGTGACCGTCCGCGCCCAGTATGATTTCTTCAACAGTACCGATGGCGTCCTGCTCAGCGCTAAGAGCACTCCGATGGAGGGTGTGGACGTAGCCCTTTCGTTCGCGAACAACCCCACGGAACTGAATCATGACGCAGTATCCGCAGACTACGGCTTGAATGCCAGTGCGAAAGTGGACATTTCCTCGATTGCTGATCTCGACTTCGACCTCGCGGCCTCCGTGTTCGGCTTGATCGGCATCGGAGAAGATTACGATGCGGCGAACAATCTGTATCTTGCGGCTATTACAGGCGGGTACGAGGACATCGGTGCGTATGTCGAGTATGCATATAACGATTATGACAACTGCGTCGAATACAAGCATAGCCTCGGCTTCGGTGCTTCCTACAGCGGTTTCGATCAACTCGGCCTGTCTGCCGGCTTTACGTTCAAGGATCTATCCGATGTCGAAAGCAGCACGCTCGGCTACTATCTCCGTGCAGACTATACGTTGGGCGGCGTCACCTATACCGCCAAGTTCTGCGATATCGAAAGCAAGCCTGGCATGAAGCTCCAGATGAGCCTCGACTTCTAACTTTTGCCGGAAGGAAATCCGAAGTTCGGACTTTCTTCTCCATATTTGCGTGGGATAGGCCCGTTCGTTGATCGGGCCTATCCTTTCCATAGCGTGCCATCCTTTGATTCTTTTTCCATGCAAAGAGTTATTATGGGAATCCCTTGAGGAGGAACTGGAACGCGGGTAGCCGGTGCCGAGTTTTTCCGACAACCTACTAGACAGAAAATCGATGTTATGCTATGGTGCTATTCGCTGGTTATTCCGGTAGCTTTTCGGGCCCGTAACTCAGTGGGAGAGTATCACCTTGACATGGTGGGAGTCGTTGGTTCAAATCCAATCGGGCCCAAATAGTTAAAACAACTGATTCATACGAATCGGTTGTTTTTTTTTGCCCATATCCACGACATTCCCTCGACACAAAATTTGCTAATTATTTATTACATATATAATAAGTTACTTTCATTGCTTTGCCATTGATGCATGCTTGGTTGGTGATTGCTCGGTCATTGCCATGCCATTGCTCAAAACTGCACATCCAACCTCTTCTGACCAAACAATATACCTGCTATGGGCATTCCGTATTTTGTATATGCCACAAGAAAGTTTACTCATACTAACTCTATGCTTTCATCCGTTTCCTTTGTATAGTATAAACAAGGTAATCGACACTCAGAACGGAAGGAACCAGACTCTCAGACCAAGAGCGTCCTCCGCCAATACATAGGGATGCCGAGAAGGAGAACCATATGACCAAAACTACCATTCATACGAAAGGAATGAGCTGCCACCATTGCGAGGAACGGGTATGCAAAGCCGTGAAGAATCAGAAAGGCGTACACGACTGTACTGCCAACGCAGCTACGGGAGACGTGGTGATTACCCACGACGACGATCTCGATATGTTTGAAATCGAGACGCTGATCGACGATATCGGATATGAAGTGGTAAAATAACAATGAAAAAACTTGTCGTAGGCATCGGTGGTATGAGCTGCGCGGCATGTAGCGCGGCTGTCGAACGATCCTTGAAGAAACTTCCCGGAATGGACTCAGCCCAAGTGAACATCGCGACCGAACAGGCCGTGATGTCCTACGATGACAAGCAACTCGATCTTGAAAAGATCCGCAGAGCCATTGAGCGTGCCGGCTTTACCATGATAGAACGGACCGCCGCGGATGAGGAGGCGGAACGCCAGCGCAAGGCGCTCAGCGAGAAAAGCCAGAAGATACGCTTGATCGTCGCCATCGCACTGACCGTGCCGTTGCTCTACATTGCGATGGGTCCGATGATATTCGCATCGAGGGGAGGGCTTCCCCTTCCCTCGTTCATATCGCCACATGTCCATCCTTTGGCATTCGCGATTGTTCAGCTGATTCTCTGCATTCCGGTCATGATCTGCGGATATACCTTCTATACGAAGGGATACCCGAACCTGTTCAGACTGAAACCCAATATGGATTCATTGGTGGCTGTCGGTACTACGGCGAGTTTCCTCTACAGCATCTGGGGGATGACCCGGATCATCAGCGGTGACCATATGGCCGTCCATCAAAGCCTGTATTTCGAGGGAACCGCGACGATCATCACGCTGGTCATGCTGGGCAAGTACCTTGAAACTCGATCAAAAGGACGGACAGGAGATGCGATTCGCAAACTGATGGCCCTCGCTCCTGCAACCGCCACGGTGATGCGGGATGGACGGGAAGTCGTAGTTCCTGCGGATCAGGTGGTCGTAGACGATATTGTCATCGTCAAACCGGGGGAACGCCTTCCTGTAGACGGCATCGTCACGGAAGGACTGACATCGATCGACGAGAGCATGTTGACAGGCGAAAGCATCCCCGTGGAGAAATCAGCGGGAGACAACGTCTTCGGCGCCACCATCAACGGGAATGGAACTGTCAAGTATCGAGCCGGCAAAGTCGGCAAGGATACCGCTCTGTCGCAGATCATACGGATGGTCCAGGAGGCGCAAGGATCGAAGGCTCCGATAGCCCGCACCGCGGACACCGTGTCTGGGTATTTCGTTCCCGTGGTGATGGGAATCGCGCTGGTGACGTTCATTGTATGGATGATCGCAGGACATACGTTCAATTTCGCGATCACTGCAGCGGTATCCGTTCTGGTGATCGCCTGCCCATGCGCACTGGGGCTCGCCACGCCGATCGCGATCATGGTCGGGACTGGCAAAGGGGCGACCTACGGCATTCTATTCCGGCAGGCGGCAGCCTTGGAGCAACTGCGAAAAGTAGAAACGATCGTCTTCGACAAAACCGGTACGCTCACTACCGGAAAACCGCAAGTGACGGACATCATCCTCCTCGATCCTGCGGTCAGCGAGACCGAGTTGCTCACGCTTGCCGCTTCGGCGGAAGCAGGAAGCGAACATCCGCTCGCATCGGCGATTGTCGCTCGAGCGAACGAACGCGGGCTTGACTTGGCCGCAGTGACGGATTTCCAAGCGGTTCCGGGAAAAGGCATCACGGCTCACGTGGCTGGAAGATCCCTGCTATTGGGAAACAGGGCGCTGATGGAACAGTCTGGCGTCGGAGATCTTGCCCGCGTCTCTGTCCAGGCCGAGGCCCTTGCCGCTGACGGCAAGACACCGTTGCTGGTCGCCGACGGGGGTAACATGCTGGGAATCATCGCCGTAGCGGATACGCTCAAACCGGAAAGCAAGGATATCATTGAAGGTTTGAAGCGGGAGGGCATCCGTACCGTGATGCTGACCGGAGACAACGAAACGACCGCCAATGCCATAGGGGCGAAAGTCGGTGTCGATCAAGTGATCGCGGGAGTGCTTCCCGGGCAGAAGGCAGAGACGATCTCCACGTTGCAGATGGTCGCCTGTCCGGTAATCCATGACGACGGAAAGATCACGCCGCCCAAACGACAGGTCGTGGCGATGGTAGGGGACGGTATCAACGACGCCCCTGCCCTTGCGAAGGCAGATGTCGGCATCGCCATTGGAAGCGGAACCGATGTGGCCATTGAATCGGCAGACGTGGTACTGGTGCGCAGCAGTCTTTCCGATCTGGTGACGGCGATCCATCTGAGCAAGGCGACGATGCGCAATATCAAGGAGAATCTCTTCTGGGCATTCTTCTACAATACGCTGGGCATTCCTGTCGCCGCAGGGCTGCTGACGCTGTTTGGCGGTCCGTTGCTCAATCCGATGCTGGCTGCGTTGGCCATGTCGTTGTCATCGGTGTCCGTGGTCACCAATGCGTTGCGTCTGAACCGATTCAAACCGGAGCGCGGAACGAAATCGTTCGTCCAAGGATCGGGTGCGGGAAAGCGCTGAGGGTGCTCGATCGGTTGATACTGGTTCAAAAACGTCGTCTATTTCAGGCGACGTTTTTTTTATCAGGCCTGTGGAAAAAACCGCCTTTTCCCTCTATACTGTCAAAACTATGAAACTGTTCATCGCATCCGACATACATGGTTCGGCATATTACACGAAGAAGATGCTCGAGGCATATGAAGCTGAACGGGCTGATAGATTGATCCTCCTTGGAGACCTGCTCTACCATGGGCCTCGCAACGACCTTCCGAAAGAGTATGCACCGAAGGAAGTGATCGCTTTGCTCAATGCCCGGGCGAAGGATATCCTGTGTGTCCGTGGCAACTGCGATGCGGAAGTGGACCAGATGGTCCTTTCCTTTCCGATCATGGCCGACTACAGCGCACTGTTTCTTCCGGAACTTGGAGGCAGGATGGTGTTCGCCACCCATGGGCACGTGTACAATGAGGAACACCTCCCCCCGATGCATCGGGGCGATATTCTGCTGCACGGGCATACCCACATTCCCGTAGCGGAGGATCGAACTGACTACATATTGCTCAATCCAGGTTCAATTTCAATTCCGAAAGGGGAATATGGACCTTCCTATATGGTCTATGAAGAAAAGCGTTTTTCCATTCAGGATTTCGAGGGGCGAGTCCTTATCGAACTGATACTCTAACTGTATAAGTTTACATGTGGTTTTATATCAAATGAAATTTGACAAATCAATGCAAAGTGTCTGTAACCTTCATCTTTTCTACATAACGCTATTTCCAACAGGGAAAACACACACAATAGCCACATATAGGCGATAAATCTCCATATTCGACACATGTAGCTCACGCTATTTCACATTCGCGACATTTTTTGTTCATCATACACCCATACACACTGCCCATACTGAAACTACAAATAATCTCACGCAAATATGGAGAAAAAGGTCATGAACAAGAAATTTGTTGCGACTCTTGCATTGGTTCTGATTGTAGTGGTTGGGTTGTCCGCTGCTCCTACTTTCAGTGGTCGTTTTAGACAGGGCTATACGTTTACTTTCTCGGATCCCGTAACAATCACCGAATGGAAAACAGGATCAAAAGAAGAAGCGAAACTGGTCTTCAAATTCGCGGATGAGAATGGACTTTGGACCGTTGATCTGCGTGGTACCGGAGCGATGAACTCAAACGACAAGTGGGCGGCTAATGCGAGCATCGATCTGGGCAAGGCGCTCACCGCGGCTGGCGTAGATACCGGCAAAGTCACTGCTGTGGCCAGTATCGGTAATAATACGGCTGTAACGGTCCTCTCCGCATACAACGACGTCACAGGAAATGAAGATTATAAATTTAAGAACAATGGTGCAGCATCGACCAGCCTGACCATTGGTTATGACAAACTTGTGAAGTTCCAGGTCGCTGTCGATCCTACCAACGCCGATCGTTCCGTTGCAGTCGCAGCTCTGACCGAGCCTGTCGATGGCGTCAAAGCTGGTATCGCATATGCTTACAATGCTACCACTGACGAGGGATGGAATGATACGGACGCTATCAACGGGTCCGTCGATGTGAACATCGCAAAGCTGGCCGATCTTGATTTCAGCTTGGGTCTGTCCGCTTTCGATACCTATCTCCTTGACGCTCAGAAGAATTATCTCGCTGTCAACGTGAATGGCGGAGCCGGAGATGTAAGTGCGTATGTCGAGTTCACTTTGTATGACACGACGAAGGGTTTGAATACCTATGTCGAATATGCAGGAATCGAGAACGTCGGTCTTGATGCATACTTCAATATTGCGGATCTGAGCGATGTTGCGAACAACTACACTGTCGGTGCCGATGTAAGCTATGATCTCGGTGGAGTAAGCTACAATTTGAATGCCGAGTACGGCGGGACTTTCTCTCTCACTCCGTATGTCGTCATCTATTTCTAACCAAGGTTTGTGCGAACCACGGTCGTGAGCAGAAACATGGCCGTGTTTCCTCCAACAATTTTCCGTTATACAAAAGAGGTTCCATCGTTGATGGGACCTCTTCTTTTTTTCAATTCATTCTGACTAGAAAATACGTACTGAATAGAAGCCGACTACCTTGGTGCGGGAATCGACATGAATCGTTCGTTGGACGTACCGTAGAGCGAAACATACCGCCGATAT
>Ga0172378_10000094_pt1 | contig 64135 bp, 76 predicted proteins | sample GrowelOW332metaG_FD_119755 | JGI IMG/M metagenome (GOLD analysis project Ga0172378, IMG submission 119755) | Groundwater microbial communities from an aquifer near a municipal landfill in Southern Ontario, Canada - Pumphouse #3_1 metaG | ecosystem: Environmental > Aquatic > Deep subsurface >... | reverse complement strand
TCTTTATCAATGACCAAATCACCAGTAATATCGATAGGGTCTGTTTTAACTGCAGCATCGATATCACCATTAATATCATTAGATTGAATTGGCTCTAGGTTAATAACTAGATCTCCATCAATATCGTCCGATTGAATTGGCTCTTTATCTATAAATAGATCCCCAGTAATATCAGTGATACTATCCTCTTTATTAATAACTAGATCTCCAGTAATATCAGTGATACTATCCTCTAGGTTAATAACTAGATCTCCGTAAATATCAGTAGGATTCGTCTCTACCGCAACATCGATATCACCATTAATATCAGTAATAGTATCTTCTTTATCGATAACTAAATCGCCCTCAATCCCAGCTAAGAATGGTTTAATTATAGTCATATCACCATTTATATCTGCGATTTCAGCAGGAAATCTAGGTACTACTATATCGCCAGTAATATAATTATTAAGCTGATCGCTATCTACAAAAATATCCCCACTGATATCACTATTGACACCGAGCAATACCTCGATATCTCCCTTAATATTGTTAACTATAGGAGCACCTGGAGAACTATAATACGATATTTCAATTATTGGCCTGGCTGATATTAAACTATTTTCTTTAGATGCAATCATGAGCGGATAATCATCTATAGCAGTTTGTCCTTTTAAATAGAATGAAAATTCTTTACCTGATATATTTCCTAGAGCTCGAAAATAGTCAGTAAGATCAAATTCTATAGTATGTTGATTAGCAACTATCGATTTAGTTTGAATGTGTATACTATGATCTGGAACGTTTCCCCAGCTTACCCCAGATTCAGTCCATCTAGCAACCCCTAACTCATACAGATCTAAAGTATTCGCATATGGGTTATACCCATCTACCTTAAGTCTCAGTTTAACAGAGTATAGATCTCTCCAACTTTCATTAGATAATGTGATACCACCAAATCCAAATACCGTAGCATACTCGCCATCTGAACTTGGGCAAACCTGCATTGAAGAGGCGTCGCCATAATTTACAAATTGCTGAGATTGCATTAGCATTGCATCTTTTACTGGTAGATAATTTTCTTTTTTGATTGGAGGGGTAACTACCTGAACTAACCCCTGAAACTTATTTGATATATCTATCATTTTTTAACACTCCTATCTCATTGTATTGAGATTATTTATATAAAATGGGCATTAATATAATGCCCATTTAAAATATATTTAGTTTGTTTTACCAGTACCAGATACGTTAAATGTAAAGTCTCCTTCGTCCGATTTAACTGTAGACATTATTTTTACATAAAACGAAGCCTTCTCATCTGGATTTAAATCTTTAATATCTACCATATTAACTGGAAGTGCAAATGTGTCATCTGCGCATAGCTTAGCATATATAGTCCCCTCTATATGCTGATTAGATGGCACGCCATCAGTATAAATAACAGAATCTTTTCCATTGAGATCGTTGGGTCCTGTAACAACAATAGAACTTATCGCAAGTTTTGTTTTGTTTATTACTTGAACTTCTTTAGGGAGAGAATCATATCCAGCGATGATAGTTCCAAAGTCAAGATATTTTAGAAGATCTCCTAAGTCTGTGGATAAATAATTATTAAACTCATCGCTAAACATGAGCCCAATATACTCACCAATAAATTCTTCCACAATAACAGTTACGCCACCAACTGCATCTGTTATTGTAATTACAAGAGTATTAGTCACCCCTATTAAAATATCTAGGGAATTCATAACAGTTGTGTGAGTTAACGTAACATCGGAAAATGAAGTTTCCGCTTCAATTTCAACATTATTAAGTTGAGTGCTAAACTTAACTTTATCACCATCCGCATCTGAAATGCTAAATGTATAAGTATTCCCACTCAAACTTCCGACGTAGGTTGGTAAATTATCAACTTTAGTAACATTGAAATTATACGTATTAGTCGCATTAAGTTCATCCGTCGCTATAATTGTGATGGTATTAGTTCCTATCGTATTTAGATCGGCATTAGGAATAGTAATCCCACTGACTATTGTAGATTCAGGCGTTGGTGTTGTTGGAACCAATTCAACTCCATTTACAGATACGTGATATGTTGTACTCATTTTTTCTAGATCATTAACCATAAATCCTATATCCACATTTTCCGCATGTACAGAATTTGGGGTGGCTGTAAAGTTTGTTACTGTAGGAGCGGTATTAGCCGGAAATCCTATAACAATATCGGTAAATGTCGCTCCAGCAGGCACGTATGCAATATAATCTAATTGGGAATTATTAAAAATATCAGTATACTCTAATGCAGTTAAAGCTATTATTGCAGCTGATGTTAACCCTTTAGTTGCGACTTCATCTTTAGTACACCCGACCCATACCATCTTAGATACTTCTTCATATACATTTAATTCAGATATATCTAATCCTTTACCGGACCCATCCGCAGTATATTCTAATTTAAACTGATATTTAGTATTAGTCTCAGCATTATCAAATACATGGGCAAACTCTGTATCAGTCACAGCTACGTTTATTGTAGATACGTCTTTATATTCAGTTGTTGTGGTATCATAAATTTGTAATGTAACTGTTACTGGTAGTATACAATTAGGTCCAAGTTTACCAACAAATTTGCGTAATTTGCGAGTAGCATTAAACAGCAGTGGGATAGTGTTTAATGCAACTGACGATGTGTAAGATGTAAGTTCACTATCATCAAAGAGTGCATTATACGCAGTATCAATGGTAGCAATATCTGCTCTGGCTGCAGTACTAGAAGGCAACAATTTATCAGTTGCTACTACATTACCCAATGCTCTTGTCATAAAAGATTCATTACCCATAAAAGATAATGCGAATCTTACATCCCCAGTTGTGGTAGGGGTAATAGCAACTATACCCGAATATCCCTTTGTACTAACCGCAGTTTCTGGGTTTGTAATTACAATACCATCGCCAGTGGTATTAACAGTAATACCAGAAGTGGTATCAGTTGTGTCTCTCCATAATTTACCATTTGTTAATCCAGCATATGCGGTATTTGATATAGCCGCTAGTATATCATCAGAAAATCCTTTTGTAAAATCTAGGGTCGTTCCTATAGAACTTAATATACCATTCGAATCTGCAGTGTAATAAGTTACAACACTGTTTACCTCAGACGATATAAGATATATATTCGTCATCTTAGCACCTCGTTTCAAATTATTCTAGGATATTATATACATGTTTAAAACAAAGGCAGGGTGGGTTTAACCCCACCCTTGTATATTTTAAATTATTCCATTATATGAGAATTCAAGTTTACCACAATTATAGTATCCATTATATGCTTTTACAAGTCTGAAATCGTATCGATCTAATAAACCTTTAAACTCCTCTATATGTTTTTCCGATATAGTTATAATAGGGGATGTTGTATTTAATATTTTGAATGATTGTCCGACTAATATATCACCAATACCATGTTTACGAAAAGCATCAGATACTCTAAGGGTACAAATTTTCTTTTCTTCATCATTTTTAGTTATTAAAACCCCAGCTATTTTATCACCATTTTTAGCGATACAAATATCTCTTTTCTTACCCAATCCTGGAACAACCTTTGTATTAAACCACTCTGAAAATCCAGGATACTCATTTTCTAAACATTTTAGTTCAGTGTAGATATCTGATATTTCTTTAGTATTATTAGCATCTACCTTTACATAAATAATCATTTAACTCTCCATATTAAAAGAAATCCTTTTCATAATTCTCGGCTCTACCGGATAATACCATTATATCCATCGGTTCGGTATCAACTTCCCCATTAATCTTAATAAATAATTTACCTTTAAGATCGAATGTAGTAGCAAACCTAAATCCAATTTTCATTGGCTTGTCCATAGGCATTCTGAATACTGATTGCATGTAGATATCGCCTTTATCCTTTACATTCACTACATGTTTATACCCAAAGTGATAAGAGTCTATAACAATTCCACCTAATGCATTTTTTGTATTTATTGCAAAGTCTTGATAAAATCCTTTATACTGAATAATATCATTATATTTTTCTGACTCTATACCAGAGAGTTTTATAATTTTCTGTTCTTCATCCTCAATATAGAATTCTACTTTCTTATCGAAGATATTAAGTATTCCATCTTCAGTAGAATACCAGAGTTTCGAACCACGCCCTATTAAACCAAATTCTTTTAAATTTACTTTGTCTATGGTATCAAATTCATTTTGCTTACCACTATCCTCAAACTCAGTAAGAATTGTACCATCATAGCTTTTAGCAAACCAAATAAATGGTTGACCTTCTCTAGGCGATTCTAAATTTTCTATACTCATGAATATCACACTCCCATCTAATTATTTATATGTAATCGGAGTAAATAATAAACAATATATATCAGGCTATGTTTCCATAGCCTGATATATTAATTATTAAACGTAGTATCCTTGGAACCGAAGTTTGAACTGATGAGTACCAGGGGTTGCATTTTGAGGAACAATAACTTTGAATTTGCAGTTGGCGTAGTTTTCGCCACTATTCGCAGGTGTTCCGTCATTTACAGTTCCTTTGATAATATCGCCGGTTACGGCCAAAACTGTTTGTGCACGCAATGGACGACTTTGATCTCCGCCTATAGCACTATATACCTTCGTAATTAAGTCAGTATCAAGATCTGCTGTTGCGTCAACCAAAACATTCATCCATTTTTTATCAGGAACGTCACCAAGATTTTCGCCATTTCCATCTTTACAGCTGACAATGCCATCTCGCATATCTGATACTGCTGAGACGCCTGCTTTGTTATTCCATACATTTACTTCTAATACCTCGGAAGGGTTGCCTGCTTTTACTGTACCTACATGCCACTCTGTTACTGGACTGGTTTGGGCTGCATCTAGCAATGTAATTATAGGTGCTGACATAATTTTATACACTCCTTTTAATTTAAGAATATTTCATATCTTTACGATACTTATTATTTTGTTAACTGTAATCCGACAGCAATAACTAAACTTTCAATTCCGGTAGTTTGAGCAGAAATAATATTTACTCTCAATCTATTACCAGTTGCAATATCTTTAGGAATTGCAAGCGTATTAATTCCAGATTTTGACGGATCTGAAGATAAAATGGTAACAGTGCCAACAGTGCTCCATGCTGTATCATACATTTCTAGATTAAATACAATATTACTAGTTAAAACTGTATCAATTGGAATATTTGCTGCAATATTAATAATTTTAGCATCAAATCGTAGCATTTGCTCTTTATCATCCACACCAATATCTAATGCGCTTAGGCAGAATATTGCATATTTTTCAGCAACTATATCTTCTAGTTCAGCGATTTTAGCGTTTAATGTAGATCCATCTGTTAAAACAATATCATCAGCACTTGTTATGTCTGGCTCCCAATCTAAATCTTCTGTTATATCAGTTAGTGGGTTGGTTATTAACTTATATGCTATCTCTGTAGATTCAACATAACAAGTCATGCCAATTTTACGTCTTGATTTATAAATTTTATTCCTATCAACTAGAGTAGCGACAGAATGTCTTCCGCCTTGAATTTCATTTCCATATGCAGTAGCATATGTATCGCCATCTGTAAATGTTGTTATAGCAGAGGCTACATTCGTACCAGATTTATTAGCCATTTATTTATACCTCCTTCTATTACCTAAGGTAATATTCATTTATCAATGTGTTGCCTAATTTAATATGATTATGAATTTTTAATATCTCATATTAAATAATGGGTGAGATTTCTCCCACCCATTTAATTATTAGACTATTGCAACAGCAATATCAGATCCGGTTTGTAGATTTCCAGATCTAAACACATCATAACTGGAAGTATATCCACTTGCATTTGTAAATGAAATTGTAGTCTTAACCCAATCAGAATTGGAAAGGCCGCCAATTTTAAATTTAGATACGTCTAATGCAAATGATGTAGGAACGGCGAAGTATAAATACTTACCTCCACTGGCGTCAAGAGCTTTAGTTGTTACTGAACTTGTGGCAAATTCACTACCAAGCGCAAGTATTTGTGCATTAGTAAGAACATCATTAGCTGATGTGCCCCAATAACGTTTATTTTGGAACGCGATAGATGTGGTCTTAACAGCAGTAGCATTCACATCATCAGTTACAGTAAGAGCCCAACTAGTAGCGGTGGTAATATTAAGAGCAGTTAACTGTTTAGTAGTAACCCCTACATCGATAGCACCAACGCCATTATTGATAGATTGAGACACCATTGTTTTATTAACCGCCCAATTAAGATTTACATTTGCTACAGTGCTACCAATTTCAGCTATATTTACATTATTGGTAAATGAACTAATCAGAGGGGCACTATATAGCAAATAGTCTAATGCTTTTTTAACTGTATCATAAGTAGAATTAGGATGCGTTACATCTGCATCAGCCATTGACGTTGGAATTGCAATTGCATTAAGCATATCTTGAAGTGCGGGGGTTAGATCTTCATATGCGATTTTAGTTCCACCTCCACCTCCACCTGAGCTAGCTTTAAAGAGAAGATATGCTTGATTTCCGGTAAAATCACCAAACCCACATGGATTATTGCATACTGTGATTTCATCGACTTTTATATCTCCTGCAATTTTAGTAATAGTTGTGCCTAGATAATTGGCTACGTATACTGACCCATCAGTCGTCGTTGCAATCGCGAATGGACCATCTCCAACAGAAATAATTAATTTACTAATACCACTCACGATTTTAGTAACTGTATCATCTAGGTAATTAGTAACCCAGATATTATTAGACTTATCACTACAAATACCTTGTGGGACTTTGCCTACATTAATATCAAGAACCTTTCTAGAATCCTCAATTTTTGATACGGTATTAGACCCACTGTTCGCACTATAAACATTGCCATATTTATCTGAGCAAATGCCATATGGGTTATACCCCACTTTAATATCTTTAACTTTTACATCGTTGACAATCTTGGAAACTGTGCCGGATATGTAATTAGATACCCATACAATTCCATCTGGTGTTACACATACACCTCTAGGCCCAATACCAACAGAAATATCAAGAACTTTTTTACCAGCTACAATTTTTGATACACTGTTAGAGCTGTAGTTAGTAACCCATAGATTACTATCACCATCTTGAGCAATACCCATAGGAGTTTTACCAACTTTGATATCGGCTATTCTAATACCACTTCTAAATTGAGAAACGGTTCCTATTGTAGTATTGACTACCCAAACATCAACCATATTCAAATCAACACATACTGCTCTAGGCGATAATTCGGAAGGTGCGCTACTTTCAATTTCATCATTTGTAAGTTTGAATAATTTTGCCTTATTAGGGTCCATTATCCAAAGATCGCTTAAATATGCCATCATTTAACCTCCTTGGTTATATTACTTTTATGTTTAACAAAAGAATAGGGAGAGGTTTTAAGCTCTCCCTTATTTTTACTCTGTATGATCATTTTCATGTTTATCCATATTCTCATTTTTTCTGTATAGACCTAATATATTTACTGCGAGACGTATTATTTTTTCTAAAAGTTCTACCAACCCATCAACTGTGGAAATTCTTTGTAACGTCTCGAAACCCACCAACCCTCCGATAAATGATATTACAGATAAACACCGTATTCCCCATTTATCGACTATTTCGGGCGCGAATGCAAATATGATTATGGACGCAGTAAAGGTGGAGAGAATAATTTTTGTAAAGCTCATTCTATGCTGAAGATTAAACATTTTCAGATAATCTTTAGCGAAGCTACCTACGAAAGCTACAAAAAGGATAATAGATATATATATTATATCCTCAGCCTTTATTACACCCTCTAGTGACATCATCACCACCCCATTTTATAAAGATATTAGCTGCTAATAATATTCCAATGAATGATAGCAATGATATAAAAATAGATAGTACGAAACTATTAATTTTTCTATCTATTGCTAGTGTAAGTTCTTTATCATAGTACGTTTCTATTAAATCATATCTTTCTAATTCATCTTTATGCATTATTATCGCATCATAAATATTAAATTCTTGAATTACAATTATTTTAGAATTATCGTTCTTAATACCATGCGGACTCACATCTGGAACTGAGAATATATCTCCATCATTGGATATGTATGCCGGAACAAGTATATCATACGTGTCAAACACGTCGATATTATGTGTCGGAAGGTATTTAGCTTTTAATGCCGACATACTTGGTTCGTTATCATCGCTGTCCGCATTTACATCATACTGGGTATTAACGAAATCTTTCCAATATATCATTTTATCATTTTTCGTTAATACCATAGCAACTGCTTTAGTTGCTAGGTCTTTATTAATCTTAGCGCTTATCTCATTATTCCAATCTCTTGAATCTTTAGAACTTGAGGTAAAGCCTTTATCAGCTAATATTCCATTCTTATCTGCTATATACATACGATTACGCTCGGCTTTAATATTTAGATAAACTCCATCGATCTCACTATTCATAATATCAAGTGCAACAGAGTTGTTCTTGTTCATTAAATCATCGTGAAGCGTCTGCATTCGTCCACTATATTCGTATAATAATTTAGTAGACAGCTCTTGTTTTACAGCATTTGATTGGATTTTAGCTTTTTCTACATTCTCTTCAATTACATTTTCAATAATACCCCATTTAGCATCTTGTACTAATTGAATATCGTAATTGTAATGCGTACGGATTTGTTGAATATCAGAATATGCCTGATACATTAATGATAGCATTGATAGTGCGGGAAATATCAATATTATCATTAAAAGTTGTATAACCTTTTTAGTTCTATCATTACACATTGAGATTCCCTCCTTCCGTATTTATTAGCTACACCTACCTAGTAACTTATTACTATGTTTTACCCAGGTTGTATACATTTAAACATAGTGATAATAATAAAGGAGGGATTACGTATGTTTGATACTGGAGGGCCTACAACAGAAGAACAAAAAGCTACCTTTTTGGAAAAAGAAGTTAGTCCTACTAATACAAATGTAGAGGTACAAGAAATAAGTACATCTCCGAGTATACCGGAAGAAGATCCTGTAGATCCTAACAGTACTCGTGGGAAGATTATAGCTTTTATTAATAAAGCTGGAGGCTATTTAAAAATTCCTTTACTAAAGATGCTTAATTGCACTGCATTTTTTGTAATTATTTATCTTCTAGGATGGTTCCTTAATGCAATATATGCTAACTTGCATTTTGATCTTGCATCTCTTAGAGATTTCTATTTGATTGTGATTGGGAAGCAAGGTCTAGATCATGGAGTTAATTCCATATTCAATTCTAACAAAGGCGTAATGCCAAAATAAAGGAGTGTGTATTTAAATGATACCTATTACACAAGGGGGACTACAAACAACTGTAGCCGCTATGAACATTGGCGATTATATCGCTGCCAGATACGTTACAGCTTCTATGACATCACATGGAACCTTTTCCGAAATAGGGACGGTTGATACCGCAATCGTGCCAGTATTTACGTCTTCTGTATTAGACGGTTATGTATATCTTATGAAAATTTCTAAAGGTTTACTTGTATCTTTAACGCAATTATACTCTGGAGTGAACTATGCCACAATGAATGCCGTTAATCGTATTTACGGTTCTAAAGTCACTGTAGGAGATAGAGATTATCTAGTTAGAGTTCCTAATATCAATGAATATATAATGATGGCTGGAACTCTTGGTGGTAAAATTGATGTTGCCGATAGGTATACAAACTTTAACACTACTTCCGCTTTATATGAAGTAATTCAAGAGAATTATAACCTAGGAGAAGGCGGATGGTTATTTTCAGTTACCCCTGCAACTTCAGCAAATGCAAGTGCATATGCAACTGCACGATATGCAAGACTCGTATTAGAATATGCAGAAGATACTAAGTGCACAGATTTATATCATTAATAAAATGGAGGTGTAATTAATGGCTGCATTTACACAGTTAACCCCCGACTATACTCTTCTTACTGATGCTGAAAAGGTGGCTTTATTTAAAACCACTGCAGTAGACGAGCCAACTGTCGCAGATTTACAAACTATTACTCAATTCAAAGTTCTTATATATAAAGAAGTCTAAGGAGGTATTACCTGATGATTGATTTTTCTGAATTATCTCCTGGAGATAAATTAGGTTGTAGATATACATTTACAGCCGGAGCGATTGGAACCTTCTCAAATTTAGGTTCAACTCCAAATGATGGGAGAAAAGTAAAAGATCCACTTATCGTAGATGGATCATATTTCGAAGCAATTGCACCACCTGATCCGTATTTTGTTCCTATTACGTCTGCCGTTCAATTATTAACTAAACGGACATTCCCTACAACAGATACTGTTTTAGTAACTGGTACGGTTTCAGAGACAAATGATTACGTAGATCTATCACTGTACAAAACAGTGATTAGTTTTTCATCTACTGTCAATCCTCCATTACTTACTGCAATACCAAAAGATGTAATACTTCAGACAAAAGATTTAATCGGTATTAATGATTTCGCATCTGCCATTAATTCTATTACAGTTAGTGTGAGTAACCTATTTTGTAAAGTTGCTGTGACTACAGATGGTATTGTATATTATACATATGATACCGTAAATCATGTATGGATTGTAGTAGACATGAATCAAACTACTGATATTCTTAAAACTGTATTAGCTGATTATACTGACATCAATGCACTAGTAACTGCAGATTATCCAGCTCTTACTCTTAATGGTAAACTTGGATTTAAACTGCTTATAGGTATTGATGGGGTAGATACTACTAAAACATATACTTTAAATAGTATTACCATCGATTATGTTGGAACTAATGATGATACTCCAAGTATCCAGTATTTCAACTTTGTATTTGCAGGGTATACTAAAGAAGGAAATGTTAAATTAATTGCGGACAAACCAATTCAAACTGCAATTGCATATTCGACTTTATATAATGCAAATGTCGTATTTGGAAGAACCAAAATTCCAATTGCTAATTCGGAAATATTAAAAGATTTCTATATTAGATTATTGGATTCTGGCATTAGTGCCGCATATCTTTCTGAGTATGATGCACTCATTGCAGGAAATGCAATTCCAACTGGCACCAAAACTAACGTTGAATTTTGGGATACATCTCTTGGTACGTTAACTAGAACCATCGCAACTCTAGCTGATGATGACGGGGTAGTTGCTGGAACAACAAATATTATTTCTCGTGGAGGAGTATTACTTTCTAAATATAATAACGTTGATCGTGATAACACTTCAGCTAATCATGGGTTCAGACCAGTTCTTATTGTAGATTTGCACACTCCAGTAGAAAAGAAACCTGGAAGTGCTTTCCCTGTTGTATCCACTACTACAGATCTGGTTCCTGGCAAATCAATTTCTTGTGAATATATAGCTTCTACCGCTGGTGTGCTAGGAACGTTTAAAAATCTTGGTACAGCGACTAAAGGATATTTGAATGATTTTAATAATGCAACCCCAAATGGAACTTTTTTCTTTAACTGTGTAGGTTACACAAAAGAAGGTAAGCTTAAATTAGTTGCAGATAGGGTTATTCAAACTGGTATTTCTTTATCTGCTATTTATACTGGAAATACACCAAGTATAGTTTCTGGTAAGAGATTTAGTTTTGATAGGCAGAATCATACCATTCGTCTTTTAAATGCATTGGCAGATAAACAGCCTATTGTTAGTGGAGGAGAGTATGACGACCTTATCAATAATTCTCTCAATACTGCTAAAACTGTAGATGAAATTTGGCATACAAATAATTGTCTAAGTTGGACTAATGCAATCTCTATTGAGAAAACTAACTTTATCATAGCTAAAGGGTTTGGAGATGAGGCATTAACTGCAACGAATCAACGCCATATTCCATACCTAACAACTAGTCCACATCTTGGATTTAGACCTGTCCTTATTATAGAACCAGCTATTAAAGTTGAGTTGCTTTCAGTGGTCCCATATGTAGGATATGAGAAACAAGATGCTGCTAAAAATTTAGAAATTGATATAGTTGTTACCCTTTCAGATAATACTTTAGGGCAATATGCTTTAATCAAAAAGGACACGTCGGCTGTTCTTTCAGATTATGCTACGACAAAACATAGAACTATAGATGTCACACAATTGAACAGTGGAGCATTAACAACGATATCTATTGTTGAAAAAGTTAGCCATGCTATAATTGATGAGTTTACTGTATTTAGAGATGGCATATATCGCGACAGTTCAACTAGAACATTTGGTGAAATTTACGGTGGGTATGAACTATCAAATATAGAAATCAGTAATGTTGTAGCCAAACCAAAAGATTCGGCTTTTACAATTTCAACTATTAATGATACCGCTTCATATATTGATATTAGTAAGAATACTAATAAAATAATTGTTGGATAGGACGTGAATAAATTGAAAGACGTTACTTTTATATTCGTGAATACTAAGAAAACTATTTTTCATAGGGTAGTTGGGTGGCTTATTAATGCATTTGAGCATGGTTCTGAGTTTGCATCACATGCAGCTATCCAGTTCGATTATTTGAAAGGGTACGGTCCAGTGATTCTTGAAGCTACTGGTAAGGGCGTTCTTTTAACGGATTATACCAAATATGATGATGATGCGGCTCAATGTAAAATCACTATTTCTTTAACAGATGAGCAGTATACAATTCTAGAACAAAAGGCTATTCAAATAGCTGAACACAAATATACTTATAGCTACAAAGCTTGTATAATTGGTGGGATTGCTAATAGTTTTAGTAGACAATTTGCTAAATTATTAGCAAAAATATTAAAAGCTGATACAGATGATCAATTGAATTGTTCAGAAACTGGTACTGAACTTATCAGATCGGTATATACTGATTTTGTGACTGAATGGGCCGATGCTCAAATTACTCCATATGATCTTTATATTCAAATGATAATTTATTCAGTATATGGAGAGTTAACGATTAGTCAAATAACTAGATATGTTTCTAAATAATATATTTATTAAGAGGATATACCTAATGGTATATCCTCTTATTATTTGTGCGCTGACATAAATATAACTATGAAGGAGGATTGAATTATGGGAATATTTAATTTAGAGAATAAAGTCACTTATAAAGAGTTGGCTCCATCATTACAGCAATTAATAGATAGCAAAGCTACTATATTGCAATATACGGATTGCAATGAAATAGTGACTAGATTATCCGCTCAATTAGGGGCTAATAGAATATCTATTACTAGTAGTGGTAATAATGTCGTTACTCCACAAAATGATAAAGAAATTCTTTGTCTCACAACGAATAATCTATTCTACTCATATTCTGGCGGATGGCATCCAACCGGTGGGGTATATTCATAAGGAGGCGTTATAATGGCATATGATAAAGAGAAAACAAAACTATCATATTACGAATTATCCCCAACGTTACAGAAACTAATTGATAGTAAGATAGTTAAACCCAAAATGGATACATTGGCGGCTAAAGCTGCAGCTATAGATGCTAGATTAAATGGTATAACTGTCACTGCAGGATTAACTCGTCCAATCAGTGTTAATGCTAATAAAAATCTTAATCTAAATACCCAAATTAATATATTAGAAATTTATAAAGCAGATGGCTGGCATAGACAAGCTCCAGTCTTCAAATAAAGGAGAATAGAGATGAAACAATTTAGAGAGATTTACGAATGTGATTCAATCACACTTAATGTGACAAATAATTGTAACCTTAGTTGCCCATATTGTTTTGAGCACGCAAAAAATGAGCAGATGATGAGTGCCCAAACAGCTATAGATATTATAGATGCGTCGTATAGGGAAGTCGACAAATCTATTGGAGATTTTACGATCAATCTCTTTGGTGGGGAACCAATGTTAAATTGGGCAGCTATTAAAGCGTTAATAGATCATTGTAATGAGAAAAAATATAAAGTAAGATATGGGGTTACTACAAATCTTACTATACTTACTGACGAAATGATAGATTATATCGACGACAATTCTATTATGCTTTTAGTGAGCATAGATGGGGTTAGATATGTGCATAATAAAAACAGATGTGATAGTTTTGATATTGTATATTCTAATCTTAAGAGGCTTATTGCTAGAAAACTTACTTTATTTGTAGAAGCGAGAATGACCATACTTCCAGAAGATGCACTGTTTGCATTAGACGGTATTAAACTGCTTATAGAACTTGGCGTTGATAATATTTGCCCAATGCCAGTGACAGATGTAGAATGGTCAGATATGCATATATCCGAATTGGAAGAGTATTACGCAGACCTCATGGAATATTACGTTGGGTTGTTAAATAATGATACTCTTAAACGTAATATTTCTATTAAGAACACAGACGAAATTCTAACTAATGTTTTAGAACCAGAAATAGACGATCCTATCATGTGTCCAATCTTTTCAAATAAATGGTGTGCATTTGATACTAATGGTGATATATATCCATGTCATCAAGGTCCAACTTCAGAAAAGAAATTCAAAGATGAATTATATCTTGGAAATCTTTATACTGGCGTGGATGAAACTAAATTAAAAATAGGCGATACCCATGCTTCATATTCAAAAGAAGAATGTAAAGATTGTGTAGGAAAATCTATATGTAAAGGTGGTTGCCCTACACAAAATATGCGTGAAAGTGGGGTATATGATGAACCTTCTGACGGTCATTGTAAAACTAATATAGCTTTAGTAAAGGCGGTATTAAAATATAGAGATAAACTAATGGACGCTTCTAATATTAGAAACAGAATGGTTAATCTTTTAAAGGAAAATCTTAAACTGAAACAATATGTGGATGTATTATACAATGAAACAGACTTAAACAACGATCTAGTTCTTGGTACTAGAGTTGCACATCTGATGGAGATGGTGAGCAATCTTGGTGAGAAGAATCTTCTCCCTACGTTCAAAGTATATATAGATTCTAAAATTAAAGTAATTTTGGCTTTCCAATTATCTAAAAGGGGAGTAACCTTAGATGATATGGTTAAAAAGCTAAAGGAGGAGGAAAACAATGGCTAATAGAGGAATTGTTGTATACGCAGAGCCTAGAGATGTCGCTAAAGCTGAAACTATTTTAGCATCAGAAACGGCATACTTGCTTTCAGTATTATTAGTAACAATGAATGAGCGTGATTCTATCGCACGCATTATAAATAATCCAGATAATTATGGGGCTCCATTAGCACAGCTTGGTGGAATCGCAGATGCTGCTAAAGCAACTGAAATGAATTCAGTAAGAGCAGCTATTGTGGTAAACACTCCGGTATATGCAGCATATATAAATTCTATTATCAAATATACAAATGAAATGGTAAATACATGTGGCGGTCAAGCCAGCCAAGTGTCTACAGTTACTTGCACATATCCATATGCTACTACCATTATTAAAGTAGAACCTGAAATAGTAATTCCAGATGTGCAGAAGGTAGATCCTATTACAGGTGTTGGGATAGTAGATGAATTAGGTGAACCTGTTATGGTAGCAGGATTAAGAAATCCTATACCTGTATTAGATTCGGAGGGAGAACCTACATATTATACCATAAGCCTATTGCAAATATTCACAGAGGGTCCAGTGATAATTATACCTGAAACCACTAGTAATGTAAATCTATGCGGTAATATTTCTATTGTTTGCCCTAATAGAGTTAAACAATATGATTGGAAAAACGAAGGATCGTCGGATGATCCTGGGTATGTTTGGATATGTAATAACATTTTAAGACAAGAGGTTATATACGTTTCTGGGGCTTTAACAGGTGCGGCTATTCCATCGGTAGCTGTTGGTGGTATTATATATGCTAGTACGTTCGATGCTATTTCTACAAATTTAAGACTTATTTCTGCCGCATTAGATTCATATATTGGATTTTGGAGAGATGGGCTTTGCGTTAGAACATGTCAAGTATCTTGCCAAAGACCTTGTATGCTATCTTGCCAATCATGCTACGGCGGAACGTGCCATAACCAAAATTGCGGGGGGTGGTCATAACTGTGAAAGTTATTCTTAGTTCTCAATTCTTGGAATCAATCTGGACTAAATCAAAAAGTATTGGACTTACATATTTATAATAGTAATTAGTGTATTGCTAAAATAAATATGTAAAGAGGTTATTAAAATGAATGAAAGATTGATGGCAATAGTAGAGAGAGTACCGTTTGATAGCAGGAATACTAATGATATTCCTGCTCCGCAGTACAACAATAACGATGGTATTGAAAGACCGTATTCTTTGGTTCCTGGGCAGTTCTTCGAAGCGCTTCACTATATTACATATCCTGGGGTTAAGACTGGTATGTATTTAATTAATACTAGAGGCATGATATTCAACGCAAGGACTAGTGCAATGCTAACTAATTATGATACAGATGCGGATAGTGACTATCAAGCTATTACTTTACAAACTGTCACTGGAGGTAGGAAGTTTCTAGTGCATCGTCTTGTCGGATTTCAATTTTGTAATCCACCAATTGATTACCCTATTAGAATAGTCAATCATATTGATACGAATAAGCGTAAGAACTTTGTTAATAATCTTGAGTGGGTTACAGTTGCTGCTAACAATCAACATGCTAGAGAATTTTATAAAGGTACGAATACTTTCATTGTAGATAAACGTCCAATTGTTAATGAGGATTTTGTCAGATACGTATGTGAAGAATTCGAGAAATGTAAATCAAATACGGAGATCATGAACTTCTTTGGTATGGAAATAAATAATGCTAACCATACTCTTCTTAGAGATATTCGTGGTGGATATACATGGCGCAATATCTCTAAAGAATATACCTTCGATACGAGTAGTAAAAAGCACGCTTATTCTGATGAACAGAAATTAACAATTAAAGAGCATATTCGTCAAGGAAAAACTGATGTAGAGGTATTTGCTATTATGAATGGGAGAGAATACGTCGCTAGTATCGACAGGCTAGATTCTTTATATAGAACAATACAGAGTCTCAGAACCGCCATAAAGGAGGCAGCTAGACGTGCGCAATTATAGTGAATTATATCTACTATTAACAGAGGCTTGCCCAAATCGTTGCGAATATTGTTATATTCGCAATAGGGCTAATCCTAGTAGCATGTCTATGGAGTTAATCGATGAGAAAATAAAAAAATATAATCCCCAAAGAATTTTATTCTTTGGAGGCGAACCTTTAGTACGATTAGATCTCATGAAGGAAGTTATAAAGAAATATTATGGGAAGATTAAATTCCAGGTAGTAACTTCTACATCTATAAACTTTAAAGAGTTTATAGAGTTCAATAAAGAGTATCCTCTAAATGAGATACAAGTATCTTGGGATGGATTTAATTCGAATAGAGTTGACGTTGCCGGAGATTCTATAGCTCTTGAGGTTTATAAGAATATAGAATATGCAATATCGTGTGGGTTAAAGTTCGATATTAAAACAGTTATTAGTAATAATAATATTCAGTGTATGTATGATATTCATAAGAAGTTCAAGGAATTAAAAGAATATGGAGTAAGTGGGCAATTTGTGATAGCTCATAGAGATCTATACACACAAGACTTCTATGATGAGTTATCGAAACAATTACCACTCACATTCGACTTGAACAAGATGTATTCAGATCATCTTAATAAGATAATTGCATATATAAACAAAGATAGAACTTTTGCTAGTTGCGATATTGGAAAGTATACTACTATAGATCCTTATGGAAATGAAAGTTTATGCACTGCACTGAGCCAAGAAAGAAAAGACTTTGATATTCAAACTGCACAGGAACCATGTAAACATATTGATTGCATAAAGTGTGAATACTCTTATCTATGCGATGGTGGATGTAGATATGAAAGATACAATCAATATGGTGATGATTGGCAAATGCATTATTTAGAAAGTACTTGTAAGGTAATGAAAATATATGCACAAACAATACAAAAATTTATAGATGGGTTAGATCGTTATGATAGATTGGAATTACGTAGTACCATTATATCATATAAAGAATATCTTAGTAATTATTATAGGGGGTTGAGTGATGTTTAACTATGTTCCCGAAAGAATATATACAAAGATCAAAGATGACGAAACTTATAAAGAAATAGTAGCTTTTATCGAATCAAAAAAAGCTACATGTTCTACCATTGTTGAATATATTAAGTCAGATTCTAACGAATTCTATGGGGACAAAGCTATAGAATATAAAACTAAGTTAAAAGAGATAATCAACAAATACTGTCCAGAATATCTTATCCAATATAATGCGAATAATGGGGAATATACCAGAGATCAATTGCTTGCGATGTATAAGAGTAAAACATACGATTCAGAATGTAATTTCTTCTTTCTATCTAATATAATTAATGCATCATATGCTGATACGACATATCTTGAGTATATCTATATATTTGTTAAAGATTATGAAGATCTCTCTACTGAGGAGTTAAATGTATTATCCACATATATTCATTTGAAGTATATGTATGGTAAGATATATCTTACCGCATTTAATACTAATTCTTTTGTAGATGGGTATCATATAACACTATTCAACACTGTTCATTCTATTTATACAAAAATTTTAGAATATGCCGACTCTGATACTGCTAATAATTATGTATTAGAAGCAATAGCCGATTCTATGCAAGTAGTTACCAATAAATTGCAAGACCATAAAAAACTGCATCCTTATATGGACTTGATATTAGACTTTGCAGATGGGTTGACTTATCAGTATCAGAAATATAGTTATGCATATGCTAAGATTCTTGATATGAGAAACATGATTTGTGCGTATGATAGAGACTATAGCGGGTTCCTTAATGGGAGTATCATATTATGTAAATATATATCTACTGCATTGGCAGTCCCGTCTAAATTATTCAAAGGATTAAATTATTACGATAAATGCAATCATGCAATGTTTATTGTTCTAATTCGTAGATATATTAAGCTTAAGAATATTGTTCCTATGCTTAGAATTAACGATAATGTAGTTATTAACAATTTGCTACCAGATGATTATACTTTTGCTCTTTCTAATATTATTAATATAAATACACCATCTGCAGAGTATGATGCTGTGGTTGAGCAATATCGTATATCTGTCGATAATTGGTTCAACTCTACAAATATAGCATATGTTGAACTTAAAGATATAAAGATATAAGTAGTTATATATTATATAATAGATAAAAATATGAGGGATAGCATAATGCTATCCCTCAAATCTGTTTAAAGAGGAGAAAAAGATGAACCCTAAAATATTAAAAATGCAAAAAGAAGAAAATAAACCAATCGTGTTATTCTATTATGGCGGAGAAAGCAATAAATGGCTTATCACTCCAGATACAAAGATTGCTAGTATTGAATTTGAAAAAGATTGTCCTTATATTAAATGCGTAGATGTTGTAAAGGTATATAATATGCTTAAACTATTTATCGGATATAAGGTACTTACATTTTATAATATAAAAGACGCGCCTTATACAAATGAATCATATCTTTCGAACCTTTCTATTACAAAAGATGATTTATTGTTTTTTGAAACGAGACCTATGGGTGAGGTTAAATTAGAGGGGTAAAGCCCCTCTTTCTTTTTACTAAAAATCATTTTCCAATTAATCATAAACAAATATTTAAGAGGGGGAGTTTAGAATGAGAGAATCTAGAAATATACAAATAAAAAAGGCAAGAAAGATAATTCGGTATATTAATAATATGGATATAGATAGAGATACGTTATATCCCAAAATTGGAAAAAAATATATTTTAGCGGTAGATAGAGGAAACGATATATCCGGTGATATGAGTGCAGCCTCTCTTGTTGCAAAACAAGGTGATTGTTTTAAAGTTTTAGCAACTGGAGTAGGACGCACTCACCCTATTGCTTTAGATTTATTAAAATATCAGATGAAAAATAATAAAATATCATGCATAGATGCAATGATAGAAAAAGCAAAAACTACTGATCTTGAAGCTTATATTATAACGGAGGAGAGATAATATGGAAATTACATTATTCGAAGAATCTATCCTAAAAGAATCAAAAAACAGTACAGAGAAACCAAAATGTTTTGATTTATGTACAGATCAATATTGCGATATGCAAGAAGAGCATTGTTCGAATCGTGATTTCCCACCTATGCGTAAATGTCCTAGATGCGAGTTTTGGTTTACTAATTTAGAAAGAAAACAAGATGCTGAAAGAGCTAAAGTGAAGTATGATATCAAAACACATAGGTATTCTTCTGGAAATGAAAGCATTAGTTTCGAAGGTGTAGATTTGAAGAAACTACAAGAAGTCGGGGATTCTGTTTGTAGAAACGCAGGAATTCCTTCAGTACGTGAAGAATCATACTCTCGTCAGTTTATAGGAAGGATACAAAATCGACAAGAGAGACGAAGGAGAAAAAAGAAATGAAAATCATTACAGGCGGGGCAATAGGATCTGATAATGTGTTTGCTACTAAAGCTCTTAATAGAGGGATAGACGTAGATATTCACTCATTTAAAGATCATACTTGGCAAATTCCTAATTCTAATAGAAAACATGCAGCTATTATAACTCACACAGATGAAGAACTTAATGATGCAATTCCTTATCTTAAAGAAGCTAATAAGACACTAAAGCGACAAATACCTCCAGCAGGATATATAAGAAACTTATTATGCCGAAATTATTATCAAATCAATAACACTGAATGTGTTATTGCTATTGGGAGATTAGACTCGGCGACTAATACCGTTAAAGGTGGAACTGGATGGGCTGTACAAATGGCATTAGATAAAAGATTGCCCGTATTCCTATTCGATATGATATCTAACTTATGGCTTGCATCCTTTAGTAGAGCCAGAATTATATCCGTATGGCATAGACCTATTTTAAAAGAGTATGATCTTATTACTGGTATCGGTTCTAGAGAATTAACTCCTAAAGGGGCACAAGAAATAAAAAATTTATTTGAGGTGTAAATATGTTAGATCATATAGATTTAAAACTAACTAATCAATGTAATCTAAACTGCGACTATTGTTTTGTTAAAAAAGAGTATAGAAAAGATACATCCTTTTTTGATAGATATGACGATTTGGCATATTATATAACCAGTATGAATTTATCTGGGACTCTACCAATTATAATGTGTGGTGGTGAATTATCTCTATTTCCAGAGAAACTTAAAGCCGCATGTATTAGGATAAAAAGAGCTGAACGTTATAGTGATTTAAAAATATCTTTCACTATATATACCAACGGGTACAACCTACAGCCAATACTTGATTTATTAGACGAAGGGATTATAAATACAGTAAATCTTAGTTGGGATGGATTAAATAATTCCGCTAGAAATAAATCAGTTTCAGAGTTGAGATTCATATCCAATATGAAACTTATATCAGGAAGAAAAGATGTAGTTGTTAGAACTGCAGTCACTAAAAATAATATATATACGTTGTATAATACTGCTAAATTTATTGAAGAATGTGGTGTTATAAATTGGGAGTATTATTTTCTAATGGATTATGAAGAATACACAAAAGAATATTTTCATAATCAATTTAAAGAAGAGTTAAAAAATATACATACTTTAAAGAAATTAACTATTTATAACTTTTCCCATATGGATAAATCATATAATGGAACTATAGGAACGATGCATATTAAGAAAAACTTTTGTACATCACCTGGTAATTTCTTATCTATCGGAATAGATGGAAAGGTTACTGGATGCGGAATATGCTCATCTCCAGAGTGTATTTATAGTGAGGAAGAAACAAATTACCATGATTTATTAGATGGATATAATCCTCATAAAATAATGGATAGTTTGAAAAAATGTATATCTAGTGATAAATGTGATTATCTTCATTGTAAAAATCTTCACTGCACTGGATGCCAATACACTGAAGGTAAACATACATATCCACAACTTTGTGGATTAAGACATATAGAACGGATCGCATATATTTCTAGTAAAAGTCAATAATTATGATTATATATTATAAAGGTGAAAGAATAAAACAATATAAGGGAGAGGTTAATTATGAAAAAGTTTTTATTAAGTACTATGGTAGTATTTTGTCTTGTTCTGGTTTTAAATATGCAACAGGTGAGTGCGCAGCATTTTGATTACGATGAGGCATATCAAATTCTAAGTGGTAAATGGGTAGACAGTGCAACTGGAAAGACTATAACCCCTGTTTGGAAAAGTTATGATGGTTCCGAATGCAACATTGTTGCGAAAACAGGTTATACAAATCTTACAGGTGAGAGCAAGATCTTCTTTGATTACAAAGGAATCAGGGCTAATATGCGTGTCACTTATTATCCTGAACAAGACAAATACTACGGTGTGTTAATTATCTTCGATACCCAATTACAATCATACCGAGTTGTCTATGACTGTTTAGTAAAACAATAAAGATATGAGAGAGTACTTAAAACGTACTCTCTTTTATTTTTTGTAAAAGTAGAATATATTGATGATATATTATATAGGTGAGCAATAGTAAAATTGCATCTTAAGGAGGAATTTATAATGAGAGTATCAATAATAACAGAGATAGAGTTTGTAGGGTCTATAACTAAAAATGTAATAATTGACGTTACTGATAATGGGGATAAAACTTATATAGACGGGCAATTAGCGAAGCTTTTAGAAAAACCTTTTGTCGCTAAAGAAGAAATAATTAGTGCAGTAGATTTAACAATATCTAATTATAAAACGGTTATTATCAATCCTACAAATATTTTAACACTGACAGAGATTGGTATTGTAAAATAAACTTTAGGAGAGTGTATTAATAATGAAATATATAGAAAAAATAGTAAGTGCTGAGGAAGCTGCTGAAATTCTTTGCGTCGACGTGGATGCTTTAACGGAAGCTACTGAAAAGGTTAATGCAACTTCTGACGACTATATTGAGCTTGGGAATAAATATCCTTTGGAAATGGCAGTTAAAGAATTCTGCAAATTTATAAATCAAGATGTAAAGGCAACGCCTGTTGTTGTAGATGAGGTAATGTCTTTTTGCGATTCTGTCTATTTTGATAGATGTGAAGGGAAGTATGATTTAGGATTTCTAATGGTAGCATTTAATAAAGAGTTTTAAAAAATAAACTTTAGGAGAGTGTATTAATAATGGTATGCGTATTTAACGAAGCTTTACAGAATAAAGTAATGGCTGTGGTAGAAACTAAATATGTTACACTGAGTCTTGTCAAAACTGTTTATTCCATTATAGAGGAGAATGGTATTGTTGTAGTTGCAAAAATAAAAGCTGAGTATATTGGCGATAAAGAAAAGGGACAATGCACTGTTTTACATAGAGTGCAGATTTCGCCTCCAAATGAATTAACTTCATTGAAAGTGGCATCTGATAGATATAAAGAAGTTACAAAATTATTCAATCAATTGGTAAATGAAAAACAAGATAAAAGAGCATAGTCTCTTTTATTTTTTATAAGAAAGGATGATTAACTTGTTTAGAAATATAACAGCAGTTACTTTTAAGATAGGTACGTACTGCAATCTTGATTGCGAGTATTGCTTTCAGAAACATGATATCAAGGAAATACATAATACGTTTAATAAGTATGATGATATGGTAAATATATTATCTAAGTTACCATTAGATGAAGATCTAGAGTTCAAAGTTACTGGCGGCGAGCCAAGTTTATTCTGTGATGATATTAGATATGCTTATAAAAAGCTATCTAAATTAGAGAGGACTAAGGATATCAAGATAAACTTCACCACTATTAGTAATGGCACTAATATGGAAGGATTAATAGAATTGATGGATGAAGGTATACTTAGATCTTGGGGGTGTAAATATAGTTGGGATGGTGTATTCTCAGCTTCTAGATCTAGGAAACCTAAAAATTCTAGATACAATGATAAGTTTTTTAATGATAAAATAGAAACTATCGGAAGGTCTAGATATAAAGACGATATACTAGTTAGGATAGCACTAACACCAAATACAGTAAGTCATCTTTATACTAGTTTCAAGTTTGCACTAGATGCTGGGTGTAATAAACTTGAATATTATTATCTGACAGATTGTGAAGCATATAAAGATGAAAACTTTATTGCAGCAGCCAAACGACAATTCGAAAAGATCGCTACACTAAAGCTAGATTATAACTTTACATATTCTAATTGGGATGCATTATATTTTACCGAGTATTGTTTAGATAAAGACAAAGATAGATTACGCTCTATTGCATGTCGGCATCTAGGAAGAAGTCTATATATTGAAATGGATGGAGAAATCTCACCATGTGGATTCTTTAGTAAAGATGCAGTCTTTGAAGGGTGCTCCCTTTCTATAGGAAATATAAAAGATGGATTCTATGAAGATAAAGTGAAATCTTTTATAGACCAATACAAAGAGGCCCCTATGTGCCACAATATGCAATGTGCTAATCTACACTGCTTTGAATGCCCCGCAACCAATCTATTTAGAACAGGGTATATGCAGAATAAACTATATCAAACATGCACTTTAAGATCTATAGAGCGAGAAATATTCTTAAAATATAATAAAGCTGATGTCTTGGATGTAGACAAAGTAAAAAAGGTTTTCCGATATAATGATGACTGGAACATAGATAATAGTATGCCAGAGTTACCTTATAAATAAAAAATAAAAGACTAGTCAAAAGGCTAGTCTTATTTCTTTTAGAAATAAGGAATTCTATTAATATAATCTTCTATAGATTTTATAGAAGTTATTGATAGATTTGGATTGGAATGACATAAGGTTTCATCGTAATCTGATACGTTTATATATCTAAACTCATCTGATATTATTATACCGTCTTCGTTTTCTAATTTTACTTTTCCTCTATTTTTAGCACAAACTATAACATCTCCATATTTAGTATCGAAACATACTACCCCTTTGATACCAATAGTGAGTAATACAATTACCCCTTCTTGCAAATCTGATTTAATCATTTTTAATTCCTCCTTATGATGCAATTGTTTTATTGCTCATTTATATAATATATAACTAAAAAATAAATATAGTTAGAAGTCTACGTTCCTAAATATATTTGTATGAATATGAAATAAAATGGTTATATATTATAGATATGAATAAATATGAAAGGAGGCATTAAAGTGGTTATTATAAATCAAGAACGGGGGGCTGTAGCTGTTGAATGGAATATAACTGATGTAAGACGCACACTCGCAGATAGAAATATTAAATTCAAAAAAGATACGCTAACCAATAATGAATGCTTTGCTGTTCTTTGTAGAGCTGCTAACAATCACGATAATAATGAAGGTATTAATTACGATGTTTTAGAGTTTTGGATTTTTGCATTATATCGAACACGAATTAGTAACGGGAGAGATTGCACTCATGGATATTACAGATAACATAATTAAATTGAAGAACATAAAACTGCTCTATCAACTAAAAATAAAGAGATGTTAATAATCTCTTTCTTTTTTCTCTAAAACTAGTACAGTCTACATTAATATAATTGAATGGGGGGAGATTATATTGGAAAAATTATTTATGGTGCCATATGACAACTCGAGCGAGCCTGATAATACACTATGTATTGATGGATTAAACTTTTCTATCAATGAACCTTTTTTACTCATATCAAATAAACCTATTGTTAAGCATAGTAAGATCTATTTTGAATTTATTGTAAAATCATATAATCAAAGTGCCGGAAGAAGGAATATACCAATATATGCTGGTATACATAAAGAACCAGCTTTTGGAGTACTAAATTCTGATTTCTGTATTGGGTCTTTATTTTATACAGAGGGTAAAGATTATGATATTATAGAAAAATATAATAAAACTGCAGAAGATAAGCACAGCGTTCCAGCCAATATATATTCTAAAATACCTGGAGCCACTGACGTAATCGGGGTAGCGGTTGACTATGATAATAGTCTTATTAGTTTCTATAATAATGGTAAACTATTTTATTCTTTTTCTCCAAGTTTATTTGAAATAAAAAATGAAGAAAATTTTTATCTTTGTATTTGGGGCAATATTGTATGTGGGTTAAAGGGAGTTGTAAACTTCGGAAGAAACGGAGTATCATATTTACCAGATGGGTATAATACAGTATATGGTGAATATTATAGAAAAGAATCTAGCCAAGCAGACATATCTGGTAGTATCGTCATAACCCCTACTACATGTGGGGTAAGTACAAATAATATAAATGGATCTTTGAATGTTACAAATGATATTAAAGGCGATGGATCTTTATTTTTAGTATCCAAAACTGCTACTATTGAAAATGAACTATCGTATACCTTACCATATATAAATACACTTAATTATTTGAGTACTGGTGGCAATATATTTTGTAATCTACCAATACCAACCAATCAAAAAGTCTATCTAGAATTATATGTAAAAGAAGGACAAATCATAGATGATATTATTGGTATACCCATATCAATAGGTATAAGCAACTCATTAAATACAATCCAGTCTAAATCAATGAGAATGCCATTATATCATTACCTAAGACATAACTATACTTACACTGAAGTGGTTAGTTTAACCCAAAATATAATTCAAATAAGCGATGTTGATACCTCTATATCTCCAGAACAAGGTAAACTGATAGGGGTGTGTCTTAACTTAGCCGAGAATGAAATATCTATTCTTGTTGATAAGGTTCCATTGTATACCTTTAAAGCTAAGAATATAGATTTTAGAGATCAATCTGCTCCTTCATATTTATTCCTGCATGATGAAGGAGTATACAAAAATTATGTTACTGGAAGCTTTAATTTCGGTAAAACTACTCTTAAAGATGATATCCCAACTGGGTATATATCTTTATATGATTATTACAATAGATTTTATTTAGTCTCTATTAAAAATGAAATCGTTGGGGATATAAATATCACTCCATATTTAATATTAAAAACCAATTATATATCTGGATCTGTTATAGTTCCAAGAGTTATAACTAGCGATGAAATCTTATTCCCTAAACCTGGTATAAATAAACTAATGAAAACATATAATATTGTAACCGATTCGGAAACTCATCAGATTATGGATAAAGATATAAATTATCTCAATACTAGTATTAAGGATAATAATAATGGATACTCCCCAGATTAATATATTCTAATATATACACTACTACTAGAAATAGTAGTAGTGTATATATATAGTTTATTTCATATGATATTTTTGATTATATATTATAAATATGAATAATATAATAAAGGAGGATATTTATGTTTTTTAATACAGCATTAGCAATGAATATTTCAGAGCAAGAAGATGATAATTTATTAGAAAAACAATTAGTTGTTGCGCTTGAGATTTTAATAAATGAAAAGAAAATAATATTTGAAATTGAAAAGTATGAAGAAACCATGTATAATTATTTAATTGGAAAAGCAAATTATATGATAAATTATCCACTTGGAAGAGACCTTGTTCTTACCTGTATTGCTCAAGCAAGAACAATATTAGAAACTAAAAAAAGTACACCCCATATAGAATTATTAAAAACTATTTTTTCGATTGATAATGATATTATAGAAAAATATTCTGATATTATTAAAGAAATGGAGCGTAAAGGCGTAATAACTATTAAAACAGCTAGCGATAAGCATATCTCATATGAAGAGATAATTGAAGAAATGATATACTCTGGATATTCTATTGATTTCAATTCACTAGGATCTGTTAGCAATGGAACCATCTTGATTGAGTCTCAAAATTATATTATTTACAAATCTATTATCCCTAATAAAAAACCAGATGATTACATATATAATATAGGTCCTGATACTTTGGATAATTTGCATCATATAATATCTGATTATAAAAGTGGAAACTATATTTTAAGACTAATAGTGCCAGACGAAGCCTTCAATATTTCTATCACTAAAATACAAGCGATATGTAAACTTGTATGGCTATACTCTAATTCACCTAAAGAAAACAATATTATTGATATTTATTTTTCTGTAATTAATGATTATTTTAATAAATTTTATAAATTATCATCCGACCAACAATTTAAATTAAATTCAAAAGATTCCACATCGTTTATTAGAGAATATTTTAAAACTATAGAAAAAGGGTTTAATAAAAATAATATAAATATGTGTAAAAAGATGGCTAGTGCATTCTTTACAATAGATATAGAGGATTAAAGAATACCGAGTTTGGTATTCTTTTATTTTTTAATATCTTTCTTATTTATATGAGATGTTTTAGTTTACAATATAATAATGAATACCACCCTTTATATTAATATAATTAGGGGATAAATGAATGAAGAGGTGTATATTAAATGAGCTTTTTACCAGAAGATAAAATAACATACAATGAGTTAGCACCAAGTTTACAGAATATTTTAACTAAAAAAGCAGAGGCTACCGATCTAGTAGAACATATCTCTGATATGGATATACATGTTACTCAAATGGATAGAACTAGAATTGACGCTATACCAGACCCTCTGCCAAATGGAGAAAAGGGACAAGTTTATTTCGTATCTAATGCGTATGGAAATGAAACAGAATCTGGTGATATTTTAAAAGTAGGAGAGTTTGTTAATAATAGTACTGATCTAGAATCAGCTAAATCTATTATTGTTACTATGCAGGAAATATTTAATACATGGAAAAGATTTTCTCATGATGTAACAACTACACAACCTGCATTGCCGGCTGAGTTAACATCATGGGTATATAATGCTGAAACTGATAGAATAAGCTGCACCGCAAATTCTACTAGTTATATAGGATTTATTAGTGCAATCAGTGCCGATTCTTATATTCATGAGCTTACAATTAGTTCCAATAGTGCAGATGATGATATGATTGGTGTGATTATAGCATTTGCTGTGGATAAAGGCGGAAGAGAATATACATTATCTGCAATAAGGTGTGCTAATATAACACAACCTCATATTGCTGTAGATGAAAGTGGTTATCGTTGGGCTATAGTGTATAATTATAATAGGTCAGATCAAAAACTTATATCAAGCGCAGAAGATAAAATAATAGGAGGAATAGGAAATTGGAGTACGTTCTTAGCTGGAACTAAAATAAAAATAGAAAGATCTAAAGATATAATAAAAGCTACAACCTCTCAAATGGATTCTACTATATTAGATCCAACTACTGAATTGGATGTAGATTTAACATCAGACCCAGTACTAGCAATATTCAGGGGTGCTAAACAATACGGGTATTCTTGTTTATCTCAACCTAATTCTACATTCTCTAATATAAGCATAAATCTGACATCTGGTAATATATATGATTTATATAATAAATCAGTATGGATTTCTAATGCTAATGGAGTTTATTCTGTAGATACAACGCAATCTATATATTCAGTAGGGATTGGAAGATTATTATTTAACGCCAGAACTAAACATGCCTTCACTATAGATAGAGATTTAAATGTAATACCTTTGCCATTTTTATAATAAATGCAGCCCTATACTAGAGATAGTATAGGGTATCCCCTTTTATTTTTTATAATAAATAAGAAGACAATATTCTAATGGAAATATAAGGAGTAATATAATGGTTAAAATATAGACAGCGCAATATTCATATTGTGGCGAAGATAGATTTGATATTACAGTTAAAAATAATATAAATGATTCATTCACTCCTAGTTGGCAAATGGTGTGGGATCATAAGAATAAGATCATTTCTAATGAAGAATATACTAAACAGTATTTAGAACGAATGAGAATATCATATATGCACCATAGAGGAAAATGGAACGAAATTCTTAATATGGATGATGTAACATTCATTTGTTTTTGTAAGAGAAACTCCTTTTGCCATAGGTATATACTAGCAAATATATTCGTAGGGCTGGGTGCTGTTTATATGGGAGAAAGAAAAATAAAAATACGTTAATCTTATAATTTACGATTATATATTATAAAGATGAATATAGATTAATTATAAAAGGGTGTGTAATAATGAATAAAATAGCAGGGTTTAGAGGAGATTATTTCTTTTTAAGTAATTTCTTTAATGCAAGAGTCAAAATTGATGGGTTAGTATTTCTAAATAATGAAGCTGCATTTCAAAGTTATAAAGTCGAAGATCCTAAATTACAGGAATTCTTTTGCAATCTAACTCCATCTCAGGCTAAAAAGGCTGGTCGTAAAGTTCTTCTTCGTAAAGATTGGGAGCAAATAAAAGAAGAAGTTATGTATAAAGTAGCTCTTGCTAAATTTACTCGGAATACTGAATTGGGATATAAGTTACTTATGACTAATGATGCTGAGCTTATCGAAGAAAATAATTGGGGAGATAGGACTTGGGGGACAGTAAATGGTAAAGGCAAAAATCTATTAGGTAAAATATTAATGAGGGTTAGATCTGAAATGTTTACAGAGGATATTAAAAATATCCCTCAATGGAATATAGTTGAACGAGTTAGTATTAAAAAATAAAAAGGGTGGGTAATAATGAGAAAAGCATTTATAAAAATGATGCTCTTAGCAATATTCGTAACAAATTATAATGTAGTAGAGGGAGATACATTACAGGGGATTGCTCAACAATTTTGCCAGAGCAATAACCAAATCCAAGTTGCAGAATTTAGAGAAGGTCTTAGAGAACTCAATTATAGTATCGTCGGAGAAGGAGAAGTAAACAAAGGAATGGTATTAACAGTTGTTCAATTTAAATAGAGAGGAGAATAATTATGAGTAATATAAGTAAGACTGCAAAAAGGGATAAGTTAAGAGCTAAACTTGCAGATCTATCATCTCAGTTAACTGTTATTACTACTAAAGATGATTCTGCCAGTACAATGAGTGATTATTTTGATCGGCGTAATCGTCCTCATATCTATAGTGATAAACGTAGTCATATCACTAATATTAAAAAGCGAATTGATTTCATAAATAGGAAATTATCGGCAATTGAATAGACTAGCTTCGGCTAGTTTATTTTTTATAATTAAAGGGGGAAATACAATGATATCTAGTGTAAAAACAAATAAGGTTAGCGCAGTATTAGGTATAGACTTTGACTTTTTTAATACTTCATGTGGGGCAGCGTCTATAGAACAAGCTATGACAATTATATCAAAAAAATATAATGCAATAGCAGAGAAAAACTTCCAGGATCATAAGAAAGAGTTCGGCATAGAAATTTATGTGTCGGCAGTTATCACACCAAGTAATACAGTTTATCGAGAGGAATGGGGATGCCCAAAAAATGGAGAGCGTACATATAAACTTGAGTGTACTCGCAATCCAAAATTTATTGAAGATAAATATAAATATATAGAAATGGCTACTAAAAATATAATAGAATTAAAAGAGGAATTAAACCAATGCACCGTATTACTAGAGTATTCTGATTTAGATTGCATGTATATCTCATAATAAATATATATTATATAGATGAGTATACATTGCGTATACTCATCTATAAATCATAATAATAGGAGGGCTACACATGCCAGATGTAACAGGAATGCAAATTATTGTAACCAGACCAACTAAACTATTCGGTGCTTTTTATCAGACACCGTACGATGATGATCCAAGGATTAAAGACCTTAAAGCTCTATTAGAAGTTATATCCGATGATGATTCAGATGAAGTTCAATTTATAGAGATTGAGGCTGAAAATTGCGTTGCATATGGGTTTATGAATACAACTAAACTTAAAAGTTCATGGAAAGTTAATGCTCGTGTTAATATAGAGGGTATTGTTAAACGTAAAATAATACCAGTACTAGATGATACGAACCTGGAAACCGACGATCATATTTATGATTTTGGTAACGGCGTAAACGTATATTTAGATTATACATTTACAAAATAAAGGAGGAAGCATCATGTTAGAAGAACAAGAAGAAGTAGTTAAAATAGTAGACCGATATTGTTTACCGGCGGAAGATGAATGCGCATATATTAAAATTCCTGCTAAAGAGAAAGATTTAGTAGTTGAATTATTATCAAGAAATGAACTTACTATGAAAGTATTCAATTCTGCTAGTGAAGTTTTTGCGGAAGCTGTAGCGGAAGCCTATATAAAAATTGAAGAGGAAGACACTGTAGATGAAGACGATAATAATATTAGTGAAAATCTATCAGTTTCCAGAAGAGAAGAATTGGGCGAAAAGTTCAATAAATATTTAGATACTTCTTCATTTATGGGTGATGGGTTAGCCGATATAATCGATGAAGGTTATCGCGAAATAGTGGAACGTGTAGAATTGGAGGAAGCATCATGTTAGAAGAACAAGTTAAAATAATTGATAAATATGGGCTACCAATTCATGATGATTGTGTATTAATCAAGATCTCAGAAGAAAATAAGTCTACCGTTTTAGAGTTCTTAAAAGAAAAGAAAATTCCTAATAAATCTTATTCTGATGCAGGTTCTGCATTTTGCGACTCTGAAGCTGAATTTAGACTGAGGAATTTGTTTAGAGCTCACAACCAGGAAAAGGACGAAATTGTTATATTACAAATGGCTCTTTCTGAAAGTGAAGCATATGGAAATATTCTATTTGATGATCTTTGTGATAATGGAAATATATTGGATAATGACTATATTGAAGAGATAATATCTAAATATTTTAAAGAAGATTTTGAAAAAGACGATGACGATGGGGTAGATTCAGAAAATGAAAGGTATATGGAAGCTAGAGCGGAAGCTCTTCAAACTGGGCATTATATAAGATATAAAGGAATAATAATCCCACCTGGATATGAAAGTAAAGATGGGAAAATAATATGTAAAATAATAAAATAAAGGGTACTATTACCCTTTATTTTTATATCTTTAATTCAATTATATATTATATATGTGAATATTAGTTATAATATTCGCTGATATAAATGTAAAGGAGAGAAAGATTAATATGCGCGGTATCAGATCTAGGCGTAGAGTGATACCATTCGATCCTACCAAACCCCCATCTAAGCCAGTATATATTATAGAAAAACAAATGGTATATACTGACTCGCTCAAGACCCCAATTATCCTGAGCAGATTAAAGAGAAAGGGGACGCCTTAAATTGCGTCCCCCTTTTAATATATAAATAAGGAGATGTAAATACAATGGAAGAATTAATTTCATTATTACAAAAAATTGAGGCAGACGATTCAATATTAACAACCGAAAACTCAGATAATCCATTAGTCGACCAAGTTGTATGTTTAGCAGATACGGTACTAATAAGTTCTAGATCTACTTGTGTGCCTTTGAGTAAGAGGATGATAATGCAAAAAGCCGGATATAATGTATATCCAGGAGAAAAGGATTCCTTTGGTTGGCTTTTTGGTTGCATCGCAACCAAAAAGGGTGTCATCGTATTTGGATAACTGTATAATTTTAGCTATATATTATATCAATGAGTATTAAATAATTTATAAGGAGTTGCTTAATTGTGTTTATTGCTGAGCTTAATGAAGAAAATCTACCTGCAGTTTTAAGTAAACTAGGTATGTGCTCTAGCGGAAAGAACTTCAAAAGGATCTCAGGGGAAGTCGATAGCATCGATAGTCTAAACGGGAAACACACTAATACAACTGATTTGGAAAATGTATTTCTCTATAAAAAGTACGATGCTGGGACTAGAGAGAATTTCATCGATACTTTAAATAACGATGAAGAGGAGTTTTGTATTTATCTAGGTGATAAAGTATTTATCAACTCTAAGACTAAATTTAGTGTTGTTCATAAACTGGAACAAGATGGGGAAGGTCCAATCTACACTAGAGATGACATATCTATAATAGATCCTAGACATTAATATGAAATAATGGAGATGGTTTTAACCATCTCCTGTATTTTTTAAATTAAAGGAGAATAAAAATGGATATTAAAAATGGTGGACTATATTTAACCACGAAAGGTCTAATGCATGTGGATATTGTTAAAAAGAAAGAAGTTGAGTATGTATTCACCGATATCACTACTGGTAAATCATATAATAGATACGGTAGAAACGAAACTTCATTTGATGATATCATGTCAGAAGATTTCTTTACAATGGACGAAATAGGAAAACCATTAGAAGAGATCAAAGTTAGAACTGCAATATCCTGCCTTGGAGATAAACTATTTAACGAAGTTGGGTACAACTTTGATGGGTACGATATCTTCAATTTTGTTAGTACAAATAAAAAAGATAATATGGCTTATATGCAACTTGTATTTATCTTTACTCTCAAATCAGATGGAAACTTCAGAAATGGTCCATCTATAGTATTATTCGATAAAGAAACTGGAAAAGAAAATATGTTTCATTTGGGCAGAACTGAATGTGAACTTGAGTGTTTTATGGACAAAAAAGATATCTTGTTAAAAAGAATTACCATGAAAATTAAAGGGAGAACAATATATGCATATTTTAAAAAATCAAATAATATTATAGATATGCATATAGCATGATTTTTATACTATGCAGTATAATAGAATTTACGATGTGTAAATTTATTATATTTGCATGGAATCATATGGATGCAACCAAGAACACCACAAAGTACGGATATCATGTATATACATATGATGATAATGGTCAAGAAAGTATTGTTAAACAAATAAAAATACAATAAGAGAGTACGCATAATGTGTACTCTCTTATTTTTTGTTTAGATAGGAAGAGGTTCAAGCATTTTAGACCAATTAGACCCTGTATTGTATCTAGATTTCAATTCAGTTATAGTGGGAGAGCAGTTCAGCAATACTAAATCATATCTCCGATGCACGTCTACACTCACCTTGACTAAGTCATTAGACACATCAATTAGTTCAGATTTACATATCTTTTTACCATTAATAAACATCATATACATTTCTTTATTGAGATTATTTGTAAGTTCTTTTCTAGGGAAACACATATATCCCGATTCTGGTAAGTATGCGATGGCACCATTATATTCAGTTCCTGTAAAGAAGAATGTAAATGTTATTGTTCTATTACTATCGGTAATTGGAAAATCGATAAGTATTATTTTTTTTGTAGTGCTATCAATAATATATCTATCTTTATCTACATAGACGTTACCATAGGTAAGTATCATACGATTATTAAGATTTACTAAATTATAATAAGGAGAAGGTATATCTATCTCGGTTTGACTAGGTGCGACTGTGACAGATATTTGACTCTTTGATATATACGTAAAGCCATTATTATGAACAAAAGTAAATCTAAGTTTATGGTTAATTTTTATATTAGTTGTATCTAATATAGTAAGTATACTATCATTAACAGTATAACTTTCTGGATTTAGAATAGTATTACCGATACTAAGCATGAATGCAGTATCTGTAAATATAGGATTTGGATATGGAATAATATACTTTTCTTGACCATCAGATTGTATAACAACGTCTATATCCTGGAATTTAATCGTATCTCTAGGATTAATAACTGTGTCAACTGGTGTATAGTTTGCATTTCCTACATTTCTATATGCTAGCACAACTACTATACTTTTACCAGCTTTGAATACATCTCCGGAAGAAGTAAGAGATAATACATTATCTGTTACAGTGAATCTATCATTGGAAGTATATACTGAATTTACAAATAGAAGTAAATTCTCTTTATTAAATTTAAATCCACTACAATAACTACTAGAAAGAGGGATTGAAGTGCAGTCTACATCAGGTTTAAAATACACAAATTCCGTTTTTATATGTATTAAATTATCAGGATCTGTAGAATCTGCTTTATCCTTAGCGAATACAAATAGAAGTTTCTTTCCTAACGGCATACGATCAAACGAATTTATGAATATAACTTTAGATTCCTCTGCAATGAAGTACCTATCTGGGCTTACTAATACAGATCCCATCATAATAAAGAAACTATCGTGATATTCTGGGTTAGGAATATTAAATATATATTGATTGTCTATATCGGCAATAACTGGAACTACTTCGATACGAATATTATCATTTATAAATTGATCCTCATCCGTTTCGATTACCATAGTAATCATAGTATCTTCAGCAATAGTTTCTCCAGTAAATTTAATAGTATCGTTACCAATTAGCTCATATCTTGATGGGTCTATATAAGTAGAGTTATTGAATATATGCACTGTGCTTTTTTCTATAACACTACCATGATAATCTGGAGTGAATACAATAGTATCTGTATCAGCAGTTGTCCTAGTGTATCTAGAAATAAAATCTAATGCCGAGGACGGATCTACCTGGGTGTCAGCCATCCCATCTGGTTTATAATACGGAAATACAAAGATTAAGTCCCCAGCCAAAGCAGAGTAATCCTCAGCATCTATAAACTGAATATAATCCCCATCAATGATATATTCGGACTTATCAACATAAGTACTGTTCTTTATACAAAAGAAACTATCATAATTTTTAGGATAGTTACTAAATGGATATGGAACTTCAAACCTACTTTGATTATTAATGGTAGCTTTACTTTTTATACATTGAATAAGTAAATCACCATTGGCGTTTATTCTTGTCATTTTAGGAACTGAGCAATAGAATATATCTACTCTATCAGTTGGTGATAGTGTTTTCATTGTATATATAGCACGCTCAGTAATCTTACTATTATTTATAGATGGAATGAGAATTTTATAGAAACCACTATTTAGATATCTGCCATTTACAAACACCATAAATTTTTTTTCGTTATACGCAGTTCTAAACTTATCTGAAAGCGTAATAATTGTAGTAGTTGCAGTGGGAATAAAGCTTTCATATAGAAATTGATTTTTCGAACCAATATACAATTGCCCATCTAGATATTTAGAATTCTTTAAAACAATATTATCACCACTATCTATTACATAATTAAGCGGGAATAAATTGCTTTCTCCTCTACATGCACTATAAACAACTATATCCTCTTTTGGAATATAATAATCATTTATATTTAGATATCCATCTTCGCTCTTATTGGCTAGATCTATTTTAATAAGAGTATTATTTGCTTTTTTAAAATATGCAATCTCAAATGTATCACTATAATTAATCCCGCTAGGATTAAAAGTAAATGAATTTTGGTTATATTCCATATCTTTATAATATGCTGGGACCATACCATTATGGAATATAATAGGGAAAGTTTCTAGATTATCTCCATCGTATATATCCTTAAGCATACTTATTGACCCGTCTGCCGAGGTATTATGTCTCCTTACAATATCACTGATATTGTATTGCACGATATTAACTGGTTTTATAGATTCGAATATAGGATCGAATTTATTTTCATCATACCCGAATACATAGTTTAAACTATTAGCTATATTTGTACTGTATGGGAGGGTTTTATCATGACCAAAATCAAAATCTGATAATAATACACTTTGGTCTAATTCCTCAAATCCAATAGAACCGTCGAGAAGTTGTTTTTCAAATTCTTCATTTACACATCTGAGTGAATTAGCCTCATTCACATTAGATTCTGTATTATAGCAGCAACTGATATATCTAGTTATATTAAATGACTTATCCACGGTAAGAAGATTAGTATTTTTTATACTAATAGAAACTCCTCTTTCCAATCTTCCTGTTTCGTCAAATACGATTAAATTATTTTCAGTGAGTTTTCTATTACTTGAAATACACATATCATAATTATCATATCTAGCTTCGATATAAAGTTTAGTTTGAATTCTATCGTTATCTGCATATACAAAGATTGAAGTGTCGTAGCTATAAGCCCCAGTTTTATTAAAACGATATAGCATTCTTTTATCCGGTTGCTCATCCTCATCTTCGGTATATATAACGTTGAATGGTATAGCTAAAATTTGTAGATCTTCAATATATAACTCTTTATCCATACCTGAAATAAGAAGTGATATATTGAAATCGCTCTTTATTATAGTTATTCTAGACCATGCAATATGAACTTTATTTATGAATAAAAGGAATGGTTTAAATATACCATGCGCATATCCTATATCCATTTTTTCACAAAAGAATCTACTAATATCTGATCTTTGAAATATATTATTTAATATCCCATTCGCATGAATGCATGTTTCAAAGTAGTCTCTTGATACTGCATATACACCATTTTTGAAATATGTGTCGGTTTTCCTCCAATTTATATTAAGGAATTGTGGGACTAATCCTTTCTGGGTATTATCAATTGCCCTTAGTGTATTACATCTCTTCCATTCTAGCAATTTATTAATATCATCATATTTAGAGAATTCTTTTTCACTCTCTACATAAATATCTATATCGTCTGGAAAACTTGCATCACCTAATAAAACTAAAGAATGATAACTACCACATGATATTTGGCTTACATTACTTAGATTAGGTATTAGTGTAGGAGTAGTAAGTTGTGTAGTATCGCCTAAACCTAATTCACCATCATTATTATATCCCCATACCTTTACAGTACCATCATTTAGTAAAACTAATGAATGATAAATACCGCATGATATTTGTTTTACGTTACTTAGATTAGGTATTAGTGTAGGAGTAGTATATGGAGTAGTTACGTTACCTAAACCTAATTGTCCATTATTATTATAACCAAATCCCATTACTGTACCATCATTTAGTAAAATTAATGAATGATAACCACCACCTTCTATTTGTTTTACGTTAGTTATATTAGGTATTAGAGTAGGAGTGGTGTATGGTGTTGTAGTATTGCCTAAACCTAATTGTCCAGCCGCATTAAACCCAAATGCTTTTACTGTACCATCATTTAGTAAAACTAAAGAATGAAATACACCACATGCTATTTGTTTTACATTAGTTAGATTAGGTATTAATGTAGGACTGGTACTGTTAGCAGTATTACCTAAACCTAATTGTCCATAAGTATTATTACCAAATACCATTACTGTACCATCGTTTAATAAAACTAAAGAATGACTATTACCACATGCTATTTGTTTTACGTTAGTTAGACTAGGTATTAGCGTAGGACTCATATATGGAGTATCTACATTACCTAAACCTAATTCCCCATTAGCATTCCAGCCAAATCCCATTACTGTACCATCGTTTAATAATGCTAATGAAAAGCAATTGCTGCCTACTATTTGTTTTACATTACTTAGTGTAGATAATGTAGGAATATTTTTATCTATAGTATTATCTAAACCTAATTCCCCATTACTATTCATACCAAATGCTTTTACAGTACCATCATTTAGTAATACTAAAGAATGATAACCCCCACCCGATATTTGTTTTGCATTACTTAGATTAGGTATTAGAGTAGGAATATTGCGAGAAATATTATCTCCTAAACCTAATTCACCATCTTCATTATACCCAAATCCCATTACTGTACCATCATTAAATAAGACAAATGAATGAGAATTTACTCCCATTATAAAACACCTCTTTTATATATACATTTTATTCCATATGGTGCTATAGCACCATATGGAATATTTATGGGGGTTTTGTAAGTAAATCACCGATAGATATAAAGATTATTATATGAGTAATAATCCTATATATTTATACACCAAGATCGTATATTATTGCTTTAGCATATTCTACCATATTTCTACCACAAATTTTATCAATAGTCTTTTGATTATTGATATAAGCCCCAGAATAAGCATCTGTAAGCATAGCTGAAAATGCTGGAAAGAATTCAAGGCCAAACGAAGTTCCTTGACCATATAGATACATCCATTTTTCCACTACCACATCTGTGGTAAGGTTATCAAGTTTAAATGTATCTCTTATAAGAGCACAAAACTCTTTAATATTAGTAAATGGATTACTCTCTTTTCTGGTAATCATGAAATCATAGGTATTTTCCTTCATCTCGGTAATACCTGCAATTTTTCTGGAAATATCACGGATAGTAGTTTCACTATCCAGCATTAGAATATTAGTGAGATAATATCTAGCAGAAAGATATAAGCATTTATCTCTAGCATATTCTACTATACTAATCTTACCAACGTAATCTACGATATGAGTAAATAGGCTAGCAAAACAATTAGCTCCTAGTTCTCTTAACTTTGAATTATTTAAAATCATATTTGGTCTCAATGCATATATCATAGATACTTCGGCATTGATAAGATATGATACAAGAATATCCTCCGATATATTGTATCCATTAGTATCTTGCCGTATTGTATTGCTACAATCAATAAATACCTTTACAACACCTTTGTCTTCTTTAGCATCCTTTGCGCAAAATACTTTAAAAGGTTTAGGTAATGGAGATGCTGGTAAAATAAGTTGTGTATTCTTAGAGGTAAGAACTTTAAGCAGACTATTGTTTACTCTTGTTCTTTTTACCTCATAAATAACATCTTCAAATTCTTTAGTTTCTTTGTCTATCCTACCACTCTGCATAATAGCATCAAGCAAAATACCGCTGTACACTGGGTACTTTTTATACTGAAAACAATCGGCATACGTTTTATTAATTTTTTCCATTTTATTTTTCCACCTTTCATTAAGTTTATTATTATGTTCACCTAAGGTACATTTAGTACACTTTTATATTTTATTAGGATAGGAACTAATAGTTAAAGAGGGGGAGATAAAATGAAGAAAATCATAGTACGATGGTTTGACGGATACTTAGAAGAATTCGAAGTAGAAGTAGTAGAAGTTAGGTCTGGTGCTTATATATTATGGATGAAATTAGCTAGTGGAGAGGATCGTTGGATTCCGCTATCTCAAGTTAGATGGTTTAGTGGGTTATGATGGAGCTGGATGATCTTAATACCATAAAATTAAAAGGTCTAACTGATAGGTATGTATACAATGGTGTATATGTACCCAGAGTAACCAATATATTGAGTAAAACTATACATGAAGACTATTTAATGCAATGGTCTAACTCTTTAGGATTTAAAAGAAAAAGTTATACAAAAACTTTAAACGCGGCAGCAGATTATGGAACTAAATCACATAAAGGCGTGGAACTATATTTAAAAGGATTACCAATACCAGAAGGCACTCCAACCAATCCAATCAATGGGTTTATTAAATGGTGGAATCTTATAAATTCTAATAATAAGATTACTATAATACACCAAGAATATGCATTAACCTGCCCATGGTTTGGCGGGACATATGATATGTTATTAGAGATAAATGGTAAGATATATCTAGTCGATTTTAAAACTAGTAATCATTTATCTTATAAATATTGTTTACAATTAGCAGCATATAATTATATGCTGAAGTTTAACAAGATAGCCAATATCTCAGGTATAATAATCCTACAGCTTAAAAAAGAAACTCCGGACTTTAATGAGTTTGTATTAAATTTGGATAATTCAAATCATGCAAACTTTTTTAATCATTGTGAGAATACATTCTTATCCTTAGTATATTCGTATTATCACATATTAGAAGCTGAACAACTTTATAAATCATTAGGGGAGGGCGAGTGATGAATATGTTATTAGCATACCTATATAGCTTTATGATTAAAAAATCTAAATATAAACGTGGGTGGAAACAATATATAATATATCCATTTATATGGTTATATTATAGATATGAAGTTGCATTCATGCTGGATAGATACGTAACTACACCAAATGAGTTGCTAGATTTCAAAAGTGTTATAATGGAATATGCTGCGTTCCTAACAGTTATGGCAAGAACTATATCTATGGATACCGATATTAATTCGCTTATTAAGTATAAAGATACAACACGGATATTTCTGACGTATAACAATAAAGATATTGTAAAGTCTGTATCATATATTTTTAGAGAGACACAAGACTTCAATATAGCTATACAAATAACTGTAACTGATGAAACTAATGTATTACTTATGGAAGTGAAAACAGAAGGTGGAGTTAATACATTTAGTTTTAATTCACTTATTGACTCTAGATTGATAACGATACGAGATAATGCCGAATGTATTATACGTACAGATATTGCAGCGAATCTGCACTATCTATTAGTAGAAAATAAATACTAAGGGGGAAATTGTTATGGAATTAGAATGGACGAGAGATAATAAATATATAGATTGTATTTTAAATCCAAAGTTGGGATTTTTTAAACGGTTTTTATTTAAACGTAAGCTAAAGAATACTTTAAGCGGGCTAGCTCCTAGTTTTACGGATATGAGAAAAATTGCCGAATGCCTATACTTTCTAGACACGATTTATCTATTCGAGAATGATGTTGAGACAACTGGCATATCTGGTATAGTGAAACCAAAGCGTGGAGATTATATCATATCAACAAAAGCAAATTCAACCCAAACTATTGTAATTACTTTACACGAGCCAGATATGATTACAATAGAGATTTTTAATAAAGGAAAACTTCGAAGTAAAATCTCATTTACCGATGGGTATGCTGAAGTGAATGATAGATATGATGAATTATTATTTATTACAATCACCAATTGCCTAATGGACTCCTTCACAAAAGTTTTGATCAAATACATATAATTTATATATGGCATAGAGAAATCTATGCCATTTTATTTTTGAGAAACATGCCTACAATATGATAATCAGATATGAATGGAGGCAACTAAGATGCTTACAGAGATAGTATCTAGAGTACATACGTTAAGTAAATTATATGTGGAAGTCCACATTGCAGATATACATTTTGGAGTTATGAAACCAGAACTCCAATTCAATATTCTTAAAGAACAATTCTTATATCATTTAGAAAGTATGAAAATTCTTGATATAGTTTCCATTAATGGAGATATATTTGATCATAAATTTATGGCTAATTCTGATGTAATTATGTATGCCTGTTATTTTATAGAAGCAGTGGTGGACATATGTAGAAGAAAAAATGCTACTCTTATTATCATAGCTGGAACATTAGACCACGATGCAGACCAATTAAAACTATTCTACCACTATATCGGAAAAGGTGTCGATGTTAGAATAGTAGAAGAAGTACGATTTGAATATATTAAAGGAAAGAAAGTACTTATTATACCAGAATTATATAATAAAGGTGCCAACTATTATAATCAGTTCTTGCAGAATAGCGGACTATACGATTCTGTTTATATGCATGGGACGTTTAAAGGTAATATCTATGGGAAAGGGGTAGCAGATCTAGATTCTGATCGTGAGCCCGTTTTTTGTATGGAAGATTTTACTAATTGTCGAGGCCCTATAGTTTCAGGACATAATCATACTCCTGGATGTCATAATACACATTTTTATTATTGCGGTACTCCATTCAGGTATAAGTTTGGAGAGGAAGAATCTAAAGGGTTCATGGTCATATTACATAATATAGATTCTAGAGAATATTATGTTCACTTCGAACAAATAACTTCATTTAGGTATGACTCTATCAACCTAGATGGGATGATAGACGGCGATCCTAAAGAGATAATTGAGCGTGTAAAGTATATGCAAGCTAATGGTGTAGATAATATACGTTTACAGTTTTCTAAGAATAATGAAGACAATCTAAATATTATTCGTAGTTATTTCAGAGCCAATGGAAATGTTAAAATCGATGCCAACTTTAAGAATGAGCAAGTTATTGCGAATATGAAAAAGATGGATGATAAATACAAAGAGTACCAATATCTATTTGATAAGGGCTCAATCCCAGAAGATAAACTTAGTAAATATATAAATTATAGCAAGGGGTATACATATATAACCACAGAAGACCTAGTAGCTTTTCTGAAAAGTTTATAAACTATACGAAATACATTTTAGTATAGAAGCGATATTGTGGGGGGAAATTTACATGAATCTTAGGGAGCGAAAATCTAAGTATGATGCAAAGCCTAAACAAGTAGAAGGGGTTAAATTTAACTTCGATCTAACTATGATGAATACGTTTTGCTCGTATTGCCTATCTGAGAATACGAGTATACATAGAAATTCTCTAATAAACTTAAGAACTGTTTTTGCTAAAATAGAAGAGTCTATGTTTGAGAATATGCAAGAGTGCATTATCAGATTCAGATTCTGCAAAAAGGTACTAGAAACTAAGCTTGATAAAAAGCTATATAACAAAGAGCTAGTACTACGCGATGTGTACGGTGTAGTAGGCTCTAACTTTGAATCATTAGACTCAGGAAACTTTTGTGAACTAGCTAATGATGATATTAGTTGGATTGAAGATACGATTAGATCGTGCATGGATATTATATTTATCAATAATAAGGTATCTGATTTACAATATACTTGCAATGAATATGCTAATGCCAACTATACTGATAAAATGGAAGTAGTCGGAAAACTAAAAGGCCAAGTTGATGAAATGCAGACTAGGTTTAGAAGAAATAATATAGACAAAGATGGAGACTCACAAACCTTTAAATTATCTAAATCCGAATCAGCTGTTGCTGATATACATAATAGGAAAAATCGACCATCATATAAATTAGCTACTGGAATGCAAGGTCTTAATGACATGCTAGGTGGAGGATATGAGGGGTCTAGAGTATATTGTTTCCTAGGATTGCCTGGAGAGGGCAAAACTGTAATGTTATTAAATATGCTCTATCAACTTAAGAAATATAACAAAGACTATATATGCAAAGATAGGACGAAACGCCCATGTCTAGTTCTACTAACAATGGAGAATCAAATACAAGAATCGATATGCACTTTATTTAATATTGCTTGTTCTACCGAAGATATTACTAATTTCACTCAAGAGGAAGCGTTACAATTAATGATGGCTAGAGAATTAGCCGTCACAATGGATTCACCAATTGATATTATTGTAAAATACAAGCCAATCAATTCAGTAGATACCAACTATTTATATAAACTTACTGAAGATCTTGAAGATGAAGGATATGAAGTAATAGCATTACTTCAAGATTATATTAAACGTATCAAACCAATGGATGAGAATAAAGAAGAACGGTTTAGATTGGGTAATGTAATCAATGATTTTAAGAACTTCGCTACATATAAAGACATTCCAGTTATCACTGCATCCCAGCTTAATAGAGAAGCTGCTAGGATCGTAGATGATAGTCGTAATACTAATAAGAATGATTTGGTTAAGAAACTCGGAAGAGCAAATATAGGAGAGTCCTCTCTTATTGATGAGAACTTAGATGGTACCATATTCATAACTCCAGAATGGGTTGGGGATAGAAAGTATATGGGCATTAAGCTTACAAAGAAGAGATACAAAATATATACTCGTATAACCTCTATATATCAACCATTTGAAGAGGGTAATGAAGTTAAGCTAATGGAAGATGAAGGATTAGCTAAACCATTATTCAAAGAAAGTCTCGTTAGGGATGCAGAAGAGATTAAGAAAGCATTTGGTGACACTGTACGATTCTCTGTTAATAGAGAGATTCGAGATATCGATGAACTCGAAGCAGATGAAGGAAAACTAATCACTGGTGGTACTATGTATGGAGAAAGAATAAAAGAAGCAGCATATACCTCATTTGCTCAACCTTTATACAAAACAATCGTAGAACGTGTACCAGTTTATCCACAGGTTACAAACATTGTAACTCGAGTAAGAGTAGCATAACATATACTCAGGTATAGCAATGCTATACCTGAGTATATTATTTGTGTAAATTATTATAAGTTTCTATGGCGGTCTTTTCTATATTATAAATTTTAGATATAACAGTAGCCATGTCATCTTTAGAAAGCAACTTAATGGGGTTAATGGTGAAACCCTTTATATCACAAATATCATTAAGCAATAGGATAATATAATACAATTCTGTAGAACCGTATACATCGGATGCCAAGATTTTTGGTCTATAGAAGTATTTTAGTTCTTGTTGCTGATCTAATGTTATATTTTGAGCATATTGTTTAATCTCATAGATATAATCAGATAGAACATTCTTTATTGGGTATTCTATTCTATCCCTCTTCTCTATGAAAGATAGTTTAGGATACGATACTACTGAAGAGGAAGCCATAGCTGATAAAAATTCAGATAGAGTATGAGCTTTTCTAGGATCTGTAACTGTAGTAGCCATTAGAATTCCCTCCCTACTATAATTGGTTTGGTTATATCTCCACTAGTAAATGATGCGATAAATCTAGTTCCTGGCGGTATAAATTTTGTTGGATAGTTAGCGGTTACTTCCCTAGGAACTTCCAATTCTATTACTGTAGATGTACTTGCAGTAGATATTGGAATGCCGGAAGTATCTTTATTTAAAAGATTAGCTTTACTTATAGTAGTAGTTTTAACATCGCTAGAATTCTCTTCTAGCCCTACTAGGGATTGAAGTCTAAATGTTTGTTTGCCTGGTGTATATTTGTTGCATGTAGTTAGGAGTATAGCCACTTCAGAACTGGTAAAATCATCAAGTCCATTAGCCATATATTTACACCTCTCCTCTTAAAAATAGTTATATATTATATAAGTGACACAGAATTAATCTTAGATTAATTTATTGTTCACAAATTCAAACAAAAGGAGATTTTAAGATGACTGCAAAAGAAAAATTACTATTACAACAACAAGAGGAACAAAACGAAATTAGAATGTATAAAAACACAATAGATTGTTCAAATTTTCTTATACAGCGCATGGGGTTAGACTACGATCGTGCTGGATTTATTAATAGGTTTGATGATGAAACTAATACGATGAGTGAATTTATCTTTGATGGTAAGAAGTGTAAAGCTTTAGCTTTTCCTATTATTAAAGGGACTGAATTGGCTCTAGATCCATACAATAATGTGAAGTTGTGTTGTGGTATATTACAATACTATATAACGGACTACTTGGGTAGAGATACTACCACGATATTCTTATCTAATAAAAGTATGAATGAAAATGGTACTCTTACGGTAATATTTGATGATGGATCAAGTGTAACAGGGAATCCATACAATAAGGATACTCTGAAATATGTTGATATGATCTTAATATTGGACGGCGCTCTATTCATGGACTTTAAAGTACTTAAAGAAATGGATATTTGATGGCATTTGAACTTAATACCGCTCAAGAGGAGGTTGTAGCTAAAGCTGTGGATTGGTATAATAACAGTTCAGAGCAAGTATTTCAGTTTGATGGTAGAGCAGGAACTGGTAAATCAGTTGTCTTAAATTCTATCATCGAAAGATTGCATCTAAATTTAGCAGATATCGCTCCTATGAGTTATATAGGAGCGGCGGCTATTGTTATGCGATTAAAAGGTATGGACAATGCTAAGACAATACATTCTTGGCTATTTGAACCAAAAATTGTATATGACTATACCAATATGGATACGTATCTAAACAAACCAAAAGCTAAATTAATATTCGCACCTAAGCCATTGGGTAATAAGAAGCTTATATGTATAGATGAAGCCGGATCAGTACCATTTTGGCTTAAAGAAAAATTAGAATGCCGTGGAGTAAAGATCATAGCATGTGGAGATCTAAATCAATTACCTCCAGTCGCTGATACTCCTGCATACTTATATTCTGGTAAGATCCATCATCTTACTCAGATAATGCGACAAAGTAAATATTCTGCTATAATATATTTAGCAGATTTACTATTAGCAGGTAAAAGAATAGATCCAGGAATGTATGGTAATGTATTTGTTATATATGATTACCAATTAACCGACTCTATGCTTTTAAATAGTGAAGTTATCATATGTGGTAAAAATGCAACTAGAGATAAGTTTAATAAATATATTAGAAAGAACTTATTCCATATAGAAGGTAAACTACCTTCACATGGAGAACGTATGGTTTGTAGAAAAAATAATTGGCAAGTTGATGCTGAAGGTATAAATTTAGCTAACGGGTTAATCGGTACAGTTATAAGTTATCCAAGTGTTTATGGATTTGATGGTAAGACTTTTGATATAGATTTCAAACCAGATCTATTTGATGGGGTATTCAAAGATCTTAAATGCGATTTTAAATATTTCAATGCAGATTCGAAAGATAGGGCTATGATAAAGAATAGTCCATATAGTGAAGGTGAGAAGTTTGAACTAGCTTATGCTATTACTACTCATATAGCACAAGGTTCTCAGTATCGTAATGGTATATATTATGAGGAGTATTTGAATCGTAATATAAACAGAAACCTTAACTATACTGGTATTACTAGATTTTCTAATTGGTGCATTTATGTTATACCAACACCTAAATATTATTAATAGTTATATATTATAAAGGTGAGTTAAAATATTAGGAGGGATTAATAATGCTAAGAAAAGAACAATTAAAACTTGCAGAGAATTTGACAGTCGGGGATGTTAGACAACTAATTTCAGATAAAAATATTAAATTTAAAGAAGGTAAAGAATTAACAGACGAAGAATGTTTAGATGTATTATCTTTCGTTATTGCTAAAATCAAATCAGAATCTGGCGATAATATGGGGGATATTACATTACGAGGGGCTATGCACCTCGGCATATATGAGTTATTTGTTAGGTAAAGTAAAATTTTAGGAGGGGTTCAAACCCATGATAATTGAAAAATTAAAACAAATCGTATCAAGAGTAAACCCAGAAACAGGGAAAGCAGTAGCTCCACAACAGGAGAAACAGTATCTACTATTAATATTTTATATTGACAATACAACCAAATCGGGTGATGAAAAATCTTTTGAAATTTTAACAGGACGTAAGGCTACATTTACTTTCTTGTTTGAGAATCTCGATTCTATAGATTTGATGCAAAGCCATGTTATGTCCCAAAATGTACCTCTCATTAATGCCATTACAGCATATACTTTTATGCGGTTATGCCTAGAAGAGCACATGAGTGAAGATGAACAGGACGAGATTGAATTTAGCGCAGATAGTCTAACTGAACATGTTTTAAACTATTATGACCAAGAAGAAGTTCAGTTAAACGAACTATATGATCTTGAAATAAATCAAGAATTGTCAAAGGTAGGGGAATAATATATGAAACCATTTAACCGACCACAACAACAAAAAAGAAAAAGTGCATTTTTTGAACATTTTATAAGATTAAGTGGTCCAGATTTTCTTATCAAAGAGAATAATGCTAATCTTAAAAGAAAAGCAATGATGTTCTTTCGTGATACTGCATATGGGTCATTTGAAATAGATAAGCATGGACAGTACCTTTCAGATGATAGGTTAATGGGGGTCATGGTGAATGAAGCTAGAATCAAAATGACATATTATGCAGTGCATTGTAGTGCACTAAATGTTATGATTCAAAACAATCCTAGCTCAAATACCGATGAAGTTCAGCATATAGCTAGAATAGATTATGATAGCTTTACTGCATATTCCATTATTTATAATGGATTAACCAATATCTTATATACTAAGAATCTTGGGATGTTAGCCGTTATAGAGAATCAAATCAAATCAGTTAAGTATAATTTATAAATGTAGTATTAACAGTTAGATAAAGAAAAGAGAGGTATCAAATAGATACCTCTCTTTATTTTTTATAAGGAGATGAGTAAGATGCAAAAAGTATGCTCTTTTCGCAGATGAGTTAGAAGAATCAAATCATTTAGCTAAACGTATAAAACAGCGTACTGGGTTGCCTAAAAGGGCGCATAAAAGATTTTTAGTAAAATTTATTCAAAAAGGTACTAGTGTAGTTAGATCAGAACTTAGTAATTTAGATCTATACTATTATCTAAGAAGTATAAGTCGAAACGGATACATACTAAAGATTTTAGGAACATACATTTTGGTAACGTCAGATAGTGGTGTTGGTATAACAATACTAAACGTACCAAGAGAGTATCAAAAAAATAAAAGAGGTGAACGATATGAGGAAAGAACTTTTAATTGGAATTAGAGGATTTATAGATAATATACAACATATAAATCTTAACGATGCAGTATCAAGACCCCTAACTTATCAGATATTAACAAATAATGAGCATGGGTTTAACAGCGCTCGCAATCCTATTATTTGGGACGATGAGAATGAAAGATTATATGTATTTGGTATTAATAGTTATGACTTCCAACAAAGTCAAAATTATGGGAATTCAAAAATACCTAATCCTGGTATGGTTACTATAATAACATACGAAGATATTGAACAGTTTAAATTGGTATTAAGTGAACCAGATTTCGATGCAATATGTGATGCGATTGGTGGTACTTTAATATCCGATGAACAGCGTAAAAATATTAGAACCAGACTATTCGTATTAACTGATCCAGAATACAATATAAAACAGAGGCAACAGACGCACTACTAGAAATATTAAATATTACGAGAGCTAAACATATTTATAACCATATATTATATTGGTGAGACTTAGTAGTGAAGTCATTAAAATAATAATAATAAAAAGAAAAGGGGAAATCAAGAATGATGAACAACAACAACTTCGGGAACTTTGGGAACAATACTATGGGGATGGGTTATACACAACAACCGCAACAGCAAGTTGTTATGAATCAAACTCTTACAAAAGAGGAAATTGAGTTCATTCGCAGAAAGGGTCCAAAGTTTAATTTCAAATTGAGCAAAGAAGAATTCTTGCGTGCTATCTGCACACATAAAGATCCAGCAACCGGAAATATTTCTTTGCGTCTAAATCCAGATGGAACTCATACTTGCGCAATTTGCCAAGAAACATTTACTTTACTCGAACCATCCAAATTTGATCGTGGCGCTATCGAAGATATCTGCGCTAACTTTAACGATCTATTCCAAAGTATCAAAACTATGTATGGTCCTATCCCAGCAGAAAGCGGTCGCGAGTTCTACACAATGGTTGGATTCGTAAATCGTATTCCTGATTTGTATGACATTGCCGCCGAATACTTTGCTCGATTGAATGGAGCAGGTGTTGGCGTTGAAGAGAATCGTAATCCATGGGGCATGGGTATGCTCAATGCTATGATGAACCCTAACTTCCCAATGGGTGGTATTAACAACATGGGAATGAATATGGGCGGACAACAAAATGCTGATCCAAACTATATTGCATACATGCAAGCACAAGCACAGCAGCAACAAGCTATGCAAAATCCAAATGGTATGCAACAACAAATGCCACAAAGTAATATGAACGTTACTGCGTACAATCCTGGAACGCCTAATCCTGCATATGCGCCAGCTCCTAATGCCGGCGGGTTTACTCCTAATCCAATTGGGTATGTTGAACAAAATCAAACTGTTCAAGCTGGAGTTCCAGTTAATCCTACACCTGACGTTAGAACTGCTTTTAAAGGTTAAATTAATATACATAAGGACAGTAGAGAAATCTACTGTCCTTATATTTTGTTTTAGCAATAAAAAATATTTTTTATACAGGAGGCAATTTAATGTCTAAAATGGATCAAACTATGAAAGAGAATATTCGTAACTATGGAAGCAAAATAAAAACTATAGAAAACTTTGCCGAGGTTGTACGAAAAATGCCTGGTATGTATATTGGGTATATTGGTAACGCTGGGCATATAAATATGAACAGAGAAGTATATCAAAATAGCATTGACGAAGTGCAGAAAAAAGATTCTCCGTGTACCAATATTAGAGTAGAGTATTACGAAAAGGATAGACGAACAAAAATCTCTGATAATGGTAGAGGAATCCCATATGGTAAAATGGAAAAGATATTTACCGTGCCACATACAGGAGGAAACTATGATAAAAAAGAAGGAGAGTTTTCTGCTGGTAGACATGGTGTTGGTACTAAAGTAACTGCAGCTTTAAGTTCGGAGTTCTTTGTCGATTCCTATCTATCTGCTGAAATTTCTGGTAAAGCTCAAGGCAGAAGGATAGAAATTAGAGAAGGAGTATGCTGGACTAAAGGTGAAGTAGAAATACCCAATCCTAATAATATGCAAGGTTCTATTGTAGAATTTGTCCCATCTACTCAAATTATGGGAGAGATTACTACTACATGTGAAGATGTATTAGAATTAGTATCAACCTTACTTCCTCTTATGAAAATAGGGGCGATAGTAGATTTCTATGGGATTAAACTAGATGGAACTATTATAGAACAGCATCTAGTAAATGAAGATGGTATTGTTGCGTTCTTAATATGCAATACCACATCCCCACTTATCACCCCAGTTATCTTTAGTAAAGTAGCTGGAACTATGAAAGCTGATATAGCTTTCACGTACGACTATGAAGATCTTGGAATGGAGAACATATTATCGTTTGCAAATACGTGCCCAACTATTAATAGTAGCACACATGTTACTGGCTTCTTAGAAGCCTTAACTAACTATTTTAGGATATATATGAATAAGATATATCTTAATAAATCGAAAATAACAGTAGTAAACAACGACATCAAATGTGGTTTACGGGCAGTAGTGTCCGTATCGCATTTAGAGCCGATGTTCTCTGGGCAAGCTAAAGAAATATTCTCTAATAGAGATATTATCCCATTCATCAAAAATATGATGAGTGAGGGGCTTGATGGATGGTGTAAAACTAATTCATCCGATTTGCAACGATTATGTAAACATTACAAAGACATGGTAGATCTGCGTTTAAAAAGTGATAAAGATAAAGTAAATTTAGTGAAGAGGTATTCCGCCTCATCGCTTACTGGTTTGCCAGATAAATATGAAAAACCAAATGGAAAGGATCACCTTGAACTAGTAATAGTAGAGGGTGATTCCGCAAAAAGTCCAGCCGTCACAGGCAGGTGTCAATTTCGGCAAGGCATTTTCCCTATTAGGGGTAAAGTAGCTAACGCTATGACCAAATCCAAAAAAGATTTCTTCGATAACGAAGAATGTAATGGGATAATGCATATATTAGATGCCGGAGTCGATAAAACTTTTGATATTACTAAGTGTAAGTTTGAGAAGATAATCATAATGTGTGATGCTGATTTAGATGGTCTACACATTAGAGCATTGCTTCTTAAAATGTTCTTGGTATATTATAAACCGCTAATAGAATCTGGTAGGCTATATGGTGCGGTTCCTCCATTATATGGGGTTAATATCAGGGGTAAGTATACGTACTTTACAAGCAAACTTGATTTCATTAAGTATATCGAATCTAGGTTTGGTGCTGAAAATAAAGTATTTGACCATACAAATAAACAGATGAATACCAAAGAGTTAAACGGTGTTCTGTATAGGAATTCTAACTATACTAGGGATATTAATATCGTATCTAAAACATACGCAATTGATCCGTATCTATTAGAATATGCAATATCATTACGAAATCTTCCATTCGAGAAACTTAAAAAGGCAGTCAAAGCCAGGTATAGATTCTTAGATGTGAGACGAGAGAATGGTATTATAATATTCGACGGATTGGTAGGGGAGAAATACCATACCGTAATCTTTAGTGAGAATCTAATAAACGCCTGTTCAATACTATTCAATTATATTGATAAGGCAGATGATTTCTATTATATCAATGGAGAAAAAACTTCACTATTTGGTTTGATGGAAAAATTCGAATCTTATAAACCAGCTAATGTTACACGGTATAAAGGTTTAGGAGAAATGAATCCTAAACAGCTAAGAGAATCAACTTTACATCCGGATTGTGATAGAACTTTATTACGGTACACCACGAATAATATCAAGAAAGAAATTGAAGAGATTCGTGAAATAGAATGTAATAAATCTTTATTACTAAAAGGTGTAGATATAGCAGCATTTGAACTATAACTTATTAGCCCTTATCCAATTGGATAAGGGCTATGTTTCTGTTAAAACCCTGACCTGTCAGGCTATGTTTAGAGTATGACTATAACTACGTACGGGGTCGATATTTAAGGTAGACCCCGATACCGTTGGGATAATAAGGTAATGTTAAATCCTAATTTTGCCAAGACATCTACTTGATGGATGATCTAAACGAATTACTATAATACGAAAGAGGAGTTATTATATGAAATTAACTAAAGAATTTAAAAACGATAGGCTAGTACGTATATCTAATACTAGTGAAAAAAGTAGTTTAATTTATGAAAAAGATCAAATCGTTGTGTTCCATCATGACGACAGTGATGGAAAACTCGGAGGGCATCTTGTTTACGAAGCTTTAGCTTTAGTCGATACTAAGAGATTCATTTGTTGTAATTATTCAACTAAGATGCCAGATCATTCGGCTGTTAAATATGGTGATGTTGTATTTATCGTAGATTATTGTATCCCGATGGAACAATTGGCCACTATTCTCTTAAGGGCTAAATTAGTTATATTTATGGATCATCATAAAACCGCATTGAATATGGTAGATTCGGATTTTGGATATTTTGAAAAATTATCTAATGATAAAAAAATTATAATCGATATAGATATGAATAGATGTGGAGCTAAAATTACAAGCGATTGGTTATTATCTAACCTCTCAGTATCATGGAATACTGAAGTGGTGGATCTTATTGATAAATATGATCGCTGGACTAAAGAAGATATTCGTGGAGATTATCTAAATCAGTTTATGTATAATTCCGCACAAAGTTATGTCTCATCGGAATATTGGTCTAAACTATTACATGATGAAGAATTCTTCAAATCTGCTTGTGAAATTGGTAAAAGATTCTATGAGTTTAATATAGATAAAAATGAACTTATCTATAGTAGTTTTGCCAAAGAAGTAGAATTTCATGGGTTAAAACTTATTACAATTGAAGGGTTTGGAAACTCTATGCTTTTCGGGAAGCATGTAACTGAATATGATGCTTGTTGTGTATTTCATAGAGCCAACAATGGTAGTTGGCAATATTCTTTATACTCAGATAAACAAGGTGCTAATATGAATGAAATAGCACAAATGTACGGCGGCGGCGGACATTCTGGAGCTGCAGGAATGACAGTTATTGACAAATTGTTCTAATATGAAAAAATGGAAGGAGCTTTTATTAGCTCCTTTATTTTTTATGAAGGGGAGAAAATTCATGATAATATGTATTAAAAAAAGAGACGGTAAAGTTGTAGAGTTTAACAAAACTAAAATAGAAAATGCTATCATAGGTGCGATGAATGAGGTAGGTAAAGAATTCGTATCGGATTTAGAATATTTTGATGCCAGACAAATTGCTTCTCGTATAGAAACTGGCACTGAAGGCACAGAGGTTGATGTAGAGACTATACAAGATATGGTAGAGAATGAACTTATGATATCATATCCAAAAGTGGCTAAGGCATATATTAAATATCGTCAAGAGCGTACACGTATTCGCACTATGAATACAGATATAAATAAGCATGTTAAAGAGATTCTTAACTGCACTAATATCCAAAACTCCAATGCTAATGTTGATGAGTATTCATTTGGAGGTAGAAAGAATGAAGCCTCCAATCTAATACAAAAAGAGTTAGCTCTTAATGAGTTTATCGCTCCTGAAATAGCAGAAGCTTATAGGGATAATGAAATACATATTCATGATTTATCTGAATACACTTCTGGATCTCACAATTGTTTAAATGTAGATTTGGGAAGATTATTAAGAAATGGATTTTCTGTTAGAAACGGAGATGTTAGAAAAGCTAATTCATTCGCTACCGCATCTCAACTAATTGCAGTGATATTCCAATGCCAATCTCAGGTTTAACACAATGGACCTGCGTATCAGCGATGATATGAAAAATTAAACCTCGTGAACCTACAAGAGTAGGGTGTGCTTTAGACGTGTAGTAATCGTAGGAAATGACGACTAACTGAAGTGCTAACAGGGGACGGTAGAAATACCAAATCCCGTGCCAAGCTCAATTAAAATTTATTTTTATTTATACACGCATATAAAGGAAGTGTTTTATGTGCGATATAATGATGATCTAATAGGAACTACATATGGAAAACTTACCATTTTAGGATATTCTTTTAGAAAATATGGTAAGGACTATATTAAGGTAAGATGTGATTGTGTTAATAAAACTGTCAAAGATGTTAGATTAGATAATATCATTGATGGTACAATTAAAGGGTGTGGCTGTATAAAATATGAAAAACATAATACGCTTAACTCTTATATTGGAAATGATAATATTACCATGGTAAAACTAAATAATACGGATAATATGTGGATGAAATGCACAACTTCAGACTGGGATAATGTTAAAGAATATCCTTGGAGTTTTAGAAGCCACTATCCAAGAGCAACCATAGATGGTAAAGATTATTGCTTTCATAATACACTACCACAAAAAGAAGGTTTCATATTAGATCATATAGATAGGGATAGATTGAATAATACTAGACATAATTTTAGATATGCTGATAAAAGTTTGAACACTATCAATTCAGAACGTAAAGTAAAGAATAGTAGTGGGCATAGAGGTATATACAAAAAATCAGATACTAATTTTGAGGTATCTATAAATATAAATAAAAAGTGTATATCCCATAGCGGATTCAAAACTTTAGATGAAGCTATTGTTTTTAGGCAAAAATTAGTGGAAAAGTATTATTCTATAAATTGTGAAGGTCTAGAGACTATCGAAAGCTATAAATCCATAAGAGCTATAGAAAAATAGCTGGGTTGAAAATAAGGTATTGTTACAACAATACACGAAGTGAGTAGAGTAGGAGTCAAGTGGTGAAAATCCAGCTCCGAAGCGCGAGGGGTCTCTTATCAAGAGACTATGATATAGTCCAGAATAGCCACCATTCGGCAATTTGGTGGTGTTGCATCAGCAAGCCTAGATTATGAACTTGCACCATTTGTTAGAATCAGTTTCTTGAAACACTTCAAGAAAGGTTTGAAGTATGCTGATAGACGAGTATTGAAAACATGGGAAGATTTTTGCGATATATATAGCGAAGATGATAGAACTATAGCATCTATCATTTCTATCTGCAGTATTTTTAAAAAGTATTCTAAGGCAGCCTATGAATATGCATACGATATGCTAGAAGCTGAAGGGTTACAATCGGCTCAAGCATTATATCATAATCTCAACACTCTTGAGAGCCGTGCTGGTGCACAACTCCCATTCACGTCTATTAACTTTGGATTGAACACTACGTTCGAAGGAAGAAAAGTTACAGAATGGTGTTTAAAAGCGTCTATTGAAGGGATAGGCAAATTTCATCAAACTCCTATATTCCCTATCTCCATTTTTAAATATAAGAAGGATGTTAATGATAGAGAGGGAACTCCAAATTACGATTTAAAGAAATTAGCTATTACGTCTCTTTGCAAAAGAATATATCCAAATATTGTGAATAGTGATTGGTCAATGAATAAATCTGATAAACTCCCATCTAAGTATATTATGCTACCTTATTTTACTGGAGGTAATATAGTAAATATTAGGATAGGAGAAGGATATAGTAGCATATCTATAGAAAAAGTATGGAATGATCTTATATCTATAAAAGGCACAAATATAATTTCTATAGATGATATGGATTATATTGATCTTAGATTTACTGATACTATTGTATGTATAGATGATAGTTCCAGTATGTATAAAGATTATGCTATCAAGATAGATGAGAAGATGGCTAAGATAAATTATATTTCTAGGCGTGGAGATAATTATGGTATCACTACAGATAGTTTTGGATTTGAAATTAGTGGAAAGCACGCGCAATATCCAATACCAAAATATGATTATGACACAGAAATGGCTAGCATGGGTTGCCGTACATTGATAGGTTTGGATGTAAATGGGATGGGTTATAAAAAAACCGGTCGAGGAAACATAACTCCTATAACTATAAATCTTGTTAAGATTGGTATTGACACTGGTATTTGTCTTGGTAAAAGAAAGAAAGCAAACATTCCAGCATTTTTTAAACAATTAGACAAAATGCTTAAATTGAGCGAGAAAGCTTTACTTGATAGATTTAACTATATCTGCTCTCAAGATTATAGGTCTGGTTTGTTCATGTATGTAAATGGAACCATAGCAAATTCTGAAGCTAGTTTAGAAAAAGGTATATTCGAATCACTATGCCATTGTACTAATGCTCTTGGTTACATAGGATTAGCTGAAACTTGTTATGCACTATTCGGTAAATATCACAATCAAGATAAAAAGGTATTAGAGTTTGCGGTTAGTGTAATAAAAACTATTCATGAGTATGCTAAAGATGCAACTGCGCGTAATCAGCTTAATTTCACTGCATATGCAACACCTAAACAACATTGGGTGGCTATATAGTAATATATAGAAAAATGATCTGGTGGACCTACATATGTAGGGTGTGCTCTAAACGTTTAGGAATCGTGGGAAATAACGATTAGTTAGAGTGCTAACAGGGGAGGCTAAGTCATCTTCTGCGGATGATATGCTAATCCTGTGCTAACAATTATCTAAAGTATATATGTGAAGGAATGTTTTAAATGGGAATAAGAAAATCGGAATTGATTAATATACAAGAAGTTGGGGAGGAAATAAGATTAATTCCTACTAGCGATAATTATTATATATCTGAAAATGGCAATGTCTATCATCGAGTATATAAGAATTTTTTATATAAAAGGATATTAGATATACGCCCAGATATAGGATATGTATATTGCTCTATTTGCTATAACGGAAGAGCTATAAATAAACGAGTCCATGTATTATTAGCTAAAGCATTCATATCAAATCCAAATAATTATCCAATTGTAGGGCATATAGATAATATTAAACATCACAACTGGATAGATAATTTGGAATGGTGCACTGTATCACATAATACACAAAAAGCGTATAGTGATGGATTAGCTAAAAATACAAATTCATATAGTGATTCCCAATCTATGCCAGTCATAATGTATGAAACTTCAACTGATACTAGTATATTCAAATTTGGATCTATTAGTGAAGCTGCACGTTGGACTGATATTGATAAAAGCACGATAGCTCGCCAATGTAAAGATCAAAGACCGATAAGACTACCCTTTTACTTTAGATATAATAAAAATGTTAGTGCAACGACTATCGAAAACTATGATGGAAACATAGTTAGTAGAGTAGTGGTAACTAGGGTGTAAATCCCGACACGAAGCGCCAGACCCCTTATTGATATTCCATTATTACAATAAGGGTGATGATATAGTCTAGTCCGACTCACTTAGGTGAGTGTTAAAGTACCACGAAAGTGGCGGTATTATCGGCTGAAGGAACCTGCAGAACTATGTGTGTGAACCTACAAAAAGAATACGGTAAAATACCTGGGGTTTGCGATAGAGAGTATATTACAAATTCTCATCATATTCCAGTATTTGAGGAAGTATCAATTCGTGATAAAATTGATATAGAAAGTAGATTTACCGCATTCCCTACTGGTGGATGCATAACTTATGTCGAATTAGAATCTGCGGTTATGAATAATCCAAACGCAGTTGAAAGTATTATCGATTATGCTATGGAGCATGATATCCCATACCAGGCTATTAACTTCCCAATCGATAATTGTGCAGATTGTGGATATGGTGGAGAAATAGATAATAACTGCCCTAAATGCAACTCTACAAGTATTAAAAGATTACGCAGAGTTACAGGGTATCTTACTTCTGATTTCCATAAATTCAATAAAGGTAAGATTGCTGAGTGCAATGATAGAGTCAAGCACTCTAAGTATTCTCACTGATATAATTAATATACAAGTATAGCAATTTGCTATACTTGTATATCTTGTTTATATATTATAAAGGTGAATACTACTTAGTAGTATATCTTTAATAAGAGGTGATTATAATGAAAAAATATAATATTTTATATGAAAGAATTCAAACTGAAAAAGAGATTGAATTGGGAGATTATAATGAAAGACGATGGTTCTTCCCAGAGGCTACAACTAGTATTTCTCAATTAGCGCAAGCTATACAGTATATGAAAACAGGAGATCAACAAACGCCTTCAGGGCAATTTAGATTTAGTGTTATATCTTGCTTTGAAGAGGGGGATTATATTCTCAATCTACAAACGTTAGAAGTAAGATTATATAAAGATACTAATAATGGTATCATCACCGTATATGATACTGATGATACCCAAGATGTCGAGAGAATGAAATATGGTTTTACCAGATATGTCACATTGAATTGGCTTACTAAAGACTGTGAAGCATTTAATGTGCTTGATAGTGAATACATTGTTGGAAGAAAAGATTTCGGTACAACATCTAAAACCCAAAATATGATATTCGAAGATATGACTAATTTATAGAAAAGAGTTAGCTCTTTTCTTTTTTATAATTTTAAGGAGATGGTATAAATGAATGCAAATATAGTATTTGATTCAATTTGTGATGGTGTAGGGGTACGAGCATCAATTTTTGTTAGTGGGTGCTATCATGGATGCCCTGGGTGTCATAACAAAGATGCACAAGATTTTAACTATGGTAAGCATTTTGATGCTAAAATGCAAAAAAGTGTATTGGATTATTGTAAAGATGAATACGTATCCGGTATTACACTTACCGGAGGAGATCCAATGTATAATGCTAGTGGATTATTATTTTTTGTAAAGAAGTTTAAAACACAATACCCAGATAAAGATATTTGGATTTACTCCGGATTTACATATGAGCAAATAATGCAAGATAAGGATATGAAAAAATTACTTAATCATTGCGATGTGTTAGTAGATGGATTATACGATAAAACACAAAAAGATGAAACCTTATCATTCAAAGGCTCATATAACCAACGTATAATCGACCTGAGGGCGACGCTTGCATTAAAATCAATTATTACGTGGGAGAGCACATATCTATAATAGCAAAGCTATTAGAAATAATAAGTGGGAGAGTGTTACATATTATGAAATTTGAAAAAGTAAGTGTGAAAGTATACAAAGCGTTTTTAGCTAAAGGTGATGATATGGAGTCTGCTCAACAGCGAGAAGACAAAGTTAAATATTTTGAAAAAGATCTTATTCTTCCTAAACGCGGCACAGCATTTTCTGCTGGATATGATTTTATTTGTCCAGTTGACGTATTCATCGAGCCAGGTAAAAAAGTATTGATTCCTACTGGCATTAAAGTAATGCTGGATCAAGATAAAATGTTAAACGTATATCCCCGCAGCAGTCTTGGTACAAAACAGGATTGCATAATGGCAAACACTGTTGGTATTATTGATTCTGACTATTATGGCAACCCAGATAATGAAGGGCATATTCTTATCATGATTAAAAATAACTCTAAAGAAAACGTATCAATCAAACAAGGCGAAAGATTTTGCCAAGGTATCATTGTGCAGTATTTCGTCATTGAAAGTGATGAAATCGGCGTTGGTGATAAAAGGGTAGGCGGCATAGGAAGTACCGGTAAATAATTATGATATATCAAGAAAACATATTGCTATCTAAAATGGCAACTCGCACTAAGGTAATTGAGTATGTAATAGATATAAATAGTAATTGTTGGAATTGTATTAGTCATCCCTTAGATAAGGATGGATATCCTAAGATATGTAGAAATAATAAGGAAACTCGTGGTAATCGTTACGTATACGAACGGGAGCATGGAGAAATACCGAAGGGGCTAGTTATTCGGCATACATGCGATAATCCAACTTGTATTAATCCAAATCATCTTGTACTTGGAACGTATAAAGAAAATGCCGAAGATAGAGTATCCAGAGATAGAGGGGCTTTTGGTGAAAGAAATGGAACAAGCAAACTAACCGAAGATCAAGTATTCGCTATATTAAAAGACGATAGAGAATATAGAGAGATCGCTCCCGATTATAATGTGCATTACAGTCTTATAGGATTAATAAAAACCAGAAAGAAATGGAAATACTTGCAGGGTATGGCAGTACGAGTTCCTGTAAGTACCGGTAAATAATATATAAAACATATAGGCTAACCGTAATAGGTTAGCCTATATGTTTTGTTTTAAGGGAGTGATAGTTTTGTCAGAACTAGAAATGATGCGTTGGTATTCTACTGCGATATTGTGTATAGGTAATGCTGTATTTATTGCAGAGTGTGTTATGGTAAGACAAAGAAAGCCAATAGTTACATCAGCTCTTTTTACATTTATATCTGGTATAATAACATACAAACTTATTACCCCATCTAATTGGATATTAAGTGTTTTAAGTATTGGATACTTTATCAATTACTTTGGATTAATTACCAACAATACTGGTAATATCTATATGCGATTATTTTTTGGTATATATATTTCTACTCTTATTGTAGTATTAAGTGTACGATTCCAATAGTAATTGAACTTATATATTATATAATTGAAGTAAATAAGTTAGGGGAGAAAAAGATGGAAACTATTAAAGAAGTAAATATCGTAGAACAGCACAACTCTGACTATAGAGGCTATGCCATCTATGTTGCCAGAAGACGGTCTATTCCCGACTATAGGGACGGTTTAAAATATGTGCATAGGAAAATTTTATATGCATTGTTTAATGATTTCCATGCAACGTTTAATTCACATACTATCAAATCACAATCTGTTATTGGTAGGGTACTGGAGAAATATCATCCGCATGGGGATTCGTCAGTGTATGATGCTCTCAAACCAATGGTAAATTGGTTTGAAATATACATGCCCCTCATTTCAGCACAGGGCAGTTTTGGTAATTCATTAGGGGACAGCGCATCTGCCCCACGTTATACTGAAGTGAAACTAAGTCAATTTGCTACAGATTGTATAATTTCAGAAATGAAAGAAGCTTATAATTCAGTAGATTGGCAAGATAACTATGATGGTAGATATCAAGAACCTGTATTTTTACCAGCTGCAGTTCCATTACTTTTAATTAATGGAGCATTTGGTATAGCGGTTGGGTTGAAAATCCAAGTTCCAAAACACAATATTGGAGAGGTTATCGATGCGGCAGTTACTCTTCTAAAGAACCCAAATGCCGATATTGTTTTAATTCCAGACAACTGCATGGGGTGCGATATTATTGAAGCTGATTTTGCAAGTATATCTAGAACAGGTAGAGGAAAGTACAAAGTTAGGGGTAAAATGGAAGTAACCGAATATCGTACTAAGCATAATGTTCTCCTTCCAGCGCTGTATATATCATCTTTACCAGATATGGTATTCTTCAATTCGATAAAAACAGAATTGGAAAAACTAATAATTGGTAATGTTTTACCGCAAATTATTGATATTGTAACGGCATCTGATCTAGATGCTAATGGTGTAGAGGTTTTCGCGGTATATATAGTTTTGAAAAAGGGAACAGATGCTAATTATGTTAGAGAAATAATCTATTCTACCACTAAGATGCAGGCTACCATACCAGTAAACTTTGAAGTTATAAAAGACGAAACTCCAGTCCTAATGAGTTATAAAGAATATCTTACATATTTTCTAGCATTCCGTAAGGAAACTAAATTTAGAATGTATAACAATAGATTGCAAGTTGTAAAAACTAAATCCCATGAAATGTATTTATATATTATAGCACTCAAGTCTGGTGAGATAGACAATATTATTGCTATGATACGGAAACAAAGTGGCACTGATGATAATGTATATATTGAGTATTTGGTAAATAAACTTAAAGTCACTCCACTTCAAGCCAAGTTTCTACTTGGTACTGATATAAGAAAGCTTTCAAATGGGTACCTACATAAGTACGAATCAGAACTTGAAAAGAATGAGACTTTGGCAAAGGAGTATATGTTTAAACTTACAACTCCTGGCGAAATTGAGAAAGAAATTGAAGTTGAATTGAAATATTTTAAGAAGAAATATTCATTCCCACGGAAGAGTAAAATCATTTCTCAATCAGAAGCGTCTGGTATTCCAGAAGGTGTATTTAAAATAATAGTCACCAAAGGAAACTTCATCAAGAAAGTTGGAGAGCATGAGAATGCTGGTTACTTTAATGGTGATGAGGTTAGGTGTGTATTTACTGCAGATAATACTGACAGTATTCTTATCTTTGGGGCGATGGGAAAAGTATTTAAACTTCCAGTTAGTAAGATTCCATTCGCAGCTAAAGGATCTAATGGTGTAGATATTAGATTGATTATAAAACACCTTACGTCAGATATCTGTTCGGTTATAACCGAATCAATGCTGAAAAAGATATCTGAAGTTGCTAAGAATTTCATCTATATCATTACAGAGTTTGGGTTTATCAAACGTATGGATCTAACTGATTTCTTAACAACCCCTCCTAGCGGTATAGTGTTTACAAAACTAGAAGCTGGAGATATTGTTAAGGATATCATCTTTATGCCAGAGCAATATGATCTTCTTATCTATTCTAAGAATAAGGTATTAAGAATCAATGGTTCTGAAGCTCCATATGTAAGACGGAGTACAAAAGGTAATAGAGCTATGGATACTAAGTATCCAGTAGATGGATTCAGTTGTTTATACCCTGGTGCTACTGATG
>Ga0172378_10000093_pt1 | contig 64258 bp, 66 predicted proteins | sample GrowelOW332metaG_FD_119755 | JGI IMG/M metagenome (GOLD analysis project Ga0172378, IMG submission 119755) | Groundwater microbial communities from an aquifer near a municipal landfill in Southern Ontario, Canada - Pumphouse #3_1 metaG | ecosystem: Environmental > Aquatic > Deep subsurface >... | reverse complement strand
CGTAGAACGGTACCTTGCCGCTCACGGTGACGATCTCGACCTCGTATGTCTCACGGAGGTTGCTGTCGGAATAGTCTTCCCAGACGATATCCCAATCGTCTTCGACCGTCTCCTCGGGCGTAACGATCAGTGATGCATCGTATCTGATCTCGTCCCCGCTCACCGTAACGTCAGATTGGGTGCCGGAATGCACATCGTAGATCTTCTCGATGGAAACTACGACAAGCGCATCCACACTGTCCGGGAGATCGACCGCAACCTCGGTCTCCTTTCCCTCGGAAACATCCACCCCGATTCCGTTCACGGTTATTCCGGTGATGTAGTACCACTCATCCGGAACCACATTCAGAGTGTTGTCGTCAATGGAGACCACGGTTCCGTTCGTCACATGTATTCCGTTGACAACGACATCGGAATCTGGATCGTTACCTTCGTTGGTGATGACCGTTACCTTGTTGCATCCTTCTTCTCCGAACGCAACGTACAGCGTATGATCGCCGGTAATATCCGAGAATGTGTACGACGAGACGTTTCCGACTGATACTCCGTCGACTATTACATCGACGATCTCGCATCCGTCGTCGGCTTCGAATGTGTATGTTATCGAATCGCCGTAATCGACACTGCCGCTTCCGTCTGTGGATATGGTACCGTTGCTGACATCTCCGACCTCGATCTCATACACCGCCTCGGTGAATGAAACGGATACGCTGTGCCCTTCGGTCACATCGGTAAAGGTGTATGATGAGATCTTTCCTGCATCTGCACCGTCGATGATCACTGACGACACCATGTATCCCTCATCGGGAATGAACGAGACCGTCGTACTGTTCCCGTACTAGACCGGATTCACGGAGACAGATACAGATCCGTTATCCACGGAGGACGGCACGGATATCTCGAATGTCTGCTTGGCAAAGACTGCCGACAGGGTCATTCCTTCGGTCACCGTGACCGAGTGGGTCTGATCTCCGCCGTCCGACCATGATACGAACTCGTATCCTTCTGCCGGCGTTGCGGATACCGTCACCGATGTTCCGCTGACATAGGTACCGGCACCTGTCACACTGCCTCCGTCCGAAGGCGATGCAGACAGTGTCAGGGTGTAAGTGGGATCGTTCACCTTGATGGTGACATCCGCTGTGACCGTAGCTCCGCCGTGGGTGTACGATACCGTGACCGTATCGTCCGATGTTGTCAGAGAACCTGTGGGCGAGTAGGTGTAATCCGTGACGACCGCCGTCGTACTGTCTGTGTAGGTTGCTGTGACAACCATGCCGGAATCGCTGAACGATTCTCCGGAAACAAATCCGTCACCGTATACTCCGAGACCGTCATTGGTATGTGCTGCTCCATTGTATGCACAATATGATGAGCCTGATCTCAAGGTCACAGACCTTGTTGTTACTGAGAGAGAACCCAACTGATCTCCGACACCCAATTGATAGCAGCTTGTAACGTCTACATTGTCGCGTGTTATTGTACATGTTGCCTTGATCGATGTAGTTCCAACATTCAATTGTTCTCCGGTCAACGTTACATCAAGATCGTCTCCGGATACCACACTTCCCGAGATCAGATAATCGGTTCCCAGAACATAATTGGCACATGTCAATGCAGTTCCGTCATACATCTTAGAACTCGAGTTTGCAACGATCACTATTCCGCAATATTTCGCAACAGTGGGTGTTCCCGTTACCGTGGAAATAGAATAATTGGATCCGTCCGTCCCGCTGTTCAGAGCATGTGTGAATGTATTATCCGCTGTTCCGGCCATCCAGATAGTGCCGGTCACATTGTATGTTGCTCCGTCTCCTTCAATGAATCCGTCGCCGCTCTCCGTAACCTCGTTAGCTGTCAATGCACTGCCGTCATATGTCTTACCGGCAGTAGCCGATGTCATCACGACCGCCCTGGTAGAGATCGAAGATGTGAATGTCCCGTTTACGGGAGCAATATAATTGCCGGCACTGTCACCCGACAGCGAATAGACGACCGTCGCGGAAATGCCGGAACCGGCATTCTCTGAAGCAAACGTTCCGACACCTGAAACGGAGACAGTGCTGGAATCAGAAGAAAGACCCCCGTCCAGCGTACCCACCGTAACTGCCGCTGCTGTCGTCCCGTCATATATTTTGCTTGATACCGTCGTACCTGCAATGACGGTCTGCTTCGCAGTGATCGTGACCGTGTTGTGACCTGTGACGATCTCGTCCGTTTCCGAATTGCATACTTTCCAATACACGGTAGCAGAATCGGCGACATCCGTACACTCGATCTCATTAGTCGAATAATCGGTCTCATCAGTGGAATAATATTTTGTAAATGTTACATCCGTGTATGTATCATCATTTATCACGGGATCGGCCAGCGATATTGTATGTGACGATCCGTCGTACTCTCCTTTGTAATCGGTACCCGCAACCGTGTACCAAGAAGCAATACTTGCGTCTCCGGACACCTGTTCCTCGGAATATTGCGAAATGCACATTACCGAAGAAAGCAGCAGTACACCCAATACTGCCACAACGATCAACGATACGGAACCCTTTCTGCCGATGGCCGGCAGAAATCCCCCATACCGTTTATTTTTCTGTTCATGTTTAAAGCATATATGAAATAGTATATACAGAATTTGGATAGTTTATATATGTTGAACGGTTATTTTTTATTCACGATATCGAAAATATCACTGCAACTATATTCAATAACATTCTAAGATTGTTAAAACGCTGACATCTGGCTTTACTTTTTTGTGGTTCGAATATCAAAATCAAAATGAATAAAAATATGCGATCGAATAGTATGCTGGAGAATTAATCACAATTTAATACAACTTAATTTACTAATGATATTCTAATTCTCAGAACTTCTTAGGGTCGATAGATGTAAAGATCGAGACCGAACAGACCGACTAACCTCATACAGTTACATTCCCGGCTTTATACTCTCCATCCGCAGTCGAAGAAGCATGAATCCAACAAACGGAAACATGAATCGCACAAACTATTCGAACGGATACTCTGAGAATTACAGCAGAGTGAACAATTGCGGAACAACTCCCGTAAGAGCGGTACCCAAGAAGGATCGCTATGAGGAAAACGGTTATTCCGGATACGGAAGCGGTTATTCCCGGAATACCGACGGTTACGGCAATAACGGCCGCAGCAATGACCGTTCTGCCGCGGGAGAACAGTACCGCCAGCCCGAGGAAAGGAATGCGGGATACGGATACGCCGATGAAAGGATCGATCCGTATGCCTATTCGGGATCCATGAGATCGCCGGGATGCTATCAGTATGCGGGAAACCAGTACGGACGCTCAGGATACAGACAGAAAACATCCAGGCCAGCCAGGAAGACCTCTCTGAAGAGCGGAATCAATAATCTGAATATAAGCTCGGACAATCTCAGGAATATAGGACTTGCCTGTTCGATCCTTTGCATTGCATCATTCTTTATGAATTGGATAGGAATGTTCGGATTCGGCACATCACCGTTTAATCTCATGTCCTCTGATTACGTTCAGACATCTGTATCTGCAGGGCCTGCTATCGCGGCAATCGGCGGCCTCATATCCGCCGCAGCATATTCAGTACCCAAATTCTCCAACCCCAACATCAAATTGATCGGCGGTATCCTCTCTATCGCAGGATTTGCGATCTTCATGATGACCATGTCTGCAGGCGATAGCATCATGATGATGGCCATCAACCTGGACATAGGAGCCTTCATCTGCATCCTCTCCGGTATCGCAATGACCTTCCTGGCCATAGTTGACAGGCTTTGAACAAACAGGTCCTTCGGGACCTTTTATCACTTCTTTTTTCCACACGGCAGACAGCTCTGATCGTCCGGAGCATCATCGACCACTGTTCTGTAGAACCTATACCCTCCGGCCAGATTCTTGCATTTTATCCCGTTCTGCATAAGGATGCGGCATGCGATGTAACTGCGCAGACCGCTGTGGCAGCACAGGAACGCCGGCCTGTCCGCCGGTATCTCCGACAGCCTTCCGCGGATATCATCCAACGGGATATTCACGAAACCGCAGATGTGGCCCTCGGCGTATTCGTCGGGATCGCGGACATCGATCAATGTGACCGACCCGTCCCTCGGCAGAGAGTCCACATCGTTCCAGTAGTACTGTTCCAGAAGTCCTGAACGGACGTTCTCTATCACGTACCCGGCCATATTCACGGGATCCTTCGCCGATGAATAGGGAGGGGCATATGCGAGATCCAATTCCGAAAGGTCCGATGCTGTCATTTCCGCATGTATCGCGGTAGCTATCACATCGATGCGCTTATCGACCCCTTCGCGGCCGACTATCTGAGCCCCCAGGATCCTTCCCGTTTCCGGATCGTATAAGACCTTGACCGACATGTTCCTGGATCCGGGATAGTATGTGGCATGGGATGCAGAATACGTGTAGACCTTGCCGTACGGTATCCCCGACCGCTGAGCACTCCGTTCGTTTATTCCCGTAGATGCTGCGGTCATATCGAACAATTTGATGACGGATGTTCCCTGCGAACCTTTGCTGGCACTTTTGATGCCGCAGATGTTGTCTGCCGCGATACGGCCCTGTTTGTTGGCGGGCCCGGCCAATGCGATGAGCGCATCCTCGCCTGTGACATAGTTCCTGACGGTGACCGCGTCACCCACTGCGTACACTCCGGGAACGGACGTCTCCATATGACTGTTTACAACTATGGAATCCTTCATCCCCAATTCTATCCCGGAGCCTTTCAGGAAACCGGTATCGGGAGTTATTCCGATCGCCAGGATGACCATGTCGGATTCCAGGGTCCTTCCGTCCTTGAGGTGCGTCTTGATATTGCTGTCTGTCGTGAATCCGGTGACCGATGCTTTGAGCTCGAGGGTCACGCCTTTCTTCCTGAAGAGAGAATGCAAAGTGCATGCCATATCACGGTCGAGCGTCGCCAATATCTGATCCGGACGCTGTACTATCGTCACCTTGATACCGCGTTCTACAAGATTCTCGGCTGTTTCCAATCCGATGAAACCTCCTCCTGCGACCACTGCGGTCTTCGGAGACAGATCATGGATGGCGTTCCCTATCGCCAGAACATCTTCGACGGTGCGGACAGTGAATATCCTGTGACTGTCCACTCCCGAGAGGTCCGGACGGATCGCCTTGGCCCCGGGAGACAGTATCAGCCTGTCATAGGGTTCATCATACTCGCTTCCGTCCTCCAAACGGACCACACGGACCTTCTTCGCATCGGTATCCGCCGATACAACCTCCTGTCTCACGCGGACGTCCACATTGAAACGGGACCTAAACCCTTCCGGCGTCTGAACCGTGAGGTCCTCTTTGTCGGTGATCACACCGCCGACATAGTACGGAAGACCGCAATTCGCGTATGAGATGTATCCGGTGCGTTCTATGATCACTATATCCGCCTTCTCGTCCAGACGTCTCAGTCTGGCAGCTGCGGATGCCCCGCCGGCCACACCGCCTACGATGACGACCTTCATCTGGATCCTCCGGAAAGTTTATTGATCAGCATGCACAGATTCACTGAATATTCCTGGGCGACCTGGAAAGGCTGAGCGTTGGTGCCGATGATCACATCTGCCGTAGCGTTGATCAGCCCGTCCAACAGTTCCTCCGCAGAACATTCCTTGGAAAGTTCCGTCAATTTGTCCAGTAACTCATGATATGCCTTATCCGCGCCTTTTGTCATGCTATCCCTGTTCGGCCATATTGCGGTAAAATTATAAAACACATGAAGAAAGAATTAAATGATGAATAACAAAATGACGATACATGGACATCATCGGATTCATCATAGACAACATCCTGCTCCTTATCCTGCTGGCAGATGTCTTTCTGATACTGGTGATGGTGTTCTGGGAACGCAACGATCCTCAGACGGTCCTGTTATGGATCATCGTCTTAGGGGTCATTCCGATAGTCGGATTCTTCCTGTATCTGTTCCTGGGACAGTCGTTCTATTCCGAAAGGGCCTTCAGGAACAAAGCGGCGAAGGATCGCGAATTCGAGGATGCCATTCTTGCGGAGGTCAAAGAATCCGTCAGCAAGATCATGGATGACGAACTCGCCGAACATCCCGAGAACGGGAAGAAGCTGAGATTCGCCAACGCCATGACCAAAGCGGGTTCTGAACTGTACACCAACAGCAACGACGTCAGGTTCATGTCGGAAAGTCAGACCTATTTTGACAATCTCCTGAAGGATCTGGCTGATGCAAAGGAGACCATCAATTTCGAGTATTACATCATACGGAACGATGAGGTCTCCAACAGACTTATGGATATTTTGACAGACCGTGTGAAGAACGGCGTCGAGGTCAGATTGATGATCGATGCCATCGGGAACAACAAAGGTCCCAAGAAGAAGATCAGGGAGTTCAAAGCTGCCGGGGGAAAGTTCTCGCTGTTCCACAGCACCGCCACATGTCTCCTGAGTCCCAGGAAGAACAACAGGAACCACCGTAAGATCGCCGTCATAGACGGCACCGTCGCATATGTCGGCGGCTTCAATATCGGTGACGAATATCTCGGAAAGGGACCTCTCGGGTTCTGGAGGGACTCCGCGGTAAGGATCGAGGGACCGGAGGTCCTGGATGCCCAGGTCAGATTCCTGGTCGATTGGAGATACGCCACCGATGAGAATGCTGTGTTCGAAATGAAATTCTACCCGGACATAATGAAAATGGTCTCTAAAGGGGAAGACAGCATACAGCTGATCTCCGGCGGCCCCGATGTTGCCTATTTCAATCCTATCCAGCTGCAATACCTCAATATGTTCCTCAGTGCAGAAAAGACCCTGTACATCCATACTCCGTATCTCGGACCGGATGCCGCCCTTCTGGAGACACTTCGCAATTCTGCCCTTCTCGGCGTGGATGTGAGGGTCATCATTCCAGATGTGGGAGACCATCCCTTCGTCTACTGGGCCAACAGGTACTATGCAAATACCCTGATGGAGCACGGCGTGAAGATATACGAATTCCATAACGGATTCGTTCATTCCAAGACCATGGTGGCCGACGGATACTACTGTTCGGTGGGATCGGCGAACCTGGATGAGAGAAGCGTGAAACTGAACTTCGAGACCAATGCCATGATCTATTCGTCCAGAATAGGAAAGGAGATGGACGATGCCTTCATGAAGGACCTGGAACGCTGTACGGAATACACCAGGGAGATGTATGCTCAAAGAACGTTCTTCCAAAGATTCAAAACCGGCATTTCCAGACTGGTCGCCGGTCAGCTCTGAGATCGCTTCTTCGAGACCTTTCCCGCATTGTGCATGACCTTTGATGTGACCGATGTGGTCACATGCTCTACGAACTTGGAGAATGAAGCGGATCCCATCTGGACCTTTTCCACGGGAGTCTTCTCCCTTCCCACGACCTTGGATCTGCCTTTGGCGATCTCATCGAGGAAACCGTCACGGTCGTTCGCATCGCAGACGGTGACCACATTCCCCAATTCGAAAAGGAGATGCCCGTCCGTTCCTCCCGTATAGGAAAGGCCGAGCGACCGGGCGGCATCCAATGCCTTGAGATTGCTCTTGTGGCTCATTCCGCTGCAGATGACCTCGTATGCGTCCAGACGCTTTGCGGTCTCGTCGGAGATGCACCCCTTCACCCTGCATATCTCGACCCCTTTGGGAGAGTTGAAATAACCCATCGGATGGGCGGCGGATACTACACAATTAAGACCCTCGGCCGCGTCCAGAAGATCGCATGTGGTGAAATCCTTCAGTGCCAGCCAGGGGCAGGGTGCGAGTCTGGGATGGATGTACTTCTCCCAGAACTCCTCCAATTCTCCGAATTCGTAGAAATACACCAGCACATGAGGATCATCCGTGGTGCTGATCTCCATTCCCGGGATCACCATGACATCCGGGTCCCTGAGATCTATCTTCCTGAGCGTGCCGATCAGATTGTGGTCGGTAACAGCGATACCGGTGCCTCTGATGCGGGCAAGCTTCATCATGCTGTTGGCATCCGTATACGGATCCGAACAGTTGGTGTGAAAGTGCATGTCCGCATGGAGAACACCGCTGTCCTTCAGTTCCATCCAGCCCGTGACTCCGTAGGTCACTCTGCCGTCGCTCATCTCAGGCATAATGTTTTCCAGATATCCTCTGAGGCATCGAGGACCTTCTCCTTGTCCAGGGTCATGATCTCTCCGTCCTGTACCACTATATCGCCCTGGCACATTACGGTCTTCACGTCTACGGTAGATGCCGAATATACCATGTTGGTCACAATGTTCTCTTTCAGGGCGGGTCTGAGATTGGGTGCTTTTCCGTCGTAGATGACGATATCCGCATACTTTCCCACTTCGATCGACCCGATCTTGTCCTGCATTCCGATGGCCTTCGCACCGTTGATGGTAGCAAAGTCGAGGAGCTGCTGGGCGGGAGTCACTGTGGGATCCCATCTGCTTGATTTCTGGAGAAGTCCGAGGATCTTCATCTCCGAGATCATATCGAGACTGTTGTTGGTGGTGTTCCCATCCGTTCCGATGCTCACGTTCACACCGTATTTCAGATATTCCGGGATGGGCGCCACGCCTCCTGTGGCGAGTTTCATATTGGATGCGGGGCATGAAGCGATCGACATTCCGGCATTTCCCATGAGCCTTACTTCATTCATGGTCATCCATGCGGAATGGGCGGCGATCACATTGGGTCCGAGGACACCGATGTGGTCCAGCCACTCGGCGGGCCTCATTCCGGTCTTCTTCTTGTGGTCGTTGACCTCTCCCCTTGTTTCGGAGAGGTGCAGAGTCAGAGGTGCTTTGACCTCGCGTGCGAACTCTGCCGCTCCGACACAGGTCTCTTCGTTGCATACGTAGACACCCTGAAGTCCGACTCCGGGAACGATCTTCCTCTGTCCGTTGAACTGCGAATAGAACCTCTTGCAGTTCTCCAGAGGGTTGCCTATCTGCGTGGTGCACTCCTGATCCAGGACGCACCAGCAGAGAACTCCTCTGATACCGGCCTCCTGAACGGCCTTTGCGATGACATCTTCGGAATAATACATGTCCACAAAGGTTGTGGTGCCGCTGCGCATCATCTCCATGCATCCGAGCTTGGTACCGATGTCCAGATCGCTGTCGGTCCTGTCCGAATCGATCTTGAATACCTTGTCCAGGAAATCCGGGAATGAAAGGTCGTCGACAACACCTTTCATTACCGACATGGCAACATGCGAGTGAGTGTTCACAAAACCGGGCATTACGATATCGCCGGATGCGTCGATCTCCCTGTCGCCGGTACCGTTGTATGTTCCCCCGACCTGTACGATCTTCTCACCGTCAACGACTATGTCGCCTTTCAGAATATCCCTTGCAGAGTTCTGCGTAACGATCCATGCATTCCTGATTACTGTTATCATATGAAGAAGAATCTCACAGATACTATTACAAACTATTGTCGGTCGGGAGATAGTTAATAGTGGATATCTCTTTCTTAGGATTATGTCCTTCAAGATCACTTTTCTGGGCACCGGCGGCGGAAGACATTCCGCAATGTATCAGACCAGGTGCACAGGGGGGATGCTTGTCGAACATGACGGACATTTTCTGCATATCGATCCGGGACCGGGCGCTCTGACCCAAATGAAGAACATCCATTACGATCCCGCAGATACCGATTCGATAATCATATCGCATGCCCACCCCGACCATTATACGGATGCGGAGGTCGCAATAGAAGGGATGACACGCGGAGGATGGACGAAAAGAGGCCACATATACGGAAGCGTTACCGTGATGGAGGGACAGGGCGGTCTCGGACCCTGCCTGTCGCAATATCATATGAACATAGCAGCTTCCGCCACAGTATTCAGGCCCGGAGATGTCCTCGATATAGACGGACTCCGTACGGAGATATGCTACGCAGATCACAGCGACCCCACCAATGTCGGTTTCAGATTCATCACCGATGACGGCATCGTATCGTATGTAAGCGATACACAATACTCCGACGAACTGGCCGACCAGTATATCGGTTCACGCGTACTGATCCTGCCTGTGACCGCTCCCGATGATTCCCATATCAAGTATCACCTCTGTACGGCAGATGCTACCAAATTCATAAAAAGAGTGAGTCCTGAACTGACAATATTCATACATCTAGGAATAGTTATGATATTCCGCGGACCGAAAGAGCAAGCTGATGTGGCCGAGGCCGAGTCTGGATGCAAGGTCATTGCAGGCGAGGACCTAATGACCGTCGAGATGGGCAAGACCATCTTACTGGGCAAAGCGAAAACATTCACCGGAACCTGGTTCCCTCCGTCAGCACCTCTCACTCATCATTGACCACCACCGGATAGATCAGACTCTCTACCCTACCTGTGCTCTTGATCTCCTGCAGATACTTTTCCTGGATGTACCCGGCCGCCATCTGCTCGGATGTCGTTGTCTCACACATATAGTATGTTATATCGCCCACCTGCAAGTGGGCATCCTCATATCCGGACGGCACGTTGTAATACGACACCAGCTTAACCAGATTGACCGCGGATGTCGAATGTCCTATGATCCTTCCGTCATCGGAATCCGCATACAGGAGAGTGACCGCGGAACTGTACCCAGCACCGTCGAACAGCGCGGCGCACAATATCGCGGTATCCTCACAATCGCCCAATCCGTGGAACAGCGTCTCCATCGGATATGCAAAATATTCATACTGTCCGTACAAATAGAGATCGGGATAAGCGGTCCATTGAGGATAATCGAAACATTCCTGTACGAACGCCAGAATGTAATTGATATACCAATCGCTGTCTGGCAGATAATAGTGGCGCATATATTCCTTATCTAACGACTGGATCACATCGTCTACGATGCTCTCGGTCACTGCGAAATCCGCGACCTGGGTGGTCGACGATCTCCCTATATCCGTATTGGTCTCGAATACGTAATAATCATCGAAACGATACGCCACATGTATGGAGTTGATGACCGACAAACCTCCCTCTCCGACAAATTTCCAGGTATAGGTCGTGTTGATATCTCCGTCGATGACTACCGTACCTGTGTACACGCTGTTGTTCGTGACCAATTTGATCTGGTACGAACCGATATGCATTGTACCGCCGTCTATGGAGACCGAGGTCCCTGTTCCGATCTTCGTAAAGTCACGTTTGACATAACTATTGTTGGATACGGTGTATGCCGAATCTTCATTACAGTAGATGTACCAGGTACACCCTGTATCGGACCCGAGATATTTCAGGAGATAAGCATCGCTGCCGTCAATGGTCTCGATCGTAATGTTATCGGCCACGGTATATGTGACCAATTCGGGATTGTCCATTACGGTCACGGAAGACTGGGTGACGGTGGACGAATAAAGCGAAGGTATGACTGGAAGACAGCTCAGAAGAACTACCATCACAACGATCAAGACCTTTTTCTTAGCGGTAAGGTGGGGAATCTTTACCTTTGTCTTTGCATCGGTTTTTTCATAGTCACGACCGACGATATTGACAAATCTGGCCTGAATATCGGCTCCGATATTCTCGACGGCCGCGGGAACGGCCTCGTCCGGATATTCGATCCAGATCAATGCTGTATAAGTATCGTCAGCTTCGGGATAGTAACTAATTACACCTTCCGGTAGAACAATGTCCTCTGAACGAGCGCTGCTCCCCGAATTGTCGACCTTCCCAGAGTCGGCGTCATGCTCCCGATGCATAAGCATGATTGTTACATCTTATAAAATATTTAAAACAGAGTAGCGCAAAACTATACTGGCCAACTGTTAAAATTAATGTTAACTATTATAAAATTCCGTAAAATCGTACCATAAACCGAAATGAGAATAATTTAAATCTACGTCGCCCATGCTCACATCAATGAGTGCCGAATCTGCGGTGTTGGAAAAGATAAGGCCCGATGCGGAAGAGGACGCCCGCATAAAGAAGGCCGCCGATGACCTTGTCAAGACCGTCAAGGACTACATCAGCGTACACGATCTGGACATCAAGGTCAGATTGGTCGGTTCCTATGCAAAGGGCACATACCTTTCCGCTCCCGATCTGGACCTCTTCATGCTGTTCCCGGAAGGAACACCGCACAGCATACTGGAGGACATCGGACTTCAGGCCGGAGAGGATATCCTCCACGGCATCCGCATGTATTCCGAGCACCCCTACACCAGAGGAGTGTTCGAAGGCGTCAGCGTAGATCTCGTACCGAGCATAGCGCTGAAAAATACACTGAAACTGCAGACAGCGGTCGACCGCACGCCTTTCCATACGGATTACATCCTCTCCAAACTTGATGATGCAAAGAAGGATCAGGTACGTCTGCTGAAAGCATTCATGAAAGGCATAGAAGCATACGGCGCAGAACCTAACACCAGAGGATTCTCCGGATATCTGTGCGAACTGCTCATCGTGAAATACGGATCATTCGATGAGGTCTTGGAGGCCGCATCTGACTGGAGGGAAGGGACGACCATCGTTATCGAGAAGAAAGGCCCTCCTATGATCGGCCCTCTTGTCGTATACGACCCTGTGGACGAAAGGAGAAATGTCGCATCCGCCGTCCACATCGATACCATGTCCCTGTTCATAGTCGCGGCAAAGGCCTATCTCGAAGAACCGTCGGAAAGATTCTTCTTCCCCCACAAAAGGGTCCCGCTTACCAAAGAGGAACTTCAGAAGAAGACCGAAGAGCACGGTTCCAGGATCATGACGGTCATCTTCAAGAGACCGGATGTGGTAGAGGACAATCTGTACTCCCAGCTGTGGAAGACACAGTATGCCCTCACAAAGAAGCTCAATGATTTCGATTACAACGTCCTCCGCGCGGTCCACAACATGACCGATGATACCTTGGAGATAGCTTTCGAGATCGAACGCGATGTCCTTTCCAAAACGTACAAGCACGCAGGACCGCCGGTGTTCGTGAAGACCGCCGCATCGTTCCTGAACAAATGGAAGGACAACGAGTACGGCAAACCGTTCATAGAGGACGGATGCTGGAATGTCATAGCCGAAAGGATGTATTTCACGGCACAGGAAATGATTACCGATGAGGCCGCCATATCCGGGATAGGCAGGGAGATCGATCCGGATACTATGAAGATCCTCGATCATGACGCCTCAGTGATGTCTGCCGACCCTGAACTTCTGACAGAGCTTCTGGACCCCATTCAGATATGGGAAAGATGAAGGGACCGGCAGGTCCTTGTTTTCAGAACAATGTTATGGCCGCGAACGGATCGCCGTCCGCGGCTGAAAAATTAAAGACCCTCACAGGAAGGGAGGGTTGACAAAGAGAATACAGACTCCCAATGCAAGACAGAGGAACAGGAAATAGTTCGCATACATCGACTTTGCATCGAGAAGGTCCGGCCTGAATTTCATCTTCATAAGCACTTTCTTCATCGAGAACGCAACTGCGAAAGCAAGAACAGACACTACCATCCATGTCCAGTCAGGTCCGTATGTACAAACGACAGCACCGAAGATACCGAAGGCTATTGCGAATACCATGATAACGCCGAGGATCTTGGTCCCGTGAATATCTTTGTAGATGAACTCGCGCTCATCGAACTCTGCAGGCTTGAACTCATACTCTTCTATGGGTTCTTCTGTTATACGCCTCTTCTTCTTTGCCATCGGTAGGCGATTCTATCTCCTACATTTAAATGTTTATATCGGCAGGGGCGAGATTCGGCGGATTCGGCGGATTCGGTGACCCCCCCGAAATTCCCTTAAATACTCCCTGCGACGTAAGGAGAGATGGTGAAAATCAATGGCCAAAAAAACCCTAGAAGACATACCAGGAGTAGGACCAGCCATAGCAGAAAAACTCCGCGAATCGGGTTACGATGACCTCATGACCATCGCCGTAGCAGCTCCGAAAGACCTTGCAGAATCCTGCGAGATCGGAGAGAAAAAGGCGTTGGACATTATTGAAGGTGCAAAACTCTGCGCAGACATCGGCGGATTCGAGACCGGTGACGCGATCATGGAGCGCCGTCAGGCAGTAACGAAACTGACGACCGGATCCAAAGCATTCGATGAACTTCTCAACGGAGGATTGGAAAGTCAGTCGATCGTTGAATTCTTCGGAGAATTCGGAAGCTGCAAGACACAGGTCTGCTTCCAGCTCGCGGTCAATGCGACCCTCCCCGAAGACAGAGGAGGATTGGACTCCGATGTTATCATAATCGATACGGAGAACACTTTCAGACCCGAGAGGATCACGCAGATGGCCACATATCTCGGAGTGGATCCCGAAGAGACCCTCAAGAGGATACATGTCGCAAGAGCATTCAACTCGCAGCACCAGGTCCTCCTTGTGGACAAAGCAATGGAGCTGGCACAGACCACGAAGGTCAGGCTGCTCATAGTGGATTCGCTTACATCCCATTTCAGGGCAGAATATCTCGGAAGAGGAGCTCTTGCAGAAAGGCAGCAGATCCTCAACCGTCATATGCACGACCTCCTGAACTTCGCGACACTGAACAATGCGGTCATCGCCGTTACCAACCAGGTCGCTGCGAAACCCGATGCGTTCTTCGGAGATCCTACCAGACCTATCGGCGGACATATCGTGGGACACACGGCGACATTCCGTATCTACCTCAGGAAGGGAAAGGCGGGAAAGAGGATAGCCAGACTCATAGATTCTCCTAACCTTCCGGAAGGAGAGGCTGTCTTCATGGTCACCGAAGATGGTATTAAGGACTGACGGATAAGGAAACTTGTGTATTCCGCATACTATTTCGATCTGCTCGGCGAGTGCGCCGACATGCCGGCGGCCGAGGCCGTACGCTGTATCGAAGCGGAATGCGACAGATTCCAGATAAACAAGACCGGTCCGGGATACGTCATAGCGTCGTTCGACTCCGAACACCTTGACGGCATCGCGGACCGTATCTCCCTTACACACAGCATAGGGCGCTTTTTGGGATCGTGCACACCGGACGATCTGTCATCCGTCGAAGACATCGAACTTCCTCCGGGAAGCTTCGCCATACGCGGAAAGAGATTCAAGGGAATGATGAAGGATGTGGATTCCCAGGATCTCATACGCAGGGCCGGAGGGATCCTCTCGAAGAAGAATGATGTCGACCTGAAGGAACCGGATACGGTCGTCAGGATGAACATGAGCGACAGCATCAATCTCTTCATCGAAGAACGCACGATCGAGAAGGACCTTTTGGAGAAAAGAAAGGTCGGAGAAAGACCGTTCTTCTCCCCCATATCCCTGCACCCCAAATACGCCAGGGCACTCATCAACCTCACCGGCGTGAAAAAGGGCGGAACGGTGTTGGATCCGTTCTGCGGCACCGGCGGGATCGTCATAGAGGCCGCCGAAATGGGCATGAAGGCCATGGCATCGGACTTCGACGAGGAGATGGTATTCGGATGTCAGGAGAACATGGATTTCTACGGTCTGGCACTTTCGGACATTCAAGTTGCTGATATCAGCGATATCCCGTCCCTGTTCAATGAAATCGATGCCGTTGCCACCGACCCCCCGTACGGAAGGAGTACGAAGACCGGAGGAGAGAACATCGATCACATCTACAACCGTGCACTCGATTCCATTCCGAAGGTCCTGAAGAAAGGGGCCCGCGCGGGTATCGTACTGCCGCACCCCATCGACACAGACAGAATGGTCTTGGAGAATATGTACGTCCAGTACGTGCACGGTTCGCTTTCCAGGCATTATCACATCTTCCGGTACCAATAACGTTTATAACGAACGGATAACTACTGCGATACATGAACAAGTACCTGCGTCTGTTCAGACTCGGAAATGGCATCATGGGCATCATAGCTGTTGTCATAGGTGCATTCCTGGCCGTCGGAACGAATGTGGGAAATTACGTACTCAACATAATCATCGCATGTTTTGTTGTGATAGCATTCATCGCAGGCGGCAATTCTCTCAACGATTACATTGACAGGGAACTTGATAAGACCGCACATCCCGACAGGCCGCTGCCGACGGGGGAGATAACACCCAAGAACGCCCTCATCTGCGGAATCGCAGGTCTGGCCCTTGCCTGTGTCCTTTCCCTGTTCATGCAGTCCCTGGAAGCAACGGCGATCGTCATAATCGCCGCCGTTCTCATGGTAGGATACGAGGTGGGTCTGAAACAAAGGGGCTTCGTAGGCAACCTTACGATCGCCGTACTCACCGGAATGGTATTCCTGTTCGGCGGTGCGGTCGCCGGCAGCGCCCATAGCAATATCATAGTTGCCGTGATGGCAATGCTGGTCAGCGTCGGACGCGAGATAGCCAAGGACATAGAGGACATGGATTCCGATAAAGGCGAGAGAAAGACCCTCCCCATGAGCATCGGCGCAAAGAAGGCCTCTTATCTGGCCGCCGTATTCTTCATTGCCGGCCCGATCCTGAGCATATACCCTCTGGCGGTCTCGATGTTCAATATAATGTATTGCCTTGTATTAGTCGCGGATGCAATGTTTATATATTGTGCATGGATACTTTTCGCAAACGCTCACAAGTGTGAGAAAACAGCAAAAATGGCAATGTTGGTTGCCCTTGTAGCGTTCATATTGGGTGTAATCCAATGACAGTAAAACAGTATCTCCTCGACAGAATGAAGAATGGTACCATTCACCTGACACTTATAGATCCCGACAAACAGACACCCGAAGAGGCGGCCGAGATCGCTCTCAAAGTAAGGAATGCCGGTACCGATGCTATCATGATCGGGGGATCCACAGGAGTCACCAGAGAGAATCTGGATGCCACCGCAAAAGCGGTCAAGGAATCCGCAGAGCTTCCCACCATCTATTTCCCGGCAGGACCTCAGGCACTCTCGAAAGAAGTGGACTCCATATTCTTCATGAGTATGGTCAACAGCGCCGATCCGTTCTATGTCATCAAGGCACAGGCAGGCGCAGCGGCATACATCAAAAAACTCGGTATCGAACCTATCTCCATGGGATACATCATCATAGCTCCCGGAATGAAGGTCGGAGAGGTCGGAAAGGCGGATCTCGTCCAGCAGGATGAGTACGACAAGGCTATCGGATACGCCCTCGCATGCGAGATGCTCGGAATGGATTTCGTTTATCTCGAGGCGGGAAGCGGCGCAGACACCCCTGTACCCCTCGCGATGATCACCGCAGTGAGACAGGCCATTTCAATACCGCTCATAGTAGGCGGAGGTATCAGGACACCCGAGGCAGCTAAAGCAGCCAGGAAGGCCGGTGCCAACGCAGTCGTTACCGGAACATTCGTAGAAAGATGCAAGGACGACGAACTTCTCAAATCCGTCATCAAGGCATCGAAAGGCATTTGAGGTAATAAATGGGAAATCCACCTGCATACAGTCAACCGATATCCCCCAGAGCCCCTATGTGGCTCACGCCCGAAGAACAGGCGGCAGGAATAAACAGAGAGTTGAAGGTAGCGGCACACAGGTTCCTTTGTCCCGTATGCGGAAAGGAATTCAGTCTTTTCCAGTCAAGGGCCGTTGCATGCAAATACTGTCCTCAGGCAAACAAGAACTGTCCCAACGTCAGATGCCCGTATTGCGACTCCGAGTTCCCGCTGAGCGGTTTCGTCGTCCCTGACAAACAGGACGCCGTGCACATGAACCAGTACGCCGATAACGTCTTCAATAATTTCGGAGACACATATAACAGAAGATGATCATTCGATCTCCAGGATCTTGAATCCTGTGGCCGGATCTGTCTTCCTTACCGGACCTGTTCCTATCAGTTCCGTTACTACGACCTCCAGAACAAGCCAGGCTATCATTCCCGCACGGAAACAACCCGTCGAGGAACCTCCTTCCCTGCCGGCAGAACCGTGCATATGGAAGATCGGTGTTCCGTTCTCATCACAGAATATGGTACCGAAGCCCGTGACCTCCGATTCCTTCTCGACCGTATGTATGTAAGGATCGATCTTACCGTCGATTATCGGAAGATGAGGGCCCGACACCATCTTGGAACCTTTATCTACACCGCCGACAATACTGACAGTGGCGTTCTTGATATGATTGTCTGAAGCGAACTTCTCCAATACCTCGTGTATGACCTCGCCGGTCTCTAGTCTGAGTACAAAGATCCTTCCCACGGAAAGTTCTGCAGATCTCATCGTTCTCGCCTTCAGCGGTATTTGCTGTATTTATCGAGAAGGCGTCCGATCCTGTCGCACTCCTCCTTTGTCAGATCTCCCTCGTCGAGGAATGTCCTGACAAAATCCTTGGCATCCCTGGTCGATACGCGGGATGCCTTGGCGATAACCGATGCCAAAAATGATGACGCCTTTGCGGGGTCCATCGCAGATGAAGACAAGATCTCGTTCATGTCGTACTTGAACGGTGCGAGTCTGTGCGTATTGAGCATAGACTGCCTTTTGGTACTCTCCTTGGTCTTAGGCTTGTACCTGTTGCTGTTGGGGCTCTGAGGCCTCCTTACCGGTTTTGTATCTTTCTTGTCTGTCGTTGATGTTGTTGGCCCTACCAAGAATATTACTCCGATAATGTGTACTAATACTAACTATTTAAAGGTCTTTGGATTTCGCGGCGCAGATATAATTAATACTTTCCGTGTGTTACGATAAGAAGATGGAAGATCCCAAGACCCTCATCCAGAAGACGACGGACGCCGTCATAAGCAAGAGAATGTACATCCTTTACTGCGTGTTCCTTGCCCTGACCATCATAGTTCTCGCCATCGGTCTGGCATTCCATGCGTACGAGGATACCATCATCGCACTGCCGACACTCTTTATCCTGTTGGATGCGCTTATCACGGAGAAGAAGACGGTCAATGTACCGCCGATGTTCATTCTGATGCTGGTAGGCATCATGGTCCTGATCCTGTTCGGAAAACAGTTCGACAGCAGCATATGGACCTCCATACCCACCAACATCCTTTTGGGGGTCATCCTCGGACTTGCCGGCATCATTGCCACTTATTCCCTGCTCAGGACCATGCCCAAGGTCAGAGAAGAGAAACCGTTCCTGACATCATTCATGTCCGTATGCGTCGGCATATCCCTGTACATGATGATGTCCGTGGTCGTCTACTATCTCCACGTGTTCACAGATTCCTCGCCCAAACCGACCGAGGAGATAATGGCGGAGTTCACCATCGTATTGGTGGGAAATATCCTGATCGCCGTGTTATTCTATCTCAACAAACACAACAATCTCTTCAAGTACACCGTGAACAAGTATCTGGAATCCAACGCGGGTACCATCGGCATCGAGGAATACGAACAGCAGGAGATATCCAAGGCTATCAGGGCCGGAGAGAGCGAGACAGTGGAATACAAATCCACGCTCAGGACCAACCTGGCCACCGATGAGAAGGATGTCAGGATGGAAAAGGCCGTATTGAAAACGATCGTGGCCTTCCTGAACACCAACGGCGGAACCCTCCTCATAGGTATAGCCGATGACGGAAGTGTTGTAGGCATAGATGAACAGAGCTTTGACAACCGCGATAAGCTCAATCTGCATATGACCCATCTCATCGCGAATCAGATCGGGAATGAGTTCCTGAAGTTCATATCTTTCAGGTTATCCGATTACAGGGCCAACGAAGATGATGAACCGAAAGGAGTCATGAGGGTAGTGTGCCAGAAGAGCGATATGCCTGTATTCCTCATTGAAGGAAAGACAGAAACTTTCTATGTCCGCTCCGGACCGTCCAGCATAGATCTTACCGGTACAGACCTTCTGAGCTATGCTTCATCCAGATTCAAACGTCTAAAGAGAAGTGAGAAAATGTTTGTTTCTCCCGCACCGAAGATCGAAGTAAAAAATGAAAAGGAAAAGTAAGAGGTTTGAGTCTTAAGAGATTCACTCTTTGGACTTGTCTTCGGATAGCGCCTTTGCCTTCTTGATGGCTCTTGTGATCAGGATTGTCATTACAACAGCAAGTACTGTGACAATGACAGCATACACTACTAGACCGAGGAGGTCATCCCCCGTATCAAAGAGCTTTGCAACAAGGGCTTTGATGGCCTCGTTCCAAGCAAGAGCAGCGACCAGACCGAAGGCTGCGATGATCAACGAGGACATCGCCTCCAGCAGCTGGACTTTGAACTTTTCTTCTGCCATGCTCATGTATAGAGCCTGCTCAAATATAATTCCTGTGAATAGGCACTATCACAGCAAAGGATACGGTCCATCGGTCAGTTCGGTATCTGGCTCCTTTCCCAGTTCCTTCAGTTTCGCACGCATAAGTTCTGCTCCGGCCTCCGTCGCACCATAGACCGGGACCTTGGTACCCGCCTGGAGAACAGCACATTCCTTTGCCACCTCACGGACCCATTTGGACGCGCATGATGTGATGATGTCAGCATATTGGAAGAACTTCCTGGCATCGGCCTCCGATATACCTGTCGTATGAACTCCGAATATCATGATCCTGTCTCCGTATGTCTTACGGAAATATTCTGCCTGATCGGCAAAAGGGGTGGATACTCCGACCTTGGAGTATCCCATATCGAAAGCTTTCCTGACCCCTGCGATCTGATCTATTGTCGCGTTCTCCGGATCGAGGACCCTGCCCTTCCCTATGTCGGATATTACATTCTCCGAAGGAACGGTCTCTATGATCGCGGAGATCCTTCCTCCCATCCCCTGGATTATTTCCGGATCGTCTATCACTGCCGTACCGCAGCCGTCCGCCGCGATCACTGCCGCATCGAGGATGCCGACCTTACATGCCAGACATAACATCTCGGAAACACCGAAACTGAGGAAGTTGCCCATACGGGTAACACGGTCATCGGTACACATCCCGAATGTCTTGATGCGGTACTCCATATTCTCCTTCACGGTACAGCAATTCAGTTCATCGATGTTCCTGACCCTCTTGAAGAGAGGACAGTACTTCACCTTCGGTTCTGTGACCTCTACTACCTTCCCGTCGACGATGGTCACCTTGGACAGGCCCAGAGCTTCCATTACATTCTTATCCGACATGACCTCTGATACGACATAATGCTATATCTAAAATACTGAGACCGCGCTTTTAGTCCCCGGTGACCTTATGGTAAGCGACGATAATTATTGTCAGTGCTGCGGCATCATGCTGGGGAAATCCGGAAAGATGTACGGTACGAACGCGGACAGCTCCAAGAACAACGAGTACTGCGGATATTGCTACCGCAACGGAGAATTCCTTTACAAAGGCACACTTCAGCAAATGGTCGAATCGCGCATTCCGAGGCTCCGTGTCCTGGAACCTGAGATATCCGAAGAAGAGGCCAGAAAGATCCTGACCGACCGCCTTTCAAAGCTGGACTTCTGGGCCGATAAAAAAGCCTGATCTCAGACAAGGATATCCATGAAACATCTGGTCATAGACACCTCCAAGTGTGTTGGATGCGGAAAATGCGCATCCATCTGCATGAAAGACAATATAAAAATCGTCAATAAGAAAGCGGTCGAACAGGAAACAGGGTGCATGCAGTGCGCCCATTGCGTATCTGTCTGTCCCAAAGGAGCGATCCAGCTCGATACCAAGAAGGAAGGGGAGAAGATCAATGACGATACTCTCAAGGACTTCCTTTCGAAGCACAAGAATTCCAAATGGTTCGACGGCAGGATGATCTCCGACGAGGAATTCGCACTTCTGTTCGATGCGGCGTACTACAGCCCCACCGGACTCGCCGAAGACTGCGTGGAGATGATCTCCATCAAAGGAGAACGCCTCGATGCGTTCATGGAACTGGTATGGGACATCGTCAAAGACAAATCCGCATCGGTCCCCGTGATCAGAGAATGGGAAGACTGGCGCAGAATCCATAATGCACTGGAACCCAATCCGATCCTCTGGGAAGGGAAACAGGTGCTTTTCTTCTTCGCGAAAAATGCCGAAGATGCTCTGATAGCCACGGCCAAACTCGAAAAGAAAGGATTCACCATGGGCATCTGCGGTTTCTATTCCAACGTTGTGCTGATGGCGGCAAGAGAGGCCCCCGACAGGATGGCCAAATTCTTCGGAGATGTCCGCCCGGGCAAGAAGATGTACTGTGCATTCGTCATCGGCCACGGAAGAAGGATGGTAGAACCTCTGTTCACGCCGATAAAGAAGATCAAAAGCCTGTTCAGATAAGAGTGCGGGGGAGGGGATTCGAACCCCTGAAATCCTTCGATACGGGATCTTAAGTCCCGCGCCTTTGGCCGACTTGGCTACCCCCGCCTGCGAATGTCCCATCGCTGAACCCGTAAATAATGGATTCCATCCGAGAAGGATATTTTACGCAGTAACGACATACAGACCGACATGTCCTACAAGATACCCGACGAAGCGGTTCTGGAAAAGGCCATCCGTAATGCCATGACCCGCACGCCGCACGTCAACAGCCAGAGGGAATTGGCGGAGGTCGTGAACCGCGAACTGTCCAAGATGGATAGCAATTATCGCGCGGGCGGCGAAAGGATCAGACGCGTGGGTATCGAAAAGAACATTCTGAAAGTGGTCATCGAATACCATGAGACCGAAGGGCCCCTGCCCGAGACCTGCCCCGTATGCAGGAATGCGATGGTCCCGTTAAGGAACATGTCCCTCGAAGGAAGGGTCGTCGAAGTGGCACGTAAATGCACGGTATGCCCGTACAAAGTAGGACAGAAAGCATTGATGCCCGGAAGATACGGATTCTCGTCCACCGGCAAACGCGAGATCTCCGAGAACGAAAAGAGGATAAGAAAACTCAAAAAGGCCCAGGCCAAACTCCGCGAGGCATCCGCTCTTATCGACGATGCGCTCAGAATGACGGAACTGAAGGCAAGGAGCCAATATGCCAAGGACGCCCTGGCATATGTGTCGGAAGCCAAAGAACAGGCCGGCAGCCTGACCAATCTCATCGCAGATATCGAGTCCATAGACAAGGAGGACCCGGGATGGACCAGGCCCACGGTCTCGATAAAGAATAATTATAGGAAGGACATTTGAGGCCTAAGAACAGGGAAAGGGAACCTAATGAAGAGCTGGGAATTTACTGAGATCAGGGACAACAAGATCAGGATCGACGATTGGCTGGCCGGGGTCATGGGACTCGTGGAAGGCGGCTACATCTACAGCACTCTTTTCAGATATCCGGAGAAAGGACCGAAGAGATACGAACTCCTCATGTCCATGTATCCCCAGGAGAATTTCCGTACCCTTACGCAGATCAATCTGTACGAAGAGGACGTTCCCGGTTCCACTGTACAGGCAGCAAAATTCCTCAGCGATCAGGGTATCAACATCCTCAATTCCGTATCCCTGAACGGCATCTCGGACACGACGATCATCTGGAGCATCATGGCAGAGCTCAACTTTGCCGGCGAAGGAGAGATCATCAAAGAGAGATTCACCAACCTGAAGGCGATGAACGATCCGTCTGTGGACAAGATCAAGTACATCAGCTTCAAACCCGCAAAGATCGGAAGGATCTTCAGAAAGGAATCTGACAGCGGAACTGTGAAAGAGGAACTCAGACACGGAGCGCCCGTCGCACTTGTCGACAGGACGTTCGACCTCTCCGTAGAATACGGCGATATCCTCACAGATGTCAACAACACAGAGGTCATGCTTACGCTGGATATGAGCTCCTGGCTCGTTTCGGTAGTATTCTTCAAACCCGATACCAGACTGATCGAGATGAACATGAGCATCCCCGACTGCCCCGGAAGCATAGAGAAGGCCCTGGAGATAATCGCGGACATGAACATCAACCTCATCTCCGTGTTCTCCAAGATCGTCATCGCATATCAGGAGATGTCGCTGGAAATAGTCGCCGATATGAAGGACTCCGAGATCCCGCTGGAAGACATTCCCAAGAAGATGCGCGAGTATTACAGCGGCCTCAAAGGCATCTACGAGCTTCAGAACATCAGGAAATTCAACTGATGAGGATAGAAGGCTTTGTCAAGACCACCCTCCGCACCTGGGAGGGAAAGAATGCCTGCAACATTGTCATTGCGGACTGCGACCCGGGTTTTCCGAACTACCGTCCACTTGCAGATACGGCATTCGTCCCCGCAGATCAGGGGTCCGTCCTCGAATACATCGACGGACATATGGATTTCCTTACGGGAGTTATCATATCCGGCGGAGAACCGGCAGGATGCCCGGACCTGTATAAATTCCTGAAAGAGATCAAGAAGAGGGGACTCCCGATCAGGATAGATACGTTCGGATTGTTTCCGGATCCCCTGGACGACCTCATAGGCGCCAGATTTGCCGACTGCGTCTGCGTCAATATGCCCGCACCCCTTAACAAAGAAGATTATTCCGCGGCTGTGGGAAAAGATATCGACATCAGTCCCATCATCAAGACCCTGGCTATATTGGAAGATTCTGGCGTAGAGACCATATTCAGGACCGTTGCGGCCCCCGGGATCATCGATGAGGATTCCGTCGGAAAGATCGCAGAGAAGATCTCCTTTGCGAAGCATTATTACATAATCAGAAGCGCCCCTGTCGAAGGCACCGACGACTACAGCGACACAGATCTGAGAAAGATCGGAAGATCGGCTAAGAGGTTTGTGAAGAATGTCGGGGTCAGGGATGCCTGACTCACCTGACAAAGTTCTCGAGTTTTGCGTGGACCGCAGGTCTCAGCGAACGGCTGCTCTCGTTGATGAACAGATACGGGAGATCAGATTCGTTCTTGAACCTCTCGATGATCTTCGGATCTTTGGAGTAGATACCTGCGGAAAGTCCGCATTCGGTATATGCCAGCTCCTCGAATGCCTCATCGATGTCCGATACGGTCTTGATATACAGGAACGGAATTCCGAAGTCCATATAGGCCATGTCGTCCTCGTCGTCGAGGCCGGTGACTATCAGCGGAGTGACGTACGAACCGTTCTGAGTGAACTCGGATGAGACTTTCTTTCCGCCGCATATCGTGTATCCCGCGACCTTTGAAGCGACCTCATCGAACTGGGCCTTGACCTCCTTTCCGATCAGAGGTCCCGAGAATGCCTCGGGCTCTGCGGGATCGTCGATCTTCAGAAGTTTTGCCTGTTCCATGATCATATCCGTGAATCTTTTCTGATCCTCGATGGTCAGAACTACCTTGGATGTGGAGAAAAGACCCTGTCCGGAATACCTGAATGCAGAATCCAGAACGTCCCTGACGGCCTTCTTCATATCGCTGGGCTTGTAGACCAGGATCGGGTTCATTCCCTTGAGTTCGTTGATGAAGGAAAGCTCGTCGTCGACCATGAGGAACATCATGTCCTCGAGTGATTTTCCGGATCCGGATGCGATGACACCGGCAAGGAACTCGTCATTGGCGAGCTCGATCTGCGTCTCGTCCTTGCGGTCGGTCATGAGATTGAGGACACCTGCGGGCAGTCCGCAGTTCTCGCAGATCCCATAGACCACGTGAACGGGTATGGGGCAGTATTTGCTGGGCATGACTATGGCCGTATTTCCTACGAGTATCGCAGAAAGCGCATATCCCATCGGGGATGCCAGCGGAGAATTGTATGATGTGACGATCGCCCAGGGGCCCATGGGCTTTCCGGCGATCGCATCAACGGCATTCAGCGCATCTGCGAGGACATCGATGAGAGCATCGACCTCTGCGAGCGACTCCTCCCGCGTCATTCCCGAGGACACCAGGACGTATGCCGCAAGTTTGTATCTCTGTGCACAGATGTTGTTGAAGATCTTGGTGATGATCTCCGTCCTTTCTTCCTGAGGCCTTACCGACCACTCCTTGAATGCTTTGATCGAGTTGTTCACCATTTCTTCCGCGGTTCCGGGTTCAGCTTCCTGAAGCGTACCGAATAGGATAGTGTCGTCGATAGGGCTGCAAAGCGGGTAGTCCACTCCGGAAGCTACCATCATTCCGCCCATGTACGAAGGATAGTCCTTCTTTTCACCCTGGAGGACCGCTTGGAACGCGGTCTCGAATTTCTTGTTGTCGTAAGGCTCTCTCTGCACTGATACTGCCATAATTCCTATGTATGATATGCAGTATCTAAATCTTTGGCTTTGGAAGGAAAAGGGGAACCTTTAATAGGAATAAGAATATCGTCCAAAGCACGGACTCATGGTCTAGGGGTTATGACGTCGCCTTCACACGGCGGAGGTCGCCGGTTCAAATCCGGCTGGGTCCACCATTCTCATATTCTGTTCAGATTGGCATCAATTCGCCATAAAGTTTATATATTGACGAACGACCTATATGGATTATTCAACCATCCAAGTGGTTGCAAGCGTCAGAGTGCCCGAACACTCTTCCTCTTTTGGGCACCTGACCTCTACATTTTCCGATCTTTTCAGAATAATTTTGTGCACATGGGCACCTGGCGGCATGCAGATGTTCCGTAATACACCTGGATCTTGTAGCCCTCGTCTATCAGAGGCTGGAATGAGAACTGCCAATTTGATATCGCAGGATCCTCGGGGATGATGACGGCGTTCTTCTCATCGCGGACAAGCTCCTTTCTGAGCAGATCCACCAACTCTCTCGGGAATGTCACACCGCAAAGCGCATCCCTGTCCAAAATGAGTATGTGGGTCTTGGGAGTCTGTTTCATGATCTCGGCCTTGATGACATCCATCATGGGCGCTACACCCTGAACACGCAGACCGGACATTACCCTGACCGAATCATTTGAAATGAATTCAGAGACCGTTTCCCTGGGATCTCCTTCCTTCGGACATACGTTGACCATGAGACAGAGAACAATGTGGGATTATTTGAATAAGATGAGTGGACCCGGCCGGAATTGAACCGGCGATCTTCGCCTTGTAAGGGCGACGTCATAACCCCTAGACCACGAGTCCGATAGTAGGCTGATTAACTAGGATGTATTAAAAAGGTGGGGCAAAGGACACATTCTAAATAAGAGACCGCCGATTGCGAAACCGCGCGAATGTAGTCCAGTGGTTAGGACGGACGCTTCCCAAGCTTCTGACTCGGGTTCGAATCCCGGCATTCGCACCATTTCTTATCAATTATCGTCGGATCAGACAGCGGAAGGCCAATCGTTATTATCCTGCATGGATATCCCGACCGCATGGAATATACCGTGACCGTAAGGAAGATCCCCTCCGTCCAGGCACTTACAATGGAAGGGAAGATACAGTCATATGATGAGATGGAAGCCTTTGTCAGGACAGCCTCCGAGCAGCTGCTGAAGGAGAATCCCGAAACACTACCTGTAAAGGACGGCTACCGTTTCATCTCGTTTCCGAAGATGCCGAAAGACGGCGAGCCCATAGAACTCAATTTCACCATAGAGGTAGCCGGCAGCGGCCCGGGCGTCCACACTGTGGACGGCATCAGTGCGGCATGTACCAAACACAAAGGCCCTTGGGACGAGATGGGAGATGCGTATTCCACACTTATCAGATGGATGATGGCCAACGGATACAGGGCTACCGATGCGCCCAGGGAATATTACATCAAAGGACCCTGGGAAACAAGGAACAGGCATGAGTGGAAGACCGAGATAGAGATGCCGATCATTCCCCTGTCCGATCAGGAATGAACATTCCGCTGTCTGCACCCGTTCTCAAAAACAATAGGCGGGAACAGACCTCGTACGCACGCGCCTGATACTTTGTGTATAGGACAACGTTTTAACCGCGAAGCACTATAAGCCTGTTATTATGCTGGAGATTGACAGTTCAAGGGGAGAGGGCGGAGGCCAAATGGTCCGTACCTCTGTGGCGATGGCGGCATTGACCGGCACCACCACAAAACTCACGAGGATACGTGAGAACAGGCCCACGAGCGGACTCTCCAAACAGCACACAACTGCCGTGGCCGCCGTGGCCCAAATGACGGGTTCCAAGGTCGACGGCAATTATGTAGGGTCTGACGAGCTCCTTATAGAGCCCGGAACAGAGAAACTCGACAAACTCACATTGGATATAGGAACAGCAGGAAGTATCAGCCTTGTCATGCAGGCCGTCCTTTTGGCGGCGAGGAACCACGATAAGACGCTTACCCTGGACATCATAGGAGGTACCAACGTCATGTGGGCGCCTCCGCTGGATTCGTACCAGATGGTCCTGTTCCCCCTGATGAAGAGAATGGGGATCAACGCCCGTGTCGACATCCTGGAGAGAGGTTTCTACCCTCTCGGCGGAGGACATGTCGTTGCAACGTTGGATCCCATCGGAGAGATATCGCCTCTGATCCTCACGGACCTGGGAGAGTTTAAGGGAATAAAAGGCAGGGTCTTCGTACAGCATCTGCCCGATAAGATCGGAACAGAGATGGTGGAAGCCTGCAAAAAGAAACTCGCACCGAAGTACGATGTGGAATTCGAATTCCAGAAGAGCACCGGAAACTCGCGCGGGGCCGGAATGGTCCTGGTAGCGGAATACGAGAACGGGCTCATATCGAGCAACGTCCTCACATCCCGCGGACATTCGGCCGCACAATCCGGAGAGGATGCCGCAAACGATCTCATCACCGAGATGGGCACCGGAGCGACCGTCGACAGCCATACTGCCGACCAGCTGCTTCCATACATGGCCATGGCCACCGGATACAGCGAATTCGTCGTATCCAAGATCAGCAAGCACCTTCTCAGCCAGATGGATACATTGGAATCCTTCCTCGACGTCAAGTTCGGAGTCGAAAGGAAGGAAGACGGATACCATTTCACCATCAACCCCGGAGGAACGGAATGAGACCGTTCGTCCATGTCAACTGCGCCATGTCGGCAGACGGAAAGATCGCCGGAGTGGAAAGGAAACAAGTGAGGATATCCTCTGAAGAGGACAAAACGCGCGTCAGGGAACTCAGAAGGAAATATGACGCGATACTCGTCGGCGTGGGCACTGTCCTTGCCGACGACCCGCATCTCACCATCAAAGGAGAGGACTACGACACCAACCCCATACGCATCGTCCTGGACCCCCACGGAAAGACCCCGGACGACGCTCTGGTACTCGATGAGAGCGCCCCTACGGTGATGGTCACCACAGAGGATTGCGAAAAAGAATGGGACTGCGAGGAGACCATCGTCATGGGAAGGCAGATAGATCTTCCCACACTCATGGAGAAACTTGCAGAGGACATAGGGATCGAAAGCATCCTCGTCGAAGGCGGCGGAAACACGATAGCAGAATTCTTCAAGAACAAACTCGTCGACAGGTACACAGTATTCGTCGGCGGCCTTTTGATCGGGGGCAGAAGCGCCCCCACACCGGCAGACGGCGACGGATGGGTGTGCGAAGGCGGCCAAAAGATGAATCTCGACAGCGTCGAGACCCTCGGGAACGGCGCGCTGCTGACATTCACACCCGTCTATTGACAGGGATCACATCTTAAAATCAGGAAGCGGACAGCATGAAGGTCAGAACAGAGAATGGATATGAGGATATCAGGGCCGTATGGTTCGATAAAGGAAAGGTCATGATGATCGACCAGAGGGAACTTCCCCACAAGGTCGTCATAGTCGGTTTCGACGATTATAAGGATGTCGCGGAAGCGATAAGGAACATGACCACCAGGGGAGCTCCCTCGATAGGGGCCACCGCAGCATATGCAATGTGCCTCGCAGCGCTTGCAGACGAGAACATCGAAGAGGCCGCGGCAAAGGTCAAAGCGGCAAGACCTACCGCCAACGATCTGTTCTATGCGGTAGACTACATGGTCGATGAACTTTCGAAAGGAAAGGATCCGATCGAGTCCTCGGATGCCTATGCGCAGATGATGGTCGACAAATGTACCAGCATCGGAAATTACGGCGGAGAGCTCATCAAGGACGGAATGAAATTGATGACACACTGCAACGCAGGCGCCCTTGCAACAGTCGATGTCGGTACGGCATTGGCACCTATGAGAAAAGCATGGGCAGACGGAAAGAGATTCTTTGTCTATGCGTCAGAGACCCGTCCCCGTCTTCAGGGAATGCAGCTCACGGCCTGGGAACTCAATCAGGAAGGCATCGACCACGCCATCATCCCCGACGGGGCATCCGCATATTACATGTCCAAAGGTGTCGATATGATCATAACCGGAGCTGACAGGATCACATCGCGCGGAGACTTTGCGAACAAGATAGGAACATTCGATAAGGCCATCGCGGCGAAATACTTCGGAATACCGTTCTACGTGGCCGCACCCATATCGACATTCGATTTCAGCATGAAGGACGGTTCCGAGATAGTCATCGAAGAAAGGTCCGAGAAGGAAGTGACGGAGATCTACGGCCAGAGGATAGCCCCGATGGGATCGCTGGCCAAGAACCCGGCGTTCGATGTCACTCCGGCAGAACTCGTCACCGGTTTCATCACAGAGAAGGGAATATTCCACCCGGACGAGATCCACAAGGTGAAGGGATGAACGAGGAATACGCCCGCAACAGGCTCACGGACATCTGCAAACTGCTCTACGACCGCCAACTGACGGTATCGGCAGGCGGTAACATGAGCATCAGACTGAATGAAAGGGAGATCCTCATAACCCCCAGCGGAAGGAACAAAGGAATGCTCGAACCGGAGGACCTCATCAAGATGGACCTCGACGGCAACGTGCTCTCTTCCGGTAAGCCTTCCATAGAGCACAAGTTCCATCTGGCACTTTACAGAAAGAACCCCGATACGAATGCCGTGGTCCACTGTCACCCCCTTTACTGCGTGACGTTGGCCGTGCAGAACAAAGATATCAAAAGCGGACTCACCCCCGAAGGCGTCATGCTCCTCGGCGATGTTCCCATGATCAAATACTGCACCCCCGGATCCCAGGAACTCGTTGACGAGGTCGAAAAACACTCAGAATACAAAGCGATGCTCATGAGCAAGCACGGGGCACTCACTCAGGGAAAGACCCTGGAAGAGGCCTACAACAGAATGGAGGAACTGGAATTCCAGGCAAAACTCCAACTGCTCGCGGGAAGGGCAAAGGACCTCCCGGCAGCAGAGATCGAGAAGATCAAGAGGATGTGAAGATGACAATACTCGTCACGAAATGGTTCGGCGTCTTCCTCGTGGACGAGAGGACGAACAAGATAATCAAACAGACCCTCATGCCCGCCGACCCTGCCGAAACGGCAGAGAAGCTGGCACAGATCCAGAGAGGCATGATCCTGCCAGAGGAAAGAGAGATCTGCAAGGACATTCCGAAGCTGTATGTCCTTGACAGGAGACAGGCGGAATTGGGAAAGCCCCTTTTCTACGATGCATCGTTCATAAGACCGGGGTCCTTCGGATTCACGGACGAGATGATGCACGAGACCATGCTCGGCCTGGGAAAGCTCAGGACGTCCGAGCCCATGTCGGCAGACAACAGTCTGGTACAGGCCATCAGGAACCTCGACGACACCATCGCCACCGCAAACCTTCTGAACGAAAGACTTCACGAATGGTACGGAATGCACTTCCCGGAACTGGCAGACCTTGCCAAGGACAGGAGATATGCCGAACTCGTCGCATCCTACGGAGAACGCGAGAACATCATCGGCGAATTGGGGATCGACATACAATCGATCGGTTCCGATTTCAGGGACGAAGATATGTCTGCGGTACAGGACCTCGCCGATACACTCTGCAGGATCTACGACGACAAGAAGAGGATCGAGGAATACATCGACAGCATCGTCGGAGATGTCTGCCCCAATATGTGCGCCATCCTCGGAGGACCCCTGTCCGCAAGGATGATCTCCCTGGCCGGAGGCCTTCACAGACTTGCATCCCTGCCTTCGTCGACCGTCCAGCTCCTGGGTGCGGAGAAGGCGATGTTCAGACACCTTAAGACCGGAAAAAGACCTCCGAAGCACGGAGTGATCTACCAGCATCCCGATGTACACCGCGCACCGTATTGGCAGAGAGGGAACATCGCAAGGGCACTGGCCGGAAAGGTCTCGATAGCCGCCAAGATAGACGCATATGACGGTGAATTCAGAGGCGATGAGCTCAATAAAGAGTTCCAGGCAAGGGTCGAGGACATCCGCCGCAGATATCCGGACCCTCCGAAGAAAAAGAACGACCAATCCAAGCGCAGGAAGAAAAGACCTAACGGCAAAAAGAAGGTCCCGCGCGCCTGATGTAAGATAAACTATAATAAGAGAGACCCGATGGGGGTATCAGATACCATGCAGTCTATGTACGCATTAAAAGAGGCCGTCCCCTCGGTGGGAAGGTACAACAAGCGGATATTCACGGCGTGAGTTAACACAGGAAGGTAATTGTCATGTGGGAGATGAAAGAGATCAGAGAGTTGAAAGTCGGAAGATACGTGAACATCGATGATTCGCCATGTAAGATCATATCGATCAGCATGTCCAAACCCGGAAAGCACGGATCCGCGAAAGCAGCCATTGAGGCAACGGATATCTTCACAGGAGCGAAGAAATCAATCAACGGCCCTGTCAGCGCAAAGGTCCAGGTCCCCCAGATCGACAAGAGGAAAGGACAGATCATCTCCATCCAGGAAGACGAAGTCCAGATCATGGACCTTGAGACATTCGAGACATTCTCAATGGCCATCAACCCCGACCACGAGTGCGTGATCGAGGAAGGAGCGGAAGTCCTTTACATCGTAGCGATGGGAAGGAACAAACTGCTCTGAGGATGATCCACATGCCATACGGGATCTCATATGCCGGGGCGGAAGCTGACTATAATTCCGCAGATGCCGTGATATTCGGGATTCCGTATGACCACACCGCCAGTTTCAAGGCGGGTGCAAGAGAGGCGCCCTGGGCAGTCAGAAGGGCCTCGTACAATTTTGAAGAAATACATTTCGAACACGGGCTGGATCAGCCCCGCCTCGAACTCTATGACTACGGCAACTGCGACGACTTCGTCCTGCCGGAGGATATGATCGAGGAGGTCAATTTTGCTGTAAAGCCCGCTATCAGGGATAAGAAGTTCACCGTCGCTATCGGCGGCGAACACTCCGTCACCGTCCCCATCGTACAGAACTACGACAAGGATGACATCGCCCTGATAACAATAGATGCCCATCTCGATTCCAGAGATGACTACCTCGGAAGCCCTTACAGTCATGCATGCGTGACAAGGCGCGCATCCGAACACCTCGGTATCGACAACATCTGTGCAATAGGCGTACGTGCCATCGGCGCAGAGGAACTCGACAGAGAGGATGTCATCCCGTTCGTCACAGCATTCGACGTCATGGACAACGGACCGGAATGGGCCATCAAGAAAGCCATGGACGGCGTGAAGAACGACCGTATCTATCTCTCGATAGACATCGACGGCATCGATCCCGCGTATGCCCCCGGAACAGGAACGCCCGAACCGTTCGGACTCCTGCCGATAGATGTTAAGAAGATCATCAACATCATCGGAGAGCGCCTGGCCGGATTCGATGTCGTAGAGGTGTGCCCTCCGGCAGACCCGTCCGGCATCACATCTATTCTCGCGGCAAGGCTCATCAACGAAGCCCTTGCGGTCTACGCAAAGCACTCAAAGCGTTGATTGCTGAGGATCGACCGGGGCCTTTTTGGTCCTCTTCTTTTTCTGAGGCGCCTTCTTTACAAGATGGAGACCTTCCGGATCTACGAAGTCCCATGCGAGCTTCTCGAAGGAATCTGCCCTCGATATGGCCACATCCCTGTTCTTGGATTCGGAATATACCCTGAATATCGGCTCTGTACCGGAAGGCCTTACAAGCACCCATCCGTCAGAATAATTGAATTTGAGTCCGTCAAGGTTCTCCGCTTTGACATCCGTGACTATCTGCTCGATATGTTCCAGCAGAGGCTTCTTCATTTCCTCGGGGCAATCTGTCTTCCTCTTCTCCGTATAATAAACGGGAAGTGCGGCGACCTGCGATGCCAGCGATCCTGACATGACGATGCACTCGAGCATCATGGCGATGGACATTGCTCCGTCCCTGCAATACTGCTGATCGGGGAATATCAGACCGCCGTTCTCCTCTCCTCCGAAGACCGCCCCGTTCTCCATCATCTTTCTGGCAACGATGGGCGACCCGACAGCAGTGTATACGACCTTTCCGCCGTTAGCATTGACGACCTCTTCCACGAGCGATGACGAACTTACAGGAGTTACTACAAGACCTTTCTCTTTGGAAAGTATGTACTTTGCCAACAGTGCCAGACTCTTATCTCCGCTGACATATTTTCCGTCGGATGAAACAAAGACACAGCGATCCGCATCCCCATCATGGGCTATTCCGAGATCCGACTTTGTCGCCTTAGTCATGTATTTGAGATCTTTCAGATTGTCTTCGGTTGGCTCGCTGGGATGTCCGGGGAACTCTCCCTGGGAATTGCAGTTGATGGTTATTGCCCTGACATTGAGCTTTTCCAGGAGCATGGGCGAGGTCTGATATGCGGCGCCGTTAGAACAATCCAGACATACTGTGAGTCCGGCATTCCTGATGGCCTCTGAATCTACCAGAGAGATCACATGATCCACGTAGGCCTCACCGGCCCCCGTGATCTTCTCTTCCTTTCCGACTTTGTTCCAGGCCACCGATGGAATATCGTCGGCATACAGCTCCTCTATCCTGGATTCCTCGACACGGCTTGCCTCCGTACCGTCGTCAAGGACGCATTTTATACCGTTGAACTGCGGAGGGTTATGAGATGCTGTTATCATAACTCCTCCCGCAACATCCGTGTGCGTCTTGATGTAGTACTGCAAAGCAGGCGTGGGAACTGTACCCAGATCGAGAACGTCGAAACCTACGGCCATGATGCCTGCCGATACCGCCGTCCTGATCATCTCCCCAGACACCCTTGTATCTGTGGCTATAGCTACCTTTCCTCTCAGCACCGCTCCGATGGCCTTACCCATCTTGAGAGCGAGCTCGGAGGTCAGATACTCGTTGACCACTCCGCGTACTCCATTGGTCCCGAACATTCTCTCTGCCATTTCTCTCACAGGCTCCTTGACGTCACAAGTATGGTGATGGTATCGGCACAGGACTTACATGAATCCGCCGACATCTCGAGGGCACGGATCATGTCGCAGACAAGCATGACCGCCTTGGGATCCATATCTGAAAGATGGGCCTGTTTGGTTGCCTGGAAATAAAGTGTGTCCACGATCCTTTCCTGATCGTTCACGCCGTCCACGTTCTTGAGGACATCCTTCGGATCCCCGTTGAGGGCCTCTACGACCTTGATCAGGTATTTCACTGCGGTCATGATCTCCTCGGACATCTTCTCGGTCGACTCCCAGATCTCCTGGGGGACCTTCGCGTGTGTCTCGAGGATCAGCTGCACATAAAGCGCTGCCTCCTTAGACCAATTCGCGATCTCGTCCATCTTACGGACGAAACGTATCAGATCTTCCCTTTCCTGCACGCTGAGCTCTCCTCCGGAGATGTCCACACAGAGTTTGTCCTCTATACGGTCCGCTTCGTGTTCGCTCAGGAACAGGCGTTCAAGACCCTTGACCGCCGCATCCTCTTTTCCGCCTGCCATCGATTTGAGGGCGAAATTCAATTCCGATACCGCATCCAGAACTATGATACCATGGCTTCTGGACTTCACACGGACAGTATTCTCCGTCCTCTTCGAAAACCAATCCAATATTCCTTTTTCACTCAAGTCTGATCGCCTCTGCCAATCCTTTTTCAGGTCTCTTGAAGACCTTTGTTGCCTTCTTATTGAAGACGAGATAGACCTTGCTGCCTATCTCCGGTGTTACCTTGTCTGTTGAAATATTGTAGTCCACGTAGTCCTTGGTCTCGGTGACGGTCCTGACCCTCCAGTAGGTTCCCATGAACACTACGCTCAGGACCTTGGCCTTGAGACCTTCGGTCGCCGTGTACACACGCTCGGGACGCACGGATATGACCGCCGCATCCCCTTCCTCCAATTCCGACCTTGCTGCTTTGACCGATTTTCCGCCTCTCAGACGAACGGTCGTCTTTCCGGTCCTTGATTTGTCTGTAACGGTACACTCCAGGAGATTCGTCTCTCCGATGAAATATGCCGCGAAGATGGATTTGGGCTCCCTGTACATCTCAAGGGGAGATCCCGACTCATGTATGCCTCCTGCTCTCATCAATACTATCCTGTCGGAGACGGACATCGCCTCTTCCTGGTCATGGGTCACATGCAATACCGTGATGCCCAATTTCTTGACCAACCTGCGGATATCATATCTCAGTTCCACACGGACACGGGCATCCAATGCCGACAGAGGTTCGTCCAGCATCAGCATCTTCGATCCCGAGGCCAGGGCCCTTGCGATGGCCACTTTCTGCTGTTCTCCTCCGGAAAGCTCTCCGGGGAACATCCCCGCACGGTCGAGCATCTTGACCAATTCCAGATACTCCGTGGAGACGGATTCCGTCACGTCCTTGGGCATGTCTTTGACACGCGGACTGTATCCCACGTTCTCCATCAGATCCATGTTGGGGAACAGGGCAATGTTCTGGAACACATATCCCGTGTCCCTGTCCTCTATCGGAACGTCGGTCACATCCTGACCGTCCACCAACACCCTTCCCTCAGTGGGCCTCCAGATACCTGCGATCACCTTGATCAGAGTTGTCTTTCCGCATCCGGACGGACCGAGAATGGTTATGTACTCCCCTTCCTCGACCTTCAGACTGATATTCCTGACAGCGTAGAAATCGCCGAACTTCATCGATATCCCGTCAAGTTCTATCTTCGTTGCCATCAGTCCAACCTCAATTCCTCTACGATACCGCATTCCGGTATCCTGAACAATGTCGCCTTGTCCGGCGCCCATGAGACCATTACGCGGTCCCCCACGCTGAAATCGTCGAACTTCCTGTTGGGAAGTTTGCATGTAACCAGTTCTATTGCGGAGGATGACATCTCCACAGTGATCGTCGCACCCTCGTACAGGATCCTCTCGATGACCGCCTCGAAATACCCTTCGGGCATGAGCGGATCGGGCACCTCTTCCGTGGGCACGGGTATGTGCTCTATCCTTGTGGACCCGATCTTTACGGCGACCACGGCGTCTTCCCCTTCGGAAAGATCCGTGTGTCTGGAACGTACCTTCGTACCGTCCGGGAGTATGACCTCTGTGCCGGTCTCGTCGGAGGTCCCGACCTTTCCCACGAATATATTGGACCTTCCCACGAAGTTGGCCACGAAAGGTGTTGCCGGGTTCTGGAATACCTCCATCGGCGTACCAATCTGAACTATCCTTCCCTGACGTATGATCGCGATACGGTCTGCCATCTCCAATGCCTCGTCCTGATCGTGAGTGACGTGAATGGATGTCAGGCCCATTTCCTTGGCCATCGATTTGAGTTCCTTCCTCAGCTCGAGCCTCAGACGGGCATCCAGGGCCCTCAAGGGCTCATCCAGGAGCAAGACCTTGGAATCCGATGCCAATGCCCTTGCCAGCGCCGTACGCTGCTGCTGACCGCCGCTGAGCTCGTGAGGATACTGCTGGACCTTCTGATCCATATGGACCATTTTGATCATACTCTTGACGAGCTGCTTGCTCTCTTCCTCCGGCCAATCTTTGATGGACGGGGAGAACATGACATTCTCATACACAGTCATCGGAGGGAACAGCGAATAGACCTGCGAGAGCATCGTTGTCCTGCGCTCGGAGATCGGGACCTTATCCATCGGCTTTCCGTCGAATGTTATCTCTCCGGAATCCTGTTTGGTGAGACCGCAGATCATTCTCAGACATGTCGTCTTTCCGGCCCCGGTGGGTCCGAGAATGCAGATGTATTCCCCGTCCTTGACCGTGAGAGACAGTCCGTCAGCGGCCTTTGTGTCGCCGTATGATTTGATAAGGTCCTTCAAAACTATCTCAGGCACTCTTATCACCTCTGTGGGTCACCGCTCTTACTGCGAACATGAAGACGAAACATATCAGGATCAGTATGATCGAACAGATGGCCGCTTCGGAATAGCTTCCTGAACTGATCAGCTCGGTGATGTAGACCGGGACCGTATTGACATCGCTGGTGATGGCGATCGTTGCTCCGGTCTCTCCGAGACTCCTTGTGAATGCAAGGATCGCACCTGCGATAATGGATGATTTGATTATGGGCATAAGGACCTTGGAGAATGCCTGTAAAGGTTTGGCTCCCAGGGTCATTGCCACTTCTTCGTAAGAGGGATCGACCTCTTCCACCGCACCGGTGATGTTCCTTACCACCAGCGGATATGTGAACGATATGTGTCCCAGGATCACCAGGATGACCGATATTATCCCGCCTGTACCGAGGCTTCCCCAGAACAATGCCAGAGAGAATCCCAATGCGGTCGTGGGGATGATCAGAGGGATGTTGACCAGATTATCAAGCAGCTGGCCCATCTTGGTATGACGGTGCCTTGCGATGTACAGCGCAACAGGTATTCCGAATATTATATCGAACACCACGGCGACTCCTGCGACAAGGAATGACATTCCTGTCGATGATAGCAGCTGGCCGTAATCGATATTCAATATGGGCTGCGTCAGATACGCGAATATGTAGAATGCCGGAAGCAATACCACCAGCATGAGGAATCCTATGGAGACGATGTCTTTCAGCTTGGGAGCTATTCCGTTGCTGAGTTTCCTTCCGATACTCGGCCATACTTTTATCACCGGCAGTTTGATCCTTATCATTATCCTCTTCACTAACAAAAGCAAGATCAGCGCCAGCACGATCATTATCACGCTGATGACGATCATCGGGCCCAAGGCTACCGAGGGGTCCATCTCCTTCATGAATGCAATGAAGGTAGGTCCTGTGAAGAAGGTCGTCTCATCGCCCATGAGGGTCAATGCAATGTATGTTCCTCCTGTCTCCGACAGGGATCTGGCGAAACAAAGAATGAAACCGGTGACAAGGCCGGCACGGAAAAGAGGTAAAGTAATTGTTCTGACCGCGGTGAATCTGGATGCGCCCAACGTCATTGCCGCGGTCTCGTAATTGGGTTCGATCTGCTCCAGGATCGCCGACAGGGACCTTACCATGTATGGGTATGTGAAGATGATATGCAGCATGATCATCATCATGTAAGGCGATACTACCAAACCTAATCCGGGAATGGTCACACCATCTGCCGGTACTCCCCAGAAGATAACGACGGAGATACCGAGAACGGCAGTAGGGAATGCCAGAGGCATATCCATCAGGGTATCGAGATATTTCTTGCCCTTGAAATTCTTCCTGACAAAGATCCATGCCATCGGGATACCGACGATGATGTCGATGATCGTGACGATGAATGCGATACTGAACGAGTTTCCGACAGCCCCGTAGATCAGAGACATTATCTCTGAATTTCCGAGAGTATCGCTGACAACGCCCCATTCGGTCAGCAGTTTCGTGACCACGAAGATAGACGGTACGATAATGAGACAGACAAAGACCGCAACTGCCAGTCCGAACCAGGCCTTGCGTACCTTGTCGTTATCGGATATCGCGTTGATCTTCTTGAATAGAGACATCGGAGTACACCCATCCGCCCGTGAACGGACGGCTTGCGCTGAAGAACGTCCTCAGAGGATCGATATACTTACAACGTTGTTTCCGCGAAGGACGACCATGCCGAGACGCCTCTCGTCTCCGCCGGCAGGATTGTTCTCGGTGGTCTCTTCGAGCACCATGTTCATGTACTCGTCGAATCCGGTGAGTTTGCCTTCTAATATCCTTCCGTCTTTGAGCAGGAGTGAGACACGTTTGTCTACGGATTTTTCCAAAAGGGCTTGCGGCATAACCATGTTAATCAGACCGTCCATATCATGCCCTAAATAAAAGGTTTCCCATTAATTTATTATTAAAAAAGGGGATGGGAAGAGGATATCAGTGAGAGTTCTCCGACTCCGGCGGTTTATCCTCTTTATCCATGTTTTTGGCCTGTGCCTCGATCCATTTCCTGATGTCGGAAACACGGGTGCTCCCGATACCGAAATACTCGGAGAACTTCTTGGTGGTCGTCAGCTCCAATGTCTGGCCCAATCTCCTTCCGGAGATCAGACCCATGTCCATCAGTGCTTTGACATCATCGTATGTGCGTCCTCCGCGGGTCTTGAACAGCTCCGATTGGAGCACAGGCTGATTGTATGCGATAGTACTGAGCGTACGCATCATTCCGCCGGTCATCTCCGCCCTTGCGAACTTTCCAGTGTACTGCGAGTATTCGGGTCTGAGCATCATGCGGTATTCGTTGCCGATCTTGGCGATGACGATCGCGGAATTGCGTTCGTCGTATTCCTTTCTCAGGTCCTTTATCGCATACCTTACATCGGCCTCCTGAAGGCCGGTCCTCTCCACGATGTCTGCGACGGTTATGTTGTCTGCGGAGGAGAAGAGGGCTGCCTCGACCGCTCCTTTGACATCCAACTCAGTTCACCGCCTCAATTGCGGAATCTTCGAGTGTTCCGGACGCTCCGGGCATCCTGATCTCCACGAAGACCTCTCCGTAGGGAAGTGTGTCCTGCCAGACATTCAGCTTTCCGTCCCTCACGAGGTGAAGCACGGAAACGAAGGTCCTCAGGTCCTCCATGACATTGTTTGTGTACAGCTGGGACATTTGGATCGCTCCCGCTCCCAGCTTCTCGATCCTTTCCCAAACACGTTCGACATCCTTCTCGTCGTCCTCGTCGTGGGCCTTGTTGTCGAACTTCTTGGGCTCCTTTGCCTTGAGTTCGGCCCTGACACGTTCCCTCTCCTGCTGTATGGCGATCTCTGCGCGTGCATCCTCGAACGCGTCGATCAGCTCATACATGGATACGGGCCTGTATGTCTCCCTCTGATATGCTCTCATGAAAGAGACCTCGGGGACCGCCATCATGGGGTCCTCGTCCTCGAGGGCGAAGTCGTCCTCGTTGTAATCGTCCATAACGGGTTCTGCACCCTTGGCACATGTTGCCTCGGTCTGAAGCCTGAGGATCTTCCATGCCATCAGAAGGAGCTTTCCGGCAACTATCATATCGAAAGTGTTGGCGGATACCTTCTTGGAGTACATTCTCACGAACTCCCTGAGATCGATCTCCCAGGGGTCGATACCGTTCTCGAGCACCAGGCTGAATACCGACCTGATCGATTCATCGACCGGATCGCTGAGCTTCTCACCGTTGGTCTCGTTCAGGATGTTCATGTATCCGTTGATCCTGTTGAAAGACTCGGTGTCCTCTGCCAGTGCCTTGTGGAACAGCAGGTGCTGCTCCATTTCTGCCATCTGTGTGTTCTCATTCATTTCTTTTCCCATCCCTTTAGTCTTGGTGCTGCCTCTTGGCAGCTTCCTCTTCGTACTTTGCAACCTCGTCGAAATCCGGCTGCATGATCACTTTACTGATCCCCGACGGAGGCCTTGTCACCCCTATGAGGTGATCGGCCATCGCCAATGTTACCTTTCTCAATGAAACCTGGATGAACTGCGCCTTGGCAGAGCTTTCTTTCACTCTCTTTGCCACCATTTCCGCATTGACCGCATCAAGGAACATGTCGACCTCGTCCAGTACGTAGAACGGCGAAGGCTGGTATTCCTGAATGGCAAAGATGAATGCCAATGCCGTAAGGGATTTCTCTCCTCCGGACAGCGCCTCCAATCTCAGCAGTTTTCCGTTCTTGGGCTTCGCGTTTATCGAAAGCCCGCCGTCGAACGGATCATCCTCGTTCTCAAGGTTCATGTATGCCTCGCCGCCTCCCGACAGCTGGGCGTATATCACCTTGAAATTGGTATTGACGGCATCGTAGGATTTCATGAACAGGCCCTTCTTCTGGGCATTCAGCGACTCCGCCAAACGGTCCAGATCTTTGATCTGCTTCTGCAGTGCTCCCACATCTGCCATCAGTGAATCGTATCTCTTCTTCCTCTCATCGTAGTCCTCGATCGCACGGAGGTTCACATTGCCTATGCGGGCCATGATGTTCTCGCATGACCTGATCGTGCGCCTGAGCTCCTCCTCGGAGGGTATGGGCATCTCGACCTCGAAGGTTATTGCCTGAAGGTCTGCCTCCAGCTGTTCGAGGTTGCCCTGTATGATCGCTATCTGAGCGGACTGGGAATCCCTCATTCCCGTTTTGGTCTCGATCTTCTCGACCGTGCTCGTCCTCTGGTTGTCCAGAAGATACTTCTTCTGCATGAGGGCGTCCTTCTCGTTCCTGAGGCCCTCGATCCCGTTCTCCATCTCGCGCTCGATGTTCCTGAGACCTTCGAGTTCGACCTTGACCTTCTGGATCTCGGCAGTATTGTTCTCGATCAACTTACGGTCCTCGGCGATCTTCCTATTCACTGCGGACAGCTGACCGTCCAGGGACTCCTTCTGACTGTTGAGTCCGACGATCTCTGCGCTGAGAGCGTTGCATTGGGATTCGAGGTCAGAGACCTCTCCCCTGATCTTGTAGATGCTGTCCCTGACGGTCTGGATCTTCTCCTGGATCTCGGCGGGGGCGATCTCTTTGATGCGGTCCCTGACCACGGTCCTCTCCGTCCTGAGGTTCTCCAGTGCCTCGGATACGCTTCCGAGGTCGTCCTTCGCTTCCTGAAGTTCGTTCTCGGCCTCGGCGCATTCTTTCTTCTTGGCCTCGAACTCGGAGGATATCGTCTCCTTCTGTTTCCTCAGCTGCTGAAGCTGGGCGTTCAGTTCGCCGACCTTGGCCTGGCTTCCCATGCCTGCTGCGCTGGCCTTCCTCATCTCGTCATCCATTGTGCGGATGCCGTTCCTGAGTTCCCTGAGTTGGGAAAGGAGATAGTCGAGCGACCCGTTGGCCGCTCTGAGCTTGGATCCTACTTCCTCAAGTTTCGATTCCGATGCGGAACCGAACTTCATGACACTCTGCTGGTTGATCGTTCCTCCGACCATCGCACCGGATGCCTCTATGAGTTCTCCGGCCTTCGTGACCAGCCTCACGCCTCCCATCAGACTGCGGGCGGTGTCGATGTTGCCGACGACCAATGTGTCCTGGAAAACATACCAGAATGCGTTGGCGTATTTCGGATCGAAATCGATGAGGTCTGTGGCATATCCCTCGGTCTGTTTGACGATCATGATCGCCTTTGCCCTGGGCTTGCCTCCCATCATCTTGCTGAGCGGAAGGAACGTGACCCTTCCGAGCCTTTGCTTCTTAAGGTACGAGATGCAGTCTGCGGCCACCTGATCGTTGTCGACCACTACCGCCTGCATCTTTCCTCCGGCCGCGATCGAAAGCGCGGTCTCGTATCCGGGGTCCACTGTGGCGAGCTCCTGGATGGTCCCGTGGATGCCGGGCATCTCTCCCTTGTCCCTGAGGGCCAGGATCTCTTTCACAGCGGCACTTCCGCCGTTGAACCTCTCGGAGACCTTCTTCTCCGCCGAAAGCCTGTTGTACTCTCCGTCCAGGGTCCTTATGGCCTCCCTGAGTTCGGATTCCTGCTTCTCCAGCTCGGACTCCTGTTTCCTGGCTGCCAGGATCTTATCGGAATACTGTTTCGATGCGTCGGGACCTGCTTCCTGCTTTACCTGCTGGAGGTTCCACTCCGCATCCTTGATATCGAATATCGCAGACTGCAGCCTCTCGTCCAGCGATGCCTTCGAACGGTTGTTCTCCTCGGCCATCGCCTCTGCTTTCGCGAGTCTTGCCTGCGCACTCTGCTCTTTTGTGGACAAGTCGTCGATGCTCTTCTCCAACTCGCCGAGCCTGTTCTGAAGTTTTGTGTGTTCCCCGCCGTGCTTGGCCATGTCCTCGCTGATCTTCTGATCCTCGGCCTTGGCCTCAACGAGCCTTCCGTTGGCATCCTCTAACTTGATCCTGAGGTCTGCCAGCGATTCAGATGACGTCTCGAATTCCTTCCTGTTGTCGGATATGGACTCTTCGAATGCCGCCTTGAAATTCTCCTGTTCGGTTATGTCGTCGCCTGCACGCTCGATACGGTCTTCGAGCGTCGCATGCCTGACCTTCGTATCCTCGATCTTTCTCTTGACCTCGGTATACTCCGGTCCGATCTTCGCCGCGATCTCTGCTTCCTTGTCGGTGATCGCACGCTCGTTCTCCTCGTACTGGGTGCGGAGTTCCTCTTTCTTTGCGGTGAGCTCTTCGATCTCCTTGTTGAGCTTGGCGATCATTGCGTTGATGCTCTCGAGTTTGGATTCCTCGATCTGATATTGCCTGTGGACAAGCTGGGCCTTCGCCATTTCCATGCGGGACTGCGTCTCGATGTACTTCTTGGCGTCCTCCCTGTCCTTCTCCAGCTTCTTCAGCTGGTTCTCGAGTTCCTCTACCAGTATCGAAATGCGCTCGAGATTCGCTGTGGCCTCGGCCTTCTCGCCCAGAGCTTTGCTGAGATCGGTATCGTAACTTGCGATACCGGAAATGCCGTCCAGGACACGCCTCCTTTCAAGATTGCCCATCTGGACTATCCTGGTGACATCACCCTGCTGCACCAGATTATATCCGTCGGCGCTTATCCTGGCCTTGGTCAGAAGGTTATCGAATTCGGTCAGCGACGATTTCCGATCGTTGACGAAGAAATATGAGCTGTAATCGGTACCGTTGTCGGACATCTTGACGTAACGCGTCAGCCTGACCGTATCGTCATCCCACGGCATCAGCCTGTCCGTATTGTCGAAGACCAGGGAGACCTTCATGAATTTGGCCTTGTTCTTTGCCTTTCCGCCGTCGAATATAAGGTCGGTGAGTCTTCCGGCCCTGACAGCCTTAGAACTTTTAGGTCCCAAGACAAACAAAATCGCATCCGTTATATTGGATTTACCGGAACCGTTCGGTCCGGTGACTGCCATATAACCTTCCATTAACGGAATCGTCAGCTTACCGCCGAACGATTTAAAGTTCTCCAGCTCGACCTGCTTTAAGTACACGACATACCCCATGCAAGGGCATTACGGACAACGTCCGTATTGCATTCCCATCGCCCTTCTGTGCGTACTTATATTATTATGCGCAATATATAAGTACCGCGCCCAAAGAAGGAGCAGAAAGGGGGTGACTGGCCCTTCGATGGGGTATATGAAACCGCATAGGTGCACTATTTAAGGATGCAACACCATCCTTCTTTTATGGTGTCTATTAAGCGCATTTTGATACCGACGGATGGCAGCGACTGTGCCAAAAAGGCCGCCGAGTATGCATTGGAGATCGCAGAGAAACTGGGCACTGCGGTGCAGTGTCTGTTCGTGTTCGACTACAACAGCCTTACATCGCTGAAGTTCCCCGATACCGAAGAATACATCCGCGAGACCTGCGACAAAATGGTCAACGAGATCGTCGAGATGGGAAAGAAACACAACGTGGAGGTCGGGCCCGTCACAGGCACGGGAGATCCGGCGAACTACATCATCAGCATCTCCGGAGACTATGACCTCATAGTGATGGGGACGGTCGGGCGTACCCGTCTGGCACATGCACTGATGGGAAGTGTTGCCGAGAAGACCGTAAGGCTTGCGAAGTGCCCCGTGCTCGTCGTGAAGGACGAGTGATCATTCTTCCAGAAGCGAGGGGATATCGGCTACGGAATCCACCACATAGGTGGGTCTGATATCCGACCCCTCCAGATCTTTTCTGCAGGTCTCTCCGGACAGTACCAGTACCGATCCGATGCCTGCATCTTCGGCCATCCTTATATCCGTGTAGAGACGGTCGCCGACCATCACCGCACCTGCGGGATCTATACCCATCTCGGAGGCCGCCATATCCAGCATGAGTCTGTTGGGCTTTCCCACCACTTCCGCCACACATCCCGTGAGCGACTCGTAAAGTCTGATGAACGGACCGATATCGACATCATAGGAATCCTCGGTCGGACACACATCGTCCGGATGTGTTGCGACAAGACGGGAGCCTCCCAACAGGAAGTGATAGCCGTCGTTGATCTTCTTATAATCTATAGTACGGTCGAACGTCAAATAAACTATGTCTGGGTCTTTGTCCGTTATAGGTATTCCCGCCGTCCTGATCTCCTCGGTCACGGCGTCACTCGCTATGGGGTAGATGCTCTTCCCGGGATACCTGTCCAAAACATATCTGATGGCTGCGATATTCGATGTGAGGACGTTATCCTCGGTAACATCGAAACCCATCTTCCTGACCCTTTCGTAATAGAACGACCTGGGCGCCGATGAATTGTTTGTCAGGAATACGAAGGGTATTCCTTTCTCTTTGAGATATGATATGAAATCCGCTGCGCCCGGTATGGAATCTCCGCCCTTGTAGACGGTCCCGTCCATGTCGATCATGAATCCTGATACCTTCATAGTCCGAACCTCTCCTTTACCATTCTGATCGTCTGTCTGAGGCCCTCTCTGGCCGCCTTGCTGTAAATGCATGCGGCAGGATGATACGTGGGTATGAACAGCACATCGCGGCCCTTTATACTAATGCTCTGATCGGTGTTCACTATATCTGCCATCTTGCCGTCATATCCGAGAAGGTCCCTGCATGAGGATCTCCCGAGACCTATGACCGCCTCGCGGCCATAAAGCTCGTCATCGAGGAACGGACGGCATGCAGCCATTTCCTCGGATGTCGGGTCTCTGTTACCGGGAGGCCTGCATTTGACCGTATTCGTGATCATGACCTTGGACCTGTCCAAGCCCTCCTCCTGCATTATCTTGTCCAGAAGCTTGCCGGAACGGCCCACGAAAGGCCTTCCCGAAAGGTCCTCGGTCTCACCGGGGGCCTCGCCTACGAACACCACTTTGGAATCGAGGTCTCCGCTGGGAAGTACGAGGTTCGTACGGCCTTCGCAAAGACCGCATAATCTGCAATCCGGTTCCGGTCTCATGACTTGCTGTCTCTGAGAAGTTCCGATCCCTTCACAAGGGACCTGAGTTCCACTCCGATATCCCTGAGGTTCTCCCTTCCGCCGCCTTCGCGGTCGATGACGGATATGACGCCTATGACGTCAGCACCTGCTTCTCTGAGTGTTCCTATCGCTTTGATGCTGGAACCTGCGGTGGTGATGACATCCTCGACGACAAGAACCTTCTCGCCCTTGTTGAGATCTCCCTCGATGAGCTTTCCGGTACCGTGGTCCTTCTTCTCCTTCCTGATCATAACGAACGGAATGCCTGTCGCCAGCGAGAGTGCGGCAGCAAGAGGGATGGAACCGAGGACGACACCTGCGATCCTGTCCGGACGGAGGTTGTCCATCTGCATCCTCTCAGCCATGAGCTGGGAGATCAGATAAAGCACCTTGGGGTTCGTGCTTGCTTTCTTGATATCGATATAGTAGTTGCTCTTAGCCCCGGATGCCAGGGTAAAATCTCCGAACTGCAGTGCTCCGCAGTCCTCCAATGCTTTTGCGATCTCGCTCATGTAATCACCAGGGCTCCTTCTTGACGCCCCATTTGTAACCTATGATGTTTGCGAGGCGGTGTATCGCAAACATGATCAGTAACAGGAACAGCAGTGCCGCTATGTTCCAACCATCGAAATACGTGGAATATACCCAGCCGGGGAAGAATATGGCAGTTACCAGGAATGCCCCGAATACGAAATCGTACTGGTCCAGGATAGGCGCCTTCTCTCCTCTCTTGAGTCCGAGCCTCCTCTTGATGAATGCTCCCATGAGATCTCCGAGAACGGCTCCGAACGAGAGGCACACGACGATGCCGAGATTAGACCAGAACGGTCCGTATCCCCAGAAGTCCTTGGGATCGAAGAAATATGCAATATCGATCAGGATTATCCCCGTGACTATTCCCACCAAAGCACCTGCGAAGAATCCTTTCCAGGTCTTTCCGTTCCCGAATATTCTCCTGCCCCTGAATTTCCTGCCGCCGTCAATGGTCGGACCGCCTCCGAACAGGGCCGCGGCAGAATTGGGGACCATGGCAGGTATGAACAGCCAGATCCCGTTCAGCATAATCATGAGGACGCTCACTACATCCATAATATCATGACCCTGTACGCGAGATGATGTAATAAGCTTTGGTCCGGCCGTCGATGAAAACCAACATATACTGATGACAGAGTTGGATGCATTATGTTGGTCCTTGACAGCTCCGCACTTTTTTCGATGGAACAGCTTCCCGAAGAGGAATCCTGCTGTCCTCCGGGCGTCATCAGAGAGCTCACGAAATACAAGGATCACAGACTCGATCTGTGGGGCGACCTTCTGCGTGTATCCGACTGCACCGGGGAATCCATGGACAAGGTCACCGAGGCCGCAAGGAAGAGCGGGGACCTCGGAAGACTGTCTCCCGTGGACATGACCGTATTGGCACTTGCCATAGATGTGAACGGCACCGTATTGACCGACGATTATTCCATCCAGAATGTCGCACGCATCATGGGGATACCCTGCAGGGCGGTGGGGTAGTCGGGCATCAAAAAAGTAGAGAAATGGAACTACCAATGCATCGGCTGCAGGAAATGGTACAAGGAAAAACTTCCGGAATGCCCCATATGCGGTTCTTCGATGAGGGCCTGCAGAAGGAAATGATCACGGGAACAGATGCTTGCATCTGATCAGCTTGCCCATGCGCCTGGTACCCAGGATGGCCATGCACATGACCGTGCGCCTTTCGGATCCGAATGCGAATGTGTCTGCAAGCTTCTTGTTGTTGGCGGCGATCTTCAGGGGCTTGTAGAGGATGTTCCTCCATTCTGTCTCGTAATCTTCCAACGAACGCCCGTTCCTGACGTTATCTCCGGCGACCTGACCGCATACGCGGCCTGCTATCATGGCAAGGGGCACACCGCCGCCGTTGACCGATATCACATGGCCTGCGGCATCTCCGACGACCATACCGTTATGCGATACCGTTCTGTCCAATGCTCCCTCGCTGGGAACGTACTTTCCCTCGAGCCTCGGAGAGATTATGTCGAAACCGCGCTTCTCCGAGAATTCTTTGAAATAACCTTCCAATGAACCGTTTGCGAACTTGGGGGAGAATCCTACACCCACGTTGGCCTGTCCTGCCTTGGGAATGATCCAGCTGTATGCCCCGGGAGCGATGTCTCCGAAGAACATGACAACATACGGGTCGAAATCGCCTTTTGCCTGGGCCGTGACCGCAGGATAGGGGTTCTTGTTCCTGGGAAGCCCGAGACTGCGTGCAACACGGGATCCGGGGCCGTCGGCACCTATGATGACCTTGTACTCGATCTCGCCCTGCGATGTTATCGCACGGCCGTCCTTGATCGTGTCGAAAGAACAGTTCTTGATCAGGTCTGCACCCGCATCGCATGCCTGCTTTGCGAGATACTGATCGAATCTGTCCCTGTCAGTGGTATAACCGGTAAAATCCAGGATCGATACCTTTCCTTTGGGATTGACCAGTTTTATGCCTTCTATCGATCTCAGACGGAGATCCGAAGGTGTATCGAAAAGAGTCCCTTCGTCAGTTAGGTTGGGGAACATCCCTTTGATCTCGTCTATCGACGGGATCAGTTCGCCGCATCTCACGGGTATGCCCACGTTGGAACGGCGTTCTATGAAAGTGACCTGTGCACCCTTTTCCGCGGCATATCTCGCGGCAGTGCTTCCTGCGGGGCCGGAACCCACAACAAGAACGTCTGTCTTGAGTCTGTCCGTCAAAGGATCACCTGTCGCGGCTGACGATATAGTTCGCCAGATCCTTAAGTGACTGCTTGTATTCCGATTCGGGCAACGGCGACAGGCTGAAAATCGCCTCGTTCGCTATCTCCCTGGCAACAGCTCTGCATCTTTCTATGGAGTCTGTCTTCCTGATGAGGCTGATCGCTTCGCAGACCTCGTCCATAGCGGGCGAATCTTTCTCGAAGATCTCCCTGATCCTTGCACCGTGCTCGGGATCCTGCATTCCGAAGATCGTCGGCAGCGTCGGCTTTCCCTCGAGGATGTCGTTTCCTACGGGCTTGCCGGTGATCTGCTCGTCACCGATCACGTCCAGCGTATCATCGATGATCTGGAATGCAACACCGATCTTGTTTGCGAAGTGTCCTACCGCATCGACGGTCTCTACTTCCGCACCGGACAGGACCGCACCGCATTTTGCAGCGCATTCGATGAGCTTTGCGGTCTTACCGTCTACGATCCTGAGGTAATCTTCCTCGGAGACCTGTCCTTTGTGCTCGTATTCCTGCTGGTTGAATTCCCCTGCACCCATAGATGCTGCGGCATCGACCACACTGTCGACAATGGTACGGGATGACGACCCGATCAATTGAAAACCGATGGCGAAAAGATAATCGCCGGCCACAATGGACTTGCTCAGGGAATATTCCTTGTAAAGGGCCTTTCTTCCTCTCCTGAGTTCCGCCTCATCGTTGATATCGTCATGGATGAGTGTGGCATTGTGGATGAACTCCATCGCGGCACCGACCTTGATAGGCTTACTGAGGTCCTTCCCGCCGCATGCAAGATATCCGAGAAGACACAGGGAGGGCCTTATCCTCTTTCCCTGTGTTCTGAGAACGTATTCGCACATCTCATTCAATTCGGGATTGTCGGACCTGATCTCGTCCATCATAAGTCCCTCGACCTTTTCGAGGTCTTCCTGAATACAGGTGTACCATGCCTCAGCCATTGATAGTGAGATAGTCAAATTCTACTTAATAGTTGTCTCGGACGATAAAAGAGAAATATAGAAAAAGTGGGGTTTTTAAAAGGTTTGAGCGGGGTCCTGTCAAACTCAAACGAGTGAGAACAGGGCCGCTGCCGCTTCTGATGCGGGACCGAGTATGATCTGGGGGAACACACCGAGTACGATGACCGCCGCTACACAGATCACGATCGCCGCAAGGAAGGCCTTGGGCACCTTGATCTTGTCAGTGGCGGTTCCCTTCTCAATATACATGGCCTTGACGACCCTTGCATAATAGTACAGGGATATCGCAGAGTTCAGGATCGCAATGAATGCGAGCCAGACCCACTGGGATGTTGCTCCGTCTCCACCGTAGATCGCTGCAGAGAACAGCACGAACTTAGAGGTGAATCCTGCCAGCGGCGGGATACCTGCGAGCGAGAAGAGGAACAGCAGCATTGCGAATGCAAGGAACGGTGCCCTCTTTGCGAGGCCTCTGTAGTCTGTGATCTTTTCTCCGATACCGGCACATATGAGCGCTCCGACGATAAGGAAGGCCCCTCCCTTCATGAACACGTGTGTGAACATGTGGAAGATACCGCCTGTCAGTGCGTATTCGCTCATGACGGCCATGACAATCAGGATGTAACCCGCCTGTGCGATACTCGAGTATGCCAGCATCCTCTTGATGTTGGTCTGAGAGATCGCCACGACGTTTCCTACTGTCATGGTGATTGCCGCGATTATTGCAAAGAGGTACTGCATCTCGACCGTAGCGAACGATGCCACCGATGCTCCGGCAACGAACATTATGAGGAAGATCTTGAAGAATACAACAAGACCCATCTTCTTCGAGCCGGTAGCAAGGAATATGGACACGGGAGTAGGAGCTCCCTCGTACACATCAGGTGCCCACATATGGAAGGGCACTGCTGCGATCTTGAAACCGTAACCTGCGATCATTGTGATCATTGCGATACCGAATGCCCAGCTGAATCCTGCTGTGGAGAGCGATACTGCGATCTCCGCAAGGTTGGTGGTTCCCGTGACTCCGTAGAGCATGGAAAGACCGTAGATGGTCAGGGCAGTCGACATTCCTCCGATGATGACGTACTTGACAGCAGCCTCTGCGGCCCTGGGGTCGTTCCTCTTCATGGCGACGAGGACATACGAGGAGATACTCGTAAGTTCGACACCGACAAAGATGACCACAAGGTCAGTGGCTGTTGCGACGAACATCATACCGGTGGTCGCTCCGAGCAACAGGGATGCGAACGCTCCGTAGTGGAGACGTGTGACCTCGATACTTGATGTGCAGACCAGAGCCACCAGGAAGGCGACGATCTGGAAGAGCAGGATCATCAGTCCGGAGAACGCATCGTACTGGAACAGTCCGGCGTATGTGCCTACGTATCCGCCGAGAAGGAGGATTACGTTTACCGCAAGGGAGACGAGGATGAAGGCCACCAAGGCCCCGCCTACGACTCCTCTTTTCTTCGTAGTGAAGTACAGGGCGGGCATCAGCAGAGCACCGATGATCATGATGATCATGGGTGCCATTGCGCTGAATTCGCCGAAGATGTTAGTGATTATTGTTGCATCCATCTCAGATCACCCCGAACAGCCCAGTGGAATACTGGGAGATGAGGCTCAGAGCCAGGTCAGGCCAGAGACCGAATACGGCGATCATGAGACACATGATTCCCATTGCGATTCCCTCTGCCTTATTGACGTCGTGTACGTGCGTTGTGTCGATCCTGTCGGTAAGCCTTCCGAAGAGTGTTCTCTGCATTGCCCACAGGTAATATCCTGCGGTCAGCATGAGGGACATCAGACAGAAGACGATCAGCCAGATCATGTCGATCGAATATGCGTACTCGTAGAACGCAAAGATGACACCGAACTCTCCCCAGAATCCAACCAGACCGGGCAGTCCGAGCGAGGCCATGAATCCGAACATCATGAACGCCGCGTAGACAGGCACCTTTCCGGCCATTCCGCCGAGCAGGGGTATCTCTCTGGTTCCGAAGTTGTGTCCGGCCATACCGCAGGTCATGAACAGAACTGCGGTAACGAGACCGTGCGCGAACATCTGGAAGATAGCGAATTCGACACCGACATCTGAAAGACATGCGATACCGAGCATTACCATTCCCATGTGGCTGATGGACGAGAACGCCACCATCTTCTTGAGATCCTTCTGAGCGATACAAGCGTACGCACCGTAAAGGATAGCGACGATAGCGACCACGAACATGATGGTCTGCCACTGCTGCGCACCCTGGGGGAGCGCTTCGAGACAGACCCTGATGATACCGTATGAACCCATCTTAAGCATGACACCTGCCAGCAGAACGGATCCTGCGGTAGGGGCTTCGGTATGGGCATCCGGCAGCCATGTATGGAACGGAACGATAGGCATCTTGACCGCAAATCCGAAGAAGAGCAGTCCGAAGACCAGCATCTGGAATGTCTCACCGAATGCACCGGAGCCTGCGAGGACCGCCTCGAATGAGAAGTCCACGAGTCCGCCCTGTGCAGCCTGGAAGGCAAGCGCGAAGATACCGATCAGCATGACCAGCGACGCCACATGCGTGTAGATGAAGAACTTGATGGCTGCGTAGTGCCTTCTGGGTCCTCCGAACCACGAGATCATGAAGTACATCGGGATCAGGGTAACCTCCCACATGATGTAGAAGAGGAAGTAATCGCCGGCCATGTACACGCCCATCAGACCGACTTCCATTGCAAGAAGCAACGCGAAGAAGTAGTTGGGCTTGTCAGTCTCGTGTGCCGAGAAGATGGACACCACGAACAGCAGGAGTGCTGTCAGGAATACCATCAGGATGCTGAGTCCGTCGACTGTCAGGATGTAGGACATCTTGAGTCCGGCGGTCTCGATCCATGAGTAGTTCTCAGTATACACCGAGTAATCGTTGGAGAGCATTAGATATACTGCGAGTACGAGGGTTACCGCGCTGAACGCGATAGCGACCGTCTTTGCGTGTTTCTGTTTCTCTCCGCCCATAGCCAGTGACACTATGGCACCGATCAGGGGGATCACGATCAGGAGCGTGAGGAGATACGGGATCTCAGGTAAATCGAACATCTCACAGACCTCCCATGAAGTAGAAGAGTGCAAGGATTACGACGAAGAGCACAACTATGCCTCCGAGGACCACTGCAGCGTAGTTACGAACATTACCGGTCTGGGCCTTGCTGAGGATGTCACCGCTTCCGACAACCGCGTTGGAGAGGCCGTTGACCGCTCCGTCCACGATGTTCCTGTCGACATAGTCGACTCCGCGTGCGACTCCGTATCCAAGTTTCCAGGACACCTGGTTGTAGAGTTCAGGGAACCACCATCTGCTGGCAAGTGCCCTGTACAGCCACGAAGTACCGTTCTTGTTGAACTTTCCGGGGTTGATCTTCCTCTTGTCATACATGAACTTCGCAATTATGATAGCTGCGATGACCAGCACGATGGTCAGATATGTCCACGGGTTGGTGAAGAACTCCACCAGGTACTCTAATCCTTCCGCATGTCCGCCGCCGACAAAGAACTGTCCGGTCGCAAGGTCGACGTTGATGGACAGAAGTCCGTCGAAGCCGAACAAGAGGACGAAACCGAATCCGAATGCGAATATCGACAGGACCATGAGAGGTACTGTCATCGATTTGGGCGATTCGCCGTGGCAGTGCTGTGTCTTGGGACCCTCGGGTCCGCGGAATGTCATATACCACATACGGAACATATAGAATGCCGTCATGAATGCGGTAATGATCGCAAGTGCCCAAAGTACAATGAAGATCCATCCTGCTGTACCGTAATCGGCCGCATGGAGCGCCTGCTCGATGATGAGATCCTTGGAGAAGAATCCTGCGAAGAAGGGGAATCCTGCGATAGACAGCGAACCGATGAGCATTGTGATCGACGTGACCTTCATCTTAGGACCGAGTCCTCCCATCTCGCGCATGTCCTCCGTTCCGGTGGAATGGATGACTGAACCCGAGCAAAGGAAGAGCAGTGCCTTGAAGAAGGCGTGGTTGACCATATGCAGACAGCCTGCAGTGTATCCGAGGGATCCTGCTGCTATGAGTGCTGTGTCTCCGGTCTCGATACCGATCGCGATCATGTATCCTCCTGCTCCGAGAGCGAGGAACATGTAACCGAGCTGCGAGAGTGTGGAGTATGCAAGCACTTTCTTGATGTTCATGTTGTTCATTGCCATTGTTGCGGCGAAGAACATGGTAACTCCTCCGATCACTGCTACGAGGAGCATCACACTGGAGGCCTCGCAGAATATGGGGAAACACCTTGCGACGAGATAGACTCCCGCCTTGACCATTGTTGCCGCATGGATGAGGGCAGAGACCGTTGTAGGGCCTGCCATTGCATCCGGAAGCCAATCAAGCAGAGGGAACTGAGCGGACTTACCGATCACTCCTCCGAAGATGAGCAGACATGCAATGATGATGAGGTTGTGGTCGACGCTTGCGATGTTTGCCGCATCGAACACTACCGTGTAGTCGAGACTGCCGAATGCGTAGAGCATAACGAACAGGCCTCCCATAAGAGAGACATCTCCGAGTCTTGTGACCAGGAACGCTTTCTTTGCTGCGGATGCAGCGTTGTCGGCCTTGTCGTCGCCTTCAGGGTGGTTGAAGCTCCAGAATCCGATAAGGAGGTAGGAACACAGACCCATGATCTCCCAGAAGATGAACATCTCGATGAAGCTGCTTGAGATCGCAAGACCGAGCATTCCGGTCACGAACAGGGCGACTTCAGCGAAGTACCTTCTCTTCCTCTTTCCCTCTTCTCCCATATATCCGAGAGAGTAGACAAAGATCAGCATGGAGATGAAGGATGCGAACATCATCATCAGACACGCGAGGGTATCTACGTAGAATCCGATAGTTATCTCGAATCCTCCGGGGAACGTGAACCAGGTCATTGACTCGGTGTAGTATCCGGGGGAAGCGTAAGCTGCTGAGGTAAAGAACTCATACGAGATGAGCACCGACAGGAGACACGAGACCGCAACACCTGCGATCGCGAGGTAACCTCCACCTGTCTTTCCCATTTTGTTTCCGAAGAATCCCACTAAGACGAAGCAAAGTGCGGGTATCAACGGTACTAACCATGTGTACTCTATGAACACTTTACCACCTCATGCATGTGAGACTGTCGGTCTCTGTCGTCTTCTTGATCTTGTAAGCGTTAAGCAGGATAGCGATACCTACCGCGACCTCTGCTGCCGCTACGGAGATCGTCATTATGACGAACACCTGGCCCATCGCATCTCCCAGGAATCCCGAGAATGCGATGAAGTTGATGTTGGCTGCATTGAGCATAAGCTCGATGCACATCAGCACAATGATCGTGTTGGTCTTTGTGATGACACCGTACGCACCGATGGCGAACAGTATTGCCGCGAAAGCAAGGAAGAACTCAATTGGAATCATCTTGTTCACCTTCCTCTCTCGCAATACAAACTCCGCCTATCATGGCGCCGAACATCAATACGGCCAAGATCAGGATGACCGGACCGTATTTTTCGAACAGGTTGTAGTTGAGCGAACTCTCGTCGAGATCTCCCTCTTCGTCGACAACGTCGTCGAAAGGAATATCCTGAGGTTCGTCGTAATTCATATAGTCGTTCCAGTCCGTCGCAAACACGGAGGTTACGCACACTACCATGAGCAATGCTGCCACTGCTACACCGATTGCGACCTTCTTACTCATCAGAATCGCCTCCGGTCTTCATGATATACCTTCTCGTCAGCATGATACTGAACGCGAAGAGGATGGTGATAGCTCCGACGTACACGAGCAGCTGGATGACCCCAATGAACTCCGCCTCAAGGAAGAAGTATGTGAAAGCGACACATACGAACACCAGAGCGAGGTAGAATGCACTGTGTATGACCTCTTTGTCCGTTACAACGTAGATAGCGGCAGCGATTGCTATTCCGGCTAGAACGAGGAACGCGACGAGGTCACCGTTGTTCCAAATAAACTGGAGGACATCGATGAGACCATTCCAGATATTGTCAATGAACTCCATTATAGCACCTCTTTAATGTGGAGGGCCGACTTAGGACAGTCGTCCACGCAGTTGTGACAGCAAACACATTTGCTGTCGTCGATCTCAGGCCAAAGGATCGGCCTGCCTTTTGCATTGGTTCCGTGCTCGACCATCTTGATGGCCTTGACGGGACAAACCTTCTCGCACTTCCTGCAGCTGATACACTGGGAAGAGTCGAGTTCGGGCCTGTCTATCATAAAGGGCTTGATGCGCCTCTCGGGGTTTCCGTTCTTCACATCGGAGATCAGGGTTTCCTCGAGTTCGACCTTCATCATATCGTTGGTTCCCTCGTAGGCGAGCCTGCGGGGACCGTAGATGAGGTCTTCCCTTGTGTACTCCGCGAGTTCGAACTCGGGAGTCACGGTCATTGCATCAACCGGGCAGTACTCTGCACAGTATCCGCAGAATGCGCATCTTCCCATGTTGATCTGAGGCCTCTTGACGATGTTTCCGTCGTCATCGGGCGCGTCGACCAGCACGATAGCGGTCGTGGGGCACATCCTGACGCACATACCGCAGCCCAGACACATGTTGAAATCAAGTCCGGGGCGTCCGCGGTAGTTGTCGGGGACCCACATCTTCTCATAAGGGTAGAGAATACAGACGGGTCTGTGGACCGTGGTCTTTCCAAGGAGCTGGAATACCTTCACGATAGGCTTCATGACCCAAAGGGTCTTTGCCGTATTGCGGGGGTATCTCTTCAGGAAAGGCATGTTCTCTACATTTCCTTTCTCGGAGGTATACTTGTAATCCATAACTTTCTTAGTGTTAGCCATCAGTAGATCCCTCCTACCTTAAGAAGAAGCACGATCACGAAGTTGATCACGGACAGGGGCATGAATACCTTCCATCCGATGTTGACGATCTGATCCGTCCTGACCCTTGCGAGAGCTCCTCTGATCATGATCATGAGGAAGAACACGAACCAGGTCTTGAGCAGGAATACGATCTCGGGCAGGAAATTGTTAACACTGTCCGATACGAAGGGTATGTTCCAGCCACCAAGGAACAGGATCGTGACCATTGCGCACGAAACATATCCTCTGAAGTAGTCTGCGAGCATGATAAGACCCCACTTCATTCCTGCGTACTCGGTCTGCCATCCTTCGACCAGTTCTGCTTCTGCCTCTGCGATATCGAAAGGCACACGCTCCGCCTCTGCAGTAGCACAGAACAGGAACGTGATGAAACCAATGAACATGGGTATAATGTACCAGATGTCACGCTGGGCGGCGACGATGTCACCGATGTTTAATGTTCCCGCAAGAAGGGATGCTGTGCCGATCATAATGAGCATAGGGACCTCGTATGAGATCATCAGCTCGGCGGCCCTCATTCCTCCGATAAGGGAATACTTGTTGTTCTGAGCCCATCCGGACACTAATATGAAGAAAGGTGCCAGAGCAAAGAACGCCATAATGATCAAAAGACCTGTGTCGTAATTGACAACGAACCACCTGTCGGACAGAGGGATCATACACGCGATAAGGACCGAGACACCGACAACCAGTGAGACCGTCCACATGTACGTCATCATGTCGACCTTCTTCGGAATCGTGTTCTCCTTCATGAAGGTCTTGACACCGTCTGCAACACACTGAAGGAAACCCTTCATACCGATCATGGTTCCCCTTCTGTCCATGACCCTTCCGAGGACCTTACGTTCCTCCCAAAGGGACAACAGAGTACCGATGAACACTACCAGGAAGATGACGATCATGAATATGATCAATCCACCGCCCACGCAGACTCCATCGGAGATCAGCCATGTGGAGACGGGATTTCCCGGAAGGATCAGATTAATGAGCCATGCAAGACCTCCTCCGATGATCTCCCATAGTTTGTATGAGATATCGAACGGAAGGTTGTAGTCGCCTGCAAAGGGATACCACGGGTTAGACATTATGTCGGAGAACGATATCCAATCAAGAATACTGCTGTAAGCCATAATATCACCTGTCGGTCTCTCCGAGACACATGTCGATCATTGCCATGATAACAGGAACATCTGCTATCCTGCTTCCAACCACCAAAGGTTTGGATGCTGACACATTCGTGAAGATAGGACTGCGCACTTTGAGCCTGTATGGCTTTCCGCTGCCGTCCGCCACGAGATACATCAGGGATTCTCCACGGGGGTCCTCGAGCCTGCACATCGCTGTACCGGCGGGAACATTGGTGGGCGCCTTGTATCTGTAGGGAGCGTTCTTTCCGATCGCCCTGATCTTCTGCATTGCCCTTGTGATGATCTTACAGGACTGGAAGAGTTCTTCGACCCTGACCATGTACCTTGAATAAGAGTCACCGTCGTTAAGGACAGGGACCTCGAAATCGATCTTGTCGTATACCTCATACGGGTCATCACGACGAATGTCGAAGTCCACACCGTTTCCTCTCATTGCGGGACCGGTGATTCCGAGGTTCACACACTGCTCGCGTGTGAGGATTCCGGTACCTTTCATCCTTGAAAGGAAGATGGAGGAATCATCAATGAGTGCGATGATGTCCCACAGGGCCTTCTCGAAGTGCTGCACACATCTGTCGACGTCCCTGTCGAACAGCTCGGTGATGTCGTTCCTGACACCGCCGATACGGGGATAGTTTGTCGTCATCCTTGCTCCGCAAAGCCTGACGAACAGATCCATCCAATACTCTCTCTCCCTCATACACCAAAGGAACACAGTGAGGTTACCGAGATCGGTACCTACCGCAGCGAGCCACATCAAGTGCGAACTGATACGACAGATCTCATCTGCCACTACTCTGATGTACTGTGCCTTCTCAGGCACTTCGAGTCCGAGAGCTTTCTCCACTGTCATACAGTAGAGGTGAGAGTATGTCATCGATGCCGCGTAACAAAGACGGTCGGCCATCGGAACGATCTTGGCGTAAGACCTGTTCTCGCATTCTTTCTCCCATCCCCTGTGCAGGTATCCTACGATAGGTTCTGCATCTGTGACCAACTCTCCGTCGAGTTCGACCTTGAGTGTCCACAATCCATGGGAGAACGGGTGCTGAGGACCCATGATGACCCACATCTTGTCCGTTGTGAGCTCATCGGTCTCTGCCCTGATATCCATAAGATCTCTTGCCATCACTCCTGCCCCCTGAGCTTGTACGACTTCCTGAACGGATAGAATTCATATGTATCCGGTGTGAGCAGCCTCGCAAGGTGCGGGTGTCCGTCGAAGATGATTCCGAACAGTTCGTATGTCTCCCTCTCGTGCCAGTTGCCTCCGACCCAAATGTCGGAGATGCTTGCTACGTGGGGATCGTCGTTCGGAATGTCGACAGTAAGCTCGATGACACATCCGTTGAAGTAGTTGTCAATGTGATAAACGACACGCAGGTTGTCGATCATGTCCACTCCGATGACGGTCGAGATGTGCTCGAATGTCAGGTTGTCGTGGATGTATTCGCATACCTGGTGAATGAGTTCCCTGGGAACGGTTGCGTAGACCCTTCTGGTTTCGATCTTTGTGACGTTGACCTTTCCCTCGAATTTCTCGTTAAGGAGCGTCTTGATCTCTTCATCAGTAGGTTTTTGATAGACTGCGTTTGTATCCATTCCCTCAGTCCTCCAAGAATACGCCTCTTCTGAAGTAATCGTCGATCTTCTTCTGAAGGAGCATGAATCCGTCGATCATCGCGTCGGGCCTTGCAGGGCATCCGGGGATGTATACATCGACGGGAACGATCTGGTCCAATCCCTGAACTGTGTTGTAGGAATCGTACCACGGTCCTCCTGAAATGGCGCACTCGCCCATCGCCACAACCCACTTGGGGTTGGGGATCTGCTCGTACAGACGCCTTATCTCGGGGCGGATCTTCTTGGAGATCCATCCGTTGACCAGAAGGATATCGGTCTGCCTGGGGGAAGACCTGTAGATCATTCCGTACCTTTCTGCATCGAAACGGGGTGCGGATGCGGCGGCCATTTCCAGAGCGCAGCAAGCAAGTCCCCAGTGCAGAGGGTGCATAGAATTTTTCATTGCCCAGGACCAAACCGGTCCTGTAAGTTTGTCGACGGTCTTTTTCGTACCGGCGGAGAGCAGATCGTTGATCATGGCCGATGACCATGTCATAAACTCGTCTGCGCTCATCGCTACGGCGTGGGGGTAAAGACTCATATCCATACATACGCCTCCTTTTTCAGAGCATATGCCACACCTAAAATCATGATCGCGAAGAAGATAAGCATCCAAATGGTGGCCATCGTCGAAAGACCGGCGAAAGCAACGGCCCAGATCATCAGGAAAGTCGCGATCAGGTCGAATACTACAAAAATGATTGCAAAAGAGTAGTATTGGAATTTGAACTGAACGTGAGCCTCTCCGATAGGCTCCGAGCCACACTCATATGTCGTCTCCATCCACGCGGTCGGTTTCGTAGGTCTAATGAGCCTAGACACTAACCACGCCAAAGGTGCGAAGCCGAGAGCAATTATGCTCACGACGACCAATGGTAGATAGGTCATAATTAGTGACATTGGTAGTGAGGCATGCCTTGTTGATATATAACGTTTCACGCACGTGTGTTACTTTTAGTTTATAAAGGGGAAAGCAGGCACACGGTTTTATGTGCAAGATGTCATATTGGAGCCTAATGACAGTAAAGATCGGATTCATAGGGGCCGGCAGAATGGCGGGCGCGATGATCAAAGGACTCATCGTCAAGAACATCTATTCCAAGGATGAGATCGTCGCATGTGCGCCCACCGATACCACCCGCGCAAGGGTGGCCGGCGAATATGGCATCAAAATGTACGAGACGGCGGCCGAGATCGCCAAGGAAGCAGACATACTGGTACTGGCGGTCAAGCCCAAACACGTCCCCGATCTGTTCGAAAAGGAACATTTGACCCTCGGACCCCAACATCTTCTCATAAGTATCGCCGCAGGAGTGAAGATCGAGACCCTAAACTCCTATGTGCCAGACAGCAGAATTGTGAGGGTAATGCCCAACCACTGCTGCATGGTCTTGGAGGGCGCTTCCGGATACGTGAAGGGCACAAATGCCACTGAAAAAGACATGAAAACGGTCAATACAATCCTTTCTGCGCTGGGATTAGCGGTCGAGGTCAGGGAATGCGACCTTGACGCGGTAACTGGAGTGAGCGGAAGTTCGCCTGCGTACATCTACATGATGATCAGGGCCATCGCAGACGCGGGGGTGCTTGCCGGACTTACAAGGAAGACCTCTGTTGAACTTGCGGCACAATCTATGATCGGTGCGGGAAAGATGATACTCGAAAGCGGAATGACGCCCGAACAGCTCATTGACGGCGTTTGTTCGCCCGGCGGCACGACCATAGAAGGCGTGAATGTCCTCAAGAACAATGATTTCGAATCTATCGTGATAGATGCGGTCAACGCGTCCATCAAAAGATCCATCGAGATGGGCAAGACAAACTGAGGGGACTTCCCCCTCTCTTATATTATTATAGTATTCTGTAAGGGATCACTTTCTCATAATGAGGCCTTTGGCGATACGGAAGGAATTGGTGTATATCGAACCGGTCCTCCAATCGAGATCGTTCTTGTTGCAGATTGTCGAGTTTGCAAGACGGGTCCCTCTCTCCTTGGTCTCCCAAAGTTTCGCTTCGCGCTCTTCCCTGTCCGCGATCTTCATTATACCGTCGATCTCGTGCATAACGGAACGTGCGTTCTCCGTCCTCTCCTTTCTCAGACGGAGACCCTCCTCGTCGAGCCGTCCGCTGCTGTGCTCGGCCTCGGCAAGGATGTTTGCCGCGTCATAAGAGACCTCGGCCACATCATCCCGGGTCATCCATTTCGTCTCGTATGACAGGACATATTTCCATGAAGGATTGTCCAGCCTCTGCCTGTGTTCCTCGAGTGTTCTGGCATAGAGCTTGTATCCCCATTTGTCGGGATCCTCGAAGGCCCTGCTTCCGGGATCGACGAAAGGTGCGAACGGAGCATTATAAATAAAGAGCCCGTCATCCTTTCCTACCAATCCCCAGAGTCTCTTTGCCGCTCTGGCACTGTCCAGTGCACTGTCGATGGTCTGGAACGGAAGACCGTTCATGTAGAACATGTCCATCCTGGAGCAGTTGCTTTGGAATGCCGCGGTGACCGTCTTTTCGATCGCATCGTTGGTATAGCCTTTTCCCAAGGCCATCCTGACCTCTTCGTCATGGGAATCCGGAGAGAACTCGATACTATATCCGCCCTCGAATGCCCTGTCGACCTTGTTCAGATATTCCGTGTTCGCTCCGTTGAAGAGCTCGATGACCACATGATTGTCTGCACCTGTCTCCTTCACTGCCTTCAGGAACCTGTCCGCATAATCCATGCCTTTCTGTCTCAGGTCACCGACTATGAAGATCGGGGCCTTCAGATAGCTATTGATACGGGCCACATCTTCGGCCAGTTTCTCCGGACTTCTGTATGCCGGCGCCTTTCTGCAGACGACCTTTCCGTTGGCATAGTGGGAACCTCCGCATTCGGCGCAATTGACGGAACATCCTCTGACCGTGAAGACCGATGTCAGGGGCGTCTTTTCCCAACCGTACCACGGAAGGGCCCCCTTGATATCCATGTTCTTCATCACGCATCTAATCATGTCCCCGTAATCGAAGATGATGTCATCCAGCGATTCCAGGGAATAGGTCACACCGTTGTTGTGAATCCTGCCCTCATCATCCTTCCACACCAGGTTGGGAATGTCGGACAGGTCCTTCTGACCCTTCTTGAGGGCCTCCATCATCCTGACGGTGGGAACCTCGGTGGTGTCTCCGCGCATGACAAGGTCCACTTCCGGCCTTTGGATCAGCTCCTCCCAGAAATACGAGGAGGAAAGACCTCCGAACTCCACCTTCGCATCGGGATGGTATTTCTTGACTATCTTGGCCAACTCCAATGCTCCGTGCGCATGGGGAAGCCAATGAAGGTCTATGGCAAATACGTCTGCATCCAGGGACCTGATCCTCTTCTCGGCATCGAATCTGTCGCTTTGGAGCATCTGGACCGCGATATTGACTACCCTTGTCCTGAATCCGGCCGCTTCCAGATGGGAGGAGATCGTCATGAATCCTATAGGATACATCTCGAATACGGGCGAAGAAGGTATGACATCGCTGACGGGACCGTAGAATATCGGTTTCTTCCTGAAATCGTATACGCTCGGCGCGTGCATGAATATTATGTCGGACCCCATCTCATTCCCCGTAACGTCTTATGCGGCTCTGATAGGACCTTATGGCCCTTAAAAGATCGATGTATCTGAAACCGGGCCAGTACACATCAGTGAAATAAAGCTCGGAATATGCTATCTGCCAAAGCAGGAAATTGGAAATGCGCACCTCTCCCGAAGTACGGAGGATCAGGTCCGGATCGGGAAGGTCCGAGGTATACAGATGATCCGAGAACGTCTTCTCGTCGATGTCGTCCACGCTCATCTTGCCGTCCCTGACCTTTACGGCGATATCCTTCACCGCCGTGATGATCTCCTGCCTGCTTCCGTAGGCCAGTGCGATCGTGAAATTGAAATTGGAATAATCCTTGGTCTTCTGTTCGGCATAATCTATGGCCTCCAGAAGGTCCGGGGGGAGTGTCTCGCGGTTGCCCATGACCCTGACCCTCATGCCCTCGCGATGGGTCTTCTCCATGTCCGCGACCTTGTAAAGTGATGCTTCGCAGAGATTCATGAGATAATCTACCTCGCCGGTAGGCCTCGAGAAATTCTCGGTGGAGAAGGCGTACACCGTGACGTATTTTATGCCGAGTCCGAAACACCAGCCCAGAAGCTCTTCGAGTTTCAGTTCTCCTTTCTCGTGACCCACGTTGACGTCTGCTTCCATCATCTCAT
>Ga0172378_10000091_pt1 | contig 64470 bp, 48 predicted proteins | sample GrowelOW332metaG_FD_119755 | JGI IMG/M metagenome (GOLD analysis project Ga0172378, IMG submission 119755) | Groundwater microbial communities from an aquifer near a municipal landfill in Southern Ontario, Canada - Pumphouse #3_1 metaG | ecosystem: Environmental > Aquatic > Deep subsurface >... | reverse complement strand
TCAATGTAGCAGCAATATTGGTATGAGATCTTCCTGTTTGAAGAAATGCACTGATCTGCTACCTTTCTAAGAGAGTGAGCTGTTGGTAGTAAGGACTTGTACCTGTGCATGATAACCTCCGGTTAAGTTGTCGTGACATAACCATACCGGCAGCTCACTCTTTTTCATATTACGCGGTTGCACTTATTGTACTCATTCAGCTCTGATTATTCGCCGGGTTAATAACGGATTTATGGAATAACTGAAAAATAACTGGGATGAATATCAGAAAAGGAGTAAGGAATATAGTTGAAACTTTGCTTGAGGTGTTTTTAAAATGGCTGTGTAAACAAAATAAAAGGAGTGTTTTTTATGAAACAGTTAGATGATGTTTATCGTTCTTGTACCCTGGATTATTTCGCAAGTGGTGCATATCGCATTATGATGGATGACTTTCTTGCCCTTAAGAAAGAGGACAAAGCCATGATGTTGGATTTGCGTTCCAAAGAAGAGGCTGAACTGGTGAGTCTGTCATTTGCGTATAACATTCCTATTGCAGAACTGCCCGACCGCTTGGCTGAATTACCCCGGGACAAGGTTATTGTTACCTTCTGTGCCAGCAGTATCCGTGCTGTGATGGCATTCGTCTATTTACAGGCTGCCGGCTTTAAAGATGTGAAAATTCTAACCGATAAAGTGCAGGATTTGACAGCAAATTTTATGCCTCCATTTGTCGCCAGAAATTACGATATCCTGAAGAAGTAATCTTCCTGCCTTCACAAAACCGTTGGCCTGTTTTTAATTTAGAACAATGGTTTTGTGCCTTTAGTCTCCCTCCTGCAGAGAAAACGAAATATACCTTCTATGACAGCCTCTTGAGATAGTCTTTGTTGGGGCAGTTCATTTCTTTTTTGACCAGCCGCAAGCTGCATTGCTGTCTCCCCGGTATTGTCCTGTAAAAAAAGCATGGAGAAGGCAGCGCGTGAACTTTTGTCTTTCCCGGTAATTCAATGCGTTGCTCTTCCTTTATTCTCCAACACGGGGAGTTGAATTGCATTCCTTCCCCATGGGAATCTCAAAGGATTGCAGGGTAAGGTGAACCGGACCGTAGAAGGCTTTGTCTTTGCCGCAAATTCGTGCCCATCTCTGGGTGCCGTATTCAAAATGCCACCATTCGTGGTCGTAGTTGGCAAAGCCCGCGGCGACCATTACATGGTAGAGCAGGCGGCGGTTGTGCAGAGCTTCCTCTTCCCGTGCTGAGAGCTCCTCTCCTGCTTCCCTGGCGTTTTCGAAGTGGCGGGTCCAGGAGATCTCTCCGGCAAAGTCAAATTTTGCCCCAAAAAAAAGAGGGCGACCACTGCGGTCGGCGAGGGTGAGGTCAATGGCGCCGCCCGTGAGGTGAGGCGATGGCGCCTGAGGATCGGCTGAGGGAACGGCAACAAATTTGGACGCCAGCGTGTGGATGACCGTCTCATCGGCCTCGGGATGGAGGGAGTAATAGTAGCGGCGGCACTGGTCGAAGAGGGCCCGCTGCAGGGCGGTGCTCCGCCAGCCGTCGAGGATGACGAGGCGCAGATCGGAGGGGAGCATGCCAGCCGCCGTGAAGAGCCTCTGTTGAACCTCTTCCCGGGCGTAGCACTCCGGCAGTGCGTCGTCCATCTGTGCCGCGTGGTAGGCGGAACGAACGAGAATTTTCTCCGGGGCGAGGGAGAGGGGATAGAGTGGAGAATCAGAGGGGACGATGGGGATGGCGGCGAGGACTGCGAGATCGTCGGGGGGGAGTTGAGGAACAGGTTTCAGGTTAAGCTTCACAGAAGTTTACCTCCTTGAAAAGAGAGTGTCAGAATTTCAATAGCCCAGCAGATGGGGCAGAAAAAGTGAGATTTCGGGAACGAAAATCAACAGCAGCTGGCAGGCGAGCGACACCAGCACAAAGGGCCATATGTGGCGGAACATCTTTTCCAGAGGAACTCCCCCCACTGAGGAGACGATGTAAACACAGGCGCCCATGGGCGGTGTTATCAGGGCGATGGTAATGTTCAGTGTCATGACGATGCCGAAGTGAAGCGGATCAATCCCTGCTGCGAGAGCAAGCGGGGCAAAAACCGGAGTGAGTAACACGAGAGCTGCTATCTCCTCCATGAACATGCCGACCACAAAAATAATGACGCTGATGAAGAGCAGTACCTGCGTCGGCGTGGTTGCATATTTCATGATCACCGGCGCCATTGACTGGGGTACCCGTTCGGAGGAGAGAATCCAGCCAACAATGGTGGCCGCCCCGATGACCACAAAGATGACGCTGGTGAGGCGCACAGTGTTGGCGATGCTGCTGGCAATTCCTTTCAGCTTTAGTTCCCTCGTCCAGCAGAGGCCCATGATGATCACATAAATGGCAGCTACTGCACCGGATTCGGTGGGGGTCATAAAACCGAAGAGAATGCCGCCGATGATGATGGCTGGGGCAAAGAGGGCAGTGACTGCGCCGAGGGTGGCGGCGAAGAGTTCCCTCCACGAGAAACGGGCGTTGACCACCGGAAGGTTGAGTCGTGAGGCGCTGATACGGTGCATCACCATGAACGCAATACCGAGCAACAGCCCGGGAACGACTCCGGCCATGAAGAGACCGCCGACGTTGGTTTTGGTCATGGCACCGAAGAGGATCATGAAGATGGAGGGTGGAATAATCGGGCCGATCAGTGAACTGCCGGCGGTGAGTCCTGCGGCGTAGGAATCAGGATAACCGCCTTTCTTCATTGCCGGAATCATGATGGAGCCGACCGCCGAGGCATCTGCTGCGGCCGAGCCGTTGACTCCGGCGAAGATAATGCTGGTCACTACGGTGACATAGCCGAGGCCGCCTTTAAGGTGGCCGACCAGTGCTTCGGCGAAGCGCAGCAGGCGGTTGGTGAGACCGGCGCGGCCCATCAGTTCGCCGACGAGAATAAAATAGGGGATGGCGAGGAGGGAGAATGGTTCCATGCCGCCGTAAAACTGCTGTACCATCAGGCGGAGCTGACTGGTGTCCCCGATGTAAAGAAAGCCCGCCAAAGCAGTGCAGAGCATGGAGAGAAAAAGGGGCAGCCCCGAGGCCAGCGTACAGAAGAAGACAACGAGAAGTACGAGTGTCATGGATGCTCCTTTTTGTTGTGCAGGAGTGCATCGATGGAGATTCCCTGCTGCAGCGTGTATTCGATCAGCATCAGGGCCATGCCGGTGGGTACGGCTGCGAGCGGCACGGCCTTTTTAATACCGAGGGTCATGATGGTGAAGAGGCGCATCTTGTATGAATACGTGATGCCGAGCCAGATCATCAGAATGAGGATGGCACAAAAGAGAAGTGTGCGCAGAACGGTGACGATATGCCGTGGGGTTTTTGGAAGCTTCTCCACGAGAATGTTTATGACCATATGCTCGCCCCGCTTGAGCGCCGGTGCGGCGGCCAGCATTACCACCCATACGAGGGTGACCTGGGCGAGGTCGGTGGTCCATACCGGCGGGCGGTAAAAGCGGGCGGTGACGCCGAGCATCACCGCCCCGAGATTGACCAGCAGGAGGAGCCCCGCAAGCAGCAGGCAGAATTGCTCAAGCCGGTCAGAGAGCATTTTGCAGAGAGCGCCCATTATTATTCAGCCTTTGCCGCGCTGGCAGCACATTTGAGGGCAAGGTCAATCCACTCCTGCTTTACCTGCTTCTGCAGCCAGGTAACATAGGAGGGGGTGGCGAGAGCTTTAAATTTTTTGCTCTCCGCGTCGGTAGGGGTGTAGACTGCCATTCCTTTTTTGGCGAGGAACTGTATCCGTTTCCCTACTTGAGATTCTACTAGTTCACGGGTCTTGACGTTGGCTTCGTGAGCGGCTTTGCGCACTGTCGTCTGCTGGTCGGCGGTGAGTTTGTCGAGAATTTCACCATTGATGAGCAGGAACTGGTCCGAATACTGCACGTTTGCGAGGGTAAGATTGTTTTGCACTTCGTAGAGGCTGCCCATGATGATGTAGGTGGGCGGATTCATCTGACCGTTGGCCACGCCGGTTTTCAGCGCAAGATAAACCTCAGTCCAGGGAATCGGTGTCCCGGAGGCGCCGAAGGCCTCATACATGGCGACCTGACTGGCGTCCATGGCGCGGAATCTCAGCCCCTTGAAGTCGGCTGGACTGTGGATTGGTTTGTCGCAGGTGAAGGCGAGAAAGCCTCCCTCCTCAACGACTGCAAGAAGTTCAATGCCGGTGCGGGAACGCAGTTCTTTGATCGCTTTGCTCATGAATTCGCTGTTGTCAAAAAAACGGTGGGCGGTAGCGTAGTCTTTGAAGAGAAAAGGGATATTGGTAGCAAACATTTCAGGGAAGAGAGTCTCAATCCCGCCGTAGGAAGCGATGTTGATCATCGGGCTGCTCATTACCTGCTCCATGCGCTGCTGTTCGTTGCCGAGCTGGCTGTTAGGATAGAGGTCGATGGTGAGTTCCCCGCTGGTCTCCTTCTCAACAATTTCTTTGAAAGTGGTGGCGAAGGCGTGGACGGCGTTGTCTTCAAGACTGGGAGGGCCGTTGTAGCTCATTTTTACCGTGGTGGCAGCCGAGGCCGCAGTGACAAAGAAGAGCGTCAGGAGGAACACGGAGAGCTGGGCAACTGGACGTCGGATCATGGGGGGCTCCTTGTGGAAGGGATTGGAAAAGGGAGACAAAAGAAAATGCCTCTCTATGGGAAAAGCAGAGTTTTAAATAACGTGTTTTTCAAAATGTTGTCAACAAACAGAGTGTTTCTCCTGGCGCAGGGTGACAGGGCAGGTGTTGTGACGTTTCGTTTCCCTAAGACTGACTTCCCGTTACAACGGGTGTTTTTGGGGGGGAACGAAGTCATGGTGTGGTTTTTTCGGCGGAGCAATTCTACATGATACCGACAACCCCGTTCTGTATCAGTACTTTTGGGAAGTTGTAATACTGCCGGGGGAAAGTCGCTGTTGGCCGGGCGCAGTTCAATGTGGTCGGGATGGAGGGGAAGAATTTCACTGTCGCCTCCTCGCCTCTTCGCCGCCAATGAGGACAACAACGATTTCGTCGATGAGCGGCAGGCGGTGGGCGAAGTGATCCGCAGCGGGAGATGGGCATGTCGGCGGCTGCTGGTCAAGAGGGCGGGTGTGTGGCTGCAGCAGGCCCCCCTGTGTTTGCTAAGGCCGCGGCGTTCAAGCTGAGTGAACATCCAGGCGACGGCGTTGTTGCTCACGCTGATATTTCCGCCGGCCTTGCGCAGACTCGGAGTCTTGCTGTCGCTGGCTTTTTTCTTTTTCAACCAGGGGAGGAAGTGGCACTGTCGGGTGGTCAGCGGCATGGGGTATTTTCCATAAAAGTATTTGTACAACTACGGAGATTACTTTGGAAAAGGGACAAATGTCAATATTTACCCTTAACAGGACTATCGGGTGGTGAGGGCGTTTTTTGGTAGAAGCAGCCGCTGCAGTGTCCCTCGTCAGTGATGATTCGATGGCCCCCTTGCTTTTACTCGGAGGCAGTGTTGCCTCCCTTTTTCTGCAGGTGCAGGTCGAACTTATAGTCTCGGAATGCTGCAGGGTGTCGTGGACACTGGTGATGATTTGCTGTCTGTCAGCGGATGAACAAATTGAATCATATCCTTCCGAGTCTGTAAAAAAAATTCATCTGCGGTGTAGCCAAAGCAGCGGAGCATTTTGTCGTTGATGACATCGAGGGAGGAGTCCTTTTCGTGGTAAAACCGAAGATGCCACCTGGCAGTGAAGTCAGAAGGAGAGCCCGTAACTGCTTCTGGGGCTCCTGCGCGAGATGCACCTGGTTGTTAACATTCCTCAGGGAAAAATATTCGCAATCCTCCTGTTTTAGAGCAGGGGTGGAAACATGTATGGTGGCGGCCTTCCTCTGCCTGTCAACCCTGTTGGCGGTCTCCAGGATGGTGAGAAGCATCTGAAAGATGGCTGCGACCACCGTGTCGGAAAGGCTGGTTTCGGTGTAATCCTCAAAGTGGAACTCTGTCGAGACTGGAGAGCTGGCGACATCTTCGAGAACAAGAGTGCGAAACTCTTCCCTATTGCGGACTGTTTCATGGGTACCTGTGCCGACACTGAGCACGTCTTCACAGACGGGTGCAATGGTCTCTTCAACATCGCGGTGGCAGAGACAGGCGATGAAAAAGTTTTCAACGGCGTTACGGATGTGCCATTTTTTGTTCGTCATTTCCTGCTCAGAAAAGAATTCCTCCAGACAATCTAAAGGAAGAGTAACTACGCCGATGTACAGCATCCCCTCTTTTTATACACCACGCGGTGGCGTGGCGGGGACAGGACGTGTTCGTTGCTATTTTCGTCAGGGCGATTATTTTGAGAACTCTCTCAATTCGTTACGGAATATCTCCAGGGTAGCTTGAAAAAGCTTGGATTCCGTTCATATTCGGGGGACAGGAAAAAATTTACCGCAGCCATAACTTTGATGGCGGAGTATAGCGCGTACCTCGACGTTTCGTTCCTCGCTTTGTCGGAGGATAATTTTTTGACTGTAACGAAGAAGATGAGCGATTATTCGATGTTCCCTACAACACAGAGGTCATCATGCAGGCAGAAATAAGTCAATGGCTGGGGCAGGTTGCAACACTGCTGCCCTTCGGATATGCTTTCGGTGCAGGGATGGTGTCAGCCGTCAATCCCTGTGGTTTTACAATGCTGCCCATCTACCTCACCCTCTATCTCGGGGCTCAGGAGCAAACCTTTCGCGATGGCTCCTTTCTGTTGCGTCTTTTCAAGGCAGTGTGGATTGCCACAGTGGTGACCTCCGGTTTTGGGCTGCTTTTTGGGGTAGTCGGGGTTGCTGTCTCCGCCGGGGGAAGCTATCTGATGGAGTTTGTGCCCTGGGTCGCACTGATCGTGGGAGGATTGCTCTTCCTGCTCGGGCTGGCAATGCTCGCCGGGAAAAATCTCTCCTTTGGTGGCTTTCAGAGTCTCTCCGCGAAGATTGGTGATCCCCGTGATATCAGCGTGCGCGGTTTTTTTCTCTTCGGTCTCGCCTTCGGGGCGGCTTCACTTGGCTGCACCCTGCCGATCTTTCTCATGGTGGCAGGGAGCGCACTTTCCTCAGGGGATTTTCTCACCGGGATCTGGCCTTTTATCAGTTATATACTCGGCATGGGAAGTATTATCCTGCTGCTGACCCTCGGAATTGCGGTGTTGCGTGAGGGAGTTGTGGTCAGCACTCTGCGCAGGGTGATACCGTGGGTGCAGAGAATCTCCGCTGTTCTGCTGCTGATTGCCGGTGGTTATATTTTCTACTACTGGTTTACCTCCGGGCTGCTGTTTCCCTGAGAAATACCCCTGGAGGGCAGGCGGGAGGTCTTTAAACCTTCTTCGAGGATGTCGTGAAACTCCTTGATGAGAAGGGTAAACTTGTCGTTGAAGGTGTTTTGGCTTTGTCGTCGAGGATGCAGAGGCTGCCGAATAAATCACCGTCTTCCCTTTTACGCAACAGGATGCAGCAGGAGTTCATCTTGCCGGCAAAGGAGGGGGGATTTTTCCAGTCGGGATGGATGCTTTGTTCCCAGCAGCGGGACGTTTGGGGCGATAACCACCTTGCTGCAGCGGCCTCACCGAGGGAGAATTTCATGACCAAACAGGCATCACTTTGATAGCGGAGTATAGCGCTTACCTCGACGTCTCGTTTCTTGCTTTGTCGGAGGATAAATTTTTTACTGTAATAAAGAAGGTTGGCGATTATGCAAGGTACCCAAAAGTGTCGGCGGGTAGAAAGCAGACTTCTTCCCTGGATTTCAATATGTGGGGAATTCTTATTATCACCAGCTCGGCCTCTTCGGGAATGGTGCAGGGGGCAAGGTGTGGCGAAGACCCCCCTGAGACTTTTATCCAGCCGAGGCAATGGCTTCTGCTATCAGCAGTGCCTCGCGAGTGAGGCCAACGTTGTGTACCCGCACTATATCCACCCACGGAGCGCAGGCGAGGGCTGCAATGGTGGCTGTCGCAAAGTCCCGCTGTGATTCTTCTTTGATACCTGTGATGGCACCAAGGAAGCTTTTACGGCTGTGGGCGAGAAGGAGCGGCTGATGCAGCTCGGCGAAACGGTTGAGATGGTGGATCAGGCTGAGGTTGTGCTCCAGCCGTTTGCCGAAGCCGATGCCCGGATCGAGAATGATCTTTTCCCGGCTCACACCTGCGTTGGTAAGGCTGGCAAGGCGTTTGCGGAAAAAATTTAACAGCTCCTCCACCACGTCGTTGTATTGCGGGTTGACCTGCATATTCTGCGGAGTGCCCTGCATGTGCATGATAATCAGCGGAGCGTTGCTCTCTACCGCAACTTTGACCATTGCTTCATCGGCACGGCAGGCGGAAATATCATTGAGGATGGTGGCTCCGGCGGCGATGGCCTGCCGTGCCACCTCTGCCTTCATGGTGTCAATGGAGATGGGAATTGCAGGGTGCTCGCTGTGGATAGCCTCAATGGGAGGAATCACCCGGCGCAGCTCCTCTTTAAGGCCCACGGGGGTGGCAAAGGGACGGGTGGATTCTCCGCCAATGTCGAGGATGTCTGCCCCGTCGGCAATCAGAGATTCTGCCCGGGCGAGGGACGTGGCAACGGTGTTGAACCTGCCGCCGTCTGAAAAGGAGTCCGGGGTGACGTTGAGTATCGCCATGATTTTTGTACGTGTTGTTCTCATGTTTTCTCTCGTTTTGTCGGTTATTCTTTGAGCTGTGTGCTGGAAACAGCAGAAGGGCAATGACCGATGTCATTGCCCTTCTGCTGTTCTTTAAGAAATTTTCAAAGAAGTGTTGCTGTTACTCCTCCGGTTTTTCTTTGTCGTCGGAGGCTTCTGTGGGCTTTTCTTCCGGTTTCTCTGCCGGATCTTCAGTAGCGGTGAAAACCGTCTCTTCCTTTTTCTCTTCCGGCTCAATGGGGCGAGTTCTCATCTCCTCCTCTTTTCGGCGGCGTTCTTTGATCTTCGCGGTGTATTTGCCGGGACGGAGTCCTTCAATGATGTCCTCCATATTCTCAAGCATGATGGTTTCTTTATCCATCAGTTCCTCAGCCATCTTCTCCAGAATATCCCTGTTTTCACCAAGGATTTTTTCAGTGGTGTCAACTGCGTCGTTGATAATGCGACGGACGGCGGTATCAATCTGCCGTGCAGTATCTTCGGAGAAATCTCGCGACTGGTTGATGTCACGACCGAGAAAAATCTGCTCTTCCTTCTTGCCGTAGGTCAGGGGCCCAAGTTCCTCACTCATGCCCCATTCGCAGACCATCTTACGGGCCAGGCTGGTGGCGCGTTCAATATCGTTGCCAGCACCGGTGGTGATCTCGTTGAAGATAATCTTTTCGGCGATGCGCCCGCCGTAGAGAATGCAGAGTTCATCCTGCAGGTAAGTGAGGCTGTGGGTATATTTATCATCCTCCGGCAACTGCATGGTTAAACCGAGGGCCCGGCCGCGGGGAATAATGGTAACCTTATGTACGGGGTCCGCCTCGGGCAACATCCAGGCGACCAGGGCATGGCCCGCTTCATGGAAGGCGGTGATCCTTTTTTCACTGTCCTTTATGATCATGGAGCGCCGCTCAGCACCCATCATGATTTTGTCTTTGGCTTTTTCCAGCAAATCCTGATTGATCTGACTTTTCCCGGTACGGGCTGCCATCAGCGCAGCTTCGTTGACGAGGTTTTCCAGATCAGCCCCGGAGAAACCTGGAGTTCCGCGGGCGATAAGGTCAAGGTTGACCTGTGGATCTATCTTGGTTTTGTGTGCATATATTTGAAGAATCTTCCGGCGGCCGCCGACATCGGGGACCGAGACTATCACCTGGCGGTCAAAGCGGCCGGGGCGAAGCAGGGCCGGGTCAAGGACGTCGGGGCGGTTGGTGGCGGCGATAATGATAACACCGTCGTTGGTTTCAAAACCGTCCATCTCCACAAGAAGCTGATTGAGGGTCTGTTCGCGCTCGTCGTGGCCACCTCCAAGTCCGGCTCCACGTTGACGGCCTACAGCATCAATCTCATCAATAAAAATGATGCAGGGCGCGTTTTTCTTGCCCTGGGCGAACATGTCACGTACCCGGGAGGCACCGACACCGACGAACATCTCAACAAAGTCGGAACCAGAGATAGAGAAGAAGGGGACATCTGCCTCTCCGGCAATGGCCTTGGCAAGCAGGGTTTTCCCGGTGCCAGGAGGGCCGGTAAGGAGCACTCCGGTAGGAATACGGCCACCGAGGATGGTGAATTTCCCGGGATCTTTGAGAAAATCAACAACTTCCTCAAGTTCCTCCTTGGCCTCATCAATTCCGGCCACGTCGGCAAAGGTCACTTTGTTGTCGGACTGCTCGGTGAGTTTTGCCCGGTTCTTCCCGAAAGAAAGAGCTCCGCCCTTGCCACCGCCCTGCATCTGACGCATGAAAAAAACCCACACTCCGATCAGCAGCAACATCGGGAACCAGGAGACGAACAGGGTCATTATCCAGTTCTCTTTCTCCAGCTCCTTTACTTCGATGGAGGTCCCTGAATTGCGGATTATCTCCATCAGCTTGCCGTCGTTGAGCGGATAGATGGTGCGGAACTTCTGTCCGTTGTTCAATTCGCCGGTGATGACATCACCGTTAACGGTTACGGAACTGACACTCTTGCGTTCCACATTGCTGACGAACTCACTGTAGGGAATAGAGTTGGTGGCTGTCTGTGGCTTGTTAAAGAGGTTAAAGAGCAGAATAAAGGTGAGGCCGATAACCAGCCACATGCTCAAATTTTTGTAAAAGGTATTCAAACGGACTCTCCATTGATGGGCAGAGGGCTGAATTGCCATGCTGTTATGGTTTATACAAGGTGAACGTCACGGTATCCGTGGCGCGGGAAACTCCCACTTCAAACCTGTAAATGTAAAGCTAAAAACAGAATTGTCGAGGGAAAATCAACTGCGCAGTCTGTTATAATATTGCACAGGTTGAACCTCGGGCTCTTTTTTCGACAGTTCCTGAATGGCTTTTACCATTGCGCCTGCCCCACTGGCGGTGGTTGTATAGGGAATATGGTAATCAAGTGCGGCCCGGCGGATGAGGTAGCTGTCCTCGGTGGTGCGCTTGCCGAGCGAGGTGTTGACGATCCAGCAGATCTCTTTGTCACGAATTTTGTCAAGAATATGTGGCCTCCCTTCGGATATTTTTTTTACCAGTTCGCATTTCACCCCGGCGCGCTTGAGATATTTCATGGTGCCGCTGCTGGCAAAAAGAGTGAAACCCAGTATCTCCAGCTTTTCAGCAACGGCGACAATCTGTTTCTTGTCATTATCACGGACGGAAATGAAGACGTTGCCGCTTCGCGGAATCTTTACGCCGGTGGCCAGATTGGCTTTGGCGATAGCGAGGCCGAGGTTGTCATCAATCCCCATCACTTCTCCGGTGGATTTCATCTCCGGTCCAAGCAGGGTATCAACATTTTCAAAACGGTCGAAGGGGAAGACCACCTCTTTTACCGCCCAGTGTTTTACTTCCACTTCTTTCGTAAAGCCGATATCCGCCAGTGTTTCGCCGAGCATCAGGCGGGTGGCAAGTTTGGCCAGGGGGACGCCGGTAGCCTTGCTGGTGAAGGGGACGCTGCGGGAGGCGCGCGGATTGACCTCAAGAATATAGAGCTGATTATCCTTTACCGCATACTGTACGTTCATCAACCCGATCACACCAAGCTCTTCGGCCATTGCACGGCTCGCATCCTTGATGGATTCGATTATGGTGGCGGTAAGGGTGTGCGGTGGCAGGACGCAGGAGGAGTCTCCGGAGTGGATTCCGGCTTCTTCAACGTGTTCCATGATGCCGCCGATCACCGTGTTGTTGCCGTCGCAGAGGGCGTCTACGTCAATTTCGGTGGCATCCTTAAGAAACTGGTCAATGAGTGCCGGGTGCTCCATGCGGCTGGCGCCATTGCTTACTGCCTTCATGAAGTCTTTGATACCCTCGTCGGAGTAGACGATACGCATGTCGCGGCCGCCGAGGACGTAAGATGGACGCACTACTACGGGGTAGCCGATCTTGCGGGCGGCGGCCAGTGCCTCTTCTTCGGTATAGGCGATGTCATTGGCGGGCTGGCGCAGATTCAGCTTCTGCAGCAGCTTCTTGAAGCGTTCGCGGTCTTCCGCACGGTCGATGGCGTCAGGCTGGGTTCCGATAATCTTTACGCCCACCGCTTCAAGAGGGACGGCAAGATTGAGAGGGGTCTGGCCGCCGAACTGGACGATGACTCCATCTGGTTTCTCCTGGTCGATGATTGACAGCACATCTTCGCGGGTGAGCGGTTCGAAGAAGAGTTTGTCGCTGGTATCGTAGTCGGTGGAGACGGTTTCCGGGTTGGAGTTGATCATGATCGACTCCACTCCCATCTCTTTGAGGGCCATTGCCGCATGCACGCAACAGTAATCAAACTCGATACCCTGGCCGATACGGTTGGGGCCACCGCCGAGGATTATCACCTTGCGGGCGGTGGTTATTTTTGCTTCGTTCTCCTGCTCATAGGTGGAGTAATAGTATGGTGTGTAGGATTCAAATTCGGCGGCGCAGGTGTCTACCAGTTTGAAAACCGGCGTAACGTTTTTTTTCAGGCGGAGCTGGCGGATGTCCTCCTCGTCAACACCGGTGAGGAAGGCGAGTTGTACATCGGAGAAGCCGTGCTTCTTGCAGTAGCGCAGAAAATCAGTGTCCAGCCCCTGAAAACCTTTTTCGCAAATTTCTCCCTCAACATTCACGATCTGTTTGAGATTGTGGATAAACCATGGATCGATAAGGGTGAGTTCGGAAATTCTTTCCACTGTCATGCCGCGTTTGAGGCCTTCATAAATATGAGAAAGACGTTTTGAATTCGGAACGCGCAGGCGGTCAAGCAGATCCTCCTCAGGAAGGTGTTCAAGGGGCATTTTACCGTCGCCACCGAAGCCGAATCGGCCGGTTTCGAGGGAACGCATCGCCTTTTGAAAGGCCTCTTTGAAGGTGCGGCCGATGGACATGGTCTCACCCACTGATTTCATTGCTGTGGTGAGATGGTCTTCTGCCTCGGGAAATTTTTCGAAGGTCCAGCGGGGGATTTTCACCACGCAGTAATCGATAGAGGGTTCAAAGGCGGCAAAAGTCTCGCGGGTGATGTCGTTTTTCAACTCGTCGAGGGTATAGCCGACGGCGAGTTTGGCGGCAATTCGGGCGATGGGAAAGCCGGTAGCCTTGGAGGCCAGTGCCGAGCTGCGAGAGACGCGGGGGTTCATCTCAATAATCATCAATTCGCCGTCTTTCGGATTGACAGCGAACTGCACGTTGGAACCTCCGGTCTCCACGCCAATCTCGCGGATGATGGCGATGGCGGCATCGCGCATGTTCTGGTATTCGACATCGGAGAGGGTTTGCTGCGGCGCTACTGTTATAGAGTCCCCGGTGTGCACACCCATGGCATCCATGTTTTCAATGGAGCAGATAATTACTACGTTGTCTGCCTTGTCGCGCATTACTTCAAGCTCATACTCTTTCCAGCCGAGCAGCGATTTCTCCACCATAATTTCGGTGGTCATGGAGCGGTCAAGTCCGGAGATGCAGAGTTCTTCCAGTTCCCGGCGGTTGTAGGCGACGCCGCCGCCGGTGCCTCCGAGGGTAAAACTCGGGCGCACTATGATCGGAAAACCAATTTTTTCACCCGCTTCCATGGCGGAGGCAAGGTCTCTCACGATGTAGGACTGCGGGACCTTGAGGCCGATCCTGGTCATCGCGTCGCGAAACTCTTCCCGGCCCTCTGCCTTTTTGATGACGTCGATGTTGGCGGCGAGCATCTCCACGTTGTATTTCTCCAGCACGCCGGTCTCCGCTACCTGAATGGCAATGTTCAGCGCGGTTTGTCCTCCGAGGGTGGGGAGAATGGCGTCGGGGCGCTCCTTCTCAATGACCTTGATGACAAATTCCGGAGTGATCGGCTCAATGTAGGTGGCATCGGCCAGCTCGGGGTCAGTCATGATGGTGGCGGGGTTTGAGTTGATGAGGACGACCTCATAGCCCTCCTCTTTCAGCGCCTTGACTGCCTGGACACCAGAGTAGTCAAACTCGCAGGCCTGACTGATAATAATGGGGCCGGAGCCGATAATGAGAATTTTTTTTATATCTGTACGTTTTGGCATGATTATTCGCTCTTGTTGAAAGAGTTTTGTGAAACGGTGGGGAAATTTTCTCTCAGCCCTGCATCATATCGAGAAAGCGACCAAAGAGGTATTTTGCATCATGGGGGCCCGGGGCGTACTCGGGGTGATACTGCACCGAGAAGGCTGGATACAGAGAGTGCTGCATCCCCTCAAGACTGTTGTCATTGAGGTTGATGTGGGTAATTTTTACCTCTGGCGGCAGGCTCTTTTCATCAATGCAGAAGCCATGATTCTGGGCGGTTATTTCAATGTGGCCGGTGGTCAGGTCCTTCACCGGCTGATTGCCGCCGCGATGGCCGAATTTCAACTTATAAGCTGAGCCTCCATACGCGAGGCCGAGGATCTGATGTCCGAGACAGATGCCGAAGATCGGTTTCTGCCCGAGCAGTGTCCGCACCGTTTCCACCACACCGGGAACGCCCTCAGGGTCGCCGGGGCCGTTGGAGAGGAAGATCCCGTCGGGGTTCATCGCCAGCACTGTCTCCGCAGAGGTTGTGGCAGGGACAACCTGCACCGCACAGCCCAGTTCGGAGAGGATGCGCAACTGGTTGTATTTGACACCGAAGTCGAAAACAACCACTTTGAATTTCTCGCTGCCAACTGCCTTTGCGGAAGAAAAGTTTGTTCCTCGCACGGGCTGATTATCTGCCCAGCCGTACGGTTCACTGCAGGTTACCTCTGACACCAGGTCACGGCCGACGATTCCACTCCAGCTGCTGGCTTTTTTTATGAGCGAAACGGGATTGAGATCTTCGGTGGAGATTGCCGCTTTCATTGCGCCAGCGGTACGAATATGGCGTACGAGGGCCCGGGTATCAAAGCCCTCAACACCAAGTACGCCGAATTCCTGGAGAAATGCGGCGAGGGTCCTGGTTGAACGATAGTTGGAGGGAAAGGGACAGGACTCTTTTACAAGGAAGGCTTTTAGATGTATTCCTTTCGACTCCATGTCCTCATCGTTGATGCCGTAGTTGCCGATCAGTGGATAGGTCATGGTAACCAGCTGACCTGTGTAGGAGGGATCAGTGAGGACCTCCTGGTAGCCGGAGAGGGAGGTGTTGAAGACAATTTCACCGAGGGCTTCCCCGGCTCCGGTGAAAGAGGTTCCCTCAAAGATTGTACCATCTTCAAGGGCAATGAGTGCTTTCATAGACAAATCCTCGCAGTGGACATCCGATGATGTCCGGGTGGTGGGATGGTTGGAAGTTATGCTTTGAGGATAAAACTTCTCATTCTTACCGGAAAATCGCCCTTTCGTCAATAAACAAGGGGAGAACAAATATCCAGTCCGAAGGAGTCCTTTTGTCGTGGCAGTGGAAAAAGTCCTTGCGTAAAGTTAAAGAAAAGCTGTAATAATTAATATTTATTTTAATAATAAGTGCTTTTCTGCTCTTAAAATTGGTAATACCTTTATTCAACGGTCGTAACGTTCTGTTGCGGCTCGTTTCCCACTAATAACACGAAGCCTGAAGGAGGAACCTTGAAAACACGAATCCTTATAGCCAACCGCGGGGAAATTGCTCTGCGGGTTATCCGGGCAGTGCAGGAACTTGGGTTTGAGGCCGTTGCGGTCTATGAAACCCCTGATGAAATGTCGCGCCATATCCTTACCGCAGACGATGCCATCTGGATCGGTGACGGGCCGCGTTGCGACTACCTTAATATCCAAAAAATGGTGACCGCCGCTAAAAAAGCGAAGGCCGTTGCCATTCATCCCGGGTATGGTTTTTTGGCTGAAAACCCACTCTTTGCAAAGGTATGTGAAGAGGAGGGGATCATCTTTATCGGTCCGCATTCAAAGACCGTTGCTGAGCTCGGAAACAAGGTTGTTGCCCGACAGATTATGGCTGAGGCGGGTATCCCCATGGTTCCGGGGACAAAAAATCTCTCCCAGGGACGCAAAGGGATTGATGAGGCGCTTGGTTTTGCAGCGCAACACGGCTATCCCGTCATGCTCAAAGCGACGTCTGGCGGGGGCGGACGTGGAATTCGCCGGATCAACAGCGATGAGGAGATGCATGCGCAACTGCCCATGGCCCGTTCCGAGGCGCTGGCCGCGTTTAATGACGACTCTGTCTATCTGGAAAAACTGGTCCTCAATCCCCGTCATGTGGAGGTGCAGGTCCTTGCCGATAATTTTGGTAAGACCCTTCACCTCGGCACCCGCGACTGCTCCATTCAGCGACGCAACCAGAAGTTGATTGAGATGGCACCATCACATATCCAAAACAAGGAACTGCTTGATACAATATGTGATACGGCAGTGAAGGCAGCAAAGGCAGCCAATTATCTCAATGCGGGGACAGTGGAGTTCCTGATCGACCAGGATGACAACTTTTACTTCCTTGAGATTAACACGAGGATTCAGGTAGAGCACACCGTCACGGAGATGATAACCGGCATTGACATTGTGCGCAATCAAATCAATATAGCCCTCGGGCATCCGCTGACCCTTGAGCAGAAGGATGTACAGATACGGGGTTACGCTATTGAGGTTCGTATCAATGCCGAAGATCCCAAAAATGACTTCATGCCTGAGGGAGGCAAGAAGGTGACGGTTTATCGTTCCACCGGTGGTTTTGGGGTGCGTCTCGACGGAATGGCCTACCAGGGGTATACCGTACCGGAAGAGTATGACTCGCTGCTGGTAAAACTTACCGTGCACGGCTACACCTGGGAGGAGACGGTGGGGCGGCTGGCGCGCTGTCTCAATAACTTTGCCATTCGTGGACCGAAGACTACCATACCCTTCTACAAAAACGTTGTTGTAGAGAAGGATTTTATCAGTGGTCACTTCGATACCTCCTACATAGAGACCCATCCCTTTATTTTCCACTACGATGAAGAGGCGAGTGAGGGGGGCAAACTGGCCCGGTTCATCGCTGAAATTCATCATTCAAAAGAGAATCCATTCGCCAAATAAACGGAGAAGATACTATGAGACGAATTGTTCAGGGAACTCCGGTGGGTGAGATTGCAAAGACCCTGCGGGAAGTGACAAAAGAGGGCAGGTATTACATAACAAACACGGCAAGGGATCTGTCGCAGTCTGATTTCAAGAACCGTATCCTGTTGCATACAGATCTGCTCGCCGCGCCGAGCAGAGAGAAGGCTGGCTATTTTTCACTGGAGATCACCGGTGGAGCCTCGATCCATGTAGATATCCTGCGCAAGCAGGTTGACCCCTTCACCAAACTGGAGTTGATGCGGGAAAAAATGCCGAGCACCATGTTTCAGACACTCTGTCGTGGCGCAAATCTGTTCGGCTATCGGCCCTATCCGCAGAATGTGATCCGTTTTACGGTGAGGGAGTTCGCACCCTATGTTGATGTTTGGCGCACCTTCGACTTTCTCAATTATGTTCCTAATATGGTGGCGGTCTTTGAGGAAGTCGGCAGGGCCGGAAAACTCAACGAGCCATGTCTCTGTTTCTCCACCGGGCCGGAACACAGCAACGATTTTTATATTAAAAAGGCCGGGGAAATTCTTGAGGTGACGGGCCAGGATGTGACTCTTTGCATCAAGAATCACGGCGGACTTGGTACACCCAGGCGCATAGGTCGACTGGTGGACGGGTTGAAACAGCACTACCCCGATGTGCCAATCCATTACCACGGTCATAATACTGACGGTAATGATATCGGACGGATTGTGGCTGCGGTGCGCAACGGTGCGAGTATCGTTGATGCAGGCGATGCTTCTTTTACCGGTTTCTACGGGCCGCCGGCGATTCTCACCGTGGTGCAGAGTCTGCGGGATTATGGGTTTGAGCCGGAGGGCCTGGATGAAGATGCGGTGAATGAAACCTCACAGATTCTCCAGTCTGAGCGGCAATATTACGCTCCCTTTGAGTCGCAGATAAAAGGCTTTCAACCGACGGTGCAGACCCATAAGCTGCCGGGTGGAGCGATGGGTTCGAGTCTCGAGCAGGCGGTGAAGGGTGGTTTTCTCAATCAGATGCCGGAGATTCTGCAGGAAGAGCTGCCACGGGTACAGAAGGAACTGGGTAACTACTGGTCGGTGACCCCGGGTTCGCAGATTTTGTGGACAACGGCAGTCTCTAATGTCCTCGACGGTGAGCGTTATGGCAATCCGAGCGGAGACCTGCGCAATCTCCTTCTTGGCAAGTATGGACCTTTTCCCTTCTACAAACCGGAGGAATGGATCTATGAGAAGGTGTTGGGGAGGAACTGGCGCGAGGTCTTGAAAGAGGAAGGTGGCGAGAGAGAGATCCCGGATATGGACCTTGCTCACGAACGTTATGATCTTGCCAAAGATCTCGGATATGAGCCGACGAATCACCAGCTTGTACTCTATCTGCAACAGCCGAATGACGCGGTGGATTTTTTTAAATTTTCTGAAGAGTACGGCGAAGTCTATGTCCTGCCGCCGTCAATTTTCTTTAAACATGGCGGGTTTAAAACCGGCGAGCACTTGAATTACAACGACTGTCACGGCAAGAAACATCTTGTTGAAATCGGACCGTCACCGGTGAGTGAGACCGGCGAAGTCAACGTCTATATGGTTGTTGATCATCATCAGACTATCTTCAGCTACAAGCCGGAGAAACGGGCGGGTGGTGTGAGTGAGGTTCAGGAGTTAACCAAGGAAGAAATCCTTGACCTTGCCAAAGCTGGTGATATCCGTTCACCCTTCAAAGGCAAAATCGTAGAGATTACGGTGAAAGAAGGCCAGGAGGTTCTTCAGGGCGACCGGGTTGCCATCATGGAGGCGATGAAGATGCAGACGCCGATTCTTGCGGGAATGGAGGGGATTATTACCACTATTTCTACGAAGAAAGGGGATACATTGTTCCCTGGCGCGAAGATTTTGAAGATTGACGCCGACGAATGAGGCTGTCTGCTTGAGGCTGTTCTCTTTAAGGTGTAAAAAACAGTGATTCGGGAAACCGGATTGCTGTTTTTTTGTTCAATTTTTGTTCAATCGCGAAAAGGTTTAAAATGCTGGTGGGACTTACTGGTCAGATTCAGCATGGCCAGGTCTCCCGAGCTGTCTCCATAGACATCAATGGGAGCATATCTCTTGAGGTCGAGAAGTTCGTTAATCCGCCTTGCCTTCTCCTCTCCCCGGCAGTTGAGGCCGTCAATACTGCCGCTGAAGATGCCGTCTGCAAAGTTCAGCTCTGTTCCGAGGATCTCTATTCCCATCTTCCTGCACCATGGTTCCACCAGCAGCCGCGGAGTGGCGGTGATCACGATGACTCTGGTTCTGTCTGCGAGGAGCTTTTTTATCGTCACTTCGGCCTGTGGTCGGATGATTGCGGGGATTTCCTCCTTGAGGAAAATGGCAGCTCTGTGTTTCAGTTCATCCTCAGGCATGCCCGCCAGTAGAAAGTGCAGAAAGCTCTCCTTGAGATTTTGATTCGGATATCTGCGGACAAAAAAGAGCAGGATTTGTGGCAGGAAACGTATTCCCGCCAGGTAGAAGCGCAGAGGTTTTGTCTTTATTAAAAAAAGGGCGAAACTGTCGCGGGAGGTAATAGTTCCGTCGAAATCAAACAGGGCAAGCGGACGGGCGGGCTGTTCCATAATTATCCTTTATGCCTTTAAAAAGAGGATTGAAAAAAGGTGTGCATTGCTGGAATATCGGTGAACAGGAGGAGCAGCATGGAGCAGCATGGTGCAGCTGCAGAGCAGGCAGTAGAGAGTGAAGGTGCGTTCTCTGTAGAGTCGCTCGGGGTATTGCGCCGGGCTGTCTTCGAGAAAACCGAGTTGCAGGTACCAGGCCATGAAGCCGGCAATGAGGGGGGGCGGAAAGGATCAGTTCCATCTTGTAGCGGATCAGAAAAATGCCAAAGAAGAGACCGAAGGTCACGGCGTAATAGAGAATGCTGGTGAGCAGGCGTGGTTCATTGTAATAAATAAAGGATTGGCGGTAATTTGCAGCTCGCTCCGGATCATTGATTTTGCGGTATTCGGCAAAGCGTTTCACTGCCATGAAAAAAGCCCCGATCATCCAGTAAGCGAGCAGCAGGGAGAGGGGCGGGCAGATGGCTATGCCGGTGGCGTACCAGCCGAGCAGGAGACGGATGGGGTTGTTGACGGATTCGCTGAGGACATCAAGATATGGCTTGTCCTTGCTGCGGAAGGGCGGAATGTTATAAATACACCCCATGATCCAGAGAGAGAGAGCTACCAGAAAAAAGGTGCTGCCGAGGCTGGCTGCAAGGGCGAGTCCGATAACTGCGAGTAGAATCCATTCGCAATAAACGAGGCTCTTGTTGATTTCACCGGATGGAATTGGGCGAAATTTTTTCATCGGATGGAATGCATCAAAAGGTGCATCCAGAAGCTCATTGATAACGTAGTTGCTTGAGGCAACGAAGCCGGTTGCCAGCAACGCGAGCAATAATTGACACAGGGCTGTGACCCCGAAAAGCTGGGGAACAGCATAAAAGGCGAGGATAACCCCTGGCAGCATGAAAACGTTTTTGAACCAGTGATCAAAACGGGCAATCTGAATATAAGGTTTAATGTTGGTGGGCATGATTACGATAATGTAAAGTGTGGTGAAAAAAAAATGGCAGAGTTTTGCAACGGATAATAGAGCTGTTTATCAGTAAATTTCGTTTATATAACAGCCTGTCGGGGGGCCTTCAAGGGAAATGTGCCGAATGAATATTGTTCAACCGTATAATATATGGTAAAAGTGGAGCATTATGTAGGTTTTGCTCTTTTCCTGGACAGACCTGTCGGGCCTGGTGCGCATTCCTGAAAGAGTCTTTCAAGGATTGCTGAAGCGGGGGGAGGGTTAAGATATTTGTTCTTTTCTACGGGAGATATTTTGTGGAAAAGGTACGTTCGGGCAACAGCGAAGCGTGTGATCCGCACCACTTTTGCTTCAGGCCCCTCATTTATTACTGACAGGATGATTCAATGCAAAATGTATACAGCAGCAAAGTGTTGCATGTAATGACACTTGGCACACTCTTTTTATGTGCAGTCCTTCCGTCTCTTGCAGGTGCCGAAGAAGACGTCTCCTCAATTGTTGCCGCAGATTCAGAAGCAGTCGTCAGTGGAGCCACAGTTCAAGACGATGAGATTCCTGCTGCTGATACGGCCACCGCCGTGACAGCTGCAGGAGATAAAACAGCAAACAAGGCCGAAGTCGTGGCGGAGGAAATTGCCATTGAGGTGGAAACTCCTGCTTCACAGGTAGAAGAGAAAACCGCTGCTGCTGAAAACGTTGCTGCAGAAGTGAGTGAACCTGCCGAGGAAAATTCCTCTGTCATCCCTGACTTTATTCGTGGGCATCTGCAGATAGGAACACGATCTGTATACCGGACACTGACCGATGATGATTCCGGCCACAAGGGAGGGACATATGGTACTGGAACGTACCTCGGCACGATCTATGCTCTTGACGAAGATCAGGATCTTGTGCCGCTCCAATTTTATCTCACCTATTTTTTCAATGATTACGTCGGGGTTGAGTTTGCCTATGATCAGATGGAGGCCGAAACCGTAGCCACCAACGGATATACCATGGCCATTAAAACTGATGGGAATGTTTCGCTCGCAGGACCCACCATAAGTGTGATTGGGCGGTATAAAAATGAAACACCGGTTACTCCGTTTATTGGTGTGGGAGCTGGTTTCTTCTCCGGCGATTTTGATGCAACATCCACCTGGGCGTACACTGCGAGTAGTGGTGCCTACAGATACATGAATGTGGACGATGTTACTGCTCTTTTACTTACTGCCGGGGCAGAGTGGGAATTTGTGGAACACTGGATGCTCAATTTGTCTCTGCAGTATGTTTCTGCAGATGTTGATGCTGAATTTGACGGCTACATAAACGGTGTGCAGTACGCAGCCCAGACAGGACACTTCCCAATGGATAACATTGCCTTCCGCCTTGGGATTGCGTACCAGTTCTAACGGAGGACAATTGTCCGGGGCGTGAGTTTGTTTTAGACAATTTTTTTCTAACTGTTTTTGAAAAGCCCGGTTTTCAAAACCGGGCTTTTTTGTACCTGTTCAACGCGCAGCTGTCTCTGCAGTACCTGCGTGTTACTTCATGCGGCCAGAGGAATATGGCTAAATGCAGCATGAGAAATCACTGCTGTCTCATCGCTGATCCCACAACAAAAATTGCGGAGATATCGCTTGTTGCCTGACTTTGACAGACGGTCGTAGCAAGTCAGATAGCGATCGACGTTCAAACAAGGTCAGCTGTAAGACTTGGAGGAAAAGACTTGGATTTAGAACTCCATTCGAGGTCTTTTGGAGTGATGTGAATGTTGCACTTCGTTCTTGAATATAAGTCTAGCTCTGCAGCTTTTTCCGGGAATAATATTGTGCAATGAGGATTTTTTGATTGGAATTATTTGTGGTGTAAAAGATGTGCTATCATTTTTTTATACGATATTTGAATTCTGAAAACTGAGAAAGTAATATAAAATACCATTTTATTTGGGCTTTGAGCATAAGTAATAAAAACTTCACTCAGAAGGGTTTAGCGTTTGTTCTACTGTTCGAAAAAGGAGAAGAAGGGAAATGAGACGAGATCTCAAATGTCTGGCGGAAAAAGAGTTTGATCTTCTTGTTATTGGCGGGGGGATCACAGGAGCCTTTCTGGCCTATGATGCAGCATTGCGCGGGATAAAGACAGCACTGATTGAAAAGGGAGATTTTGGTATGGCGACATCTTCTGCTTCTTCTAAACTTCTCCATGGCGGGGTTCGTTATCTGCAGCAGCTGCAGCTTAATAAGGTGAGGGAGTCGGCTCGGGAGCGAACTTTCTTTCAGATAATTGCTCCTCAGCTGACGACGACTGTTCCTTTTATTATTCCCACATACCAGGGGAGTTTTATGAAAGGACGCACAGCACTCTGTACTGGAATGTGGCTTTATCGTCTCCTCTGTTCTTGCCTTAATTCACAAATAGAGGATTGTTCCAAGAAGGTTCCTTTTGGTCGTCTCTTGGGAAAAAGTACAGTTCTTTCAATGGCGAGTATTCTGCGTAATATTAGTAGAATAAATGGAGGGCACACTCTTTATGAAGTGCATATGACGAACTCTGAGCGGATGACACTGCAGGTTGTGAAGTCTGCTGCTGCCAGGGGAGCTGTTGTTGCCAATTATTGTATGGCGGAAGATTTTTTCTTTGAAGAAGGGCGTGTGGTTGGTGCTTCTTGTGTTGACACCTTGAGTGGGGAAAAATTTTCCGTTCGTGCCCGGATGACTGCAAATGCTGCCGGTCCTTTTTTGCCGGCACTTAATCGAAGGGTTCCCGGGATAAAGCTGTATAAGGAGACTACTGGTTTTTCCAAGGGAGTGCATCTTGTTACTCGCCAGCTGGAAGGGAAATATGCTCTCGCGCTGAGCAGTAGCAGGAAAACAGAAGGAGTAGTAACAAGGGGGGGGCGTCATATCTTTATCATTCCCTGGAGAGGGAGATCACTGATTGGAACGACAAACGTCCCGTTTGAGGGGACACCGGATGAGGTTTGTGTTACTGAAAAAGATATTGTCGACTTCCTTGCCGATATAAATGAGATCGTTCCAGGGATTGGGCTTGAGCGTAAAGATGTCTACTATGCTTTTTCGGGGCTCTACCCCTTGCTGAGCGATGAGATAAAAACGGATACATATCAAGGGCATGGAACGTATCAACTCGTTGATCATGCTGCAAAAGATGGTGTCGGAGGTATTGTTTCTGTCCTGGGTGCAAAGTACACTACAGCGAGAGCTGTTGCTGAACAGGCGGTGGATATGATTGCCTCCAGATTTGGCTGTGAGGAGAAGAGTCAAACATCTTTTACTCCATTGGTTGGCGGGAAAATTTCTGATTTTGCAGGTTTTCAAGAATCAGCCAGACAACGTTATGCACATCTTTTTGATCAAAATGTTATTACTCATCTGGTTCGAACTTTTGGCTCTGAACTGGATGAGGCCATTGCCTGGATGCGGGAAAAAGAAGGAGCTCTTGACAGGGTTTGTGAAGGAAGAGGCTGTGTTGCTGGAGAGATTTTATGGGCAGTAGAAAAAGAGATGGCCTGTACTTTGGAGGATGTTGTCTTTGCTCGTACTGGCCTTGGTTCTGTCGGCTATCCTGGCCGGGATGTGCTGGAGGGTGTGGCTGGCATAATGCAGATGGCATTGAGCTGGACAGAGGATGAGAAGAAAGAACAGCTTGATATTGTGGAACGACATTATCAGCTTATTTTTCATTGAAAAAGTGATAATTTTTTGGTAGCTATTCAGCACGATCGGTTCTATGAATGCGGGCCAGCAATACAAGCCAGGCAAAGCTGTTTTGTCTGGCTTGTATTGCTTTGATCGGCATCTCGGCTGATTCCTGAAAATTTTATCCAAAACCCTGCCCAGAACTATTTTGAACAGGATACAAATAATTTAAGCTGAAGAGTTACATTTTTTGTTGCATATACCGCTATGTCTCAACCTATTTTACATATCGCTCCTACCCCATTTTTTGCCAATCGTGGTTGCCATATTCGTATTCTCAATGAGGTGCGGAGCCTGCAAAAAAACGGTTTACGAGTGATTGTCTGTACTTATGGCCTTGGTGGAGATGTCGAAGGCGTTGATGTTCGTCGAATTTTTCCTATTCCTGGTTATACAAAGACAAGCGCAGGGTTTTCTCCATACCGTATTATTGCTGATTTCTTTCTGTTTTTTCTGGTGCTGAAAACGGCATTTAAAGAGTGTCCGACAGTTCTTCATGGCCATCTTCATGAGGGAGGCGGAATTGGCTGGATTGTCAGTCGCATTCTTTTCTGGCGTAAGATGCAGGTTGTGATGGATGTACAGGGAAGTCTTTCTGGTGAGCTTGAAGCGTACGGTTATTTCCGTCACTTTCCATTATTATTGCGTTTTTTTTATGGGGTGGAGTATCTTATCTGCCGTCTCCCGGATGGTATTGTTTGTTCATCCCCTGCAAGTCATGATTTCCTGCTTTCCAGATGTGGTATGGCTGCAGAAAAAGTTACTCTTCTGGCGGATGTAGTTCCTGATACTTTCTTTCAGATAAGAGAGAAAGATATTATGCGACAAGAAAAGGGTGTTCCTCAAGAAAGAGACGTGGTAATTTACACAGGGTCACTTCTTGTTGGTAAAGGAGTTGATATCCTTTTAGCGGCAGTGGAGGAAATTGCAACCATTCATCCTGAATGGTTCTTTGTTTTTTTGGGGTATCCTGTTGAATGGTTGCAAAAAGAGGTAAAGAGTAGAGGGTTGGAGCAGATTGTCCTTATTCTTGGAGAGGTTTCTTATCTGCAATTGGCGGAATGGTTAGCGGTGGCAGATATCGCTGTCGATCCTAAGAACTCTGGTTCGGGTGAGGCGAGTGGAAAGATTCTTCACTATATGGCAACTGGTTTGCCTGTGGTCTGTTTTGAATTGTTGAACAATAGACAGTTGCTTGAAGAAAACTGTTTTTATGCGGCGGATATTTCACCGCATGGTCTGGCGCAGGCGATGGAGCTGGCGTTTATCAACCGAGAACGATGGCATGAGATAGGCGTAAAGGCACAGACGAGAGTTGCAGATTTCTATTCTGTAACTCATGCTGGTAAGATCCTTTTGGAGATATACAAAATACAGTAGTTTACCAGGAGCCTGTCGGATAATAAGTTTTCCTTTTTATATTGAGGCGGTTTTAAAAAATTGAGTACACGCATATAGCTGATATCGCGAGTATCGATTGTCTGGGAATAACGCCAAGATGGGAAAATGGTCAAAATCTGACAGACTCATGGAACATTGGAGAGATATGAATATTCTTGTGACAGGTGGAACCGGTTTTACAGGGAAGGCTCTGGTAAAACGTCTTCTTGATGAAGGGCATGAAGTGGTTAGTCTTGATTATCAGGAGGGGCTGAAGACTGATGAGCTTCGCGAATGGGGCGCAAAGGTTGTTATTGGTAGTGTTACGGACCGTAGTGTGGTTGCAGACTGCATGCAAGGGATTGATATTGTACAACATCTTGCCGCAGCTTTCCGTGAGCTGGATGTGCCGAATGAGCACTATGATGAGGTGAATATCCACGGTACGGAGATTGTACTGGAGGAGGCTTTTAAGGTTGGTGTTAAAAAGTTCGTCTATTGCTCGACTTGTGGGGTCCATGGCAATGTCGAAAATCCGCCTGGTGGAGAGGATTCACCCATTGCCCCGGGGGATTATTATCAACGAACGAAGTATGAGGCCGAACCGAAAGTCAAGGAATATCTCTCTAAGGGAATGGAGACTATTATTATCCGTCCCGCTGCCATTTATGGCCCTGGAGATCCGGAGAGGTTTGCGATGATCTTTCGCCGGGTTAATAAAGGCTTTTTTCCTATGTTTGGTTCCGGGAAAACGTTTTATCATCCTCTCTATATTGATAATCTTGTTGACGCATTTATGCTTGCTATGGAGCCAGGGAAAGGGGCTGGTGAGGAATATTTGATTGCCGATGAAGAGTATGTTGAACTCAACGATCTGGTTTCTCGTACTGCAACAGCCCTTGGGGTGGACGTTAAGATTTCTCACTACCCTCTTTTGCCGCTGATAATCGCAGGTCATATTTGTGAGAAGATATGTAAGCCTCTGAAGATTACACCGCCGATTTTTCCTAGACGTGTTGACTGGTTTCGTCAGAATCGGGCTTTTGATATCAGCAAGGCGAAACGTGATCTTGGCTATGCTCCCAGGGTGGGACTTGATGAAGGGCTTAAGCGTACCGGTGAGTGGTATATTCAGGAAGGCTACCTTCATAAAAGATAATGGGATTGGTGTGCTTTATACTGTGTGATCATTTGGAGTGAAGTGCATTTTTGATTATAAAAAGTGGGTGAAGGGGTATGTGTGGAATCTGTGGGTTCAACTGGAATGATGAAATGCTGGCCAGAAAAATGGCAGCACAGATTGTCCATCGTGGGCCAAATCAGGAAGGAGTTTATGTCAGTGATGAAATGAGTCTTGCGTTTCGGCGGCTTTCCATTATTGATCTCAGCGAGAACGGGAACCAGCCGATGTTCAACGATGATGGTTCTGTTGTTCTTGTTTTTAATGGTGAAATATATAATTTTCGAGAATTACGGCATGATCTGGAGCAGGACGGATATGTCTTTCACAGTAATACCGATTCTGAGGTCATTGTCCACGGTTACGAAAAATGGGGTGATGGGGTTCTTGAAAAATTACGGGGAATGTTTGCACTGGCCATTTGGGATGTTCCCAGAAAGCGCCTTTTTCTTGCCCGTGACCGTATTGGCATCAAACCTCTGTATTACAGTTTCCAGAAAGGGCATTTCCTTTTTGGTTCAGAGATAAAGACTTTATTGGAAAGTTCCAGGGTTGAGCGTCGGGTTAACTACCAGGCGCTTTACGACTATCTCGGTTTTGAATTTGTTCCTTCTCCTGAAACAATGTTTGCAGGAATTAACAAACTCCCTGCTGGTTGTTCTCTTGTTTATGAAAAAGGAGAAATAAAGATTCAGCGGTATTGGGACCTTCAGTTCCATCCGGGAGAGAATACCCTGAGTTTTGATGAGGCCGTTGAGGAATTTCGTTTTCAGCTTGACTTTGTGGTAAAAAGTCATTTGGTAAGTGATGTTCCCCTCGGTGTATTTCTTTCCGGAGGGCTTGATTCCTCGTGTATTGTTGCTCTCATGAGGCGGCATATCAGTGGACCGTTACGCACCTTTACTATAGGTTATGAGGATAAATCCTATAGTGAGCTTGATTATGCGAAAATTGTTGCTGAGCATTGTGATACAGAGCATCATGTTCTTATGCTTGATAGCCTTAAACCTGAATATGTGGAACAGACACTCTGGCATCTTGATGAGCCTATGACTGATCTTTCAACGATTCCTCTTTATCTCCTTTGCAAACAGGCAAAAGAACATGTCACTGTTTGTTTGTCAGGAGAAGGGGCAGATGAAAGTCTTGCAGGGTACGATCGTTTTAAGGCGGCACGGGTTGATCGCTATTTTCATTTGCTCCCTGCTGGAATCCGCAAGCATCTTATTGGGCGGGCGATGGGAGTTTTGCCCGATCAGCAACAGAAGAAGGGTGCTATCAATATGTTGAAGCGCTTTGTTGATGGTGCCAATCTTGACTCCGCCGGAAAGCATCTTCGCTGGCAGTATTTTTTGACTCGTGATATTGAAAGACAGCTTTTTACAGATGCAACTGCTGCCCGAATGACAATGGATCCTTTTCGTTTGGTGAAGGAATATAATGATCGTTGTGATGGGGGAGATGAAATCAACCGTCAGATATATCTTGATATGAGATATATGATGGCAGATTCGGTTTTGATGAAGGTAGATCGCATGTCGATGGCGAGTTCCCTGGAGATTCGTGTGCCGTTGCTGGATCATGTCCTTGTCGAGTTCCTGGCATCTCTGCCGGGAAGCTGGAAACTTAAGGGGATGGAGACTAAGCATATCTTTCGTGCTGCTTTGCAGGGGCTGCTGCCTGATGAAATTGTCCATAGGGGAAAACAGGGGTACAGTTTGCCCGTGAAGCATCTGCTGCGAGGAGAACTGAAGGATTATATGATCTCTTTACTCAACGATTCTAGAGTAATCCGGGAAGATCTTAATGGTGCTTATGTGAACAGGCTGATTGAGGAGCACTGTGCAGGGAAAGCCAATCATAATCATATCCTGTGGGCGTTGATGAATGTTGCCGTATGGCACAATCGTTTCTTCGCCTGAGGCAGTTTTGTATGTGGGGCTTTGGAGTGTCCTGCGGCGAGCTTTCTATCGCCGTCTTAAAAAAAACAGGACGCGGTATAATCCTGGGACAAGATTTAACTGTTCGCCATTCCTTGAATATTTCTATCGGTGACCAGGCAATGTTATGCTTGCTGCCAGTGGTGCCGGAGATAAAGGAATAGTGTTGGGTAATGACTCGCACCTGTCAGTTTGCCAGTCATAACTCTTCCCGGTTAAAGCAGTTTGAATTGCGACCAAAGGGTTTCTCCCCCTGGTTTGTCATAGTTTGCAGGTATTAACCCGGCGGGTATTGAATTCTAAATTTACAACTCTTTATCGACCTGTTATCAGGTGGGCAGCAAATAGAGTTGATCTCATTATCCGCCGGATTAATAATTTGAGATGCAACAATAGGCTCTGGCGTACTCCTGTTGTTTGAAACAGCCCGAGACTTTCTGTTTTACCTTTGCCATGCGAAGATCCCTTGAATAACTAATTCCTTTCAGTTCTTCTTACAACAAAAAAAATATACGTAAAATCAGCATGATGTGATTGATTAAGGTCTACTTTTAACCAAATTCACCTTCTTGCCAGGGGCACATCATGAAGCAATTCGGTTTCCTCGACTTTGATATCCGTCTTATCAGCATTGATAAAGCAGGGCTGGATTAGTACAAGAAGTGCAACCCCGTGATATGAAAAAGAGTGAGTTGTCGATATGGTTATGTTACGACAACCTGACCGGAGGTTACCATGCACAGGTACCAGTAACGCACTCCTTTGGAAAGATATCAGATCATGGCCTTTCATCAGGCAGGAAGATCTCAGACAGCGATTGCCAGAAGAAAATTCACCGAGAACGCCACAAAAAAAAGCACCGAGGTCTTGCAGATTATACGAAAATGGCTTCGGCCTGGATGGTCACCAAAATCTATAACCTATCGGTTTTTTGTTGAATTTCTGCTGTAAAAACACGTTTCCCATACAATTATTTATTATTGGATTGATAAAGACAGACAAAAGGGAGGAAAACTCCACACGTATTTGCCACGTTATGGCAAACGTCGCTGGAAAGGCGGTAAACGCAAGCGAGCCGGGGTGTCTCTTATTCCTGACCGCGTAGACATTGCAGAAGGTCCTCAGATTGCGCGAATACGAGGAAGCGAATTGGGGTCTGGGAAGGACTGTTTATGGGCAGAATACGTCTCTTGCTATCCTTGTGGAGCGTACCAGTCGTTTTACGCTTTGTGGTTGAACGCAGACGAAGTGTAAAGATAACGCGCTTATATGCGAAATTTTAAATTGTATGTTGTGCTGGAGGTTTGGTATAGGGTTTATATCGACGGGAAAAGTGCTGATGACATTCGAACCAAGTTTTACAATCTTGCAGGTGTTTACTAATTATGGTTTTTAGCTCAACTGTATTTCTTTTCCTCTTCCTGCCCGCAGTTCTCGTGTCGGTGCTGTTCTGTGGGAAAGCGCTGCGGAATCTTATTCTGCTCGCGGCCAGTCTCCTTTTCTACGCCTGGGGAGAGAGTGCCTACGTTCTCCTGATGCTGGCCTCCATCGCCTCTAACCACGTTTTCGGGCTTCTCATTGATTCTTCGAAAAAACGCGGCGGATGCAGCGGTAGAATTCTGGCGCTGGGAATCATTGCCAACCTTGGACTGCTGGGCTATTTCAAATATACCGGTTTTCTTGTTGGAAATCTCAGTGACCTGTTACAGGTGGCCGGTCTGCCAGCTGTCAGCAATCCCGAAGTTCATCTGCCGATCGGTATCTCTTTTTTTACCTTTCAGGCTCTCTCTTATATCGTTGACGTCTATAAGGGAACAGAAACTGTGCAGAAAAATCCGATCAAGACTGCCCTCTATATCTCCCTGTTTCCACAGCTTATCGCAGGACCAATTGTTCGTTACCACGATATTGCGAAAGAGCTTTCCGAGTGGCGGGTTACCTTTGATGATTTTTTCAGCGGAGTGCAGCGTTTTATCATTGGTCTTGGTAAAAAAGTGTTGGTGGCAAATGTCCTCGGGAGTACTGCAGATTATCTCTTCTCTTTGCCTCCAGATCGAATCCCCGCCGGACTCGCCTGGGTTGGCGCAATCGCCTACACCCTGCAAATCTACTATGATTTTTCGGGTTACTCGGACATGGCAATCGGGTTGGGGCGGATGTTTGGTTTTCACTTTCCGGAGAACTTCAACTACCCTTACTTCTCCCGTTCAATGAAAGAGTTTTGGAGAAGATGGCATATCTCGCTCTCTTCGTGGTTCAAAGATTATCTTTATCTTCCGCTGGGCGGCAACAGGAAGGGGGCAGGGCGCACGTACTTCAATCTGGTCGTGGTCTTTTTCCTTTGCGGGCTCTGGCACGGCGCGAGCTGGACCTTTGTGACATGGGGGCTGTACCATGGTTTTTTTCTGGTCTGGGAACGCCTCTACCCCGGGCGGAAAATGTTGGAGTGGATGCCCTCTCCTGTGCAGCATCTCTATACGCTTGTTGCGGTTATCATCGGCTGGGTCATCTTCCGTGCCGATTCGATCGGCTATGCGATGGGGTATGTGAAGGCCATGTTTTCCTTTGGTCGACCGGATCTTTTCAATTCACAAATCTTCATCAATGTGAATAATAACTTTATCCTGACCTTCATCATTGCAATTATTTTCTCTGCTCCTGTCCGGGAAATTATTTTAAAGGCATTGAATATTGACTCGCTCGAAGATGTTATAACAGGGAAGTTCAGTGGAGCCGTGTGGCAGCTTCTCTCTTTTCTCTCCCTCGGATTCATCTACCTGTATTCGATCTCCAGCATACTTGGCTCCGATTACAACCCCTTCCTCTATTTCAGGTTTTAAAGAATCGTGCGTCAGATAATGAAACATTCATGGGTGAGCAGGGGGATTGTTGTCGCAGGAGTGGCGGGCTTCCTCCTCTTCTGTCTGCAGTATCAGCTGGAAGAGGACATTGCGGAGCAGCAGTGGGATCATCTGCTGGTGCGCGTTCTTCTTGTTGCCGCCGGAGTCGTCTTTGCGGCGATCAGAATTCCCCACCTTCCTTTTAAGGAGCCTCATTTTCTGGGCAGACTGGCGGTGTTTTTGCTTTTTCTCAGCATTATGTTTTTTCCCGTGGTTTCACAATTTACAGATGTTTTCCGGCATGTGCAGCATGTAAAATCCACCATTATTTCGCAGTACTCCTCGAAGGTCGCCACGGCCTCTGCCCTGCTGCAGCAGTTTCCCCGGAGATTTGACCATTATGTGAAGAATGATTTCCAACTCTCAGAATTGTTTATCAATCTCAATGCCATTCTCAAGGTGTATGTGCTGCATGTTTCGCCGAACAACAATGTGGCAGTCGGGAAAAAGGGCTTCTACTTTGAGGGGTGGGGCGCACGAAGGGTGGAAAAGGGCATTACCGAAAATTTTGATAACATTGCGGATTACATGGGGCAGATGCCTTTCTCCAAAGAGGATCTTCATCAGTGGCGCAGGGTTTTGGAAGAACGGAAATACTGGCTGAAGGAACGCGGTTCTGAGTATGTCTTTATTCTGGCTCCCACGAAGGCAATGGTTTATCCCGAGTATCTGCCCTCTTCTTTGAGTTCTGCCACCAAAACGGCAGCGCCAGGCAGGTTTCAGCAGCTGAGCGGATATCTGCAGAACTATTCCGATGTCAATTTTATAAATCTGCTTCCTCCTCTGTTAAAAGCTAAACAGAAACGGGACTATCCCCTTCTGTTTTATAAAACAGATTTCCACTGGAATTTTTACGGGGCATTCACGGCCTATCAGGCAGTTATGGATCGTCTGCGGGAGATGTATCCGCAGTATGGTCTTGACCACCCGCAGTTCAGTGAATTCACGCTCTCTGTCAATCAACACTGGGCGCACCATCGTTTTATAAAAATGGTGGGCCTTCCTGAGGAAATGCAAAAAAAAGAGCACTATATTACAATGGTTCCACGGCCCGGTGGTCGCTGGGACAGTGTTCTTGATCTGCCGGAAAAAGGGATTGATGACGTCTATCCGCCGGAACAACGGGTGAAAAACGGAAAGGGGCACAGCATCAGGCTGCTGCTGGTCAGAAATCCGCAGGGGAAGATTCCCTCGCTGCTTCTGCTCGGGGATTCGTTCCTTGAGAAGTGCGTCTATTTTTTCAGTGCGGACGCTCAGGAGGTAATGCATTATCGTGTGGTGACCAATTTTCCTAGACATCTGTTTCACTATGTGAAGCCAGCGATTGTTGTGCAGGAGGTCCTGAGTATGTATATTCTGCGGAAGCCTCCGGACAATCCGCCGGGTTTTGCCGCGGCCTGGCTGCGCGGGAAGTTTGCGGATCTCAGTTCGGGGATTTTTCTGACTGTGGGGCGTGGAGATCAAGGTTTTATTATGCAGGGAACGGGTTTAGTCTCTCTCAATCCTGAAAGTGACGCTGTACGTATTTTACGTATCTCCATGGAATCTCCTGTGCGGAAAGTGAATGTGCTGCTTTTGGGCATCGATGGCCAGACAAAGAGAGAAGCTGTGGTGAAGAGAGACAGGGACAATTTTTTCTACTTTGAACTGCCTTCTGTTACTTTTCATTCTCTTGAGATAAAGAGTAACAGTGAAATGGCCCTGACAGGAAAAATTTCCGCCGAGGTCAGAACGGAAGAGCCTGAAAAGTAAGGGTGTTACCTGGAGAAAAGCTTCAGACTGGCTCCAGTAGAAATGGTTGTAATAAGAGACAGGGGGAGATTCCCGTCATGCTGCCATATGACAACAGCTGGATTAGTACCATATAAGGGAACCTTGAATAATCAGTCTTTCGCCCATCCTATTCGTTACAGTCAAAAAATTATCCTCCGACAAAGCGAGGAACGAGATGTCGAGAGATCAAAAATATGCCTGTGGTAAATTTTCTTCTGTGCCTCGAATATGAACGAAATACAAGATTATTCAAGGGACCCATAAGGGCAATACGGTGATATGAAAAAGAGTGAGTTGCAGTATGGTTAGTCACCACAGTCTGACTGAACGAAAGATGCTTTGACTTAGATGGCCACCTGAAGCTCTTTACCATACAACACAGAACGTCCTCTGGGGGGAACTGAGATAACGTTGTTTTGGGGGCTCGGAATTACCAACCGGAAACGCTGGCATGTGCCCTTCCCGCTGGGTATGCTGCCCCTTGAGAAACAGCCTGAGGGGGGCCATCTCCCGGGCCTGGGCGATGAACGGCCTCTTTACCGGGTGGTGGACTGACAAGCGTGATCCTTTCTATTTTCTACGGCTTTCCCGCAACTCTGATTGTTGCCATTCTGCTCTACTGCTGTGCCTTCACCGTCTTTGAACGCTCCCGCAAGACTGCATTTGCCTGTGAGAAAGAGATCGATATGGTGTAATGTTGGTGGTGTTCTGGAAAATTAAACTTCTTTTCCTGTGACCTTTTTAAACCCTGTTTACTTTGGAAAATTATATACCTATGGATGATACAGCCCCCTCTGATAAGATTGAAGATGCTGGCTCCCCTGATAAGACTGAAGAGATAGGCCCCCCTGAGCCTGAGGAGAAGGAAACCTGTACGGAATCCTCTTCCTCAGGCCTGCTTCAGAGAATTTTAAACTTCCTCCTTTTTCGCAAGAAGGGAATGCGGGCAGATCTTGATCAGGAGATTCAGGGTATCCTTGAGGAGGGAGAGGAGCATGGACTCATCTCCTCACTCGAGGAGAAAATGATCAATTCCCTCCTCGAATTCCACGATACTACTGCCTCCGAGGTTATGACTCCCGCTGCGGAGATTGTTGCCTGTGAGATATCCTCCCCTGTTCATGATCTGATTGCTCTGGCCATTGACAGCGGTTTCACCCGTATCCCGGTGTATCGCGAGAGCATTGATAACATGATCGGTATCATTCACGTCAAGGATCTGTTGCGTCTCTGTGCCGGTCTTGAAGAGAAAGAGGCAAATCTCGAAGAGTTTCTCCGGCCGGTGAACATCTGTGCGGAAGAGCGGCCCATTGTCGAGATCCTGCGTGAATTTCAGCGGACAAAATTGCATATCAGCATTATCTCCGACGAGTTTGGTTCAGTGCGGGGTCTTGTGACCATGGAGGATATCCTCGAAGAAATTGTTGGTGAGATTGACGATGAGTATGACGATGTCACTGACGAAGAGGTTACGTTTGAGGTTCTCACAGACGGTGGTGTTCGTGTTCATGGCTGGGTGGATGTGGAGAAAATTGAGGACTATTTCAACGTCGATTTTCCTGAGGGCCCCTATGAATCCATTGGTGGACTGGTGGTGCAGAAGCTCGGGCGCCTTGCGGAGAAAAATGACGAGGTGGAGGTCTGCGGCTTGAAACTGCGGGTAGAAGAGGCCTCCAGCCGCCATATTGAAAGAATCCGTGTCTCGAGGATTGAGCAAAACTTGTATCAGCCGGAGCAACAGTCATGATGGTACGGAATGGGGAGCGCCGCAGAGACCGCGGGAACTACCTCCTGCCGCTGCTCTCTGCCCTTCTCCTCTGGCTTGCTGCCCCCGGAGATTTCGGCTTCTGGCCTCTTTCCTTTTTTGCTCTTGTGCCTCTCTTCTTTTTTCTTGAACAGGCTGCTTTTCGCCCCCTGCCAGCGAAGAAAGTTTTTCTCGCGGGGCTCGCCTTCGGAGTGGTGCTCTTTGTCTTTCTGCTTCACTGGATTGTCAATGTCATCAGTCATTATGGTGGCCTTCCCCTGCCCGTCTCGGTGCTTGCTCTGCTGCTCCTCTCCGGATATATGGCCCTTTATCCAGCCTTTTTTTGTCTTGCAGCACGCCAGGTCGTTCCCCGATTTTCCGCTGTCGTCCTGCTCCTCTTTCTGCCCGTCTGCTGGGTGGGACTGGACTGGCTTCGAGGGTTTGCGTTTACAGGATTTCCCTGGATGGATCTCGGCTGCTATCTTGCTCCGCAGCCGGCTCTCATCCAGCCGGCAGCACTGCTTGGACACCACGGTGTCACGGCGATGCTGGTCTTTATCAATGCGGGTGTCTGGCTGCTTCTTTCCCGTTATATAAAATGTGGACGTTTAGTATCACTGCTTCTTGTTGCGGGCATCATGCTCTACGCATTTGTTTCGCTTCTTCCTGCGGGAGATTCTTCCGGTGAGGTACAGGTAGGAATCATCCAGGGGAACGTCTCACAAAAGGACAAGTGGAGTCCCGAGGCTCAAAAGGAGACGGTTTTCAACTACCTGGCCCTCTCCCGCAGTCTGCTTCACGGCGGTGAACGACCAGATCTTTTTGTCTGGCCGGAGACGGCCATGCCATTCTATCCCACCGTCAGCGATCTTACAGATAACCTCGTCAACTTTGTTCATACCAGCAAGACTCCGCTGCTCACGGGTGTGCCCTGGTTTAAGGTCGTTGATCGGCAGAAAAAGCTGCTGAATATTTACAATGCCGCTCTCCTGCTTGCCCCGCAGGAACAACTGGATACCCTCTACTTCAAATCTCACCTGGTTCCCTTTGGCGAATATGTGCCCCTGCAGAAGGTGTTGCCCTTTCTCGCACCATTGGTGGAGTCCGGGGGGAATTTTACTCCTGGGACCATCCATACGCCTCTGGAGATTCCCTTTACTTCCGCAGCTGACGTTCCCGGTGCGCAGAAATCAATACATGGGGGGGTGTTGATCTGTTATGAATCGGTTTTCCCAGAGCTGAGTCGCGAGTGGGTAAACGCGGGGGCGAATCTGCTGTTCAACATCACCAATGACGCCTGGTACGGCAGAAGCAGTGCACCAAAGCACAGTCTTGCCATGACCATCATGCGTGCCGTGGAGACCCGTCGTGCCATCGTCCGCGCAGCCAATACCGGCTACTCCGGGCTGATTCTGCCCGACGGGCGGGTGCAACAGCGCAGCGATCTTTTTGTGCCTGCGGCGGAGACGGTTACCGCCCCGCTGATGAGCGGCTGTACGCCCTATGTGCGCTTCGGCTGGCTCTTCGGGCCGCTCTGTTTTCTGGTGTCGATTGCTCTGTGTGCTGGCTCTGCAGTGTGCAAAAGGGTTGTGTAATCTGTAAAATAATGATAAATCAACGCGTTCGTCGGACAGAGTGTCCGGCGGCAGGATTTTGCGGAGTCCGGTCGGCAATGATCGGCTCCACTCCCCGTATTAAGAAGGAGAACTCTTATGGCTGTTGAAATCGGTACCGCAGTTTCTCAACAGAAACTTGATGATATCAAAGGTCGCCTGCTCGGCCTGAAGGAGCATCTTTGACGTCTCTAATCTGAGATTTCGCATTGAAGAGCTTGAGCGGCAGACTCTCGCTCCCGGTTTCTGGGAAAAAACGGATGTGGCGCAGGAAACCCAGAAGGAACTGGGACAGCTTCAGGACACCGTCAACGGATTTGACGCCCGCTGGAAAGAGTATGAGGATACTGATCTTTTCCTTGAGATGGTTATTGAGGAGAAGGACGTCGAGCTGGAACAGGAGATTGCCGACAAGATTGAAGAGATTGAAGAGAGCCTTGCTCTCGCCGAGCTGGAATGCATGTTCTCTGGCGAACACGATCGCTCTAACGCTATCATTGAGATCCACGCCGGTGCTGGCGGTACGGAGGCTCAAGACTGGACCGACATTCTTCTGCGCATGTATCTTCGCTGGGGTGAGCGTCATGGCTGTAAGACCAGCATTCTCGACTATCAGGCAGGAGACGAGGCCGGAGTTAAATCGGTGAGCGTCATGCTCACCGGGCGTTTTGCCTACGGTTACCTTCGCTCGGAGATCGGGATTCACCGCCTGGTGCGTATTTCTCCGTTTGACTCCAGCGGCCGTCGACACACCTCGTTCGCTTCGGTGATGGTGATGCCGGAACTTGACGATTCCATCAACGTGGAGATTGATGACAAGGATCTGCGCATTGATACCTATCGGTCCAGCGGCGCGGGTGGTCAGCACGTCAATAAGACCAGTTCCGCCATTCGTATTACCCATATTCCTACAGGAATTGTGGTGCAGTGTCAGAACGAACGCAGCCAGCATCACAACAAGGCTACTGCGATGAAAATGCTCGCTTCCCGCCTCTATGAAGTGGAGCGGTGTAAACAGGAAGAAGAGCACGAAAGTCTTGCGGGGGATAAGATGGGGATCTCGTGGGGCAGTCAGATTCGTTCCTACGTCATGCAGCCTTACCGCATGATCAAAGATCTGCGTACCAACTACGAAACCGGCAACATTGATGCGGTTCTGGATGGCAATCTCGACGCCTTCATCAAGGCCTATCTGATGATGAGCATGAAGCGCTGACGCGTCGACCTTTACTGTGACCTAAAAGGGCTCCAACGGATTAATCCGTTGGAGCCCTTTTCTTATTTGCGCTTCAGAGACCTTCCCGGTTTCTCTTGTAGTGGCTCTTCCGGCCAGCGATGTTTGGGATAGCGACCGCGCATTTCCCGGGCAACCTCCTTGTAGGATGTGACCCAGAAGCCAGCGAGGTCGGCGGTGGTCTGGATGGGACGTCCGGCCGGGCTGAGCAGTTCGAAGACCAGGGGGATTCGCTTCCATGCAAGACGCGGGGAGTCGGTCTGGCCGAACATCTCCTGCAGTCTGACGCTCACCACCGGTCCCTGATCTTTACGATAGAGGATGGGCAGGGTGCGTCCGGAAGGAGTGGTGAAGTCGGTCGGGGCCTCACTCTCTATGTCGTTGAGCTGCTGTGGTGTGAAGAGGGACTGCAGGGCGCAGCGAAGGTTGACCTCTGCCAGCCCGCCAATACTGGTCAGCCCGGCGAGAAAAGGTGCCAGCCATTGATTGAGCCCGGAGAGTAGATTTTCTTCACTCACGTCTGGCCAGCCTTCTCCCTGGGCGGCCAGCCAGCGGGCGCGCTCCAGCCAGTGGCTGAGCTTTTTTGTCCACGGCAGGATGGTGAGACGTTCCACACGCACCGCCTCAAGCAATGCCGCTTCTATCTGCGTTGGTTCCGGGCGGGTGATGCGCTGCCGTTCCAGCACAATGCTGCCAAAACTCTGCACCTTCTCCACCTCCAGGCGCTGTTTCCCGCTGAGATAGTTACAGAGGATAGTCTCCTTCAGTTCCCCCGCAAACTGCATCTCCAGCTCTTTACGGCTGTATTCCGCGGCGAGGTAGATGCGTCCGCCGCTGCGCTCGCCATCAAGGGCGGCCACCACCAGCCATTCGGCGCGGGAGAGCGGGTCTTCCAGCGGCAGAAAGCAGCTTCCACCTCCGGCGAGGAGAAACTCGGCACGGCCATTGCGTGTTTCTCCCCTTTTGTGTGCCACCCTCTCCGGCCAGGCGAGGGCCAGCAGGGCGGCGGGGGAATCTTCTCCCTGGCCGCCTGTGCTTTTCCCCTTCAGCGTTTTGGCGCTTTTTACCACCTGTTCCGCTGCCTGGCGTAACAGTGGATAGGAATGTGCTGCCCGCTGGCGGTCCCTGCGGAAGGCGGTGAGGGCCTCAAGTCGCTGGGTGAGGTCAGCGCCGGAATCCCGCCGGAAAATGTCGCGTTCCCCGAGCAGGGCAGTCAGCCAGACGGCATCTGCAGAATTGCCCCGCAGCAGCAGGGCTGCAAGGGGAGGAGACACCCCCAGTTCAACGGCTCTGCGGCCGAGAGGTGTGATACCGCGGGCATCGAGAAAACCGAGGCGGGTGAGAGCTTTCTGTGACTGGCGAAAGTTGCCTTCAGGCGGTGGAGTCAGCCAGGGCAGGCCATTCCGCTCCGTTACTCCCCAGGCGGCCAGTTCGAGGACCAGGCGGGAGAGGTCGGTGGTGCGAATCTCCTCATCCTCCTGCTCCTTCATGGTTGTTTCTTCCCCTTCGCTCCACAGGCAAAAGCAGATGCCCCGCCTCACTCTTCCCGCCCGGCCCTTTCGCTGCTCTGCCGAGCTCTTCGAGATCCTGCGGGTGATAAGCCGGGTCATTCCGGTGGCGGGATCAAAGAGAGCCCTGCGCACAAGGCCGGAATCGACCACGCAGCCGATACCTTCGATGGTGAGGCTGGTCTCGGCGATGTTGGTGGCCAGCACCACCTTGCTGCGTCCTGCAGGTGCGGGCGCCAGCGCCTGCTGCTGGGCGGAGAAGCTGAGTCCGCCATAGAGCGTCGTTACCAGTGTCTGCGGCAGCTCTGCCTGCAGAATTTCCTGTGTGCGGCGAATCTCTCCAACACCGGGAAGAAAAACCAGAACATCGCCGTTTTTTTCAGCGAGGGCGCGGTGGACCGCGCGGGCGGCTGCCGCCGTAATATTTCCAGTGACGGGACGTGCCAGATGCCGGGTTTCTACCGGAAAAAGACGGCCCTGCACGTGCAGGAGGGCTGATGTCTCCAGGACCTCACAGAGTGGTTCGCTCTCAAGGGTGGCGGACATCACCAGCAGTTTCAGATCGGGGCGCAGAGCAGTCTGTACCTCGCGGCAGAGGGCGAGGGCAAGGTCGGCGTGGATGGAGCGTTCGTGGAATTCGTCAAAGATGATCAGCGCCGCATCCTGTAACTCCGGGTCACTCTGCAGGCGGCGGGTGAGAATTCCTTCCGTGACCACTTCAATAGCACTCCCTGGACGATAATCGTTGCGGATCTGCCAGCCCACCCGCTGCCCCGGTTGTTCACCAAGCAGCTGCGCCATGAAGGTGGCCACCGAGCGGGCGGCGAGACGACGCGGCTCAAGCATGATGATCTTCCTGCCCGCCCGCCACTTCTCATTGAGCAGGGCAAGGGGAATGCGGGTGGATTTTCCCGCACCGGTCTCTGCTTCGAGGATGACGGCATGGTTCTCCGCAAGGAGCTGTCTCAGCTCCGGCAGGATGGCGTTGACGGGCAGTTCCGGCATGTTCATCTCTGTCGCTCTGCATATTCTATGGTGGCGGGGAGGAGAAAGGCTGCGTGGTTGGAGGTAAAAAAGGGCGGGTCGCGGCGCAGAATAGCTGCTATCTCCGGAGTCCGGCGAAAATCACTGTCAAGGAAACGGCGAATTTTGCCGCGATGCCAGTCGAGAGGGTGGACGAAGTCAGTATAGATTGAGAGGTCGTCATCGCTGAAGTCCATGGTTGTAATGCCGCCGCGGGCCTCTTCGGAGAGTCGAGGCATGTTAAAGATAGCGAGATTGAGGAAGTCGATTTCCTGCGCATGGGCGGCGACGAAATCCCGTGTGCAGAGGGCCGCATCGCGTTCCTCTGCAGGGGTGCCGAAGAGAAGATAGATGTAGGTGGCAATGCCTGCGTTTTTCAGGCTGGCCAGCGCCCGTTCCACGAGGGGCAGGACCGTCCCTTTGTTCATGGCGGCCAGTACCGCAGGGTCTCCGGATTCCAGTCCCAGCTTGAGCATTACGCAACCGGATGCGGCCAGTTTGCGGCAGAACTTTTCGTTCGTGAGGAGGCCGTCAAAACGGGCAAACCCGTACCATGGAGGCATTCGCCATTTTGTCAGTTCCCGCATCATTGCGGGGGTGATGGCGTTATCAAGAAAATGAATCAGGGCCGGAGAGTGCCGTTCGCATTGCTTTTCCAGCTGAAGGATGTTTTTCCGGGGTGGACTGAGGAGAAAGGTGTTCCTCTCGGCGGTCTCCGGACAGAAGGTGCATCTCCGCCAGAAGCAGCCGCGCGAGGCGGTCCAGGGGAGGACAAATCCCGGCGAAAAGTACGGACCGGCAAGCTCTCTGTAATCCGGAGGCGCATCTGCGACCGGCGTGCCGCCGAGCAGGGTGGTGAGAGCCTCTTCTCCGGGTCCGGCGATGAAGTGGGCGAGAGTGGCCAGATGGCTCTCCCGGCTGCTCCAGTTCGGGTGGCTCATCCAGGTGGTGACCAGTCCGCCGCCGACCACCAGCTTCACTCCGGGGAATTCCTGCCGCATCCAGCCGATAATGGCAAAGGTCGTGAGTGCCTCGCTGAGGAAATTGAGCGAGAGCCCCAGCCAGTCTGCGCCGTTCTCACAGAGCAGTTCGCGCAGACGATGGGAAAAGAAAGAAAACCACGGATTGCTCTGCGGCTCTCTGGCTGCCTGCAGGAGATCTTCGGAAGCGAGCGGAGAACGGCCGGGAAGCTGAAAATCGGCCAGGCTGGCTTTTGCTCCCGTTTCGGCTGCCGCCATCTCCAGCACTTTGTTTATGTCGATGACACAACGGCGATAGCGGTCATTGTTGCCGTAGAGTTGTCGGCTGCGCGGCATGCGCAGTGCCTTGAGGTTGCGGTTGCAGTTTTTTACCGCCCGTTGTTGCCATTTCCCCTCCAGTGGCAGGGTATTCGCCTGCTGCAGCAGGTGGAGCTGTCCTTCCAGGTTGAGATCGGCCGTCACACATTCCACGCCACCGGCTCGCAGTGCACCAGAGAGAAAGGCGAGGGAAGCGGGAGGTTCACAGGCTTTGAAATGGGGCGGGGCTATGAGAAGAAGAGTGGTCATGTCAAATATGAAAAAATCATCTGTTGGGAGAAAATGGCAGGAGGCGCGGCAGGGTAATGTGGAGTCGCAGCGCGGAGAAATCGATATTATTATCTTTGTGGTGTAGCAAATCTGACAGTACAGACTATAGTGTGTGAAACTTTTTTGCACCCTTGAAAAGGATAAAGTCTACCCGTAATTCAAGGTTCCTTTTTCCCCGTATGGAAAACTGCACCAGTAACTCAACAAAACCTTAACAAAAAGGAGCATAAAACGACTATGAAACGTTTTTTCCTCACTCTGAGTCTCATCATGTCCCTTCTCTGCGTTTACACTGTAGTGGGCGTCACAGTCACCGCAGTCACTCCGCAATACGCCGAGGCGCGTTCGAAGATGGGCGGCAAGAGCTTTCGTATGACGCGTCCCGCACAGAAACAGGCCCCCGCTTCTAATAACCGCATGCAGAATCAGAGTGGCGGTTTCAGCCGCGGTCTGATGGGCGGCCTGCTGGGTGGAGCCATTGGCGGAATGCTTTTCGGTTCCCTTCTCGGTTCGGGCGGGCAGGGAATGGGATTACTGCTTCCTCTGCTGCTCGCTGGGGGTGCCTGGTTCCTGTGGAGACGCTATAAAAGTTCTCAGGGCGGTGGAAGTTCCAGGAGCAGCGGGCAGTGGAAGTTTCCGGGGCAGAATTCGGGAAACCAGCAGAAACCCGTGAATCGGGAGAACACCGGTGGGAGCGTTACTCCAGATATTGGCTCCGGTATTGGTTCCGGTCTCGGTTCGGGCCTCAGTTCCGGTCTCGGTTCAGATTCCGCTTCGGAATCTGGAACAGAGGCGGAACAGCAGCCCCTTGCCGAGACCCCGATGGAGGTGACAGAAGGACTGGCACAGATTCGTCAGTACGACCGTAGTTTTGACGAGGACCACTTTAAAGAGGTCGCCTCAGATGTCTTCTTTCAGGTACAGGCGGGCTGGATGCGGCGGGACCTGTCAAGTTATCGTCATCTGCTCGGTGATCAGCTCGTGACAGAGTATGAGAAGCATTTTGCCGAGATGCGGGAGAAGGGAATTATCAATAAACTGGAATCCATCGCTATTCGCAGCGTTGAGATTGTGGCGGCAGGCAGTGATGGCCGGGAAGATTTTATCACCGTTCGTTTCATTGCCAACCTGCTGGATTATAACGTCAGCGATACCACCGGCAAACTTGTGGACGGCGATATGAACACGCCGGTGAAATTTGAAGAAGAGTGGAGCTGGGCGCGTCCGACAGGAACTGAAGGGTGGAAACTGGAGGGGCTTCAGTAATGGATCTGGGAGAGTATCGCAGAGATTATGTCAAAGATGGGCTGTCCCGCAAAGATCTTGTGGACGATCCAATGCAGCAGTTCTCTCACTGGTTCGAGCAGGCACTGGAGCTGTCGCGTAATGATGCGGTGAGTATGCCTGACCCCACGGCGGTAGTGGTTGCCACAGTGGGGGAGAACGGCATGCCGAGTCAGCGAACGGTGCTGCTTAAATTTTATGATAAGCGCGGTTTCGTTTTCTACACCAACTACGGAAGCCGCAAGGCCCGGGAGATCGCCGGGAACCCGCAAATCTCTCTCATCTTTGTCTGGCTTGAAATGGAGCGCCAGGTGCGCGTTTGCGGGCGGGCGGTGAAGGTGAGTGCGGCAGAGTCGGCAAAATATATTCTCAGTCGCCCAAAAGAGAGTCAGATGTCGGCCTGGGTGTCAAGTCAGAGTACGCCGCTGACCTCACGGCAGGTACTGCTGCAGAAGCTTGATGAGATGAAGCGGAAGATCGGCGAGGGTAAAGTTCCCATTCCGAGTTTTTGGGGCGGTTTCCGCGTGGAGCCGCAGGAAATAGAGTTTTGGCAGGGAGGCTCAAGTCGCCTGCATGATCGTTTCCAGTATGTGAAAAAAGAGGACCTGTGGCAGCCGCCGGTGCGGTTAGCCCCCTGATCGGAATCGGGCTCAGTGAACAGCGGGCAGGAAGGGCTTTTGAAAACCTCAACCGATACGGACCATGCCGGAAAATAAAGAAAATAACATTGCAGGTGTCAGTACTGATGGGGCGGAAAAGGACAAAAGGCAGTTTGACGAAACAGAGGTCCCGTTGCAGGAGGTGATTCGGAAGAGTCGCTGGTATCGCCGCTGGTACTCCATTCTTGGAATGCTTGCGGTGGCTTTTGTGCTTCTTTTTGTTTTTGTGCTGCCACTTGGAGCAAAATATTACCTCACCGACTGGCTGTTGCAGAATGGTGCAGGCAGTGCCCACATAGACAAACTCGGCTGGAACCCTTTTGTCGGGCGGGTGTGGCTGAAGGGGGTGGATCTCGAGCAGGGCGGCAAAAAACTGATGAGTCAGGCCGATCTTAACCTCAAGATGAGTCTGCCCGCACTCTTCAACAAAAATATCTTCCTTACCCGCGCCACCTACACTGATCTCAATCTTTTTGTGGTGGAGGCCCCCGATGGCAGCGTCAAAATTGGCACCGTAAATCTGCCGAAGGCAGGCGAGCCGCAGGCCCCACCTGTGACAGTGAAGGAACCGGAAGGGGAGATCTCTCCCTGGGCCTTTCTCGCCAGCGATGTCACCCTTACGAACTGCAGGGTGCACTATATCTCTCCGCTGCTTGACCTTGAGGTGCAGGTGGACAGCCTTACTCTCGATAAATTTTCCACCCGTGAAAATGCCGCACCCGGGACGTTGAAATTGAAAGGGAGTGTCAATGGTAACCCGATCGCTCTCGACCTCTCTGCGCTGCGGGTCATACCCGATTTCAAGGTCGTGGGGCAGGTGGATGTGAGTGCCTTCGATCTTGATGAGCTGGACACCATTCTCAAGGATGCCCTTCCCTCTTTCGGTGGAATGGCGGCGCTTGCGGGAAGTGTTGATTTTACGATGAAAGAGGGCGGTATCGACGTTAAATATGATGGTGATATTAATGTGAAGCAGGCGGACGTTGGTTCCGAATCCTTCCACACCTCTGCTGACAATCTCAATTACCATGGAAAGGCTGTCTTCTCCATGCCGCAAAAGGTGCCAATGCTGGTGCAGACCGACGGTGTTTTCACCGCTGACGGTTATGCCCTCAGTGTTCCCGGCGCTGAGTTGACCACCAGCGAAAAATTCGTCAAACTTGATGGTGCAGCCACCGTGACCATCGGTGACGGTGTTGTTGTCGACTACAATGGGCCACTCACCATCGACGGAATAGATTTCCACATGCCAATTCTGCAAACCACTGCCGATGAGTTGATGTGGAAGGGAAAAGTCGGTTACGACCTTGCGAAACAGAACCTCGTCAGTCTTGACGGAGAATTGAATCTCGCAGCTCTCAACTCCATCATGGCGGAGAGTTCCATGCATGTTGCTGAGGAGACTCTCAACTGGAAGGGCATGATTGGTTATCAGGGGCAGCGTGACGGTGAGGCCAACGTGGTGGATACCGCCGGTGTGCTCACCCTGAAGCCTCTTGATTTTGCCTTTGGAAAAGAGAAAGAGCAGATCGCTGTTGCCCTGCAGGGACTGGGCTGGAATGGGACCCTCAGCTTTGCCATGCCGGAAGGTGGCAGTCGGATTGGTCTCGACGGAGTTCTTACCGGTGAGACCATTGATGTGAATCTCGCGTCGGCAGGGATGAAGATCAGCGAGAAGGATCTCAGAGTGCAGAGTAAAACCGGGTTGCTGCTTGGTGCAAAGATGGACATCAAGAGCACCAGTTCTCTCGACGTGGGAGGTTTTGCCCTGTCGATGGAGGGAGCGAAGGAACCAATGGTTACTCTGGAGAGCCTGACTCTCAAGGGTTTTGAGGGGCTGGGCGGCACAAATCTCAAGGCTGCACAGCTCGGCGCCGAGGGGCTGGTGACTACGGTAGAGGGCGGGTTCCCTCTGCAGATTACCGTGCCTTCTCTCGGTCTCAACGGTTTTGGCACCGATGACCTGGAGAATTTTTCTCTGGAGGACCTGGCTGTTAGCAGTCCAAAAATTATGGCTGTCCACAATAACTCCGAACTGCTCAGCCTGCGTGACATCACCTTTAGCGGTCTGCAGGCAGCCACTGATGGTACTGCTTCGGTGGAGCGCCTTTCGTTCAACAAACTGGTTTTTCTCGATGCAGAGAAGGGGGGTGACGAGAAGCCCGGGCTGAGCCTCGGAGAGGCCCGGCTTACCGGTATCAAGTGGCTGGGCAAAGGTGGCTTTTCCGGAGATAAACTTGATTTCAGGAATCTCCTGACGACCATCGTGCGAGATAAAGAGGGCAGGATTAATATCTCTGAGCGGCTTGACGCCATGAGCGGGGGGGAAGTTGCCCCTGCGAAATCGGTTGAGAAGCTGGTGAAGGAGAAGAAACGGAAGAAGGAGAAGGGTACACCGCTTGTTTTGCCTTTCCCCATCTCCCTTGGAGAGGTATTGATCAGCGGAAACAGCGGGGTTAATTTTTCTGACTACACCCTTCCCGCCATTTTCAAGAGTAATCTTAAGATCAAAAAGTTCACCATTGGCGCGCTTGATTCGAGAAAGCCGGGTGCCAAAACGCCGATTCTTTTCAACGGGATGCTGGAGCGGCGTGCTCCGCTCAGTGTGAAAGGCTCTATCTCGCCATTTTTACTTGATCCTGCAGCGGACCTTGTTGTCAGTCTGAAAAATTTTCCGCTGCAGAATGTCACAGCCTACACCATACAGTCTGTGGGTACCGGGCTGGCGAGTGGCCAGCTGCAGGTCAAAGCCTCCGTTGATCTGGAGGAGAACTACCTGAAAATGGACAGCAATGTGCTGTTGATTAATCTGGAGACCAGACTGATCTCCAAAGAGCTTGCTGCGAAGCTTGATAATCAACTGCCGGTGCCGCTGTCCATGGTTTTGTCAGTGCTGAAGAACAAGGATGGTAATATCGACCTTGACATTCCGCTGCAGGGGGCACCCGATGATCTCAATATCGGCCTTACCGACATCATCGTCACATCGCTGAGCAAGGCGGTGGTTCCGGCACTTTCCGGCTATGCCATCTACGCCCTCGGACCCTATGGGGCACTGGCCTATGCGGGGATGAAGCTCGGCTCGGAGATGTTGAAAGAGGGGGATATCCCCGTGATCTTTCTGAAGGGTGCAAAAAATATTGTGCCGGAGCAGATGGCCGAGCTGGACAGGGCTGGGGAGAAGATTCAGAAAGGGGAGGGTGACTGGCAAATCTGCCCGTACGTGGCGTCATGGGAGTATATGAGCAATGTGGATATTGATGCGGATCGGGGAAAGACCATCTCCGTACCCGCCGGAGATAGCGTGCGGCTTGCCAGGCTTGGCCAGATTCGTGCCCGCAACGTGCAGGACTATCTCAGTAAAAAATTTGCTGTTGCTCCAGATCGGCTGCTGCTTTGTACCACCACGGTGAAGACAGAGAAGAAGATGCTGCCGCTGGTGATTCTTCAGAAATAAGGGGAATGTTCTCAAAACGGGGTACAGGACAAACCTGTGCCCTGGGTCTCGTTTTACTGATCGCCAATCTCAGTCAACACCTTCACTAACAGTTTGCGCAGTTTTTCCTCCGCGTTTTTCAATTCCTGTTCTGACCTGCCAGAGGCCGCGAAATAGTCACGGCAGACAATCATGCGTTCCTTCCCCCACTCCCTCGTAAAATTTTCGTCAGTATTGTCCTTCTGCACCTTCTCATAGTCGCGGCGGCCGTGCGCCCAGTTGATGATGTGACGGTAGTAGAGCAGGGCACGGTTGAGCAGGATGAAGAGCATGTTTATCTCTTTTGCCGGGCCGATCTGCAGTTGTTCCCCGCCAAGGGAGGGCAGAGGAATGCCGAGAATCTTCTTTTGTCCTGCGAGGCTTTCGCCGCCCCATATTGCCCCGATGCCGCCGAGAACCCCGCCGACGGTGGCAAAGAGACCAAAACTCGAGCCGAGGGTCATGACGTCGAGCCCCAGACCGGCCGCCGCTCCGCCAAGGGCACCGGTAATCAGCAGTTGTGATTTGCTCAGGCCGAGCAGTGCCCAGTTACGCTCATCAAGAATATCGCTGTGCAGCAGGGAATGGGGAGGAAGCTGGTAGTTGAATATGTTGTGTTTGTAGAGGGCGCGAAGTCTGGATTGGGCCAGATGTTCTTCGGCCGTCAGCTTTTCGCCATATTTTTCCAGCAGTGTCTCCCGGATTGCATCCAGACGGCTCTCTTTTTGAAGTTCTCCTCTCACTTCCAGGCGAAGGCAGGTACTGAGCAGTTCGACAATAATGGTCGCTGACTGCTCGTTGCGTTCCGCCCAGTCCCGGCGAAAGGCCTTTACCACTTCGCCAAGGACGGGTTGCCAGTCCTGGTCAATGGATTTCAGGGCCTCAAGTAAAGAGATCCGCTCTGCCCAGGAAGCGCGGTGGGCATTGAATATGCGGCTGGAATTGAAATTTTTCCGGAACTCCAGCTTCCACGCTTCAAGATATTCGGTGATGCCATCCTTGCAGTTGATGATCGCCATGCGTGGTTTGCCGGTGAGGCGCAGGATTTCCATCTCGGTACGATCAACCCGCCGGACCGGCCGTGAACCATCCACCACATAGATTATGCCTGCCCCCGCAGAGACCGGCGTGAGGAGTTCCCGGTCATCGTGCAGTTCTGGGATCTCCTGTGCAAAGGTGCGAAAGGCGGCCAGCGGGTCGCTCTCGGTCTCGACCATCCTGCGCAGTTCCACCAGCACCCGGGCGGGATTTTGAAAGCCGGGGGTATCGGTGAAACGCAGCACTTCGCGACCGTCTATGACTACTGGAAAGGTGCGGCATTCACGGGTCTCACCGGGGGTGTCACTGATGCGTACTGAATCGTCTTCGGCGAGGGTTGAGAGGACGGAGGACTTCCCCTCGTTAGGGTGGCCCATGATGGCAAATTCAGGAATCATGCGTCGTCCTCCTGTGCAATAAGGGGAAAAAGATGGAGATAAGGATCAGCAAGTGCTTCCACCTTTTGTTTCCAGATAATGAAGTCACGATGGGTTACCGGTGTGAACAGGGTCTCGCTGCGGCGGCCGACAAGAGCGATGGAGATAACCATATCGGCGGGAATGGCCGCACGAATTTCTCCCAGATAGCTGAGAAAATCAATCAGCGGCACCATCCATCCTTCAACAATGATGACGATGCCCTCTTTCTCCGACCACTCCTTCCTGATGCGCTCCAGAAGCTGACGATCCTCCTCCCAGCCACTCTGGCAGGGCAGGACAGCGAGCGGGGTAAAACCTGATTCGGTTAATGCGGCGGGAACCTCGTCTTCCGGGCTGGAGAGCTGTTCGTAGAGGTCAATGCCGACAAGCACCAGTTGCTCGCTGAGTCCCCTCACCTGTGCTTTATGTTCGACAGTCACGGGTGCAGGGAAGATGGCGGATGCTTCAGTGTGCGGTTTTGTTTGCCTGGCGGAAGTGGTCTCACGCAGGGTTTCTGCCGGGGCCTGCGTGGTGACCAGAGGGGTTTCCATCCGGCGGAGCAGACCTTTGCATTGCGGGCTGGTGAGCGGCAGATGGGCCAGTGCGGTATTGTTGCACCACTTACCGAAAAGGAGAAAGGCGAGACGGGTGAGGACGCCATAAACGAGGAGGCACATCACGAGGAACGGCCACCACGAAGTGAGGTTAGCGGTAACGAGGTGGTAGATGCCGTCTTTGAGGATGATGCGGCTGCCAGCAATTGCCTCAAGGCCCGGAACCGCGTTGCTGCCGAGCAACCAGGACCAGGGCAGGGCAAGGGCCTGCACAATACCGTGGACTGCCGTATCACTGAACTGGATGGTAGACTGCCAGCCGAAGGCGAGGTCGCTGGTGATGATTTTGATCAGAGTGACGGCGAGCAGGGCAATATTGAAGGTGAAGCCGAAAAGCTGAGTGAGACAGAAGAAAAGCCAATAAAAGAGGTGCCCGTAGCGTCCGCCCTGCACCCTGGTAAGGGCGAAGGCCTGTTTGATGCTGTTTTGCCGGCCGGTGCTCATGCGTGACAGCCATCTCCGGCGCAGCCAGTGGGCAAAGGTGCTGAAGCTGCGCTCCAGCAGAATATTGTAGAACCCGGGCAGGCGAAACTGTGGAAGCACCCTGTGCAGCAGAAAAGAGGAAAAACGCAGCAGGATCAGCAGCAGCTGAGTCCCTATGAAGAGGAGCAGGAATTGAAAGACGTTTACCGGCGTTTTGCCTGTATAGGAAAAGAAGGCAATTCCGGCCAGAGTCCCGAACAGAAAGCCCACGAGGATAGCTGTGAGGGAGGCAAGGTGCAGTGTGTCGGTGAAAATTTCACCGGGGTTGCGGCTGTCGCCAGAGGGGAATTCCTGTTTTATCCGGGCTTGAATCCAGCCGAAAAGCTTCGCCGTCTGTGAAAGAGAACTCTTTGTCTGCTCTTTTTCGAGGGTCAGGCAGATCTCGCGATCCCTCTTGTGCAGAGCGGCGGGGGCGTTCTCCCTGTCTTCATGAAAGAGGTATTCCATATTTATTATGTCGGGCAGCTGCAATCGATTTTTCATTGGCGCATTATACCAGAATAATGGCGGGGGGAACCTTGAAAAAGGTGCGCTCAGACCTTCTTCTCCGCTTTCCTGCAAGGATGGCGGTCTGAAGCTGCCGGGGGATTTGGCTGCGGGAATTTGGGGAAGGAGGCAAGAGAGAGCTGTGACCTGTCAGCTTTTGGGAACATCAAATAATTGCTCCTCTTCTTTGTAACAGTCAAAATTTATCCCCGGAGGTAAGTGCCAGTACTCCGATAGCAAAATATGCCTGTGGCGAATTTCCTCCTGTGCCTCGAATATGAACGAGATCCAGGCTGTTTCAAGCTACCCGTAAAGTGTAGATTGCAAGTGCCGATAATACCAGAATTGAGGGGGAAATGGCCTGCAGGGAATACACCCTGACGGGGGCGGTTTTGTCGGCTCCTCTTTTTCTGCAGGCCTGCTGGAATCATTGCAGGCAGCTTGAATTCTCAATATAACGTTTTTTCTTTTTCTTTTTAATGTGCTCAATATCAACGATCACGAGGCCATCAACGCAGTTCCCGAAATCAGGATCGACGTTGAAGTCGAGAAAAAGTGCCCCGCCGGGGTCGCAGAGTTCGGTGTACTGCTTGTAAAGTGGTGGAACGGCGGTGCCGAGATTGGCAAGCAGAGCCTTGAGGCGGGTGAAGTCGGCACGGTAGTTGCCTCCGGTAAATTCCTTCTCCAGTATGGCCATATTGGCTTTGTAGCGGAAGGGGGTTCTTGAGCAGCTCTCTTCCGCTGAACCTTTGAAATAAAGGCAATAGAAATAAACCATCAGGTCACGGGCCAGCACCGGCATGGAGTTGGAAATACTCACCGGACCAAAGAGGTAGCGTGTCTGCGGGTTCTTACGAATCCACGCACCGATACCGTACCAGAGGTAGTCGAGGCTGCGTTTGCCCCAGTAGCGCTGCTGGACGAAACTGCGGCCGAGTTCCATCCCGGAGTCAAGAAACCAGGAGTGTTTCTCCTCATATTCAAAGAGAGTGGCACTGTAGAGCCCTTTGATTCCCCGTTCCTGGCGTATCTTCGCCGAGTTGGCGAAACGATAAGCCCCGGCAATCTCAAGGTCATCTTCATCCCAGAGGATGAGGTGCTGGTAGTACTGATCAAATTTATCGATATCGCGGCGCATTCCGGTTCCTTCCCCTACCGCGCGAAAGGTCTCCTCCCGCAGGCGTCCCACCTCCCGCATCAGCGGGGAGGGGCCATTCGGCTGGAAAAGGTAGACCTTTTTGCCATCCGGAGTACGACCGAGCAGCTCACCGTCGCCGATGGCGTTTTTCAGCTCTGATTTCCTTTCTCCTCTCGCTATCGCATTCTCTGTCTTCAGGAGTCCTTTCTGGTTGCGGCCGATACGATAGAGATGTTTGCTCAGCAGTTCGCATACCTCAGCACGGGGCAGGTCGAGAGAGGAGAGTGTTTTGTCTGAGATAATGGCGCCGATGGTCAGCTTGATCCGCTTGTTGCGCTGTTTGACCATCTCACCCACCAGCATCAGGGTGGAGAGAGGTTTGGCGACTATAGACGCGGCATAGAAGAGGGCGGAGTTATGGCCGGCAATATGAATCGGCAGGATGGGGCTGTGAGTTTGGGTGGCAAACTTGAGGAAACCGCTGTGCCAGCGACCATCAACAATACCCCGGGGTTGCAGCCGGGAGACTTCACCGGCGGGGAAAAAAATCACTGCGTGGTCGTTGTTGAGAGAGTCAGAGATATTCTGCAGTGCTTCTTTGCGGCTTTTGGCGTGCATGTTGTCGACAGGCAGCAGCATGGGGCGTAACGGTTGCAGGGCCATCAGCATGTTATTGGCGACAATCTTTACATCGGTGCGAATTCCGTAAATTAACTGCAGCAGAGCGAGACCATCCAGAGAACCTATGGGATGGTTGGCAATGATGATCACCTTGCCTGAGGCGGGGATATTCTCCCGTTGACGGTCATCCACAGAATAACTGAAACCGAAGTAGTCAAGTACGCCCTCCACAAATTCGATGCCCTGCAACCAGGGAAATTCCCGGGCGAAGGAGGTAAATACCTTTTCGTGGAGGATATGACGCAACAGAGGACGAAGCACCGAGGAGAGCAGATGCTTTTTTTTCAGGGCCGGGTAATGCTGTTCAAGTATCTCGTCAACAGTAAACATAGGTCACCATCTTTTTTCTTCAGGGTACCCTTCAGTGGTGTTATTCCCGGGAGAGGTCCTTATCTATTGTTCCAGCCAGGAGTTGTCCCAGCCAGATCTTTTCTCTCTAAAACAGATAATTTCTCAAAAAGTTATGGGAAAAGAGAAAGACAAAAAGGAGAAAAAAGCAGGGCAACAAAACCCGATGACATCCGTTGCGGTATGAAACGCCTGCTTCCTCTTTTCCGTTCTTCCCGTTTTAATTTCGATTAACTCTTTGTTCTTAAATGTTTTTTTGTTTTTACGGGTTTTTGAGAAATTACTAAAATAGTATGCAACAGTCGTCGAGTAAAGATAATTTTCAGGAGAGTTATTATGCAGTTTTGTGATAAAAAAGAATGTTCTTCCTGACGAAGGGGTTTCGCCGGAGGGAGGGATCTTCCCCGATCTTCTTGCGTTCCTGCTGGAAACGGGATATTTTTCGAGAATGGAGACGGGTGCCCTTGAAGGGAACATGTCACCACCTGTTGGATAACCTTATTATGACGAGCTGAATATGAATGTCCTTGCAGTAATATTGGGAGGGGGAACCGGGAGTCGGCTGAAGCCGTTGACCCGTAACCGGGCCAAACCGGCTGTGTCCCTCGCCGGAAAATATCGTCTCGTGGATATCCCTATCAGCAATTGCATCAACAGCAAAATTTTTCGCATTTTTCTCCTCACCCAATATAACAGTGCCTCCCTGCACAGACACATCCAGGCAACCTATCAGTTTGACCAGTTCTCAGAGGGGTTTGTTCACCTGCTTGCGGCGGAACAGACCCCGGAGTCCGGTGACTGGTTTCAGGGAACGGCGGACGCTGTGCGTCAGACCATGGTGCATTTCCTCAGTTCGAAGCCCGAGTATGTCCTCATCCTTGCGGGGGATCATCTCTTCCGGATGGATTTCCGAACTCTTCTCCGCAATCATATCTACAGTGCCGCGGATGTCACCGTCTGTACTACCCCCGTGAGTCTGGAGTCTGCCACCGATTTAGGTATTCTCCATGCCCGTGCGGACAGCGTTATCGACCGCTTTATCGAAAAGCCTGCTCCGGAGGAGCTCACCAGTGAGTTTGCTTCTCCGGATGATCCGGAAAAGTATCTTGCCAGTATGGGAATTTATGTCTTTAACATTGAGGCGCTGAAGGAGCTGCTGCTTGATGCGACACAGAATGACTTCGGGCGCGATATTATTCCCCATGCACTGGATACGCACCGTGTCTGCAGCTATATTTTTCATGACTACTGGAAAGATATCGGTACGATTCGTTCCTTCTGGCGCACCAATCTTGAGCTCTGTCAGGATAATCCTCCCTTCTCTTTTTATGTCAATGACGGCCGCATTTTTACCCGCCCGCGGTTTCTTCCGCCCGCGAAGGTGATCGACTCCACTCTGGACAGGGTGATTTTCTCGGAGGGGGTGCGGGTCTGCAACGCGGAGATCAGTAATTCGGTGATCGGGCTGCGGATTGTGGTGCGGGCAGGGTCGAAAATCAGCAATTCGGTACTGCTTGGGGTTGATTCTTTTGAAGATGAGCTCTTCGGTGACGTCGTTCCTCTTGGTGTGGGACGGGACTGCCGTATCGAAAACGCCATCATTGATAAAAACTGCCGGATAGGCAATGGCGTGATTATTTCTCCAGAGGGCCTGGAAGAGGGCGATTACGCCCTTTATTCGATCCATGACGGAATCATTGTTATTCCAAGTGGAGTCGAGCTCCCCGATGGCTGGAGACCTGGAGGTGATAATGGCCATTAAGAATCTGCGCCCCAGAGTATTAATGGCTCTCATTCTGCTTATCAGCAGAAATTGCCGCATTATCCGTCGTTCGGGTATCTACACTCCCGCTTTTCTTTCCCGGAGTAATGGTGGTCAGCCAGTGCCGGCGGGGGCGAAACTGTTTCGGAAGTTTGCCCGAATGAGTGGAAATGACTTTTTGCGCAGCGGTGAGTTGCAGGAGAAGGGGTGGACCCTTCTGCCCTCGCCAACGCCCGCATTTGATACCGCCTGGTATCTGCTGCGTTACTTTCCAGAGGGACTGGATGAAAATCCACTGGTGCATTATCTGCTCAAGGGAAAGGATGCTGGATTTGTTCCCGGGCCTTTTGCCATTGAAGGGGCGACACTGACGGCGAATGAGTTGCCGGGACCCTGGTTTGACAGGGAGTATTATCTCGATAAAACTCCGTTTCTCGGCAGAGTTTCTGAGACCCTGCTGGAGCACTACAAACTCTATGGCAGCAGAGAGGGCAAGTCTCCGGTTCCGGTCTTTGATCCACATTTTTACCTCGCCGGGCTGTCGGAAGAGCAGCGCCAGCGGGCGCAGGAAGATCCGATTTCCCACTATATTTGCTGTCTTGCGACTGGTCGAGTTACAGCTCCTCCCTCCCCCTGTTTTGAGCCGGAGTTTTACCCGCAGGGGCTGCTCCATTATATCAGCCATGGAGTGCATGACGGAGTGGTGACCGACCGCCGGGTTCGCTGCCTTGCGCGTCGGCCGCGAATCTCTGTTCTCGTTCCGGTATTCAAACCTGATCTGCACTATTTGAATAACTGTATCCGTTCGGTGCTCTATCAGGCATACCCGGACTGGGAACTCTGCATTGTAGACGATGGCAGCGGTGATCCTGAAGTGCGCTGTCTGTTGGAGACCTTTGCCGCAGAAGACCCCCGCATCAGGCTGCATTTCCGCGAGAAAAATGGTGGTATCTCTGCAGCCACCAATACTGCCGAGTTGTCTGCTACCGGTGAATGGCTCCTTTTTCTCGACAACGATGACGAACTGAGCCCGGATGCGCTCCTCAAGGTGGCGACCGCTATTGGAGAGAGCAAAGCGGAGTTCATCTACAGCGATGAAGATCTTATCGGAGATGATGCCTCCTGCTTCTCTCTCTTTCGTAAACCTGATTACAATCCGCGATTACTCCTTTGCCACAATTACATTGTTCATCCCGTGGCCGTGTCCCGGCAGCTCTTTGAGCAGGCTGGAGGCCTTGACAGTCGGTTTGATGGCGCCCAGGATTATGATCTGATGCTTAAACTCAGCGAACTGAGCACACCGCATCATATCCCGGAAATTCTCTACCACTGGCGTGCTTCCGACAGCTCTACTTCTATAAACCACGGCGAGAAAAACTACGCTGGCGAGGCGGGGAGAGCAGCTCTGGCAGATGCCCTGCAGCGGCGCGGTATCGCCGGTGAGGCAGAGTTCGGAGAGCATAACTTCTACTACCGCATCACCGGCCGTCCCGGTGGGAAGGTTCAGCTCTTCGCCTTTTTTCCGGAAGCTGCAGAGGCCGTCATCAGGGCTGCTTGTCTGCTCGAAGAGAGTCGGGGTGACAATGAACTGATTTTTGTCGTTCCGCAGCAGGTCGCTGTGGCCGCAGAAGATTTCTTCTCCGGGAGTACAGCAACTCTCTTTGTGGTTCCTGATAGCAGTGGCCGGATTGATGCCATGCAGCGTGCGGTACTCTCGCGACGGGGGGAACATACAGAGTATCTGGCTTTTGTTGAGTTCCCTTTTTCCTCACTCTCTTCTGACTGGATCGAAAGACTGCAGGGCTCTTTTTACGATGACGATGTCGCCGCCGTCTGTGGTCGTTGTTCGGTGGAGGGACAGCCAGAATCAATGCTGCTTCCTGATCTCAGGGATTCTTCGATAGAGGCCTTTATCACTTTTTTGCAAAGTCATCCCCTGCACATGAATGGCCATTTCCCGCAGGATATTTTCTTGCCCGTACCAGAACTGCTGATGGTACGGGCCGACCGCTTTATCAGGGCTGGCGAATTTATTGACAGAGAGGAATGGCCTGTTGTGGCCTTTGCGGACCTTGGCATGCGGTTGCGCGCACAGGGCCCGGGTTGTCTCTATATGCCTGATGCGGAGATTGTACTGCGGAAAAAGACAGGAATAAAACAGAGTACGCTGCGGGAAGAAATACAGAAAAAAATTCTTTTCCAACAAAAATGGCAAAAAGAACTGCAGGGCTTTGAGGTCTTTACCAATCGTGGACTCTTTCGTGATGCGGGACTGGAAGATGCGGCCTTTGACAACTGGTTTTACGGATCTTTCGGGAAGTAAAAACAAGACGGGCGGGAGCTGAATTCCCGCCCGGGACTCTTACTCTGCATACTTTTTCCTGATCCAGGCGATGATGTCATCGCTTTCATACATGGAGTGATCCCCATCCATGAGGAAGGGTACCATCGCCTTGCCGCCTGTCTTCAGAACCACGTCTCGACCGGGTGTCCCTGCCTGTGCATCAATAATAATGTAGTCCTGTTGTTCCTGCAGTCCCATCTTCTCAACGGCGTTCAACACCTTCCTGCAATAGGGGCAGTCCGCGCGCAGATACAGTTTGATCATGTCTTTTCCTCGAAGAGATTTTTTCAGGTTCGGGTTCCGATTCCCTTCCAGAGCAATAACCAGTTGGCGAAGAAGAGGGCGATGGAGAAGAATCCCAGCATGCCCGCTCCCACCCAGACGTTGATGCTGCTGATGCCGAGGAAGCCGAAGCGAAAGCCGTTTACCATGTAAACTATAGGGTTGATTTTCGAAACTGCCTGCCAGAAATCCGGCAGCAGCGAAAGGGAGTAAAAGACGCCACCGAGATACGTCAGAGGGGTAATGACGAATGTGGGGATGATAGTGACGTCGTCAAACTTTTTGGCAAAGATGGCATTGAGCATTCCGGCAAGAGAGAAGGTGAAACTTGTCAGGATGGCAAAGAGGAGGATAAAGAAGATATTGTGGATTGGCAGGGTGACAAAGGCGAGGCTGACGAGGCTGACCAGAATTCCTACCGTGAGTCCGCGGGCCATGCCACCGGAGACGTAGCCGAGGATAATTACCCATGTTGGCGCGGGGCTGACCAGCAGTTCTTCTATGTTACGTTGAAATTTGGCACTGAAGAAACTCGAAACGGTATTGGTGTAGGAGTTGGTGATGATCGCCATCATGATCAGTCCCGGGGCGATGAAGGCCATGTAGCTGTACCCTTCAATGTTTCGCAGCTGGGAGCCGATAAGGTCGCCGAAGATAAGGAAGTAGAGGGTGATAGTAATCACCGGCGGCACAAGAGTCTGGACCCAGATACGGAAGATGCGGGTAATCTCTTTGCGGACGATGGCGCGAAGGCAGATGATGCTGTAATTCATATCAGTGTTTCACCATTTCGAGGAACAGCTCTTCGAGGCGATTGCTTTTGTTGCGCATGGAATCAATAATCACCGAATTGGCGCTGAAGTGGGAGAAGATCTCATTGAGGGACAGATCTTTCGGTTTGTTGAACTCCACTCTGGTGTCGTGGAGACGCACAAAGGGGATGCCTCCGAGGGCCGGGATTTCTGGCAGTGGTTCGCGGCTCTCAAAGATTAACATCTCGTGGTCGAGCTTGCGGAGAAGATCCCGCGTGCTGCTGCTGGCGATCATCCGCCCCCCGTTAATGATGCCGATCTTGTTGCAGAGCTGTTCTGCCTCTTCGAGATAGTGGGTGGTGAGGATGATGGTGCGCCCCTCAGCGGAGAGTTCTTCGAGAAATTCCCACATACCCCGGCGCAGTTCCACATCCACTCCGGCGGTGGGTTCATCAAGAATGAGCAGTTTCGGCTCGTGGATAAGGCCGCGGGCAATCATCAGCCGCCGTTTCATGCCGCCAGAAAGCTGGCGTGCCTGATTGTTGCGTTTTTCCCAGAGACTAAGGCGTTTAAGGTAGATTTCTGCCCGGGCGAGGGCCTCCTGTCGCGTTATGCCGTAGTAGCCAGCCTGCTGGATGACGATATCTATTATTTTCTCAAACTGGGAGAAATTAAACTCCTGAGGGACAACACCGAGCATGCGTTTGGCGGCGGCGAAATCCCTGTCGATATCAATACCGAAAACCTCCACCCGGCCGCTGGTTTTGGTGACCAGTGAGGTGATGATACCTATGATGGTGGTTTTCCCCGCGCCATTGGGGCCGAGGAGACCGAAAAAATCGCCTTCTTCAACCTCTATATTAACGCCCTTGAGTGCCTCGAAACCGCCTTGATATGTTTTGCGCAGGTCTTCAATCTTCAGTGTGGTCATGGGGTGTTACCTGCTGTAACGGTAGGGGGACTGACGACTGCGTTTGATAAGTAGCAGGACGATGAGACAGAGGGCGAGACCGGCAAGAATTCCCCAGATGAAGGTCATGTAGTTGTGGCCAGTTTTCTTCTCTTTTTCTGGGGCCTGCGGAGCGGTGCCTGCCCTGGCGGCTGCTCCGGGAACAGGGCTGGTGTTACTCTCAAGGATCTGTACGGCTGCTCCGGAATCACGTTTGTGCTGCTCGTCGGCGGAAACGCTTTCTCCCTGTGTCTCCTGCGTTGCAACGGTGGCTGCGGCCGAGCCGGTGGTGGTACTGCTGCCGCCGGACTGCAGTGTCGCCAGACCGCGCTGAAGAAGCTCACGGGCCTGTGCGTCGCGAGTGAGGCGCTTGCTGCTGCCGAGGACAATGGCGATCACCCGCTTGCCGTTGCGATGGGCAGTGGCGACAATGGAGTAGCCCGCAGCCTTGAAGTAACCGGTTTTCAAGCCGTCGCACTCCGGCATGTCATCAAGCAGATTGTTATGATTGCGCATGATGAACTCGCCGTTGCGGAAGCCTTTCTCATTGGTGCTGGTAAACTTAAGAGCCTGAGGATCTTTTACCAGATATTGCGCAAGCAGGGCGAGATCTTGTGCAGTGGTTACGTCCACCTCCTGTCCCCTGGAGGGTGGCAGGCCGTGGACTGTGTAGAAGTGGGAATGGGTCATCCCCAGTTCTTTTGCCTTGTTGTTTATCATCTCAACGAAGGCCTCTGTGGACCCGGCCACGTGCATGGCAAGCGCTACCGCCGCGTCGTTGGCTGATTGAACCATCAGGGCGTAGAGAAGATCCTCCACACTGAAACTTTCCTTGGGGTCAAGATAAACCTGTGAACCGCCCATGGCTGCGGCTTCAGGGGTTACATGCACCATGTCGGCGAGATTGATGCGGCCCTTTTTTACCTGGTCGAGAATTACGGCAAGGGTCATGCTTTTCAGTACCGAAGCCGGCCAGGCGGGGGCGTTGCTGTTGGACTCAAAGAAGACTTTACCTGTGTCGGCGTCGAGAGCGAGCGCCGAAAGATACGGGTCTTGGGATCTGGTGTCGAGGTCCTTGCGCGCGGCGAAGCCCTCGCCGGGAAGGAGCAGAAGCAGAAGTATAATGAGAATGGCCCGATTCATAGTTTCCTCTATTTGATGGTTACAGTGATAAAGAGTGGGATTGAGCAACTTCAATGGCGAGTTGGGAACGTGCTTCGGCATCAGGCGATATTCCACGGGTGCGACACCATTCAGGGAAAGTTGAAAGATCGATAAATACTTTGAGCACCTGGTCTCCGGCGGCTTCAACTTCCTGCCGTTTGGCCTCGGCACGTTCGTGCCAGGATTGCCAGGTCGGGGGCAGTAAATGGCTGTCGGATAAGAACTCCAGCAGAGCCGGGTATTCCTCCTCACGGTACCACACTATCGCCTTGATGGCGGGAGAGTGCGCGTTTTTTTCAGTTGATTGCCCGCGAAGCGCTTTGACGGTTTTCGCCGAACCTGTGAAGGCTTTTTTCTTTGCCATTGAATTACTCCTGGGAACATTGAATAACCAGTCTTTTGCCCATCTTCTTCGTTACAGTCAAAAAAATATCCTCGGAATATAACGCATGGCTGTAATAAATTTCCTTCTGAGCCTCGAATATGAACGAAATACAAAATTCTTCAAGATCCCCTCCTGGTGAATATCTTTTAGGGTTTCTTTTACAGCATAAGAACAACAAAATATCCCAGTGAACCAAATATGTAAAGAGGGGGGCCAAAAAGAGGCTGCCTGTCTGGTGTTGCCGGGTCGCGAAAAAAGGAAAAACGGACGGTAGCCTGCCTGGGGGCTGTGCATGGGAAAGGCAGGGAAAGTGCCTGGCCGCTGCCCGTTGCACAGCAGGGGAGGATTGCATTCCGTCATTTGCGACTTATTATTTGGGGATTATTCATGCCCATAATTTCAGGAAAAGGAGACAGCATGGCTGAAGAAATTATTCCCGATGAAAAAGAAAAAACCGAAGAGCGATCCCTCGTTGTTCCTTCTGAAAAATTACCGGAGGAAATTGTAATTATTCCGGTGCACGACCGACCGATGTTTCCGAAAATGATGGGGCCAATCGTTATTGACGATGTCAACCTCGGGAAAATGGTGCTCAAATTTCTCAAAGAGGACCGCCCTCTCTATTTTGGGATCCTGTTGCAGAAAACTGCTGCTAATGGAGATGTTGTCCCGCCTGCGGGTATGGAGGATTTTCACTCCATGGGAACCGTCGCGCGAGTGATGCAGGTTTCCCCACCCAAACAGGGAGAGCCTCTGCAGGTGCTGGCCCAGGCAAGGGAGCGCTTTGAGGTGAAGTCGATACGTAAGCACGATAACCTCTTCTTTGCCAGGGTAGAGTATCGTGAGACCTCTGGCGACACCCATAACGATGAGATTAAAGCTTACTCTGGAGCCATTATCGACTGTATCAAAGACCTTGTCAACCACAACCCGCTCTTCAAAGAGGGGTTGAGCCTGCTTATTGAGCGCATCAACCTCAGTGATCCAGGCTCGCTGGCCGATTTTTCTGCCTCGATGACGACCTCAAGCGGCGTTGAACTGCAGAAAATTCTTGAGATTCTTGATGTTCGGGAACGTCTTGAGGCAGTGCTGGTCCTGCTGCGCAACGAAGTGGAGATCTCGCAGTTGAAGGCGAAAATTTCCGGGCGCATTGAAGAGCAGCTTTCCAAACAGCAGCGGGAGTTCTTCCTCAAACAGCAGCTCAGGGAAATAAAAAAAGAGCTGGGACTGGCCAAGGATGACAATGAGGCCGAGCTGGAGAAGTTTGAGAAACGTTTGAAAAAATTAAAACCCTCGGAGGAGGCGCTGGAGGCGATTAACGAAGAGATGGAGAAGATAAAACTGCTCAGCCCTTCTTCTCCAGAGTTTAATGTCAGCCGGAATTATCTTGACTGGCTTACCATACTTCCATGGGGCATCTATTCCAAAGACAGTTACAATGTAAAGCAGGCACGAAAAATCCTTGATAAGGACCACTACGGTCTGCAGGATGTGAAGGACCGCATCCTTGAGTTGATCTCTGTAGGGAAGCTGAAGGGGGACCTTTCCGGTACTATTCTGCTGTTGCAGGGCCCCCCCGGGGTGGGGAAAACTTCCGTCGGCCGTTCGGTGGCGCGCAGTCTCGGACGGAAGTTTTACCGTTTTTCCCTCGGCGGGATGCGTGATGAAGCGGAGATTAAGGGACATCGACGCACCTATATCGGGGCCATGCCGGGGAAAATTCTCCAGGCGGTAAAGAGTTGCAAGACGGCTAACCCAGTGATCATGCTGGACGAGATCGACAAGGTTGGCGTGAGCTATCAGGGTGATCCCGCATCGGCGCTGCTGGAGGTTCTTGATCCGGAGCAGAACCGCGACTTTCTTGACCACTACCTTGATGTGCGCTTTGATCTGTCGAAGATTCTCTTCATCTGCACTGCCAACCAGATGGACACCATCCCCGGCCCGCTGATGGACCGCATGGAGGTGATTCAGCTCCCCGGATATATCCTTGAGGAGAAGGTTGAGATTGCCCGGCGCCATCTTATCCCCAGACAGCTTAAAGAGCATGGTCTGACGGAGAGGCAGGTGATTCTCTCCAGGGGCGTACTGGGCGAGATTATAGACGGCTGGGCGCGGGAGGCCGGAGTGCGGGGCCTGGAAAACGGCATTAAAAAAATACTGCGCAAGTCGGTTGCCAAAGTGCTGGAGGCTCCGGACGAGGAAATCCGCATCCATAAAAGTGAGTTGCGAGACCTGCTCGGCAAGCGGTGGTTCTCGAAAACCTCTCCTTTCAGTACTCCACGGGTGGGTGTGGTTACGGGTCTTGCCTACACCAGTTTTGGCGGTACTACTCTGCCCATTGAGGCCGTGCCCATTCTCACCGGTTCCTCTGGTTTTAAGCAGACCGGACAGCTCGGCAAGGTGATGGTGGAGTCTTCAGAGATCGCCTACAGTTATATCCGTTCAATCGTGAAGAAGAAAACGGAGATGGAGTTCTTTCGCAAACACCTTATTCATCTCCATGTCCCCGCTGGAGCTACGCCGAAAGACGGCCCTTCCGCCGGGGTCACCATGGCCTGTGCCCTCTATTCACTGGTGACAAAAAGACCGATTCGTGAAGGGGTTGCCATGACCGGGGAGCTGAGTCTGACAGGTCTCGTGATGCCTGTTGGGGGCGTGAAGGAGAAGATGATTGCCTCGCGGCGGGCGAAGGTGAAGGAGGTGCTGCTGCCGGAGGAGAACCGGGAGGATTTTGAGATGTTACCCGAGCATATCCGCAAGGGGTTAAAGGCGTATTTCGTCAGCAATTTTGATGAAGTGAGGGAAATCTGTTTCCCTTGAAAGAACTGTGATGTTGAATTGGCTGCTATAAAATATGAAAAGGGGAGCGCCGCTGGTGCTCCCCTTTTTGGGTTTGCCTGTAACGAAGAAGATGGGCGAAAGACTGACTATTCGATGCTCCCAGAAAACAATGTCCTGATCCCCACCCCCTGGTCGCAAATCAACGTATTGAGACTGAATTTGGCGTTTATACTCTACATCTCATTCAGTTAAAATCTGGGCGGACTGTGAAACTGCAGCCACTCTCCGTTCTGCGGATGGTGGAAGGCGAGGTCTGTGGCGTGCAGCAGCATCCGTGTGCCATCTTTCCCGTTGCCGTAGAAAAAATCGCCGACGATCGGGCAGTTGAGACCAGGGTGGTGGGCGCAGTGCAGTCGCAGCTGATGGGTACGGCCGGTGAGCGGCTGGAGACTGAGGCGGGTGGTCTTGTCCTGCACGGTGAGTCGCTGCCAGCGGGTGATGCCGGGTTTCCCGCGTTCCGGGGCGTAGATTTGCAGGGGGTGGTTCTCTATATCAAGGCGAAAGGCGAGGCGGATCTCACCCGTTTCTTGCGGTACAATCCCCTCAACCACTGCCTCATAAAACTTTTCCACTTCCCGTCGTTCAAACTGGCAGGAGAGGTTGCTGTGGGCCGCCTTTGTGCGGGCAAAGACCAGCAGCCCGGAGGTTGCCATATCCAGCCGATGTACCGCTGGCTGCTCCGGCATGTCAAGGTAGATCCGGCGCAGCCGGGCGGAGAGGCAGTCCTGTTTCTCCGGGCCTCGGCCAGGTACGCTGAGAAGCCCGCCTGGTTTGTTTGCCACAACAATATATTCATCTGCAAAAATAATCTTTATCTCAGAGTCCGCAGAGCATGAAGCCCAGCAGCGGCACACATCTCGTGTCGCAGGGCGGATAAAATTCCCCATGGTGGCAGCTGCCCGAGCGGGTCTGCCGGCCGATAAAGAACTCACATAATCCGATGGGGTGGAGGTTGTTGCAGGCCGCATGGTGAAGGAGTTTCGGCGTACAGCATTCTCCGGTGCCGGTGGGAATGCCCCGTCCGGCGAAGATCTCCTCCAGTCCGGCATTCTCTCCGCGGAAGTTGCGCAGACGGTAGAGATTGCGAACCTTAAGGTTGAAGTGACGGGAGAGTTCACGGCGGTGCTGTTTTAACTC